>Ga0224525_1000029_pt1 | contig 113134 bp, 99 predicted proteins | sample CFST100metaG_FD_179874 | JGI IMG/M metagenome (GOLD analysis project Ga0224525, IMG submission 179874) | Peat soil microbial communities from Stordalen Mire, Sweden - C.F.S.T100 | ecosystem: Environmental > Terrestrial > Soil > Wetlands > Peat | place: Sweden: Norrbotten County, Stordalen Mire...
TCGAGATCGATGGTTCCGACGTTCTCGCCTCGCCGGCGAGATTAACGACGGGGAGAGTAATTTGTTTCTCAGCCATGGTTATTCTCCTTTCTTATCGGTGACCGGAGCAGCAGTTTCGGCCGCTTCCCCCGATTTTACGGTTTCGATAACAGGGACAGCGACCGGAGCAACCTTTTCGGCAGCGGCGGCTTTGTTGGCATCCCAAGCTTTGGCAGCCGCGACTTTGGCTTCCGCGACTTTCTTGACGTCATCGGCTTTTTTGTCTTCGACGGCCTTTCTCGTCGCCGTGTCTTCGGTCGCTTTCTTCGTGGCTTCCGCCAAGGCAACCTTATCCGCGGCCTCTTTCGCGGCGGCATCCACGAGCGGTTTCACAATCGTCGGGTGGAACTGGGCGAGCACGGCGGTGCGGATCAAGACAATCGACTTCTTGGGTCCCGGGACTCCGCCTTTCACTAAGATGAAGCCTTTTTCAAGGTTGCTCTCGATGACGGTGGCGTTCAAGACGGTGGCCTGTTGCGGGCCCCAATGTCCGCTCATCGTCTTTCCGGGGATGACGCGGTTATTGGTACGGCCGTTATTGGCCAAAGATCCGATCTGACGGTGATAACCCGAACCATGGGCTTTCGGCCCGATGGTGTGGTGATACATCTTGATGGTGCCGCTATAGCCGTGGCCTTTCGTGGTCCCGACCACATCGACCACATCCCCTGCTTTGAAAATATCGCAGAGCACGCTCTCGCCGACGGCTTTGGCGAGAATTTCGTCGCCCTTCAGCTCATAAAGATGCTGCTTGGGTGAGACGTTGGCTTTCTTGAAAATACCTAATTCGCATTTATTGGCGTGACGTTCGGCCTTGTCTTCGTAGCCGATCTGAAGCGCTTCGTAGCCATCCTTGTCTTTGGTTTTCTTCGCAACAACAACGTTAGGAAGAACCTCGATGACGGTGACGGGATACATGGTCCCATCGGCGGCGAAGACTTCGGTCATGCCCATTTTTCTTCCGATAATGGATTTCATGATGTGGTCCTCCTTATTTCGCGGTGACGTCGATATCGACGCCGCTCGGGAGATCCAGCTTCCGGATGGCTTCGACGGTTTCTTTAGTCGGATTGACGATGTCGATCAATCTCTTGTGAGTGCGGATTTCAAACTGCTCGCGGCTGTCTTTGTATTTGAAGGTCGCCCGCAGAATCGTGTAAACCTGCTTCTCGGTCGGGAGTGGGACGGGCCCAACGACTCCGGCCCCGGTCTTTCTCGCTACGTCGATGATTTTCTCGACCGCTAAGTCGAGGATCTTGTGGTCGTAGGCCTGCAAACGAATGCGCAGGACTTGCTGTTTCGCCATGAATTTTCCTCCTTTGGATTTTCTTCAGGCATGCTTGGAATGAGCTCCGCTCGAGTTCCCCGACTAAGCCCAGAGGCTTGACAACGCCTGTGGGCGTGTCGGCAACATCGCGCTTCAACGCACACGCCAGCGTGAAAGACTATACCTCCGCGCGAGGGTTTCCGTCAACACAAAAATATATTTTTTTCTCGATGGATTCCCCTCATTTTGGAAAAACCGCTCCTTTTGCGGAGTTTCCCATAAATTAGGTTCTGAAACCCTGTAATCTTTGTGCACAATGCACAATTTTTATATCAGGGAAGGCCCTAAAAACCTTCTTGGAATCTTTCTCTGAAGGAGGGTTTAAAGCTCGCGGGGTTCGCTTAAGCCTTTTTCTTTGGCTTTGGCCAAGCCCTTGGCGTAAGTGTATTTGCAGCCGCAATAGAGCTGATTATACAGAGCGTAATGAATCCGCATCTCCCGCCCGATATCGATGCCTTTGTTCTTCTTGAAATCGCTGAAGAAATACTTCGTTTTGGCGTGGGTGATCGCAAGATCCGCTCCGATGGCATTCAAGATCTGGGAGTCTTTTTGCCGACTGATGGTCATCACGGTGGTGAAATAATCGTAGCCATTCTTCTCGGCGAAGTCATAAGCCTCGCTCATTCGTTTGCGGTAACAAATCCGGCATCTATCCCCTCCTTCGGGGGCGGCGGCAAAGGACTCAAGATCTTGGTTATAGGTTTCGTTGTCATAAGGCGTGACGATGAGTTTCACCTCATAGCCAAAATCGCGCTTGAAATACGTCAGGAATTTCTTCAATTCCTCGAGGCGCCTAAGGTATTCTTCCGAAGGATAGATGTTGGAATTATTGAAGTAAATCGTGACGTCGAAATGAGGGCAAAGGAAAGTGAGGGGAAAACAAGAGCAGGGCCCGCAGCAAGCGTGCAGCAAAAGACTCGGACGTTTTCCTTCTGGAAGGGCCTTCAGCTCTTCAAGGCTTTGTTGGAAATAATTCACGTAATTCTGTGGCATTTAATCCTCGAGATTGTGGGAATAATCGTATTTCCCGTAGATGAACATGGCATCGCCGAAACTGAAGAAACGATATTGGTTGTCAATGGCGGTCTGGTAACAGCTTAGGGTCCATTTCCTTCCCATGAAGGCGGACACGAGCATGACGAGGGTGCTTTTCGGAAGATGGAAATTCGTGATCAGAGCATCCACCGCTTTATAACTATAACCTGGGTTGATGAAGATGGCGGTCGATTCTCGCGTGGGGACGAATTTTCCGTATTTGGCATAGATGGCCTCAAGAGTCCTGACGGAAGTGGTTCCCACCGCGATAATGCGCCGATTCTCGGCCTTGGCAAGATTCAGCCTCTCGGCGGCGTGCTCATCCATCTCGAAGAGCTCGCTATGCATGACATGGTCTTTGGTGTCTATGACTTTGACGGGACGAAACGTCCCCAAACCGATATTGAGGGTGATGTCGATCACTTCGACCCCCCGGGCTTTGATCTTGTCGAAAAGCTCATTCGTGAAGTGAAAGCCCGCGGTCGGAGCGGCTGCGCTCCCGGGGATTTTGGCATAGACGGTTTGATAGTCGTCGTTATTGGCGCACTGTTTCTTGATATAGGGCGGAAGCGGCATCTGGCCTAGCTTATCGAGAACCTCCAAAAAGATGCCTTCGTAATGGAATCGCATCTGGCGCAGACCTTCCGGCAAAACCTTCACGCAGGCGCAGGTGAGTTCGCCGTTGCCAAAGGAGCAAACGGTTCCGGCCTTGACCGAATGGGCATTCCCGACCAAACATTCCCAGATATCGTTTTCGAGTTGTTTTAAAAGAAGCACCTCGACGGCGCCTCCGGTGTCTTCTTTCTTGCCCAATAAACGCGCCGGAATGACTTTGGTGTTGTTCCGGACCATCACATCACCCGGCTTCAGATAGTCGAGGAGATCGTAGAATTTCCGGTTTTCGACGGTCTGGTGTTCGCGATCCACCACCATCAGGCGCGATTCATCCCGCTTTTCCAAAGGCGATTGGGCGATCAGCTCTTCCGGCAAGGCGAAATCGAATAAATCGATATTCATGTTTCAAAAACCCCTCTCGTCTCCGTATTTGGCGAGGACTTCTTTTTCATAATCGGCGAACCGGTCTTCCTGAATGGCCCTTCTGGCTCCTTCCACGATTCTCACGAGGAAGCGGATATTATGGATGGAATTGAGTCTTTTCCCAAGTTCCTCCTGGCACATCTGAAGATGATGCAAGTAGGCTTTGGTGTAATGGGTGCAGGTAGTGCAGTCGCATTCCGGATCCAGCGGCGTGAAGTCTTCTTTATAAGGCGCGTCCTTGATATTGATCCGACCAGTGCTCGTCATTAAGGCTCCGTGTCTGGCGATTCGGGTCGGAAGCACGCAGTCGAACATGTCGATGCCCCGCTCAATCCCGCCCAGGATGTAATCGAGGGATCCCACGCCCATGAGATATCGCGGTTTGTCGCTAGGAAGATATCTGACGGCATCGCCGACCATTTGGAAGCACACGTCTTTGGGCTCTCCGATCGAAGTGCCTCCGATCGAATAGCCGGGAAAATCCATGGCGGCCAATTCCTTGGCGGCCTTTGCCCTTAAATCCGGATAAGCCCCGCCTTGGACGATGCCAAAAAGCGCTTGATCGGTTCGTTTGTGGGCTTCGAGCCCCCGCTTGGCCCATCGTAAGGTCCTCATCGTCGAATCAAGGACGTATTCCTTGTCGCTGGGATAGGGGATGCATTCATCGAAAGACATGATGATATCGGCGCCTAAGGCTTCTTCGATCGAGATGACTTTCTCGGGCGTGAAAAGTTCTTTATCGCCATTGAGGTCATTGCGGAATTCCACGCCTTCCTCGCTGATTTTGCGAGAGGTTTGAAGCGAGAAAACCTGAAAGCCCCCGCTGTCGGTCAAAAGGGGCCCATCGTAGTTCATGAAACGATGAAGCCCACCCGCTTCTTGGATGATTTTCTCGCCGGGGCGAAGGTGAAGATGATAGGTATTGGAAAGAATCACGCCCGCGCCCGTGGCTTTGATTTCTTCGGGGGAAAGGCATTTGACCGTGGCCAAAGTGCCGACCGGCATAAACATCGGGACTTCGACATCTCCGTGCCAGGTGTGGAGAACCCCATATCTCGCACCGGTTTGTTTATCGATGTGTTTGATTTCCAAATAAAAGCCTTTGTTATCCATGCGCGGTAATTCTAAGACAGCGGCGCTTCTATGGCAATTCACCATTTGAAATCGGAATGTCTCGTGGGTTTGATGGCGGCCCAAAAAGCTTTGTTCCTTTTTAATAAAAGATAAAGCGTGTATCCCACCGCCATCGCGATCGTTTCTCCTATCGCCACGTAAATCATGTTGAGATAAAGAGGAAAAGCATTGATTTCGAGAATCCTAAGTTCGCTTCCCACGATCGCTCCGTTAATGAGAACGGGCCAAACGGCGGCGATCAGCAATCGATGTGAGAAATAGGCGATGAGGCAATTGGCCAAAAGAGTGGCTAAGGTTCCGAAAAGAAGATCCCAGGGCGACCAACTGGCGACGTTGGCCAACAAACACCCGACCGTCAGCCCGATGATGAAATCCGGACGCCAAAAACACAAAAGGGTCAAAATCTCGGAAATCCGACACTGGATGGCCCCAAAACTCAGGGGTTGAAGAGCCACCGTCAAGATGAAATACAAAGCCGCCACGATAGCGTTATCGGCAATGATTCGCGTCAGTTCGAAACGGGTGAGTTTTTTATTTTTCTTCGGCTTTGAGGAGCCCTTTGGCTCTAGGTTTTGAGTGGTCATGATGACCTCCTTGTTTTTTAGACGTGGTTCAGAGGAAGAACACGTTCGGGATATTTTAGCGAAAGGTCAGTGGAAATCCATCCAAGAATCGGGGATGGGCCGCCCTTCTTCGGTTGCTTCAATGACTCCGGCGATCATCGGCGCGAGGGAGATGGCGTTGATGCCTTTGATATTTTGCTCGATGGAATCCGTGATGACGATATCCTCGATCTTGGATTTCAAAAGCCGATCGGCCGCTCCTTGGGAAAAGATGCCGTGAGTGCCTCCGACGAAGATTTTTTTGGCCCCGCGGGCGAATAGACAATCCGCGCAAGCCAAGACGGTGCCGGCCGTATCGATGATGTCATCGATGATGATGCAAACTTTGTCTTTGACTTCTCCCACCACATTCACCACTTCGGCCTTATTGGGGGCGGGACGGCGTTTGTCGATGACAGCCAAAGTGCTATTCGGAAGCTTCGAAGCCAAATTGCGGGCTCGATGAAGGGAGCCATGATCTGGCGAAACGACGCAAACATCCTGAGTCGCAATACCAAGTTTGGCTAATTTGTCTTGATAATATTGGGCGAATAAATCGGTCGGGGACAAAGCATCGACGGGGCAAGAAAAGAAACCTTGAATCTGAGGAGAATGAAGATCCATCGTGATGACGAGATTAACCCCTGCGGCCTCCAGGATCTTGGCCACCAGTTTAGCCGTTATCGGCTCGCCTTCGCGCGTGATGCGGTCCTGACGGCAAAAACCATAATAAGGAATGACAAGATTGATTTCTTTGGCGTTGGCGTTTTTTAGCCCATCGATGAAAACGAGCAGTTCCATGAGACGTTCGCTGACGGGGTTCGCGGTGCTTTGAATGACATAAACGGTTTGATCCCGCACAGAGCATAAAGGACGGGCCAAAACTTCGCCATCGGCGAAATGATCCACCTCGCTAAGGGAGAGCTGAAGATGGAGTTTTTGAGCCACCTCTTCCGCCAGAATCGGGTTAGCGGTTAATTTGAAAAGCAAAACTTTGCTGTCTTTCGCATCCATGGCTCATCAATTATAAAGGACGGAAACCACCAATGCTAATTTAGTTCTCCGGAGAATCGCGATTTGGTCAAGAAAATAAGTCTTTATTTGGGCTTTTCATTCAAGATTTCCGCTAAGCCGCCTTGGGCGGTTTCCTTATAAGCTTGAGCCAGGGAGTCCCCAGTCAGTTTCATGGCCTCCACGACATTGTCGAAACTGACCTGGTTTCGCCGTAGCGGCGAAATGTATTTGGCATATAAAAAGGCATCGTAGGCTCTGAGAGCCCCCATGCCGTTTCTTTCGATGCAAGGAATGATGACGAAGCCATCAACGGGATCGCATGAAAGCCCTAAAAAATGCTCCATCGCGCATTCGGCCGCGTACTCTTCTTGGAATAAGGAAAGGCCTTCGATGTCGCAAAGGGCGGCGGCCGCCATCGAAGAGGCGGTTCCGATTTCGGCCTGGCAGCCTCCGATGGCTCCGGCAATCGAAGCGTTTTGTTTCACGATGTTGCCAAAAATACCGGCGGTATAGAGAGCGTTTTTGACCCGCTCAAAAGAAACCCCGCGGTCATGATATTCATAATAAAGAACGGAGGGCAAAACCCCGCTGGATCCGCAGGTTGGGGCCGTCACCACTTCTTCCCCCGAAGCGCTCGATTCCCCCACCGCGTAGGCATAACCCGAAATCAGGATCTCGCGTTTGCCATCGGCGTCCGTGATGCCTTCGGCTTTTTTGACGATCTTGCCCGAAAATCGCGGCCATTTCAGTTTCGGATTTCCGTTCGCCGGAATCAAGGCATCGGAACGCAATCCGTTTTCAAGGCAGGCGAACATCCGTTTAAGGGAAGCAGTGAGATAGGCATCAATCGACGGATCCTCATAAAGAAGGCAAAAATCCTTCAGGTTTTTTAACTCATGGGCCGCCATTTGATCTTTGATCGAATTAAAGTCTTTGAAAGGATAAATATCTTTTTCAATCACCGATGGATCATCAGGCGAAGTGATCTCCCCTCCGCCCAAGGAGGCGTAATGGCGGATCAAAACGCTGTGCCCTTGATGAAACGCCTCAAAAGACAAAGAAAGAGAGTGCTCCGTTGCCGTTCTTTCATCAAAAGCGATTTCGGTTTTGCAAGGGGCGAAAGTCTGAAGAATGGCCAAATCCGTTTTGTGACCTTTGCCCGTCAGAGCCAAAGATCCAAATAAGGTAGCTTTAATCCAATCAACATCGGTATCCTTCAAAAGGCGGCGGAACGAACGGGCCGCAATCGCTGGGGCGATCGTGTGCGAGCTTGAAGGTCCGGGACCAAACCGAAAAAGTTTTTCCAGCGATTTCACAAGATTATTTTATCCTATGGCCGGGATAATTCACCAAAACGCGAAGAAAAATTCACAAGACCTAAATTTATTGTTACTTTCTAAAGTTCAGAAGTTTATCATACTAACGTATGCGTACCCTGCTCCTTCTTTCGGCCTTACCCGGCAGCGGCAAAACGACTTGGGCCAGACAGTATCAGAAAATCCATCCCCACACCTTCATTGTCTCCAGCGATGACATCCGAATCGAGTTCTTCGGAAAGGTTCAGAATTTCTCCAACGAACCCAAAGTTTGGAATACCTTCCTCGATCGTTTGAATGGGTATTCGCAAAAATTCGATGACGTTAACGTCATCGCCGATGCGACGAATCTTCAAAATAAATATCGCGTGATGTATACCAAACTCACCCCTTTCTTCGATAAGCACATTCTTGTCCTCTTCGACGTTCCCTATGACATTTGCTGTTTCCAAAACAAACTGCGGCCCAAGGATTTCATTGTCACGGATGAGGCGATGGAACTTCTCCGCAAAGAATATGAAGAGCCGACCCCCGAGGTCTTGAAACTCTTCGATTCGGTGATCGTCGTCAAAAATTTTCTCTCCAAACAAGCCCAAGCCGAAGAGGCTAAGGGCGATCTCAAAGTCTGAAACAAAAAACCGATGGCCATCAACCATCGGTTTTGTTTTTTGTCTTTAGGCTTTCTTCTTGGCGATGGATTTGTTTCTGGCGTCTTTGCCCGTGGCAACGAAGAAATAAACGGAACCTAAGATCGCCAAAGCTCCGATGATCATGGCCATGACATCAAAACCATATCCACCCCAGGAACGATCTTTGATGTTGAAGTGAATACGAAGAGTCTTGTCGGTATCAACGAGCATATCGGTGAGGGCATAGCTAAGCAAACCACCCCCCAAAATAAAGACGGAAGCGCTATTCAGGAAGCCGCCGATGATAAGCCCTTTGGCGCCTTTTTTCTTAATGACAACGGAGGCCAAAACGGCCAAAACCGCGATGACCAAACTAACCCCGACGATGATGCCCAAAAGAAGATTGACCTCATGATAAGCAGAGAAAGAATTCTCTCCGCGAAGCCAGTTGAAAATGAGGTTTGAGAAAACCTCGAGTCCCAAGAAAAGACCGACGATTCCGGCGGATAAGGATAAGGTTTCAAGAAGCGGCGTTTGATCCCGTCCATCGTAAAGGCGAACCATCGGAATATTGGTTGCAATCAAAAGCATGATGGCAAAGAGAAGCGCCATGATGATGACGAAAGCCAAGTTCTTGCTGTCGCCAAAACTGACAACGTCAAAGAGAAGCACGCCTTGGAGAATGAAGAAGGCAGAGACAACCCAACCTTCAGCCACGAAGAAAGTAAGGCTCTTCACCACAGGTTCGTCATCGCTGGGTTTAATGATTCCCTTAATGGCGTTGATGAGGCCAAAAATGCTGAGAGTCAAAAGCACTAAGCCAAGGACGGCCAGTTCCAGGAAGAGGAAATAGTCGCCGTCGATCGACACGAAATAATGGTTGTAAGTCGAGAAATACTCAGGAACGACGAAGACCCCGAAAAACATTCCGAGCGATCCGAAAGCCGCGATGATGATTGCGTGGAACAAGAAGCAAAGGATTCTTGATGTGCTTTGATATTTCATAAATGACCTTTCAAGCTTCCTGCTTCAAAATGAATGCCGGAAGCAACTTAATTATTTAAGTCTATCTTATAAAGATAGTCAATGTGCTAAATTTTCCGAGCAAGAAAGGCAAGGGCTGATTTCAAACCATCTAAGGCCGATGAGGTTATGCCCCCGGCATAAGAAGCGCCTTCTCCCAAAGGATAAAGACCTTTGATATTGGCTTCCCCCGCTTCATCCCGAGGAATGCGGACGGGAGAGGAAGAACGGGTCTCAAAACCTGTCATCACAGCGTTCAAATCGTTGAAGAAAGGCTGATAATCAGCAAATTTTGGCAAAGCTTCCATGAGCGAAGAAGCGACGAACGGAGGGAGATCTTTCTGCAAGGATGAGAGATAAACGCCAGGTTTGTAACTTGGAGTGACGGAACCAAAACCGCTGGGTTCTTTCCCTGCCAGAAAATCCCCGACTTTTTCGGCTGGGGAAAAATAGGGTTTATCGGCCCGGAAGGCTTTTTTCTCAATGAGCTCGCGAAAACGGAAGCCATCGAGTGGATCGCCCTTGAAATAATCCTCGGCCTTGAGATTGACCAATAAAGCGGCATTTCCGTTAGAGGCATCCCGAGCACGATCGCTCATGCCGTTGGTGAGAACCGTCTCAAGTTCGGTCGAACTGTTGATGACATAACCTCCGGGGCACATGCAAAAGGAATAAACGCTGCGGCCATTGGCCAAATGAATGACCGATTTATAAGAGGAAGAAGGCAGGTGTTTGCTTTGGGATCCATGGTAATTGGCCTCGTCGATCTCACTTTGGGGATGTTCGATTCTGACGCCCATCGAAAAATCTTTGGGAAGAAGGACGACTCCGCTTTTCTGCAAAGAAAGGAGGGTGTCAAAAGGACTATGGCCAATGGCTAAGAAAAGAGCTTCAGTATCCAGCTTTTTCTCATTATGCGAAGCATCCAAATAACAAACTCCGGATATATGATTCCCCGTGATGATCAACTGCGTGAATTTGCTTTCGAAAAGGATATCGCCGCCCAATGAGATAATCTCTTTTCTGAACTCTTGGACGACCTTTTGGAGATAATCAGTCCCCACGTGTGGCATCGAATCGATCAAAATATCTTTTTCGGCGCCGTGTTTAACGAACTCCTCCAAAACGAATTTGATGTTGGAATCGTTGACTCCGGTATTCAGTTTCCCATCGCTGAAGGTTCCAGCCCCGCCTTCGCCATAGCAAACATTGCTCTCGGGATCAAGGACTCCTTTGGTTCGCAAAGCATCGATATCTTTGGCTCTTTCCTCAGTTTTTTTGCCTCTTTCCAAAACAATTGGCTTTAACCCAGCTCGGGCCAAAACCAAAGCGCAGAAGATACCGGCTGGGCCAAAACCCACGACGATCGGACGATAGGATTTTACGGAATGAGGTATAACAACCGAAGGCGTTTCTTTATAGGGCAGCACATTGCGGCCTGAAACATAATGGCCAACCTCGATAGAGGCACTATAGACAAAAGAAACCTCCCCTTTTCTCGAATCGATGGATTTGCGAAGCACTTTATAAGAGAACTCAGAGATATCGAGTCGGATTTCCTTGGCGATTTTGATTTTCAGATCGGCCTCAATGTGGTCGACTGGCAGTTTCAGATTAATTACGATGAATTTCATGATTCCCTCACAATCATTAATGCGCTAAGCAATGCCCAAGAAAGATTAAAACCGCCGCAATGCCCATCTATGTCAAGAATCTCGCCCGAGAAACAAACGCCCATCTCGCGCTTCGATTGAAGAGCATCATCAACTTCTTTCAAGGAAACCCCGCCGATGGTTACTTGACTATTCTCAAAGGAATAAGGCTCGCTGACTGAGTACGCTAAGTTCTTGATGCTATGGGCGATCTTCCGAACATCGGTTTGAGATTTGGCTCGCGCGATGATATGATTCGCCAATTCATCTTGAAAATAGGCTTTTAAGAAAAAGGATGGATTGGTTTTTTGGTCTTTGGCCAAACGGTCAATTAGTTCTTTCTCGCCGACATCAGGGAAAAAATCAAGATGGATTTCGGCGCCTTTGAAATAATTTAAGCGAAGAAGTGCGCTTTCGGCGTTAAAAATGACGATTCCGGAGATTCCATCGTCCTTATATAAGATTTCGCCTTTTTCGGAAAAAACGGTCTTTCCGGAAACTAACGCTTCAATCTGAGCTTCGTGACGAAGACCCGCCAAAGGTTTGATGTCCTTATCCAAGAGCCTCAAAGGGGCTAATCCAGGTCTCGGATTTTCTATTTCATAACCATGTTTTTCGAGAATCGGGAAAAAAGATCCGTCGCTTCCTAATTTGGGAGTGGATTCCCCTCCTGCGGCAATGATTAGTTTATCGAATAAAGGCAATGGCCCCCCGCTCGACGCAAGATTAATTCCGCCCTTTTCAATTTTGTAATCGCTCACAAGGGTTTTTAAAACAAAATGAACGCCAAGGGTATGGCACAAATCGGTTAAAAAGCCAACGAAAGTCGGGGCGCTGTAATTTAGAGGATAAACGTAATCACCTTCCTCGATTACTTCGAGACCCCAATCGGCCAAAAGTTCTTTTAAGTAAGAATAAGGATATAAAGAAATTATATTCGCCATGAAATCGACGCGATTGTAAGCCTTCGATTCCAAAGATTTATTCAAGAGATTGCAATGTCCGTTTCCGGTTGCGTAAAGTTTGCGGCCGATCTTTTCATCTTTCTCAATCACAAAAACATCGTTAGCCGCATTCTTCTTTTTAAGAAGGATGGCGCAATAGAGGCCGCTGGCCCCGCTTCCGATGATTGCGATTTTCATGGTTATATCTTAGGCGCAATGCAAGGATAAAAGAAGGAAAGGCGAAAGAAAGACGCCCCTTTGAAGCGACTCTCTTTTTATTTGACGAGATAACTCTTCAATTCCCAAGTCGTGACTTGAGTGCGATATTGATCCCACTCAATTTCTTTGGCCTCGAGATATTTGCTATAAGTATGCTCGCCCAGAACCTTCAGCATCAAAGGATCGGCTTTAAAACAAGCGATGGCTTCATGAAGGTTGTCCGGCATCGAAGGAATGCCCTGAGTGTCACGCTGATCTTGAGTCAAAGAAAAGATGTTGTCGTAAACCGGCTTAACGAGTTGGTCTTCTTTGATGGTTTTGATGCCATCAAGGCCACACGCCAAAATGGCAGCCAAAGCCAGATAAGGATTGGCCGCGGAATCGACATTGCGGATTTCGGTGCGGGTTGCTTGGCCGCGAGCGGCAGGGATGCGAATCATCGAGGACCGGTTGGCGTCGCTCCAGCACACGTAACAAGGGGCTTCGTAACCAGGGATAAGTCTCTTGTAAGAGTTAACGATGGGGTTAGTCAAGAGGGCAAACCCGCGAGCGTGTTTGATGATTCCACTGATCCACTTACGGCAGACCAAAGACAGTTTCATCGGATCTTTTTCATCAAAAAAGATATCTTTTCCGGTTTTATCAGCCAAGGAACAGTTGGTATGCATGCCCGAGCCGTTGATGCCGGCCACTGGTTTTGGCATGAAGGTCGCAAGGTAACCATATTTATGGGCCACGAATTTAACGACCTGTTTGAAAGTCTGAATGTTGTCGCAAGCTTCCACCACGTTAGCAAAGCGGAAGTTGATCTCGTTTTGTCCGGGGGCCACCTCATGATGGGCAGTTTGGATGATGAATCCCAGTTTTTCGAGCTCAAGGGCGATATCGCGACGGACGTATTCCCCACCATCGACAGGCGATAAATCGAAATATGAAGCTTGGTCGATTGGATCAAGAATCGGATTGCCTTTCTCATCGAGTTTGAAAAGGAAGAATTCTGGTTCAAAACCAACGTTAAGGGAGGCGAAACCCGCATCATTCATTTCGCTAACGGCTTGTTTTAGAATGAAACGCGGGTCACCAGGGAAGGGTTTCCCATAAGAAGTATAGACATCGCAAATAAGACGTCCAATTTTGCCATGGCTGCTATCCTCAAAACCCAAAATCATCCAAGTGGATGGATCGGGACGAAGATACATGTCGGCTTCTTTAATGCGAACGAAGCCTTCAATGGAAGAGCCATCAAACATGATTTCATTGTCAAGAGCGGCCTCAAGTTGTCCGACCGCGATTTCCACAGCCTTGATAGTTCCAAGGATATCGGTAAATTGAAGGCGGACGTATTGAACATTCTCCTTCTTAGAAATCTCCAAAATATCCTTTTTAGTGTACTTTAGCATATTTCTTCTCCTTTATTGTTTGAACAACGTAAAAATTATCGTTTATTTTGGAAATGATTCAATAACAAAATCTTTTATATAATTTTTAAATAGTTTTTATCTGTTGTTTTCAATATTTTTTTCTGAATTTTAAGGTATTTTAAACTCTATATCATTATTTTAATTTATCAGTTTTGGCTTCGATAGCCTTAAAGGTTTCTTCGGAAATGACGTGTTCGATCTTACAGCAATCCTCTTCCGCGGTTTGGGAGGGGACGCCAATGGAAGACAAAAATTTGAAAAGAACCTTATGCCGGTGAAAAACCTGACTCCCGATGCATCGCCCTGCTTCGGTGAATCGAATATCCCCATAAGGTTTTTTTTCAATATATCCCAAATCCTTCAACTCGTTGGCCATTTGGGTGGCGGCAGGTTTAGAGACGTTGAGAATCCTTGCCAAATCCGTTATCCCTAGAGCCTTTCCGCTTTCTTCAAGCATCAAGAGAGCTTCAAGATAATCTTCGATAGAACGAGATCTTTTTTTCATAGCATTAGTCTACTTCAAAATGCCTTTTTTTCCATTAAAGCGTTTTCTTTCTATTGCCAGTTTCAAAAACCATAACTATATTATTAACGGAAGTTAACCTAGGTTAACATTCCAGGAGGCAGATATGTCAGATCCAGATGTCACGGAATTTCGCCAGAATTTAAAACCTGGCGATCACGGCCATCTTAGTGACTTGAAGAAAGGCCAAGTTGCCATCGTCCTCGATTTCCATAATGACAATGCTGCTTTGAGACGCCATTTATTGGATATGGGAATCACCAAAGGCGTTGTCATCGAAGTAAAAAAAATCGCTCCTTTCGGGGATCCGGTTGATATTAAATTAAGAGGCTATGAATTAGCTATTAGGCACGATGATATGAAGGGGATCGATATTCAGGTTCTAGGTGATGGCCATGGAAAATAAAACCAAAACCATAGGTTTGGTCGGCAACCAAAACGCCGGTAAAACCACTCTATTCAATGCTTTGACCGGCATGAACGCCACGGTCGGGAATTGGCCCGGCGTTACTATCGAACGAAAAGAGGGTTTCATCAAAGGCGGAAAAGATCTTATTCTGGTTGATACTCCAGGGGTTTACTCTCTGTCGCCTTATACCGACGAAGAAAAAGTCACTCGTAAATTCTGTCTTGAATCCCGTCCAAATATCATTATTAACATCATCGATGCCACCGCTCTAGAGCGTTCGCTTTATTTAACTACCCAATTAGCGGAATTGAATGCCGATATCATCGTCGCCCTCAATATGGTCGATATTCTTGAAGTTAACGGCATCACGATCGACGATCAGAAACTAGAAGAAGAATTAGGGCTTACCGCCATTCGCATTTCCGCAAAGACTGGAGAGGGGATCGAAAAGTTAATCTCAACGATCCGAGAAAACAAATATCGGAGCAATCCCCACTTAAAAATATATGCAAATGATGTCCAAGATGAGGTTGATCATATCGAAGGCGACCTCAATACCGAACTTGAAGAAACCCATAATCCAAAATTCACAGCAGTTAAGGTTTTCGAACGCGATCCTTTCTTCAAAGCTCTAGATAATACTTCGACCGAAAACGAAATAAAGGCCATTGAAAAATCCTATGAAATGGACTCCGAACAAATCGTGGCCGATCAACGATATGACTTCGTAACAAAAGTCAAAAACGTTTGCTATGTCGAAAAAGTCATGCCAGAATCCATAACCGATAAGTTGGATAAGATTTTTTTGAATAAATGGCTTTCGCTTCCGATCTTCGTCGCCATCATGGGTTTGGTTTACTTTCTCTCAGTCGGTCTCGTTGGAAATTTAACTACCGACTTCATCAATGGTTTATTCAATGGTTCGGAATCCATTTCCATTTTTGGATTCGAAATTCCTTTCGTTTGCCAAGGTTTGGGCCCCTGGATCGGAAGTCTCATTACCGGCGGAGGGGGTTCGGTTTGGAGCGCCGATTTGGTCCAAAATGGAGTAATTGCAGGCATTTCTGCCGTAACTAATTTCTTGCCTCAATTGATAGTCCTCTTCTACTGCATGGCCATTCTTGAGGCTTCTGGTTATATGAATAGAATTGCCTTTTTCCTTGACAAAATTTTCCAGAAGTTCGGCTTATCGGGCAAATCCATCATTCCTTTCATCGTCGGTAGCGGCTGTTCCGTCCCGGGAATCATGAGCGCCCGCACCATCGAAAGCGAAAAAGAGCGTAATACAACAATAATGCTTACGCCTTTCATCCCTTGTTCAGCGAAACTTCCAATCATTGCTCTTTTATCCAGCATTATTTGGCCCGCTTATGGCTGGCTGATTGCTTTAAGCGTTTATATGTTGGCGATCGTGATCATTTTAATTACAGCCATCCTTATCAAACGTTTTTCGAAAACCAAAGAGGATACGGCTTTCATCACTGAATTGCCGGCATACAAACTTCCGGAGCAAAAGGATTCCTGGCGAGAAGTTTGGGATAAGTCATTAACCTTTATCAAGAGGGCGGGTTCCATTATTTTCTTATGCTCCTTAGTTTTGTGGCTTTTGACCCGTTTCGATTGGACGTGGCGATATGTGGGACCGACCGATCTTTTGGCAAGCGCAGCGAATTCGGGATCTCTTATCGACCAATCGATACTAGCAGGAATCGGCCGCATCATCGCTTTCGTTTTCATTCCGGCTTGGGGCGGGAATTATTCCTGGGGATTGACCGTTTCAGCCATGCAAGGCTTGATTGCCAAAGAACAAGTCGTTTCTTCATTGGCGATCATCGCCGGGACTTCTGCTAGGGATATTTCCACTTCGGCGGCTTTTGGTTTCTTCAACGCCAGCAATGGATTCGCGGGGGGGTGCGCCGCCTATAGTTTCATCGTCTTCAACCTTTTCAGCGCCCCGTGCTTTGGGGCTTTGGCCGTTATGAGAAAAGAGTTGGGAAGCGCCAAAAACATGATGAAGGCCCTTTCGATAGAATTGGCCTGGTCATTCAGCTTATCGACCCTGATTGGCTTGATTGGTTGGAGTTCCACGGGCTATAGCGCCAAGGGAATTAATATTTCTGAGGGTTGGGTAAGTTCGGGAGTGAGTGGAAGTTACGTCGGAATTGGCTGGGTCGATGGGGCGGTTCTCGCTGTTGTCTTTATTCTGGTGGGTCTCGTCGTTTATTTCCATTTCATTAAACCGCGCATCACTCATCAACCCATCGGCTGCGAGGATGAACCTAATCGCGGAGCCCGTTTGGTTAAGGCTTATCACAAGGCCAAAGCCAAAGAAGAAAAAGAAAAAGCCAATGATCAAAAATAGCCAAGGGAAGCGTTTTCACCATTGTTTTGAAAGTATATCGTTATTTTAAGCCTATATTTATAAAGCATGAAAAAGCTGATTTTCGTTTGTGGGCCGGCCGGAATTGGAAAAAGCACGTTCTGCCAGCAATATCTCAAAAAACACCCTAACGAAAACGTCAAGATAGTTTCCAGCGACGAAGAAAGAAAAAGGATTACTGGGAGTTATCTTTTGTTTCCGCCCAATAAGGATATGCGACCTGTTTATCGGGAAATGGTCAAAACCGCCGCCTCGATTTTTGAAACAAATCAAGATGTGACGATCATGCTGGATTCCACGATGCTGAATGACGAAAGAAGAAAGTTCTTTTTAGAAAATCTTCCTCTTTTTGACGAATATGTTTTATATCTCCTCAAACTCCGTGATTGGAATATCTGCTTAATTCGAAACAAGATGCGGCAAAAAGAAAAATGGGTTCCGTCCTATGTCATCGAAAACATGATAAAGAATTACAAAGACCCCAAACCGGAATTGGTGGCAAAATTCAAAACCGTGGAAACGGTCTATCTCGACAGCAATGACTCTTGCAATTAAGGGACTTTTGCAAACAAAACAAACCTATTACTTCTTCGGAGCCTTAAAAATAAAAGCCTTTCTCGTGATGTAGTTGTAGATCAAGGTCACCAAAGTTTTGATGCAGAAAATAACCACAAAGGCCCAAAAGGCCACACTTTCGCCTTTAAATATGGTTGCAAGAGAAACTTGGGTGACATCCAAAGATAAATTCAGCGACCAAGCGACATTGCAAATCCAAACCCCCAATTCTTGAAGGGCAATCCCAATGAGCCAACCACCCGCGCCAAGAACAATAAAAAACCAGAAAGTTTTTTGATTGTTGGTTTCGATGTTTTTATCCACGTTTTTGAAAACATAAATTCGGGAAAAGATGAAATTGACAAAGGAACTGATTAAAAACGAAATGGTGCCCGCGATGGCAAAAGAAAGGTAGCCGCCCCAATTACCTTGTGTTGCCAAATTGGAACTAAACACTTTTATGAAGGCAAATGACACTCCGAAATCAATCAAAGTGCAAACCACTCCAATAATGCCGAAACGGATTATTTCATTAAATAAGTTCTTTTTCCTAAGTTCGTTTTTTTTGGCTATTTCTTCAGGATCATCCCCTTTTTTTAATGGAATTTTCGGATCGGAGTTTTTTTGAGTTTTATTGGTGTTTTCCATAAAGTTATTTTAACATTTTGAACCATTTCTTTCTCTAGAGACTTTCAATCTCTCTAAGATAATCATCCGCTGAGGCATCGGAGGGCATGCGCAAATCCCCGCGAGGCGAAACCGCCACGGTGCCGACCTTGGCTCCATCCGGAAGACAACTTCTTTTGAATTGATTGTGGAAAAAACGAATAAAGAATTCTTTCAGCCATTTCTTAATGGTTTGGTCGTCGTATTTTCCCTTGTAGGCTGTTTTAGCCAAGAAATATAGTTTCGTCGGATCGAAACCGAATCTAAGAAAATGGAAAATGAAAAAATCATTCAATTCATAGGGTCCGATTTTGTCTTCGGTTTTTTGGGCGATGTTTCCGTTTTTACCGGTGGGCAAAAGCTCCGGCGAGATCGGAGTCGAAACGATGTCGGTAATGGAATCCAAGGTTTCGGGATGGAGAATGGCATATCCCTCGCAAAGATAGCGCACCAAAGTCTTGGGAATTGAAGCATTGACCCCATACATAGACATGTGGTCCCCGTTAAAAGTCGTCCATCCAAGGCAAAGCTCGCTCAAATCGCTCGTTCCAACCATGATGGCTCCCTCGTCGTTGGCCAAATCCATCAAAACTTGGGTTCTTTCTCGCGCTTGGGCATTTTCATAGGTTACGTTATATTCGTTTAAATCGTGACCGATATCCGAAAAATGCGAAACCAAAGTCTTCTTAATATTGATCTCTCTAAATGAAACCCCCAATTCATCAGCTAATTTTTTCCCGTTATTATAAGTTCTCTTTGAGGTTCCGAAGGCAGGTATGGTAACGGCGGTGATTCCTCGGAGATCGTATTTCAGATGTTTAAAAGCCTCAACCGTCACAAGGAGGGCCAGGGTTGAATCAAGTCCGCCTGATACGCCCACCAAGGCTTTTTTTGTGTGAATTGTCGAAAGTCTTTTGGCCAAACCCATTTCTTGGATTTTAAGAATAAGGGATACTCTTTTAAGATCGATTCCGTCCCCTTCAGGAACAAAGGGGTTAGCTGAATAATGACGCAGAAGGTTTTGAGGTTGTTCTAACAACATGGAGAAAAAGATAAATTGATAATAATCGGAGCCTGCGTTTCCAAAGGTCGTCATCTTGATTCTTTCGGCCGTTATTTTTTCCAAATCTATTTCGGTAGTAGCCTTCCCCATTTCGAATAATTGGGTTTCCGAAAGTATTTTCCCGTTTTCTGCAATCAGATTGTGTGAACCAAAAACTAGGTCGGTGGTCGATTCCCCGTCCCCGGCATCCGCATAAACGTAAGCGGCGCACAAACGAGCCGAAGTCATGGAAACCAAACTTGATCGATATTCTCTTTTCCCGACGATTTCATTGGAAGCCGATAAATTAAGAATCACATCCGCACCTGCCAGAGCGGCTTTGGTGCTGGGGGTCTCTGGAATCCAAGCATCTTCGCAGATCTCAATTCCGATTTTCAGTTTCAAATAATTTTCGTCACAAAATATCAGTTTGGTTCCAAAAGGATATGAAACTCCCATAACATCGATTTTTTCGTTCTCTTTGAGAGCTGGGGCAAAGTGCCTTTTCTCATAAAATTCCCCATAATTCGGAAGAAAACTTTTGGGAACGATTCCAAGAATCTTCCCTTTATAAACCGCTACCGCGCAATTATATAAGGAATTGTTTTGGACGATGGGGGCGCCAAAAGCGAAAAAGACGTCATAAGCCGAGGATTCGTTTTCGATTTCTTTTAAAGATTTCTCGACTTTTTCTTGCAGGTTATCAGAGAAAAAAAGGTCCCCGCAGGTATAACCTGTCAAACATAACTCCGGAAGGCAAAGGACCTTGACGCCGTCCTCGGCGGACTCTTTGACGGCTTGAAGGATTTTGTTTTTGTTCGCGGTGACGTTGGCTACGTCAACTTCGATAGACTGGGCTCGGCATCTCACGAATCCCAAAGGATTGCATTGTGGTGTATCTATGCTTTTCCTATCGTACTTTTTATGGTCTCCAGCACATGGTTTCTCAATTTTTTGCGAAGCGATTTTATCGTAGTTATCCGGAGATAAGATAACTAAATCCGAATAGCCGTTTTTGGTAATATAAAGACGGCCTCCGTTTTCTTTGAGATCCTTTTCGACTTTGGAAGTGTTGCGCAAGATGGAGATTGGTTTTATGTTTTCCATACCAAAAGAATATACCATAATTTAGGCATAATTTGTGCATTAAGAAATAGTCTTCCTTTTTGGTTTGGGTTTATAATCCTTTTGTCATGAAAAAAGGCCTGTGTCTTCTTAACGCCTATCTGATCCTTCCTGGAGTCGAGCATTTTTATGAAAGAATGCAGGAAGAATTTTTAAAAATCGGAATTCAATTGGATAAGAAGACCAACGCTTCGATTTTTTCCTTTATTGGGAGCGATGGTTCTCTATACAGTCAACAACTCGATTATGATTTCGTATTATATTTAGACAAGGATCCATACGTGTCTTATTGCTTGGAACAGGCCGGCAATCGTTTGTTTAACAGTGCTCGTTCCATCGAACTTTGCGATGATAAAATGCTAACGCATATGGCGCTTTCAAATCAGGGGATAAAAATGCCTAAAACCGTTTCCGGCCCCTTGAATTATTCGAATGGAATTTCTTATGATTTCATTCATGATTTGGAAAAGATCATTCCGTTCCCGATGGTGGCAAAAGACGATTTCGGAAGTCTTGGAGAAGCGGTTTTCTTATTGAAAAACGAAGGCGATTTGGCGAACTTTGAAAACGCCCACAAAGCCAACCCACGACTCTTTCAAGAATTTGTCTCCTCGAGTTTTGGTTTCGACTTCCGTCTCATTGTAATCGGCGGACGCTATTTCGCAGGCATGAAACGCCTCAACAAAAACGGCGATTTCCGCAGCAACATTGCCTGCGGAGGCGTTGGCGAAAAAACCCTTATTCCTAGAGAATATATCAATACTGCTGAGAAAATCGCAAAAATATTGCGGCTTGATTACTGCGGGGTCGACATCTTGGAAGGTCCCAATAAAGAGCCGGTCGTTTGCGAGGTTAACTCCAATGCCTTCCTTGAGGGGATCGAAAAAACCACCGGCAAGAATGTCGCTCGCGCTTATGCCAAGTACATTAAAAAAACAAATAGAAAAGTAATTTTATAGTTCGGCTTTGACTTTGCAGGCCCACAGGATGGCGTGTTTGTCGGTGTCGTGGCTGACGGTTCTTATGGCATCGTTAGGAGACAGCCAATAAATCGCGCTGACTTCTTCGGGCTGGGGTTTTGTTTTATCGTCTTTGGCCTCCGCCACATAAAAAATCACGCGCTTGGCAATGCCTAAAGAGGGTGAATAATCGATGGAAAACGTCTCTTTGGAGAGGAGGGAAGCGGAAACTCCCGTTTCCTCCTTGATTTCCCGAAGGGCGGTATCTTCATCGGATTTGTCAAAAGACTCAACGTGACCTTTGGTAATGGAGTAATGACCCAGTTTCATGTGCTCAACCAAGATTTTTCCATCATGAAAAACGACGGCTCCGCAGCTTTTTTCCTGCCTTCCCAAAAGGTTTTTCAAAAGCGTAATGTCATCGTCGCTGATGCCGATCGCGGAAAAATACTCATCAACGTCCCCGTATTTCTTGAAGAAAGAATCAAAAACACGCTCAAGGAAACGAGCGTTGGGCTCAAGAACGACTTTAGGAAAATCGGGATGATTCTTTCGGGTTTCGGCGGTCAGTCTGGTTAAGTATGGGAACGAAAGCATATAATCCGCGTTAACATCATGAAACGGCACGCCGTTAGCCAGCATCAGGACCGCGATGAAACAACCGGTTCTATCCTTCCCGGCCACGCAATGGATGACACAGGGCTTTTGGCAATGGGCCAAAGCCAAAAAGATCTTGCGGGCTTGAACCGGCTCTTCCAGCATCTCGAGGTAGCTAACAATCTGGTCTTTGGCGTTTTGGGGGACGCGTCCGTTTCCGTTGACCGAAAGCAAATAAGACATAAAACGAGAGTCGTTCAGTGTTTTGTCAGGCTTTTCGGATTTGGATTTGTCATCTCGAATGTCGATAATCGATTTAATTCCGATCTTCGCAAGCGTCTCAACGTCGAGACTGGTGGCGTCTGAAAAAGTCCCAGAACGAAAAACCACGCCAAATTGAGTCTCCCCATAGAAAGACGAATATCCGCCAAGATCCCGGAAATTCTCTATTTTTTCAAAAGGTATTCGCCTGAGCATTTTTATAGTTTAGGTGAGTCGTTGGTTCCAGACTTTTTACTCGAATTGAAGAACGGTTCTTTACCCGTGACGACATTGCTGATTTTAAAACACAGCGTAATCGAAGAAAAAAAGAAAGTGATGACGTTGGCGATGAGTATGATGTAATTGTTAAGAAAGAAACCATAAAATGACCACAAACCGGCCCCAATCACAAAAAGAATATACATCAAAAGGGAAATTCCGTTAGTTTTGCGAGAAGAAATGGTTTCAATGGCCTGAGGGAGGGTTGAGGCCGTTGTCAAAGAAGCTGCAATAAAACCAAGGATGGTGATTAATAAATTTGACATTATTTTTTGATCTCTGTTCCGGTTGTGGGGTTTAGGGCCGTTATTTGGGCCGCTTCATTCTGTTTTTTGAGTTCGTCACGGATCTGCTTAAGCAAATCTAATTCGGTTGGGGCCGGAGCTCCAGCGGCCGCCGCGACCGGTCTTTCCTCGGGATGCTTCTGGAAATACTGTTCTTGAAGAGTGGCGGCCATGGCAGCCTTTTTCTCTTGGACTTTGGCAAAGCCTTTAATGATAAGGAAGAGAATGAGCGAAATGATGAAGAAGGTGATCAGGGCATTAATGAAGGAACCCCAATCGATGATGGCGGCGGCATTAGCATAATAGTTTCCGCCATGAAGAGTATACATTCCCTTGAGGGTATCAACGCATTTTTGAACGGTTGTGGCGTCGGTTGTCCCATACACGTTTTGGGCATAAATCTCAGCTTCGTCGGTTAATTTTGAGACCGCAAAAGATTGACCGATCCCCGTTAATCCCCTTTGGGCGTCGTTGGCGGCCGGCAATACCGTGACAAGCCCGGAAATCCCACCCGGCAGACCCCAGGTGCAAAGACTCAGCAAGATATTGACCAGGGAAGTTAGGATGGAACTGAAAGCCGCCCCGATGATGATGCCGATCGCCATGTCCATGACGCTTCCACGAGCGGCGAAAACTTTGAAATCGAACCAAAATTTTTTATTTTTTTCCTTGAACGAAAGTCTTTTTTTGGCAGTCATAAGAAGCCTCCTGAAATATCTGTTGCTATTTTAATCCTAGCCTTGCTTCCTAACTATATTCTTTTTAAAGAAAACAAAAACAGGAAGGCAAAAAAGATCGTTTCAAGGGGGCTCGTTTTTATCGAGAAAAAAAGAAATTAAATCAATGAAAACCGAAAGAAAATTTTTCAAGGCATAACATTTCCCGATCAGGTTTTTGTTGTCAATTCATTCGCTCGCCAATCGTTCATCAGATTATGAAATCTTGACTCCGGCAAAGAGGCCATAAATTTCGGCCTCCTCGCATCAAAAATCAATATTTGATATTCCAAAAGCCAGCGCGAACATTTGCCCAATAAAACAAGTCAATTGGGTTTTGAAAATAAAAAATAAAAGAAATTTTTTAAAGCTTTTATCAATATATTTTACGTTTCATTAGACAGTGACAAAGAGGTTTTCACGAAAAACGGCAAATTGGCTGCGCGGTCAAAAGCAAACGAATAGGCGTTGCCCTAAAAAGAAATTGATACCTAATCAAAGCCGCAGCTTTTTTCAAGTATAATTTTTTAAAATAACGACGATGCATTATTGTTTGAAATTCATGAAACCTTCGATACCATTATTCAAGCAAGGGAAAGAAATACTGGATTCCCCTACATAGGACAATTTTTAGCGGCGGGTTTTAGTTTTTTCTACCCCGGAAAATAGCCTCTATGTCACCTGCATCAGAAGAAGGACAAAGGCATGTTTAGAGTAAAAAAGAGAGACGGTTCGGTCGTGGACTTCGACCTAAAGAAAATCGAAGATGCGATGAGCAAGGCTTTTATCGCCGAGCACAAAGAAGCCACCTATGATATCTTGGAATTATTGGCCCTCCGCGTCACGGCCGATTTCAACAAGAAAATCAAGGATCAGATCGTCGATGTGGAAGAGATCCAGGATTCGGTTGAAATCGTCTTGATTCAAGCCGGATATGTCGATGTGGCCCGCAGTTACATGGATTATCGCAAAAAGCATCAAGAGATGCGCGATATAGCCAAGACCGAGCTTAATTACGCCGCGGTCGTCAATAACTACCTCAAGGTCAACGATTGGCGCGTCAAAGAGAACTCAACTGTCACCTATTCCGTAGGTGGACTCATCCTTTCCAACAGCGGGGCCGTCACAGCCAATTATTGGCTCAGCGAAGTCTACGATAAAGAAATCGCCGATGCCCATCGCAACGCGGATATGCACATCCACGATTTGAGCATGCTCACCGGCTATTGCGCGGGTTGGTCTTTAAGACAACTGATTCAGCAGGGATTAGGCGGCGTCCCGGGCAAAATCACTTCTTCCCCGGCTCGGCACCTCATGACCCTTTGCAACCAAATGGTCAACTTCCTCGGCATCATGCAGAACGAATGGGCGGGCGCCCAAGCCTTCAGTGGCTTCGATACCTATCTCGCTCCGTTCGTCAAAGCCGATCACCTCTCATATAAAGAGGTCAAACAAGCCATTCAGTCCTTCATCTATGGCGTCAACACGCCGTCGAGATGGGGCACTCAGGCTCCGTTTACCAACGTGACGCTGGATTGGATCGTTCCGGATGATATGGCCAATCTTAACTGCCTCGTTGGCGGCAAGGAGATGGATTTCAAGTACAAGGACTGCGCCGAAGAGATGAAGATGGTCAACAAAGCCTTCATCGAGGTCATGATCGAGGGCGATGCCAACGGCCGCGGGTTCCAATACCCGATCCCGACTTATTCCATCACCAAGGATTTCGATTGGTCGGATAACGAGAATAACCGCCTTCTTTTCACGATGGCGGCCAAATACGGCACTCCTTATTTCTCGAACTTCGTGAATAGCGATATGCAGCCAAGCGATGTCCGCAGCATGTGCTGCCGGCTCAGACTCGATCTCCGCGAGCTCCGCAAAAAGACCGGTGGCTTCTTTGGTTCCGGCGAAAGCACTGGATCGATCGGCGTCGTCACTCTCAATATGCCGCGCCTGACCTATCTCGCGACCGACAAGAATGATTTCTATGCCCGTCTCGATCATCTTATGGACATCGCGGCCCGTTCGCTGGATATCAAGAGAAAGACTCTGACCACGCTTCTGGATGCGGGGCTGTATCCTTACACCCAACACTTTCTTGGAACGTTCAAGAATCACTTCTCGACCATCGGGCTCGTGGGCATGAACGAAGCTTGCCTTAACGCTCGTTGGATCAAGCAGGACATCAGCCACAAAGAGGCTCAAGAATTCACGGTTGAAGTCCTCAACCATATGAGAACCCGTCTCTCGGATTATCAAGAGAGATACGGCGATCTCTTCAATCTTGAAGCCACTCCGGCCGAATCGACCGCTTATCGCCTCGCCAAACATGACCGGGAGAGATATCCGGACATCCTTACGGGCGGCAAGAGCGGCGAGACCCCTTATTACACCAACTCTTCGCATCTTCCGGTCAGTTACACCGATGACGTCTTTGGCGCCCTTGACATCGAAGATCGTTTTCAGACGCTTTATACTTCTGGCACCGTTTTTCATGCCTTCCTCGGACAGCGTCTTCCCAATTGGGAGAGTTGCATGAGCCTCGTGCGGAAAATCGCCACGAACTACAAACTTCCTTATTACACGATGTCCCCGACTTATTCCGTTTGCACCGACCATGGCTATCTTGCCGGCGAAGTCTGGAAATGCCCAATCTGCGGCAAAGAAACGGAAGTCTATAGCCGCATCACCGGATATTATCGCCCGGTCAAAAACTGGAACGACGGCAAACTCCAGGAATTCAAGGATCGCAAGACTTATGCGGTTCACGAAGGCGAGGTTCCGGCCTTGGCGGAGGGAGACACCTGCCATTGCCAAGATGAGAAAAAGACCGCGCCTAAGGTCCTCGAGCTCATGCTTTTCACCTCGCCGACCTGCCCCAATTGCAAAATGGCCAAGATGCTTCTCGACAAAGAAGGCATCGTTTATAAAGATATCGATGCGGCCGCGAACAAAGATACGACGGTGGCTTTCGGCATCACCAAAGCCCCGACGCTTCTGGTTCCGGATGGCGATTCCTTCGACGTTTACGAGAACGCCTCCTTAATCCGGGGCTATATCGAGAAAGTCAAAGGACATGCAGCCTGAGATTCTGATTATCGGCGGAGGGCCTGCGGCTTTGACCGCGGCTCTTTATTCTTTGCGAGCCGGCCATGGAGTGAAAATCCTTGAGAAAGAGGCGTTCGGAGGCCAAATCGCCGATTCTCCCCGCGTGGAAAATTTCCCCTCCGTTCTTTCGATTTCGGGACTCGATTTCACCAACAATCTATTTGGGCAAGTGACGGCCTTGGGGGCCGAATACGAATTAGACGAGATCAAAAGGGTCGAGCCTACCCCCGCGGGTTTCAAAGCCGCAGGGAATTTCGGAACCTATGAAGGAAAGGCCGTCATCATTGCCAGCGGGGTCAAGCACCGCCGCCTGGATATCAAGGGCGAAAAAGAACTGATGGGCCATGGCGTGAGTTACTGCGCCGTGTGCGATGGTCCTTTCTATGCCGGCAAAGACGTCGCGGTCATCGGGGACGCCAACACCGCGCTTCAATATGCGATCATGCTTTCCGGCCTATGCCACCACGTTTATCTGGTGACCTTATTCGATCGTTTTTTCACGGACGATATTCTGGTCAAAGGATTGGCGAAGATCAAAAACATCGAAGTCATCCATAACCTCAATGCCGTCTCTTTTAACGGCGATAAAAAATTGGAATCCATCACCTTCCAAAACACCAAGACCAAAGAAGACGCCGTGATAAAATGCGAAGGTTCCTTCGTGGCGATCGGTCAAGTCCCAGACAATGAGCGTTTCTCAAACGTCGCGGATCTTGAAAAGGGGTTCATCCTCACGAGCGACGGGATGGAAACCAAGACCCCGGGAGTTTATGCCGCCGGAGATTGCCGCGTTAAAAAAGTGCGACAGCTCACCACCGCTTGCGCGGACGGCGCCATCGCCTCGCTCAATGCCGCTGATTATCTCTTCGCGAAGTCTCATTCATAGCCGCGCAAAGCCACGAATTTGAGGTTTTTCTCGAGAATGGCCTTGAAGACCAAGGCCTTTTCTTTGCTTATCCTGTGAAGGCCGCGGGCGATGCAATTTTCATTATCGAAGTAACACTGAATATAGTAACGTTCCGCGCCGGAAAGCCAGCTTCCAATCGCCTCGAAATCCCTTTCGTTATGATATTCCGCGATGGCCGTGGTTCGGAATTCATAAGGGATTTTGCCATGGATTAGGAAATCGGCGGATTCCTTGATATCATCGAAGGAAAAATCCGTAGTTCCAATCGTCATCGCATATTTGGCAGGCGAATTTTTGATGTCCATCGCGAGGTAATCGACGAGACCTTGCTCCACGGCGATCCTAAGCATTTCCGGACGGGAGCCATTGCTGTCGAGTTTGATTTTATAGCCAAGAGATTTGATGTCGGATAATTTATCCAGCAAATCCGGCATCAGCGTGGGCTCTCCGCCCGTGACGCAGACGGCATCGATGACGTTCTTGCGCTTGGAGAGATATTCCATGATGTCGGCCCACGGGATTTTCGGAGTTTCTTTCGGATGAAGCACCAATTCCGAGTTATGGCAAAAGGGGCAGCGGAAATCGCAGCCAGCCACGAATAAGGTCGTGGTGATATGGCCGTCGAAATCCTCTAAGTCAAGTTTTTCCCAACCGGAGAAATCCATGATTTAAGTATAGCTACGCTTAGGGTCTTTGACCCAGCGAACGCCAAGAATCAACACGCAAAGAATCAATCATCTCTCGCCTTTGGCTGCATAAAACGCCTCATCGGCTTGGTGGATCAAGTTGGCTAAAGAGGAATTTTCTTTTCCGGCCACGCCCGAGGCAAGGCCATAGGTTATGGAAAACTTTATTTCGGTTTTCCCATAGATGACATGGGTTGGCATTCCGCCCGCGCGTTTCTTCAGTTCTTCGGCGAAATCCTCGGCTTTTTCGCCGCAGGTGATGATAACGAATTCATCCCCGCCATAACGGCAGACGACCCGATCCGCCCCCACAACCCGCGAATTGAAATATTTTTTCCAATATTTGGCCACTTTTTTGAGAACGGCATCCCCGGCTTGGTGGCCATAGGTGTCATTGACGGATTTGAAGCCATCGACATCGATCATCGCGACATTGACTATGAGATTTTTATCGGTGCAGAAGCGGAAGGATGGCAAAAAATCATAATCAAGAAATCGGCGGTTATAGACATTGGTGAGGGCATCGTTGATAACCAGATGATTGTATTTTTCGATGATTTTTCCAATCTCGTCCGCATTAGCGCTTTCGAAAAGAATGCTGTTTGTCACGTTGTCGACCGTCTCGATGACGCGTGGTTTCCCTTCGACGGTGACATAACGGGAATAAACCCAATATGTCATCCCGTTCGCCAAATCGAGTTTGAAGGCTTTCCCTTTGGTTTCGAGCGCGCGCAGGGAACAACAATTTTCGCAGCGGTCGGAATGGCCCAAAATCCCGGAGCAAGCATAAGCGCCGTTTGAGGTTCCGTCAGCAAAACATACGTGCCTCAGTTCGGGATCGACCAGGCGAACGATATCATGCGAATCCAATTCGCAGGCCAAGTTAGCCTCGATTTCGTCTTTGGTAAATTGATTTTTCATTTGCCAACCCTTCCTTCGGCGACTCCCCGCGCGAGCTCAATGCGTTGATGGTTTATTATATCAAAGAAAACGTAAATTTTCGTATATATATTCCAAGATTTCAAAACCATTAAAAGATGCCGTAAATTCCGAAGTATTTTCGTTTTCTTTTTTCTCTTTTCAAAGTGCTAAAAGCCTGCGAATCGCCAAAGAAAACCTTTCCGCTTTTTGGGGTGAGTCTCAAAATATCCCGCAAGGCGTTTTATCCGATATTCCTTCATGAGCCGTTCGCGGAATTTCCGACGCCGAGAAGAAGAGCTTTAAAAAATAAGAGAAACAATAAAGCTCAGCAGATGATCAAAGTTTTTCGGTTTCCTCCTTAAGTTCCTGCATTTTGACGTTCACAATGTCGATCAATTTGGCGATGGTTTCGGGGCTGGGATGTTCCTCGCTGCAATAATCCTTGAGATAAATCCTCTCTCCCACCACGACCTTCTGGCGATGAAACCAGCCGTATTTCCCCATATGATAAAGAGGGATTATGGGGGCTCCTGAATTCAAGGCAACGATGACGAAACCGGGCTTAAACGGAAGCATCTCTCCCGTCAAGGAACGTTTCCCTTCGGGGAAAATTCCCAGGATTTTTTCTTTGGCGAGGAGTTCGTTGCTCTTTTCAATCGCCGACAAATCAGCCTTCTGGCGATCCGTTGGGTAGGCCCCCATCGTTTTCAAAAACCAGTTGAAAATCGCCTTATAAGTGAACATCCGTTGGGCCGTCATGAAATAAATCCGCTTCAGGGGAAAAACGTAATTCATCAGCACCGGATCCCATGTTGAGGTGTGATTCCCGATGATGATGACGCGACCCTTGATTTTTCCGGCCCTTTTCTTGCCTTTGAGGCGGAGTTTGAAATACAAAAAAAGAAAGGGGGCGGAGGTTATTTTGACGAACCAAACCAAAAGCATCGGTTATTGGGCGGCGGGTTTCTGAGTGGCGTCGGGACCTTTCGGGGGCTCACTCACGATTCGGTAATCCCTCAGGCGACCCGCGAAGATGAAGGCGAAGATCATGAGCACGATGGCGGCCGGCCCATAGAGCACGGCCCCCGAATAATCCACCAATTCGGTTGCCCCCTGATAATAGGTCGAATAACCCGACGGATGGAGCAAAAGCAGCAATGGAACGATCGCCGAATCCGCCACGGCCCCGGCGATTTGGGTGACTAACCCTTGGGCCGCGAAATACATGCCGGCATGATTGGTTCCGCTCCTCTTGGCTTCATCTGAGGCGATTTGACTCGGCATGATATACGGAAGCGAGAAGAAGGCCCCGATGGAATAGCTTCCGACCGTGGAAGCGCCCAAACCGATGATGAAACTGATCGTCGCGCTGTTGGTGAAATGGGTCCAAGCCAAGGTGAAGCCGCACATGGCAAGGGCAAAGGCCGCAAACGAAGAACGCATGGCGGTCTTGATGCCCCACTTGCGGTTGACCCAGTTATAGAGCAAAAGCATCAAAGGAATCGGAGCGAAGGCGGCGGTGTTCATGACCGTGATCTGCCAACCGCTCAGACCCATGACCGCCTTATTCAAATGCCCCATGCCTCCCAGGAAAATCTGAAGACCCATGAAATAGCACAAAAGGACGATGATGTAATCGCGGAAGGCCTTTTCTTTGAAAACGATCTTAAGAGAAGACCAAATCGAGATGTGTTTGGCTTTTTCCGCATCGTTGAGGTTGATTGAAACGATTTCCATTTTGGCGCGTCGCCGGAAAATGAGGAAATAGGGGATCAGCATGAGCAGGACGAGGGGCGTGCAAGCCAACGAGACCCACATGATGGAATTCATATAGGGCATTCCAAGGGAATTCGTTTTAGCCACGAGGGTAAAGATCACGGGGAAAAGCGCGTAAGCCAAGCAATATCCAATGGTGTTGAAGAAGGATTGCCAGCTCGCCACACGAACCCTTTGTTGGGTCGAATCGACCATATCGGACAAAGCCGAGAGATAAGGAACGGCCAAAAGGGTGTAAGAAATGAAGAAGATGACATCGCAGAAGAAAACCCAGATGACGTTGATCATCGAATTATCGACGTTTCCAGCGATAGGGATCCACATTCCGATGAAAGACAGAATGCAGGGTACGATTGCAATGGCAATCAAGATGTAGCGATTGTGGCTTTTGGCTTGGAGTTTGTCCGACCAGTTGGCGATGGGGACGTCGATGAGGCCATCCACCACCTCCGCCAACGTGATGAGCACCATCCACAAAATCGGCAATACGATGGTGACGCCGCTGTTGTAACGATCGTAAAGCCAAGCGGATTGGATCGTGTAGACGAAACTCGTCCCGAATCCGCCAATCGCGAACAGAGGCTCCTGCCATTTTTTGATCGGTGCCATAATTTATCTCCTTATTTTTTATCGCTGGTTTGATGCTTCGCGATTTCCTCGACGAAATCGTCGATGCTCGTCAGATGGCCAAAATCGTTGTTTTCGATTTTGATCCCAAATTCGTCTTCGAGATCGTTGATGAGGGACATATAAGAAAGCGAATCGCCGCCGAAATCATGAACGAAATGGCCGGCATCGCTAAGTTTGTAAACGGGCAAAAGAAGGGCGTTGCTGAAAGCCTTGCGAACTTTCGGCAAGATATCGTTTATGAGTTCGGGGGGATATTTGGAAAAGTTCGCAAGGCGGGCTTCCGGCAAGGCAGCAAAGCGCTCCGGGGCGCCGGTTAGTTGATCGCGCAAAACAAATTTTTGGACTTTTAAGGCCGAAGAAAGGGGCAGAATCCCGTCATAAATCAGAGTTTCCTCAACTTGCATGTAATTCGGCAAAGTGACATTCACGTTTTTGACGGCGGCCTTCAGCGCGCTCAAAGAACTTTCATCAAGCTTGCCGTCGAGCTCAAGAATGAGCGTAATCGTCTCTTTTTCGGAGTCAGAAGATTTTTTTATCCCCAAAACGGCGGCATTAGAGACGCGCTCGATCGAGATGAAACGATTCTCGATTTCTTCGGGGTAGACGTTTTCGCCGTTGGCGTTGATGATGAGGTCTTTGAGACGGCCTTTGATCCAATAGAAGCCGGCTTTGTCGTTTTCGGCGATGTCGCCGGTAGGGAACCAGCCTTCATCCAAAACGGTCGGAATCAATTTTTTGTCGACGATCTCAAAACCATGGGTCGTGGGAGATTTGATAAGAAGCTCTCCGACGTTGGGGCGGCCGTCTGAAGGGACGATTTTGTATTCCATGCCGTGAAACGGCTTCCCAATGCTGCCTTTGAGCCTTTGCTCCACGGAGGGCGACAGCTCAACGGAAGTCACGCCGACCTCGGTGAGGCCATAGCCATCATAAAGCGGATAACCGATTCCGTTGATCGCGTCAATCGTGTCTTGAGCCAAGGCTCCTCCGCCCGAGATGCAGAAACGCACGTGATTCCCCAAGATTTTTTTCTGCAAAGATCTCAGCACCACGCCGCTCCCGGCCACTCCGGCTTCGGCCCGACTTATTTTCCCGGTATGAAAAGCGATGGCTTTATCCAGCGTCCGAACGCGTTCGGGTCCTTGAAGCAAAGCGGATCGATGGATGCCCTGGGCCATGTTATCCCAGAACAGCGGGACAGCAAAAATGTGGGTGACTCTCAGATCCTGGCAGGTTTGTTTGATGGCCTTGGGCAAAAAGGAATCGAGATAAACGATCGTCTTGCCAAAAAAGGTATACCAAAGGAAAACGGCCACGAATCCGAAAATGTGATGGAAAGGAATAAGAGCCAAAACTTTGAGGTTTCCCAAAGAAGGCGGATACATTATTTCGGCCGTGGCGTTCGGCATGTCACGGGCCGAATTGATTTGATGAACGAGGTTCGTCCCATCAAAAACGACCAATTTGGCCGCCCCCGTGGTTCCGCTCGTGGCGAAAACAACATGGTTTTCCCACTCCGCCGCGAAAGTATAGTCTTTGATTTGCGACCGAATATCCGCAACGGAAAAATGCGGCACCTCGTAAGAAAAGCCATCGTCCGTTATGACGGCCCTGGCATCGGCTTCTTTTATAAAGGCGGCCGTCGCGGCTCCGCTTGCGCGAGCGTCCAAAAGAAAAGGCACGCGCCCATTCATTAAAATCGCCCAGAATAATTCTCCCCAAACGGGGCAATTTTTGATTTTGAGTCCCACAACCGCCCCTCGCGGAAGCGCCAGCAGCAACTGATGAAGCTGACCGGCGATCACAAACGATTCGCTGCGGTATTCGAAATAGCGAAGCCGATGGTGTTTTCCCTTTTCGTCATAGTATTCGGCCGCGATCATCTTGGGGAAGCTTTCGGTAGAAATATCGAAAACATCCCGCAACGTCCGCCCAGAATCCATCAGGCGCTCTAAGGCCCTGAAATAACGAATCACTTTCTTGTTTCCTTCCTGCTTGGCCACAATCAGGCTCTCCTGGCTGCCGATGACGCAGTCATCGAAACCGTGATGGCAGCGAAATACGGCGTTGCCGAATTCAGAATATTCTCAGGGGAAAAAACCAGATGGCCAAATAATCGGCCGACCAAAAAGATTTTGCTTCCGGTTTCAAAGCGGTTTCCGCCTTTACGATATTTTTCGGCGTATCCTGCGAAATCAGCCATTTTCGCGCCCCCGCTTAGAGAATATAAGAAGAATTATACTATTCGGCCAACGCATTTTAAATTAGCTATTCCCCAATTCTTTTCAAGCGTTGTTTTCGACCATTGAAACGAAAAGGAGAGACCTGATGATCTCTCCTTTCCGCAAATTGTTCTTTTTCAACGATTTCTTTTGGCCATTGATTCGATTGAATTTGGTGGAGCTGACGGGAATCGAACCCGCGACCTCATCGTTGCGAACGACGCGCTCTCCCATCTGAGCTACAGCCCCAAAACGCTTTGTCATTATAGTGATTCGGGGGAAGAGTTACAAGACGACGGTCACTTGCCTTCTTCGCCCACGGGCGCCTCAAGGGCGGCCGCTCCATCTTCGTCCGTTTCGCCCACCGCCGCGATCTCATTGTGATTGATTTTGACGAACTTGGTCGAGATCTTGCTGACCGTGACCGAGAAGTCTTTGCTCTTCTTGTCGACGGTATCGATGCTTTTCTCGAGTTCGGACCACCGCTTCGAGAAACGATTGAATTCGTCCCCCAAACCTTTGAGAGCCGCATCAATGGCCTCAAGGTCTTTGTTGCGTTCAGCGTCAAGGGCCGCGCTATGGAAAACCACGATGATGGCTTGGAGGGTCGAAGGCCCGGAGATGATGACGCCTTCGTTGCGGGCCAGCGAGACCAGCTCTGGGAATTCATTCTCGATGAAAGCGAAAACGCCGTCATTGGGGACGAACATGATCGCGTATTTCATGGTCAGGCCAGAGATGATGTACTTTTCGGCGATGGAGTCCGCCTTGATTTTGACGGCGTTTTTGAAAGAGATTTTCAAAGCGCGCCGCTCGTCCTCGGAAAGGGCTTCGCCCGAAAAGAGTTTGACGTAATCGCTGAAGGGGAATTTGCTATCGATGCATAACTTCGTGATGTCATCGCCGGCCGTGAAGACGATATCGGCATCCGGCCTTACTTTTTCTCCGTCTTTGATGCGGCCAAGATCGTCTTGGAGGTTATAGAATTTCCCTTCGCCGTTGGGGAAGGTGGCCTCCAGAAGCATTTCGAGTTGAAGTTCGCCATATTGGCCCCGCGCTTGGTTATTGGCCAAAACGTTGTTGAGGGTCACGACTTCGTTCTGCAAACTTTCCAAATGCTTTTGGGCTTCATCGATTTTGCCGAGTTTCTCTTTGAGTTCGCCCATGGTCTCGCTGTTGCCTTTAAAACCAGAAGTCAGGGTCTCCCCTACCTGCTTATTCATATCGGCCAAATTCTTATCAACCTTCTCGTTTAAGGCCGTCACGGATTTGGTGAGCGATTCATTCATCGCATCGACCCTGCCGTTAAGCGAGGTGTTCATTTGGGTCAGGGATTCGCCGATGGATTTATGCATGGAAAGTTGAAATTCGTTGAGCCGTTTATTATCGACTTCGGCCTGCTCGCCCAATTGTTTCTGGATTCCGACCATCTGTTTGGCGAGTTCGCCGGAGATCACCAGCGGGAGACTTTCTCTGCTCGTTTGTAAAGACTGTTTGATTTCGTTGAAAAATTCGGCTGTTTTATCGTCGGGTTCTTTGGCTTTGCGGTTCTTCAAAACGACAATCAACAAAATAACGGTGATGGCCAAAGCCAAGAAGCCAACGGCGATAGCCGCGATTAATAAAACGGTGTCCATGATCTGTTTTTCTCCTGCCTGTAAAGTTTAGCATGGAAAAGGCCGATGGCGTGCCTCCCATAAAAATCAAGGCTTTAAACAAGGGTGGTTTTTTCTTTAAAATGGAAGCCCGTTTGCAAGGAGGGATCATGGAAAAAGTCATCGCGGCCATCGACCTGAAAAGTTTTTATGCCTCCTGCGAATGCGCCTGCCGCCATCTCGATATTTTCACAACCCCTCTGGTCTGCTGCGACCCCTATCGGAGCCCCGCATCCGTCGTGATGTCGGCAACGCCTTATCTCAAGAAAAAATACGGGATACCCAACGTCTGCCGAAGAAAAGACCTGCCTCGTGTCCCCGGCCTTATTTTCGCGACTCCCCGCATGTCTTATTACCTGCGCCTGTCCAGCCAGGTCGTTTCCATTTTTCTGGATTACGTCTCGAGCGACGACCTCCATGTTTATTCGGTGGATGAGAGTTTTCTCAATCTTGGCCCCTATCTCAATCTCTATCGCTGCGGGCCCGAAGAACTTGTCAGAAGAATCCAAGGCGCCATCCTAGACAAACTGGGTTTGGTGACCGCCGCCGGCATCGGGCCGAATGTCTTTTTGGCTAAGGTCGCCCTTGACCAAGAAGGCAAGAAGAAACCGCCTTTTATCGCCCATTGGGACTACGAAGATGTTCCCACGAAGCTTTGGCCCATCTCCCCCATCACCAAAATCTGGGGCATCAAGGAAGGCACTTCCTCTCATCTCGCCCGCATCGGCATCCGCTCCCTCAAAGAATTGGCCGAGGCCGATGATGGGCTTCTCGAAAAAGAATTCGGGGTCATGGGGCAACAGCTCAAGGATTTAGCCTGCGGACGCGATGAAAGCGACATCGAAAACAAATATGAGCCCGAAGAAAGAAGCCTGTGCCTGGGCCAAACCCTGATTCGGGATTATGGCCACGAGGAGGCGCTTCTCATCCTTCGCGAGATGACGGATGACTTAGCGAATCGGCTCCGCCGGGCGCATTCCTTGACGAGCAAAATCGCGGTGTGGGAAAGTTATGGTGGGGAAAAGGGCTCTTTCGCCCGCCAGATGGCCCTGCCGATCGCCACCGATGACACCGACGCTCTTTATGAGGCGCTCAAAGAGGTTTTTCTCATGGATAAGTCGCCTTTCCCCTTAAGAGGATTAGGCATCGTCTTTGGGAGGCTTTCTGACCCTGGAAATGAGCAGGTATCGCTTTTCCTTCCTAACGAAGAAAGAAACGAAAGGCAGGATCTCAATGCGGCGCTAGACGCCATCACGGCCCTTTATGGCAAGAATAGCGTTCTAAGGGCGAGCTCCCTTCTTAAGGGCAGCACCATCAAAGTCCGGCATGAAGAAATCGGAGGGCATCGGCAATGAAAGACCGCGGAATGATGAAATGGGCGCCTTATAAATCGCTGGATGCCCAGGCGGATTATCTGGCGGCGATGGCCCATGAAAAAGACAAAAAGGATAAGCCTCTTTTATCCAGCGAGGCCGCCAGCGAGATAAACGAGATTCTCGCCGACTACCGCGGGGAGAAAGTCTCAGCCCGCTATTTCGAAGACGGCTATGTTCAGGAACGCAATGGCGTGATCGCGGAAGTAAACGCTATTTACAAATTCATAAAAATAGGCGGAAAAATCCTATCTTTCCAAAACCTTTTGGGCTTAAAGATTCTCGGGGCGGAAAAATGAGCCAATAAAAACGAAACTCCGCCCGTTAATAAGGTGAGTCCCTTATAAGGGCTCAGCGGGGACATCTGCTCGAGCCCCTATATGGTAGATGTCCCCCTTTTTTCATAAAGTGGATAGACTAAGGGGGCGGGGGTAGACGCGATGAATGAAGAAAAGCTTGAAAAAGCGATGTCATCGCTCCAAAAGGGAGATGGCAACGCCCTAGGCGACGTCTATACTCTGACAAGCCGAGGAGTCTTCACTTTCGTTCTGCCGATCCTTCGCGATTACCAATTGGCGGAAGACGTCATGCAAGAGACTTACGTCACCTGCTACGACAATATCAAAAGCTATAAATTAGGGACGAATGCCCGGAATTGGCTTCTAACCATCGCCAAGAACTGCGCGCTCAGCCAATTGAAGAAAAGAAATCGGGAGATTTCCTATGATTTCGATAACGACAACCACCCCGATGGGGTCTATTACCTCGGAGATATCGATAGCCCCACCATCACCTTGGCCAACAAAATCCTGTCTGAGGAAGAATTCAACATCGTCATGATGTATGCGATCGGCGAATACAAACACAAGGAAATCGCCGAATTCCTGCATATGCCCTTGGGCACGGTGACCTGGAAATACGCTTCCGCCCTCAAAAAGCTAAAAAAGGCGCTGGAAGACAGCGAAACGGAATATGAAAGAGCAAGAGAACTCGCCAAAAACTGACGAAACAGCGGATTTAACGAAGGAACAAGAAACCAAAATCCTGTTCTCCCTCCGCAGCGAGGCTTTTTCTTTCGTCCCCGATAAACTCTTGGCTATCTTCAAGGCTTGCCATATCGATCCTTCCATCGATGGGAAAAGCGAGAAAACCCTCAGGACGGCGCTTCAAGGTTTTAAATTCATCCCCAATGAGCTTCCGTTAATTGAGAAAGCGACGGGAACTTTCGATCCGCTCAAGGATAATGATAATCTGACCCTCACCATCAAGGTACGAAACGAAGGCGGGAAGATCGTTCCCGATATCGAAAGCAAGGTTTATCAGGAAACCGGCGCGAAGAAGCACTTTTCTTTCTCGGCTTTCTTGAAATCCCATTGGCTTCCGCTGGCCGAGGGAACCGCCGCGGTGGCTTTGACCCTCAGCGCGGCGGCCGCCGTATTGGCCAACTCCGGGACGAACGCGGTCGCCGCCAGCGGGACTTACATCACCGTTTCGGTGACTCCCGCCAGCTATCTGGCCGCCGACGAGGCCCCCGAGGCCGAAGATACCCTTCCGGGCGACGTTAATAATTACGAACCGTCATGGAGCTTCTTGGCAGATTCCAATAATGTCGTTTCTTCTTATTCCTGCGACAATTACAGCGCGACTTTGGCCCTCAGAAACTTTGAGCCGTCTTTCGCTTCCAAACCAGCCTATGAGGCGGTTTCGGATCTCGTCACCCCCGCTCATGTCAATGGTTATCTTGAAACCAAGAATCAGACGGCCAAAAACGTCATCAACATCACGGCCCTATCCACCGATTCTTCTTATGGGACTTCTTATGGTGCGGCCTATCAATCCGCTCTCGATGACGCTTTGACGGAATCCTCCAATAAGATCTACGCCGTCGTCAATTTCTCGGTGGCCACCATCGCCAGCGATTATCTCAAAGGGCTGAGCAAAGATGAGGCCAGCACCATCGTGGGCCTTTATTCTTCCTTCCAAAATCTCGATTCGAAATATGCCTTGACGCTGGATGAACTCAAAAAAGGCGATTCCGGGGTTTTATCCGCTCTCGATTCCGCCGTCGATGCCGGCGAAGAGGCCAAGCTTTCCGACAAAGGCCTCATCGCTTTCAAAGAGGGGCTGTCCGAATCCTATCGTTTCTATCTCAATAGCGAAAAAACGAGCTATACCGCTCAGCAAATCGAGGGCATGCGCCAAGAACTCATCGATGACGTCCCTTCAATTCCGTGGCTTTGCGGGAATCATCTCGCGGATCTGCTCCAAAACGACGCCTATTTCATCATGGGCGATGACTTAGGCTTCTCCGAAGATAAAGACAGCCCTTGGTATCTTTATGCTCAGATTCGGGATTACATTCTAAAGACCAGGACCGCAAGCGCAGATTCCTACGTCAATTATCTTTCGGAGATCAAAGATCTGGCCAAAAGCGGAAAAGAATCGACGGGATATCTTCCCGATAACGGCCAAGAAGGCATCGATGACGGCGGCCACATCCCCGGAGACGGACCCAACGCTAACGACTGGGGCAAAGGCGGCGGCGAATGGCATGGCCCCGAAAATGGATGAAATGCTCTAAAAAGCCCAAGTCCCGTTCGCAAAGAGCGGGATTTCTTTTCCGCTGACGTCCGTTCCGATGATCGAGAGATCGGCCGTTCCGATCATGAAGTCGACATGAGATAAGGATTTATTGATGCCAAAGCCATGAAGCTCGGTTTCGCTGTATTTCTCAAAGGCCGGGTAAAGTTCGGTGAAGCCGGCGCCCAAAGCCAAATGGCAGCAGGCGTTCTCGTCATAAAGGGTGTTAAAGAAGACAAGGCCGGTCTGGTTGATCGGAGAATCGAACGGAACGAGGCTCGCTTCGCCCAAATAGGCCGATCCTCCGTCCAAGGCAAAGATGCTCCTTAAGAGAGCCTCCCCCGCTTCGGCGTGGCAATCGACGGCCTTGCCTTCATGGAAACGAATCCAGAATTTATCAATCAATTGGCTTTGGTAAATCAGGGGTTTGGAAGAATAGGCGATGCCTTCGGCTTCGCCTTTTTTGGGCGAAGTGAAACATTCCTCGGAAGGGATGTTGGGCTGGAAATAGATGCCGGCGATCGTTTTCTCCCCGCCCGCCAAGAAACTGACGCCAGGGATCAGGCCAATCGTGAGTTCGGTGCCGTTGGAGGCGTGATAATGAAGGCTCTTCAGATGGAAGGAATTGAGTTTCTCGCTCTTTTCCTTGAGGCTCTTGTCATGGGCCTCCCAATTGGCGATGCCATTTCCATCCTCCGCCCGCGCGGTCTTAAGGATGGCTTCCCAAAGGCTCTCAATGGCCTGATGCTTCGATAAATCCGGGAAAACCTTCTGGGCCCATTTGGCGGAGGGGCAGCCCGCGATGCACCATTGATATTTATTGGCCCTCGCTTCGATGAGGGCGGCCGATTGGCTGTAACGCAAGGCCCTGATTTTGGCCAATTTCTCGGCATCCGCGCCTTTTAAGCCATCGGGATCGTCGGCATCGAGCCAAAGAAGGACCGGAAGTTCGTTCGTGGAATATTCCTGAAGACCCATCTCCATCGGAGTAAGGGTCCCTAAATCCTTGGTTTTGCAATATTTGTAATCGAGTTTTTCGAGGACGCTGCTCTGCCATTGGAAGACGACGCGCTTGGCGCCGGCCTTGTAGCATTCTTTGGCTACCAGCGCCGCGAATTCTTCCTGACCGACCGGGGTCCGGATGACGACGGATTGACCTTTGTGGACCGCCCCGCCAACCTTGGCAATCAATTCGGCATAAGCTTTAATGAGCGCTTTTTCCATGAAGAGACCTCGCTGCCCGCGTTTTATTGTACGCGGTGGCGGGGCTTTTGGGTAAAAATGATTGCTTCTTCGGATGGGGGTCGGTTTTATTTGCTAAAATAGAGCAGGAAAGAGGATGATCATGGAAAACGGAAGCAAGCAGGACAAAAAGCCGCGAAAAATAGTCAGTTTCGAAAAAGGCGGCGTCATTTGGTCGAGTTGGAATTTCGTGGAGGCGGCGCTTCTCGTCACCCTAGGCATTTTATCCATCGCCTTCTCGGGCAATCCTGGAATGATGCAATACATTTTGCCGGTTTTAGGCTCGTTCTTCATCATTTCGGGAACCCTCAGGATTCTCACGAATTTCATCCCGGTTTTCTCCGCGCGGGGCGCCGAAGCCTCCATCAAGGCTAAAATCCGGGAAGCCATATCCTATGGGTTCGTGATCGCCGGCTCTTTGGAACTCGCGTTTGGCATTGCCCTGGTGACGGCTTACCTTGGCGGCAGCGCCTCCGCTGGCGATGTGTCGAAGTTCCTCATCCAGTTTGGCGTGTATTTCATCGGCATCGTCTCCATCGTAGCCGGAACTTCGTTCCTCTTTTTCGCGATTGCCTTCCTTATCACAAAACTCTACAAACTCTATATGCCGATCATCGAAATCGTCTTTGGGATTTTCTTGGTCGCCATCGGAATCACCCTCATCACTCTCCTCACCAACAATCCAAGCCTCGTTAATCAAATCGTCCTCATCATCACCGGCATCACCCTGATCCTGGTCGGAGCAGGTTTGCTCGTCATCACCATTCAGACCATTCAGGAAGTCAAAGCCGAAAAATCCCTTGAAGGCACGGATGACGAGGTCATCGACGCCGATTCGCACATAGACGACAAGAAATAAGAGAAGGCTAAACAAAAAACCGGACATTGCCCCGGTTTTCTTTTCGCCTCAGTCGAATTTGTCGGCGCCCGTGAGTTCCAAGAAATGCGGAAGGGAGGCGCACCAATCGCAGAAAAGGCGCCATTCCTTGAGTTTGTGATTATGACGCTGGATGTACATGGTCTTGAGTTGCTGATAATTGGTGACCATCGTTGCGGCGAGGCAGAAACCTTCGGGCAGGGAAGCCACCAGAACCCTCCATTGGGCCATCTGCTCTTCCTCGTGGGCCTCATCGCCGGGGATGGCGTTATATTCGCCCACCAAGACGTTAAGGCGCTCTAAGACGGCAGGATCGGTTTCCTCGACGCACTGTTTCGCCACATCGAACTTCAGAAGGCAATGCATCGTCGATTCGCTGCTCACGAAATCGAACCAATGATAACGCTGAGCCTCTTTCCACCAATAAAGGGGGGCGCAGACATCCAATTGCACCGTGATGCCTTTGAGATAGTTGTCATGACCTTCCCCGTTGTGGGTAGAGCCTAATCTTTCGGCCCTTAAAAAATCCTTTTCGTCCGCTTCCGTGGTATCGATAACGACCCGCATCGGGTTTCCCGAGGCTTTGACCGCCCTTTCAAGGCCATAGACATAAAAATTGGCGATGGAGAAATTCATGGCTTGACGGCTCCCAAGAGATTCTCCAGCAAGGCAAGCCTCGTCAATAAGCCCACGCCCCCCGGGACCGGGGTTTGCTTGGCGACTCTGAGGCCTGGCAGGCAATCCCCATGGAGATGCCCGTCTTCTCCCCGGTTGATTCCGACATCCACGACCCAAGCCGTGGATTTGAATTGATAAGTTTCATCGATCAGGCCCGGTTTTCCTATCGCCACCACCACGAGATCGGCGTGGGACAAATAAAACCTTTTGTCGATTTCGGAGGTTTTGCTATGAAGAACCGTGACATTGCAATCGTGCTTGAGCAGAAGCTTCGCCATCGGTTTCCCGACGATCTCGCTCCGCCCCAAGACCACCGCATTGGCGCCTTTGAAAGGGAAACCTTCGGCGGTCAGATAATCGATGATGCCTTTGGGCGTGCAACACTCAAAAGGCGACAAGGGCGAGAAGCCATCGACGTCTTTTTTCGGCTCGATGGCAAGATGCACCGCTTTTTCGGAGATGGCCTTGGGAAGAGGAAGCTGCACGAGAATCCCGTCGATTCCTTCGTCGCGATTTTGTTTTTGGATCAAAGAAAGGAGAGCCTCTTCGGAAGTGGCCTCGGAAAGCGAGGCCAATAAGGCGATGACGCCCACTTCCCCAGCATCCTTCATCTTGCCCCGGACGTAGGATTCCGAAGCGGCGTTCTCCCCGATTGTGATGATGGAAAGGACGGGAGGCTTTTTGAGCCGCAAAATCTCGTCTTTGAGAGCTATTTTCCGTTCAGCGACATAATCTTTTATTTCCATGGCCAATCCCAAAAACCAACTGCCATAGGATAGCATCGGGGGGCCTTCTTTTCACTAAAGAAAGAAAAAAGCCGGACCGAAGCCCAGCCGCTGCGAAGCGCGTTCCTCAAAGACGGATGATCGAGGGCAAAAGAGCGACGATGGCCGAACTCGAAGTCGAGGTGGCCTTGCTGTTGACAACCATGATCAATAGGGCTAAGAAAAGGAAAAGAATCGCGAAGCCGAACGTGAGCCAGCTCACGACTTTTTCCGAGCCGCGTTCCTTGGTTTTGGCGAAGACATTAAGACCTCCGCCGGTGATGGCGCCCGAAGCGCCTTCGGATTTGCCGCCTTGGAGCAAACTCAAAAAAATCACGATGAGAGAAACGGCGATGAAGACGATATCATACCACTGCAGATTCATGAATTGATCCTGCGCATCAAAAATGCGCTTATTAACTTTAATCTACTTGCTTTTATTTCGCAACGTAAGAATAAGCCCACTTCCTTCTGAAGAAACGCCAGGAGCCTTTCGGGGGCCTTCCGGACTTAATGGGGCATCTTGGAATACTCGTTTAAGATCGCGGAGAATTCCTCCAATAGGTCTTGGTGAAGATTCCCAAAATGTTTCCGAAAAGCCACAATATCCCAAGGTTTCACGTTAATGGTATGGGGATAAGGAAACCAAAAGAGGCGCTTGCAGTAATGGCGAATCACCGTCTCGGGAGTGAGAGCGAGCTGCTCGTTGAACTTCCCCGCCAAAATGAGTTTTTTCTTCTTAAAGACGAGATTGAGGGCCGTCTGATCGGGCATGAACATCTTGAAATGGTTCACGATCTTCCGGGCTTGGCCCATCAAGCCATCGTTTTTGATGGCGGACAGATTAAGCAAGAGAACGCCGGAATTGCCATAATGGGGCCCCAAAAAGTGGCGTCCTATCGCATCTAAGACCATTCCTAGGTCATAAGAGGAGATATCGGAGCCATAAAGCGGCCCAAGGTCTTTTAAGGCAATGGTGTCGGCATCGAGATAAAGAAGCTTGCCCGGCAAGGGAAGCAGATCCATGACGAGCCTGAAAAGCGAATAGGGGCTATAAAAAGTTTTGGCATTGATGGAATGAGAAAGCTTCTGATCATAAATCTCGGTGCAATCCAAAACCTCGATGGTGACATCGGGGTTATGCCTTCGGAGGATTTGTCCGATGAATTCGCCTTGGCTTGGCGTCAAAGGCGTAAAGCAAGGCTTAATCTCGGTGGCCTTCCCCGTCAAAAAGTAAAAATGGAGCGGCCGGGCGGTCGTTTTGGCCACGGAGAGCGACGAAAGCAGGAAGGCTTCAAATAGGCCTTGGTCTCCGCAGTAGGCGATGTTGAGAGGCTCTAAATCAAGGATTTCGCCCATAGCTTTTATCAAGACGCTATTTCAAAAGCTCGGTCAGCAGGGTGATCTTCGGGTCCTCGTAATCGGGGTATTCGTGATTCCGCTGAAGGAGGACGCCATCGATCTCGGCGTTCTTGGCGGCTTCAGGATCCTGCAAAGAGTCCCCGACATAGACCACCTGGTCTTTGCGGAGGGAGGGAATTTCCCGTAGAGCCGCCAGAATCGGGTCGGCGAAGGGCTTGGGACGCCGGTTGGGATCCGCGCCGATGATGACGGAGAAATAGGAAGACAAACCGAATTTATTGAGAACAAGGTCGATGTGCTTAGGCGTGTTGCCGGATACCACCGCCATGATCTTGTTCTGGGCTTTGAGCCCTTCGAGCAGCGGTTTGACGTCCGGGAAAATCTTTATCTCATCTAAGAATTTGGGGAAATCCAAGGACGCATAAATGGCGGTGAACAGGGCCGCTCGTTTGGCCGGATCGTTCAAGCCCCTGTAATCGCAGCATTCCGATAAGGACATGTGCATATAAAAAGCCGTCTGCTCCGGAGTGCAGATTTCCCCGATCGTCCCGAAGGAATGCCGATAGACGCCGATCAGAGACTGATAGGTGTCGAAAAGCGTCCCGTCGAAATCCAATAAATAAGCCTCATAATGTTTCATTTTTCTAAATTTGCCCTGGTTTCGAGGATGATGTCGCGGATTTGAGCCGCTTTCTCGAAATCGTAGTTCTTGGCAGCCTCCTTCATCCGCTTCTCCAAATCTTTCAAGCGGGCCTCGATTTCGCTCCGGGGGGCTTTGGCCGTGAGATGAGCGAAGGCGTTTTCCTCGCTCTCGCTGTTGGAAAGAGGGGGCCGGATATCTTTGATGATGGTGGTCGGGATGATCCCGTATTTGTCATTATAGGCTTTCTGAGTGGCCCGCCGGCGATCGGTCTCGTCGATGCACTCTTTCATCGATTTGGTGAAATTATCCGCATACATGATGACCTTGCCATGGACGTTGCGGGCGGCCCTGCCGGTGATCTGAATGAGGGAAGTCGCGCTCCGAAGGAACCCCTCCTTGTCGGCATCGAGGATGCAGATGAGGGAAACCTCCGGCAAATCCAAGCCTTCGCGCAAGAGGTTGATGCCCACAAGGACATCATATTTCCCTTTGCGGAACTGATAGATGATCTCGGTTCGTTCAAGGGTCAGGGTTTCGTTCTGGAGATAAGTGACTTTGAAGCCCTCGCTCTTGAGATAGGAAGTGAGGTCCTCCGCCATCTTGATCGTCAAGGTCACGATCATGACCCGCTCATGGACGGCGATGCGCTTCCTTATCTCCTGCATGATATCGTCAATCTGGCCTAGAGGCTTCCGAATTTCGATTTCAGGATCAAGAAGACCGGTCGGACGGATGATTTGCTCCGCCACCTCGTGGCCGCACCGAGCGAGTTCGTATTCCCCCGGGGTCGCCGAGGTGCAAACGACGGCCGAAGGCATGAGTTTCTCGAATTCCGGAAAATTGAGAGGGCGGTTATCAAGGGCCGAAGGCAAACGGAAGCCGAAATCGATGAGGGTTTGCTTCCGCGATCGATCGCCGTTATACATGCCCCTAATTTGTGGGAACGTCACATGGGATTCATCGATGAGAAGAAGGAAATCCTTCGGGAAATAATCCATGAGAGTCCAGGGCCGTTGGCCCGGGAGACGCTTATCGATGTGGCGGGAATAGTTCTCGATGCCGGGGCACATCCCGAATTCCTGAAGGGATTCCATGTCTTGGCGGGTCCGCATTTCCAATCTTTCGGCTTCTAAGAGCTTCCCTTGGCTTTTGAACCAAGCAAGTCTCTCTTCCAGCTCCACCGAGATCGTCTTGCAGGCTTCCTCGATCCGTTTCTTCGTCGAGGCGTGGTCATAAGCCGGGTAAATCGGATAAGTAAGATAAACCTTCCGCATCTCACCCGAGAGTTTATCGACCTCGCTGATGCGTTCGACTTCGTCTCCGAAGCAATCGATCCGGACGTAATAATCCGAGGCCGCCATCGGAGCGATGTCGATGATGTCCCCATGAACCCGGAAGTTCCCGGGGTTGAGATCGAGGTTATTGCGGCTGTATTGGCATTCGATGAGTTTGGCGAAAAGCCGTTTCCGGTCTAAGGCATCTCCCTGCCGGATCTCAAAGACCAAGCCTCGGTATTCCTCCGGGTCGCTTAACCCATAAATCGCGGCGACGGAGGCCACGACGATGGTGTCCCGCCGCTCGATGATGGAATTGACCGCGCTGGTCCGCAATTGCTCGATCTCGTCATTCATCATCGTGTTCTTTTCGATATAGGTATCGGTTTTGGGGATATAAGCCTCGGGCTGATAAAAATCGAAATTCGACACGAAATATTCAACCCGGTTCTCGGGGAAAAACTCCTTGAACTCGCCATAAAGCTGAGAGGCCAGAGTCTTGTTATGCACCAACACCAAAACGGGCCGATTGAGGGTCGCCAAGATGTTCGCATCAGTAAAGGTCTTGCCGGTTCCGGTCGCCCCTAAAACAACCTGAATCTGCTTCCCTTCCGTGACCCCTTCGAGGATTTTGGCGATGGCTTCCGGCTGGTCTCCGGTTGGCTGATAGCCCGCAACGAGTTTGAAGGGGTGGGAAGAATCCACTGTCACTTCACTCCTTTTTCGGGCGGAGTGGCTGTTTCTTTATCGGGCAAAACGCGCATCCCCTCCTCAAGAAGGGCGGTCGCGTCGTTATCCGATGGGGTCGCGGTCTTTTTGACTTCCGGGGTCGGATCGATGAAAGACTCGCTGGAACCACCGTTTTCGTATTGCCCGAGATGGGCAAAACGGGACTTGCGCTTATTGGCTTTGGAACGCGAGGCCACGAAAGGCACAAAGCCACGGCCATTGATCGTTTTGGCTTGCATGAAACTCACGAAGGCCAAGGGGTCGATCTGAGCGATTCGATTCTTGAGCTCGGTGGTCTCGATTTCATAAATGACGACGCGGACCATCTTATGCTTTTCGCCCGAATAGCCGCCGACGATATCGATGAGGGTGGTCGCGTGCCCCAATTCCTTGTGGATGTAGTCCTGGATGTCCATATACTTATCGGAAATGACATCGACGATGACGAAGGAATCGGCGTTGATGTAGATGTACTGAACGGCCACGGCGCAAATCAAGGCCGAGAGAATGCCAATAAGGCTCCGCAAAGGATCGCCGATGCAAATCCAACCCAAAAGAACCAGGGTGGTGTCGCAGATGAATCCCGAGACGTCTTCTTTCATTTCGGTGTATTTGGCGATGATGAAACTGATGATATCGAAGCCGCCGGTCGAACCATTGCCGAGATAGCAGATGGCCACCCCGATGCCGGCGGTCGCGCCTCCGAAGAAGCCGGCCAAGATAAGCATTCCGTAATCAACGGGAGTGCCGTTAGCCCCGACGTAAAGTTGACCGAATCCCAAGAGATTGCCCGCCTGGAAGTTATAGAAAAGAGCAAAAAAGGCCGGATAAAGCGCGGAAGCCAAAAGAGTGTTGATGGAGAATTTCTTGCCAAGGGTGAACCAGCCGACGATCCATAGGACGACCTGCATGCCCGCGACGACGAGGGAAGTGCAGTCGAAACCTGTGGCCTTATAGACATAATAATTAACGATGACGCCAACGGAGGAGACCCCTCCGGTGACCAAATTGCAGGCATTGGAGAAAACGGCATCCGAAAAACCAAGGATCAGGCAGCCCACGACGATAAAAATAATGTTCTTTATCTCAAGATAAATATCGCTTTTCGAAAGTTTGCGTTTTTCTTTCGTTATCATTTGCTGCGCCTGAATCCTAAACAAGGTCGGCCGAAGGGCCGCTTTTTTGCGGAGGTTCTGACGTGAACCATTCTATACGTTTTGGCGTTTGATTATCATCCTCGATCGACATTTTTAAAAAAATACTCAAGGCAAACAACTTGGAGCGACCCCGCCTTTCGGCTATTTCGGAAAAAGCGTTTCAAAAAAAGAAGCATTTATTTTTGAGGCTCGCCGCCAGCTTTGGCCATCCTCCCGAGATAGGCATAGATGAAAGGATCGAGATCCCCATCCATAACCCCAGCGACATCGGAGGTCTCGTGATCGGTGCGATTGTCTTTGACGAGAGTATAGGGACAGAAGACATAACTTCGGATCTGACTCCCCCACTCGATGTTTTTCTGCTCGCCGATGATGGATTTCATCTTGGCGTCCCGCTCTTCGAGTTTCTTCTCCATGAGCTTATCGGTCAGCACTTCCATGCAAGTGGCCTTATTCTGGAGCTGGCTTCGCTCGATTTCGCATTGGACGACGATGCCCGTCGGAAGATGCGTGATGCGGACGGCCGAAGAAACCTTGTTGACATTCTGACCCCCGGCGCCGCCGCTTCGAAAGGTATCGATGCGGAGATCTTTGGGATCGATGACGACGTCATTGACCTGACCGAATTCCGGGACGACGTTGATTGAGGCAAAAGAAGTATGGCGCCTAGCGTTGGCGTCAAAAGGCGAAATGCGAACAAGCCGATGGACGCCCTTCTCGCCTTTAAGAAGACCGTATATGTTATGTCCGGAAACCTTGACGGTTGCGCTTTTCAGACCGGCTTCTTCGCCCGCCTCGTAAGAAAGAACCTGCCATTTGAAATCATGTTTTTCGGCCCACCGCCCATACATTCTTAACAGCATATCGGACCAATCTTGGGCTTCGGTGCCCCCGGCTCCGGGGTGGACTTCGATCGTGGCGTTCAAAGCGTCATATTCGCCCGCAAAGAGAAGGGTACTGCTGAATTCATGAATTTTATGGCCTAAATCTTCTTCCATCTGCCCAATCAGCTGAAGCATATCCGGAGTTCCGGCATCCGATTCGTTCAAAAGATCAGAGAGTTCTTTGAAATCTTTCTGGATCTGGGCATAGGTATTGACCTTGTCTTTGGCCTCATTAAGGTGGGCGATGACCACCCGCGCGGATTTCTGGTCGCCCCAGAACCCTTCGACGTTTTGCTCTTTCTCTAATTCGGCAATCGTCTCGCTGAGTTTTGGGAGGTCAAAGAGAACCACTGAGCTGCGAGACAAGACGGGCCAGCGTTTGGGCTTCTTGTTTTACTTCGACGAGCTCTTTCATATTCCTTATTTATCGCCTTTCTTAACGGCATCTAGGGCCTTCGCGGCTTCGGGGGCTTTCGGCTTAGAAGCGCCGGGGACGGATGATATCTCCTTGACCGGGGTCGCATTTACCTCGACCGCGGGAGCGGTTGTTGCGGGGTCAGCGTTCTCGGGCGGCATATCCTCGCGTTTGACGAGACGGACATTCAAGAGATTGAAGGTGGTATCCACCGCAACTTTCTCGTTCATTTCCTTAAACTGGTCATACCCTTCGTTGACGTAATCCTGCAAAGGATTGGTCTGGGCGTAACTCCGCAGGGAGATGCCTTCGCGCAGATGGGCCATTGTATCGATGTGGCCTTGCCAATTATGGTCGATGACTCTTAAGGAGATCTGACGTTCGACCTGATCGGCAGCGGCAGCGGGCCAAGTCTTGCGTTTTTCAAGGTAACGCTCATAAAGAACCTCGCCCAAATCTTCGCCGGCTTCTTCGAAGGGGGCGCCGTCATAGGCCGCCACATTGATGGAACCTTCCGGCATGAAGCGCGGCTCAACGAGACGCTTTAAGGCCTCGCCGCTGATGATGCCTTCGTTATTGGAGGTATCCATGCTCTTGCGGGCCAGATAGACGCCGCAAGTCCTAAAGAAATCGTGGATGAGGTTGACAATGTCGTCGGCCATGAGAATGGAATCGCGCTTTTTGTAGATGATATCGCGCTGTTTAGCGAGAACGTCATCATAATCTTTGAGGTTCTTGCGGACATCGAAGTTTTTGCCTTCGATCTGTTTTTGGGCATTGGTGACGGCGCTCGTGAGCATCTTGTTCTCATAAGAATCGTCCTGAAGATTAGCAGTGAAGAGCTTTCTGAGATTCTCGCTGGCAAATCTCCGCATAAGTTCATCATCGAAAGAGACGAAGAAACGGCTATAGCCTGGGTCGCCCTGGCGTCCGCTTCGGCCTCTAAGCTGATTATCAATGCGGCGGGATTCGTGTCTTTCGGTTCCAAATACGCACAAGCCACCGAGATCTACGACACCGGGCCCTAATTTGATGTCGGTGCCACGGCCGGCCATATTGGTGGCCAAAGTGACGGAACCTTTTTCGCCGGCGTGGGAGATGATCTCGGCCTCACGAAGCTGGTTCTTGGCGTTCAAAACTTCGTGCGGAACGCCCGCTTCATCCAATAAACGCGATATTTCTTCGTTGGATTCGACCGAGACGGTGCCGATAAGAATCGGCTCGCCTTGGTTATGGCGCTCTGCGATCGCTTTCACGAGGGCCTTCAATTTAGCTTCGTGGGTGGCAAAGATAAGATCGGTATCATCGTCGCGAATCACCGGTTTATTGGTCGGAATGCAAATGACCTTCATATTGTAGATGGTCTCGAATTCCTCTTCCTCGGTTTTGGCAGTCCCGGTCATACCCGACAGTTTTTTATAAAGACGGAAAAAGTTCTGATAAGTGATCGTGGCCAAAACCACGGTCTCCTGTTTGATTTCCAAGCCTTCCTTGGCCTGAATGGCTTGCTGAAGGCCATCATTATATTCCCGGCCCGGCATGATACGGCCGGTGAAAGGGTCGATGAGTTGGATCTGGCGGTCTTTGTCCACCATGTATTCGACGTCGCGACCCATGATGTAGTTAGCCTTCAAAGCCTGATAGATACGATGAATGAGGTCGCTATTCTCAGGGTCATAAAGATTGCGGACCCCAAACATCCGCTCGGCCTTGTTATTGCCCTCATCGTTGAGAGAGCAGGCTTTTTCCTTGATATCAATCGTGAAATCGATGTCTTTCTTGAGGCATTTGACGAAGCGATCGGCCACCTGATATTGAGAGGCGGCGGCTCGGTTGCCACCGGAAATGATCAGCGGGGTTCGCGATTCATCGATGAGAATGCTATCGGCTTCATCGATGACACCATAATGAAGTCCTCTGAGGACCCGGCCCGCCAAACCGGGCGACATGTTATCCCGGAGGTAATCGAAGCCGAGTTCCGAATTCGTGGTATAAGTAATGTCGCAAAGATAGGCCTGCTTCTTCTCTTCGGTGGACTTGGCAGCGAGATTGACGCCGACGTTGAGACCCAAGAAACGATAGATTTGGCCCATCCAATCAGCATCGCGCTGAGCCAAGTATTCGTTAACGGTCACGACATCAACGCCTTTGCCGCCAAGGGCATTGAGATACACTGCCATCGTGGCGGTCAAGGTTTTGCCTTCGCCGGTCTTCATTTCCGCGACGTTGCCGTCATCAAGGACCAAAGCGCCGATGACCTGAACTTTGAAAGGTTTTTGCTTAAGGGTTCTCCAAGCGGCTTCGCGGGCCACCGCAAACGCTTCGTATTTGATCTCGGCTAGGGTTTTCCCTTGATTGAGAGCTTCTCTGAATTCGGCCGTCTTGGCGCGAAGGGCATCATCGCTCAAAGCGGCCATTTTGGGTTCATAACCTAAAACGATGTCCGCTTGATGGGCATATTTGCTTAGTTCTTTTTGCTCGAGATGGAAGATTTTTTCTATGAAATTAGACACGATTTGCTCCTAAAACTGCGCTTTAAGATAATACCATTACCATAAATGGTAAGCAACGAAAGAACAAGGATGGTTCGTGGGCTTTCAAGCAAACGCTCTTTAGGGAGGGGCGAGGTTCACTTCTTTTCCCTTCTTGAGCTCGGGATGGCCCATCACGAGAATCTCGATTCTTAAGGCCCCATGATCCCTGAGAAGCCGACAGCAGGCTTTGGCGGTTGCCCCGCTCGTGCATAAATCATCGACGAAGAGAACCTTTTTATTGGCAACGGAAATCCCCTCAACCCACTTAAGGTGCTCTCCGATCCGCTGTCTTTCTTCGTAGCCAAGGTCAGCTTGTTTGACATCATCGATTTTTTGAATCGCATTTATTTGCGGAAGGGAGAGTGTTTTGAACATCTCCTCGACATGGTTGAAGCCCCGAACAATGTCTTTCTCCCTGAAACTGGGAGCCGGAACCAGGGCGAATCCTCGATAAATCAAATTTAGAATGGGAGCCTGATAGGCAAGGAAGATCGGGCCAAGTTCGATATCCCCACAAGCCTTATAGCGAAACAGAAGATCGCGGACCGGCTCGGTGTATTTGTAGAGATATCGGCCTTGGATGCCATCCAAGGCAAAGGTCTCGGCGCTGGGTCTAAGGGAATGAAAGCAATTTCCGCATAAAGGAACCTCTCCCCCGAAAAGACGGCGCCAACTGGGGGCTGAGAATTCTTGGAAGCAGATCTTACAGAAAGCCATTGCAGAAGCGGATTTCCTTGATGGCGGACTCCATCGCTTTCGTCTTCTTCTCCCCGAAGAAAATCACCTCCCCGTCGGGGGCCTCGCTTTTTCTGCCAACCCGACCCGCCATTTGAATCAGAGCGGCCGAATCATAAATCCTTTCGTCGTCGCTATGGTAAACCATGACCTGCAGGTTCTTGATGGTGACGCCTCTTTCAAGCACCGAAGTCGTCACGAGATACCGCAGTTTCCCTTCTTTGAACGAAGAGATCGAATCCTCGCGGCTGTCGATGCGGCTATTAACGAAATGGCCTTCTTTGGCGAAGAGGGAAACCATTTGAAATAGCTCTTCGCTTTCAGCGATCGAAGGAGTGAAAACGAAACAAGGTTTCTTCTCTTTGGCATATTCCCTCAGCTTCTTGATGATGGTGAGGGGTTGAAGAAACTTAGGGAGCAAGATGATTCTAGGAAGCGGGATCGGCTTTTTGTGAAAACGGGTCCTCAGTTCGAGGATATCGTGGCCGGGCTTATGGAATTCCCTGAGGGTCTCGGAGCTCGGGGTGGCGCTCATCATGACGAAATGCCCCTTTAGAGACCTCAGGAACATCGCGGTGAGAACCTCGTTGCCTTTAAAAGGGAAAGCATCGATCTCATCCATGACCAAGAGATCGAAATAATGGGGATAGCGATAAAGCTGATGGGTCGTAAGTAGCACCACGTCTCCTTCCAAAGCAAAGGTGTGCTCGCCATAAACCGCCACGACCTTGTTGTGGGGAAAGGCTTCTCTGAGACGCCAAAAAAGTTCGATGACGACGTCGCGCCGCGGTAAAGCGAAACCAACTTTCAATCCCTTGGCGATCGCAAGGGCGATAACCCCATAAACCAGTTCGGTTTTGCCCGCTCCGCATACCGCATAAACAAGAGAGTCGACCCCCCTAGCGAAATTTTGGATGATCCGCTCGGAAAGGACGCGCTGCTCTTGGGATAACGAATAATGGAGGTTGAGCGGGGCGGGTTTGGGCGAGGAAGGAAGCCTGCTTGCCTCCGCGCCGAGGAACGAGATGCATTTCCGGCAATAAGGTTTCCCGCCTTTGAGGCCAAGATAACGAGGATCCCCATTCCCGCAGCGGGGGCAGACGTAACTCTCTTCGATGCTCACGCTAATACTTAGCCTTCCCCAAATATTTGAACCCAAAAAAGAAAAGCCCCTTTGGAGGGGCCAATCCAATCGATTCGGAAACTCTCAGCGCTTCTCTTCCAGGTCTTTGATTTCCTGAACTCTGGCGAGATGACGGCCTCCTTCGAAAGGCGTCGTCAGGAACATATCGACTCGCGGAAGCACTTCGTCAGGCGTCATGAAACCCCCGGCGAACGCGATCATGTTGGCATCGTTGTGCTCTCTTAATAAACGCGAGACATCGTCGTTATATCCGATTCCGCAGCGGATGCCTTTGACTTTGTTGGCGGCGATGGAGATCCCTTCGCCCGAGCCGCAGCAAACGATTCCGAAAACCGCTTTGCCCTCGATGACGTCGTGGGCGACTTTGGCCCCATAGATCGGATAATCGACCCGGTCTAGGGAATGGGTGCCTTCATCGATCACTTCATAGCCTTCATCGGCCAGGTGTTTTTTGATGGCTTCCTTAAGGTCGAAACCGGCGTGGTCGCTCCCCACCGCTATCTTCATTTGACTTCCCTCCAGGCTTTTTCGAGTTTGGCAAAAGGAACCGGACCTTCGCGGACGAGTTTGATCTCGTTTTCGCTCGTGAGATCCACAATCGTACTCGGGGTGAGGGACTTACACTCGCCTTTGACGATTCCCCCGACCTGGCCATTGAAAATACGTTTGACTTCTTCAAAATATTTGGAGGTCGGATCGCCCGAGAGGTTGGCGGACGTGACTAAGCACGGCTTTCCGACATCTTCGATCATCCGGCAGACAAACTCCGAAGCTGGGACCCGGATCCCAATCACTCCGGTGCCTAACGTCACCCAGGTCGGCAAATCTTTCTTGGCGTTCACGAGAACCGTGAGCTCTCCCGGGAGGTATTGCTCCATGACGGCTTGGGCCTTGGGTCCGGCTTCGATGTAAGAATCGGCTTGTTTCTTCGATGAGCACATCAGGGCAAAGGGCTTGTTCGGGGGACGCTTTTTGAGCGTGACAAGCTTATCGAAAGCGATTTTGCTGTCGTAAACCACCCCAAGGCCGTAGACGGTCTCGGTCGGGAAAGCCAAAACCTCGCCTTCGAGCAGGATTTGGGCCGCTTCTACGATGTTTCTTTCCGTTAGTTCTTTCATTTTGCCGCTTCCTTTTATTTCAGATAGACGAAGAGGAATCTTTCGAACCCGTTAAGGTCCTTGCGGAAACTGAATTCGCTTCCGGGGAGATCCCTGTTAATTATACCCGTGAGCCATTCCACAAGGTCGGGAGAAATCTCAAAGGCCATAAAGAGCGAGCCCTTCTTAACTTTGAGGCAATCTCGGAAGATCGATTCATAAACGCTGTGCTTTTTGTCCAGCCATAAAGCGGAAGAGGGCTCGTAGTCCCGAACCGAAGCCTGAGCGTCTTCCTTCGAGACGATATAAGGGGGATTGGAAACGATGATATCGAGATTGATGTGATTTTCGATATAAGGTTTTAGGGCATCCCCCAGATGGGTTTCCGCCCGGGTGTTGGTGCTTTCAAAATTCTTTTTCGCGATTTCCAAAGCCTCTTGGGAAATATCGCTGGCCAGCATCACCCAATGCGGGAAGAATTCTTTGAGGGCGATGGCGATGGCCCCCGAGCCGGTTCCGATGTCGGCGCAGACGAGATAATTGCGGGGGTCGTAGTAATCAGCGATCTTTTCGGAGATGGCGGCCACCAATTCTTCGGTCTCGCTCCGAGGGATCAAAACCCGCTTATCGACATAAAGTTCATGGCCCAAAAACAAGGCTTGATTGATGACGTATTCGACGGGTTCCCCTTGGATGAGACGCTCGACCTGCCGCTCGAAAAGCGGGGCGTTTTTCATTTCCTGATCTTTATTGAAAATCACGTCGATTTGTTCTTTGAGTCCTTCGTCCTTGACTAAAAGAAGGCGAAGATCGATCGGCGTCACGCCGTGATCTTTGCCTTTCTCATAAGCCTTTTTATAGGCTTCACCGATAGTCGGCATCTTTTTTCTCGCTTTCTAAAAGCTTTTGCTCTTGGTCGAAATGAATGAGGGCGTCGATGATGGGCTCCATCTCCCCTTCCAAAACCCTGTCCAAAGTGTTGACCGTGAAACCGATGCGATGATCGGTAACCCGATTTTGAGGATAGTTATAAGTCCTGATCTTCTCGGATCTTTCGCCGGTCCCTACTTTGAGTTTTCGCTCGGAAGCCCGAGCGTCATCTTGCTTCGATTGATAGAAATCACGGACCTTGGTCCGAATCATCCGCATGCAGATTTCTTTATTTTGGAGTTGGGCCTTTTCGGTCTGACAGCTCACGACGATGCCGGTCGGAAGATGAGTGACGCGGACCGCCGATTCGGTCTTGTTGACGTTTTGCCCCCCGGCCCCTTGACTTCGATAAGTGTCGATTTTAAGATCGGCCGGATTGATTTTGACATCCAATTCTTCCGCTTCGGGCATCACAAGGACGGTCGCGGTCGAAGTCTGAATGCGGCCCGAGGCTTCGGTGGCGGGGACTCTTTGAACGCGATGGGCTCCCGATTCGAATTTGAGTTTGGAGTAAACGTTCTCGCCTTTGACCATGAAAGAAACATCAGAATACCCGCCGGCCGAACCCGCCTCGCCATCGATGAATTGGACTTTCCAGCCTTGGCTTTCGGCGTATTTGGTGTACATCCTTAATAAATCGCCGGCGAAGATGTTGGCCTCATCGCCCCCCACCGCGCCTCTAATCTCCACGATGATGTTCTTTTTATCATTGAGATCGACGGGAATGAGAGCCGTATGAAGCCGTTCTTCGATTTCCGTCATCTCGTTTTCGATTTGATGCTTTTCGTCCTTCATCAAATCGGCCAGTTCTTTGTCGGGACTTTGAATGGCGTCGATGACTTCCTTGAAATCGGCTTCGAGCTTAAGGTAACGAAGGTAATCGGTATGAGCCTCGTCGAGAGAGGCCCTTTCCTTGGAAAGGGAGGTCAACCGGGCAATATCGTTCACGAGGGCAGGATCGGCCAATTCGGCATCGATTCCTTCGTGCCTTTTTTGGATGGCTTCCAGCCTCTTGCGCATGCTTTCTTCCATAGATAACCTCGATGCGTGGCGATTATAGCATACAAAGAGCCTATGAAGAAGGCTTCCTGAGCCTCATTTCCCGCTAGTGGGAACGAGGCGTAATGGGTATAATCGAAGACGGTATTCATCATGTCATATAAAGCACTCTATTTAACCTATCGACCCCAGACATTTGACGAGGTGGCAGGTCAAAAACCCATCGTCAGAACACTCACGAACGCCCTGGCCTCCGACAAAATCGCTCACGCCTATCTTTTCGCCGGACCGCGCGGAACCGGAAAAACAACGATGGCGCGCCTGTTTGCCAAAGCTTTGGATTGCGAAGAAGGCATTGGCCATCAGTGCAATAAATGCTCAAACTGCCAAGCCATCACGGATGGGAATCACCCCGATGTCATCGAAATCGATGCCGCTTCCAATAATGGGGTGGATCAAGTCCGAGATCTCATCGAGAAAGTCAAATACGCCCCGATCAAAGGGCGTTATAAGGTCTATATCATCGACGAGATTCATATGATGTCGACGGGGGCTTTCAATGCTCTTCTCAAGACTTTGGAAGAACCACCCGATAATGTGATTTTCATTCTTTGCACCACCGAGCCTTATAAAGTCATCCCGACCATTCTTTCCCGCTGCCAGCGCTTTGATTTCACCAAGCTGTCCGACGAAGAGATGGAAGGAAAACTCAAAGAAGTCCTGATTGCCGAGAAAACCGATTATGACGAAAATGGCTTGAAAGCCATCATCAAATTGGCCGATGGCGGGATGCGCGATGCTTTGTCCATCCTCGACCAAGTCTTGGCTTATTCCAACAACAAACTCCGCGAAGACGCTGTTCTGACGATTTTCGGATTGGCCAGCGAAGACGAAAAAATCGATTTGCTCAATGCCATCAAAGAGGGCGACGTCACCCGCGTCGTCGGAAAAAGCGAAGCCTATCTTGCCGGAGGCCTTGATGTAAGGCGTCTCGTGGCGGAGCTTATTTCCATTCTCAAAGATCTTTTGATTTTCGAAAAAACCTCGGATGCCACGCTTTTAGAGGAAGTTACCGTAAATGAGGCTTCTTCCTTAGCCAAAATACTTTCGACCAAAGACTGCGATGAGATGATCACTTCCTTGATCGACGCCCAGAACGATTTCCGCAATGTGAGCGATGTCCGCTCGCTTTTTGAGCTTACCCTTTTAAGAATGGCGGCTCGAAGCGATGCCTCTAATCCTACCGCCCAAATCGCCGAGGAGCCGAAACCCCTTCCGAAAAAAGAAGCGGTTCCCGAACCCATAAAAGTAGTTCAGCCTCTTCCTCAAGCGGCCCCAAAACCAGTCCTTATAACCGCAAATCTGAAAAAAGACGTTCCGGCCCCGACACCCACGCCCATCGCCGTCAAACAGGTTCAGGTCGCTCCTGCTCCCGAGCCGATAAAAGCCGAGACTCCACCGGATTTTCTCTTTGAAGAAGAAAAAACCTCAGAGGAAGCCAAACCTGCGCCGATTCTGCCTAAGAAATCTTCGAAAGCCAAAGATAAGGAGCCCATTAAAGAGGTTGCGGCCCCTATAACGGCGCCCACATCAGCCATCCCAGCCCCAACGTCGGCACCCGCCGAAGCAACGGTACTCGTTCCTCCGAGCGTGACCCTCAATACCTCCAGCGTGACCAAACCCGCCATTGCCACAGGTGGCGATCAATATGATTTACCCGATGATGAGATCGTCAAAATCATGGTGCTTGCCGATAAAAACGAAAGAATAGCTCTCGTCGACAAATGGAATGCTTTTGAACCTCTGAAAGTCGATCCTAAATTAGGAAATCTCGCGACGCTTCTCGCCGAGGGCAACCCCTTTTGCCTCTGCAAAGACGCCATCATCCTCTCTTATAACTTCACGCGCCGGAAGAACGAGGCCAACATCGAAGCCAATCAGGAACCTTTGGAACAGCTTCTGGCCACGGTTTTGGGACGAAAGGTCTTCATCTATGCGATCGACCCGACCGACCGCAATCGCATCACCACCGCTTTCTTCAATCTGCAGGAAGTCAACAAACTCCCCGCCAGGGCCGATATTCAATTGAACCTTCCGAAATAAAAAAGGAGAAAATTTATGAATCAGATGCAACAAATGCTCATGGAGGCCCAACGCCTTCAACGTGAGCTCGTGAAAGCCCACGAGGAGCTCGACGCCAAAGAATTCGTCGTCAAGAAGGCCGGCATCGTCGAATTCGTTATCCAAGGCGACAAAACGGTGAAAAGCCTCAAAATAGAAAAAGAAGCTTTAACCGCCGATAACAAAGATATGATCGAAGAAACCATTGTCATGGCCATCAACGAAGCCTTGCAAGAAATCAAGGCCGAGGGCGATGCCATCGATGAACGCATCACCGGCCGCAAAGGAGCCCTGCCGTTCTAATATGAAAGAGCTTCAAACGGTGGCCTCTTTAATCGACTCCTTCGGCAAACTGCCAGGCGTGGGGATCAAAAGCGCCGAACGTATGGCCTATGCCGTTTTAGCCATGAAAAGCGAAGACCGCGAAGAATTCGCAAAGGCCATCGAGGCGGCTTCCACGAAAGTCCACCGCTGCCCCATCTGCGGGCTTTATGCCGAGGGCGAAAAAGAGCAATGCGAAATCTGCGAGGATCCCAAACGCGATCACTCGACGATTTGCGTCGTGAGCGACATCAAAGACGCTCTCGCCATCGAAAAAATGAATACGTATCCCGGAACCTACCACGTCTTGGGGGGCGTCATTTCGGTTTCCAAAGGAATCGGAGAAGAAAACCTGACGATCGATGGCTTGCTCGGCCGCATCAAAAACGAAAACGTCAAAGAAGTCATTCTGGCGACCAATCCCACTTTAGATGGCGAGACCACCGCCTTATTCGTGGCCAAACTGTTGGAAGGCCGCAACGTCAAAGTCACTAGACTTGGCTATGGTTTGCCCATGGGATCATCGCTAGATTACGCCGACAGCCTTACGCTGACGAAGGCTTTTGAGGGAAGGAAGGCAATCTGATGTTCGTGTCATTCGAAGGGGGCGAAGGCTCCGGCAAAAGCACCGCCGTCAAAGCGGTTTCCGATCGCTTAGCCCGCGAGGGCTACAAAATCTTTTTGACCCGCGAGCCCGGGGGAGATGCTATCAGCGAAGAAATCCGCAGGATCATCCTCGACAAGCGAAATACGGATATGGATCCCCGCACTGAAGCACTTCTTTACGCTGCCGCGAGAAGGCAGCACGTCGTCAAAGAATTATTGCCCGCCATCAAAAGAGGAGACCTTATTTTATGCGACCGTTACATCGATTCTTCTTTGGCTTACCAAGGCGGAGCCCGCGGGCTAGGCATCGATAATGTCCTGAATATCAATCTTTTTGCTACGGAGGGTTTAGAACCCGATCTCACGCTTCTCTTCGATCTCGAACCCGAGATCGGATTAAAGAGAATCGCCGCCAATGTCGGACGGGAAGTCAACCGCCTCGACGTCGAAAAATTGCCTTTCCATAAAAAAGTCAGAGCCGCTTTCCATGAATTGGCCGCCCGCTTTCCGAAACGCTTTGTCATCATCGATGCCTCTAAAAGCGAAGAAGAAGTCGCCGAAATCGTTTACAAGACCATCAAAGAGCGGCTGGGGAAATGAAGTTCGGGGAATATCTCGAAAAGAATCAGCCTCTCGTTTATAAAACATTCACAAACGCAGTGGCTACGAACCGCGTCTCCCACGCTTATTTATTGAGCGGAGAAGCCGGGGCCCCTTTAAAAGAGACGGCCCTTTTCCTCGCCCAATCCCTTTTATGCGACAAACCCAATCCCTTAGCTTGCGAAAGCTGCCGAACCTGTTTAAGAATCGAACACGGGAATTATGCCGATTTTTTGCTTTTGGATGGTGAAAACGGAACCATCAAAAAGGACGAGATTCAAGATATCGTCGGAAATTTCACCCGCACGCCGCTCGAGAGCAAGGGCATCATGATCTACATCATCAATTTGGCGGAAAACATGACCCCCGAAGCCATCAATTCCTTGCTTAAATTTCTGGAAGAGCCGACGAAAAACACCTATGCGATCCTGACGACGGAGAACGAGGCAAGAGTTTTGCCCACCATCGTATCCCGCTGCGAGACCATCCGAATGGTGCTGGCTCCGCGCGAGGAAGTCATCGCCGAAGCCAAAGAAGAAGGCGCAGCCGAGGATGACGCCGAACTCCTCTCCTATTTCTGCAATAGCGGAGCCCTGCTCGCCAAAGAAGCCAAAAAAGCCGATTATAGAGACGCCAAGGCCTCTTTCGAGGTCACTCTCCAGGCCTTGAATGGCACTTCCGCTGAAGCGGTTTTCGCTTTTGAGAACGAAATAATTCCTTCTTTATCCTCAAAAGAGGATGCCCGCTATTTCCTGGATATGCTGGCCTTGGCTTTCAAGGATGCCATCGCCCAAAAGGAAAAACAGCGTATCGTCCTGGCCTCCTATGCTAAACTGATTGTGCCGCTGGCCGAGAAACTTCCGACTCTCGAGGAAAACCTCCTCGAAATCATGAAAGTCCGAAGCCAACTGGATCTCAATATCAGCATTTCCCTTTTGCTCGAACATCTCATACACGCCATCGCAAGGAGCGACTTATGACAGACCTCAATAGCATTCAGCAGTATCCTTATTTCGTCGGCATCCGTTTCGCCGGTTCGGGAAAATCCTATTATTTCGGCACGCCGATGGAGGATCTCAAAATCGGGGATTTGGCTGTCGTCGAAACGATTGCCGGCTACGAAATCGGAACCGTGACTTGTTCTCCGCGAAGCACCCTGGCTTATACGTCTCAGTTAGAGCTCAAACCCGTCATGAGAAAACCGACGACCGAAGACATGGAAGATTACAATCTTGGAAAACGCGAAGCCAAAATGGCTCTCGAAATCACCCAAAAAGAAGTGAGCAATCTTAAACTTCCGATGCGGCTTTTGGATGCCAATTACACCCTCGATGGATCCAAAGTCACGATTACTTACACCTCCGAGAATCGGGTGGATTTCCGCGAACTCTTAAGAGTGTTGGCCCCCCAGCTCAAGTGCCGAATCGAGCTCCACCAATTGGCTCCGCGAGATAAGGCTAAAATGATTGGCGGCATCAGCATTTGCGGGTTGACTCTTTGCTGCTCCACTTTCCTCAATCAGTTCGATGGGATTTCGATTTCCCGGGCCAAAAATCAAATGCTTACTTTGAACATCCCGAAACTTTCAGGCCAATGCGGAAAACTCATTTGCTGCCTCCTTTATGAAGACGATGTCTACACCGAGGCCAAAAAAGATTTTCCGCGGCTCGGTTCCGTCGTCCATGACGGCGGCCTCGATTATACGGTGGATGGCTATAACATTCTGTCCCGAGCCGTCAAACTCTCGAACCCGACCGACAACAAATTCATAAGCCTTGAGGATTATAATGCGATGACAAAACGCGATGGCCATGAAACGCCGACCCCAATCCCCACCGCTAAAACGGCTTGAAAATGATCATCCGCGAACTTAATTATGAAGGAAAAAAACCGCTTCTCTATTTGGCGTGCACGCCGATCGGAAATCTGGGGGAAATGACCCCGCGAGCGATCGAAACGCTTAAAACGATGGATGCCATCGCTTGCGAGGATACCCGCAATTCCGGTCTTTTTTTGACGAGATTTGGCCTAGATAAACCCCTGATCAGCTGCCATGAGCATAACGAAGAGACGGCTTCCGAAAAAATCGTGGCCCTTTTGAAAGAAGGAAAGAAAATCGCCTATATGTCTGACGCCGGTTATCCTTCGGTTTCCGATCCGGGGGGACGCTTGGTTGCCCGTTGCCTCAAAGAAGGTTTCAAAGTGGCGGTTCTCAATGGGCCCAGCGCTTCGCTTTGTGCTTTGGTCGGCTCAGGTTTGAAAACCGATCATTTCTTCTTCTATGGTTTTTTGGACAGCAAACCCTCCGCTCGGAAAAAAGAATTGGCGGTCCTCAAAGATTTCGGCGACACCATTATCTTTTACGAAGCGCCCCATCGCATTGGCGAAACCCTTAAGAATCTGTCAGAGATATTCGGAAGCGAAAGAAAAGCCTGCCTCTGCCGAGAACTGACCAAAATCCATGAGGAATACATCCGGGGGACTTTAAGCGAATTGGCCGCGCTTGACCCCGCGACTCTCATTGGGGAAATCGTCATCATCGTCGAAGGCCATGAGAAAAAAGAAATCGAACCGACTGAGGAAACCATCGCGGCTTTGCTGAAAGAAAAAACAAAAAGCCTTTCGTCCAAAGAGGCCATCTCCGAGGTCAGCAAAGAAAACGCGATCCCGAAGAACCGCGTTTACGAGGTCTATCTAAGAAAAATCAAGAAGTAGTCTTTCGATCGGAGGAGCCCCGCTCCTCTTTTTTCTTCTTGGGTTTGCCGTTGCTTCCTTCGAGGCTTAAAGCGGCCTCTTCTTTGCGGAGGCTTCGATAGAAATACAAGCCTTCGTAAAGAGCGAAAGCGGCAAAACCGATGATGGCGCCGGCCACTCCAACTCTAAGATAAGGCGTTTCGTAAGTCATGACATAAGCAACGGGCCCATCGGGGGCCACGAATCCGACGAAACCGCCGTCAAGACGATAGACGCTGGGATAGGTGACATTCCCGTTGGCGTCCGTGGCTGTCACTTTCCATCCGGCGTCATAGCCTAAGGAGGTGACAACCAGGCGCCTCTCAGAATAATCGCTGTCGAAGGTCAGGCGATCGGTCGAATATGTGACGTTCGTCAGATTATAATCGCCGCTGGAGAGTTTGGCCATTTCGTTATCGATGACCGACCGCTCGCACATATAGATCGTCGGATACGCGGTGACGGTGTATTGCGAATCGCTGTTTTTGGCGCAGAAGAAAATGTATTTCACCCTTCCTTCCGGATAAAAACCGAAGAGATCGCCGCCAGAGCCGACCTTCCGATCGAGATAAGAGGCAACGGAATGGTATTCATAAGTCAAAAGAACATTCGAAGCGGCCACTGATCCATCCGAATTGAAGCGGTCACCCACAAAACAAATGCGGGTTTTTTCCGAGGAAGGATAATCCATGAGAAAATAGGCGCCGGAATCGTCGGTATTGAAATAGGTTCCGGACTGGGGAGAGAAAACCAATTTATCCTTGTCGGCAGTGTAAAGACTGTTCGGAGTTAAATCGATCGTGGTGCCCAAATCCGTCAGGAAATAAGCGGGGCCGGCGTGGGTGCCAGTGCTACTGTCATAAGGGCCCCACCAGTCATAAGTATTCGTATAAACGGCCGAGGAATAACTTACCGGCGCGACATGAATGGAGGCCAAAGTCGCGGCGGGAGTGTTCTCAAAGGAGAGATCCAATCCCTCAGTTTGGATTTTGTCCCCATCGGAATCGCCGACGATGGCTCCGTCAAGGTAAGTCTCCTCATTGCGGATAAGTTCCAAGGCACTGTTGTTCCCGTTATAAAAAGCGTCGGTGTCAGGGTTGTATTTCGAAGGGTTGCTCTGAGCCAAATACATATGATCGACGGCATGGCCTAACGAAACTTCTTCCACATAAGGGTTCTCATAAACGCGGAAAGGCGTCGAGGCATCGCCATAGACGAGCGTGGAGCCAAAGGGCACGTTATCGGCGCCGTAATCGATGGCCTCGCAATTGCCGTATCCTTCTCTTTCAATGGCGTAATATTTCATCGAAAGAGCCTGATCGAAGTCGAAACGTTTGTTGCCATAATAGCCTGACCAACTCTTGGAATAATAAGTGTATCCATATTTGGTTCCGGTCCCCTCGGAATTGGTCATGTGGCTGTAACGGGTGAGCTGCGCCAAATCATAATTGAACAAAGAATGGAAACAGCTGGAGCCGTTGTATCCGAAAGTTTCCTGGCTGTTTTCTTCCGGAAGCCCATCCATATAGGCCCGGTAATAGCTATCGCCGTCAAAGGAATCAATATAACCCCAAACCTGTGTGGCTTCAGAGGAAAAAGCGGAGCCGCCGTTATAAGAGGTATCGTAGGGGAAGATGTTGCCCACCGAACTATAGCCATAAATGAAACTGAGATTGCCCATGACGATCGTCTCGACCGAAACAAAACCAATGAGGACCTTCCACAGCCAATCTTTGTGCTGGAAAACGATGATGACGACAGCCACGGCGACATCCAAAGCGATTTCGTAATAAACTTCCCATAAGAGCGAATAAGTGATTCCGTCCACGACGTAATAAGCCGGAACGATGTAGTTGGTTTGGTAATAAGGACCGGCATCGGCGACGGAGAAGGTGTTGCCGGAAAGAACGAGGACGCACAAAACCCAAGTCAAAATGGTAAGGGCGAGAGCCGATAAAGAACCGGAAACCACCACCCATTTTTTCTCTTTGTCGATGCGGTCGAATTCCTGACAAGCGTAATAAATGATCACCGGCACCAAGACGATATACCAACGGCCATAGCCATCGCCGGTGAAAGCATAGAAAAAGAAATAGGCGAAATCCGTGAAGACCAAATAGCAGCAAAGGGCAAAAGCGATAAGATGCGACCATTGTTTGCGACGAATCGAATCAACGAGAGCGATGAAGAAAAGAATGATGATCGGGGTATAGCAGAACAAGGAAGCGGTCCAAGAATCATAGCAATAACTCGAAGAAGATTTGTAAAGCGGCAAAAAGAGATAGTTGCAGGTGGGATAGAAGAAACTAACCAGCCCCTGAAGCTCGCGGCCAGGATTATCCCCTACCATCTCAAACAAGCGGGCAAAGATGGTGTTGAAATCAAAATTGACGAAAGCCGTTTGGAGGGATTCAAGATAAGCCGAACCAATGGAGACCGTGCGCCCAGACTGCGAAGACTCCCGGAGAGAGGGGAGAAGGGTCCAACCCGCCATGAGAATACCGATTCCAAAAGCAAAAATCCCCACAAAAACCGCTGAAACGTTTTCTTTGGCGCTCCTTGTTTTGAGGGTCCAGAAGTAGCGCCAAATGGCATAGATCACGCCCCAAATGCAAACGACGACCAAAAAGAAGAAGGAAATCATCCCCAAGAGGAAAAGACCGAAAATCAGGGCGGCTGGTTTTCTTTCTTTGAGAACCCTATCGATTCCAAACATCACGAGGGGAACGCAAAAGGCCATTGAGACGAAGGAAGGGAAGCCTTCCATGAAAGTGACAAATCCGGAGAAGGCAAAAGCCACGGCCCCAAGACGGGAAGATCGCTCAGAACAACCTAAATATTTCAGATAAGCGCGCATGGCCGCCGCCCCGGCCACGCCTTTGAAAATGGTGGCCAAAGCAAAAGTCTGCGGAATCCAGCCGCGAGGGAAGAGGTAGCAAACGGCCAAAAAAGGATCGAAGAGACCATAGTAGGAGTTAGAGCCAATGTTGTCGGTTCCTAAATAAGTGGCAGTGCCATAGAGTTGGAAGGCCCCGGTTTTGAAAAAGTTCCTCCAGGTGTCCCAAAAATTGTAGGCCATGGTGACATATTGGCTTTGGTAATCCCATCCATATAACTGCGTGCCGCTGTTGGCGAGGAGCGAATAGCCCATCCAGCCCACGCCTAAAACGAAAATAAAGATAAAGAAATAGAAAAGACTGAAACCATTAAAAAGAAATGCCAAATGCTTATGGCACCATTCCGAAAAATTAGGCTTTTCATGCCTCAATTCTCCTAAACTAACGGAATTTCCAGGCTCCATGATTGTCCTTTATCACTTGGTTTCAGGCGTTCCGTCTTTGATGGTTTCGGGGATATCTTCAACGATGCCAACAACGTCCGAGGCCGGCATTGAGAAAGCGATGCCCTGCCCTTTGGTGTTGATTCCGACTTCTTTGTAAACGGCACCGATGACTTCATCTTTTATTTTCTTGGGAACGAGAATCACAACGACTTGTTTTTCGGGAGTGATCACCACGCCAAAGAATTTTTCGATGTCTTTGTTGCCGGTTCCGCGGGCCGTGATGATGGTACCGCCTTTGGCTCCGGCCTTTCGGGCCGCATCCATGACAAGATCGGTATAGCCATCGTTGACAATGACCATTACTACCTCATAATCGCTCTTCTTCTCAAACGAATCGCTGGCCATAGGCGTTTCTCCCTTCTCTGTCAAACCTCTGTTGTCAGTGAGCATTTTGTAGACGCTCACTCCGCAAAGAGAATCTATTTTGATGATGCAAGCGACGCCCCGGCTCCATTCACTGATGGTGAAACGTTTGAATAATAACCCTTTAAGTTTAGCCCAATTGCTCTCTTTGACGAGAGAAAGGACGATTTGCTTGTGATTTTCTCCCAATCCCAGCACTTCGTAAATGTCCTTGGTGGCGGTGCCTTTGCCATGGCACAAGAAACAAACAGCCGAATCGGCTTGCATCATCAAATCCACGATGGCGCTTGCTTGGCCGTTGGGGAAGATGATCAAAAGGAAATAAAGATGCTCAAGGGCGTGCGTTTCTTCATAGGAAAGATTGGCCCTGTCAACTTTCTTCTTGAGAGGAAGCGCGGATTTGTCTCCGCGCTTGAATACCGGGCGTTTGAGAAGCGAGTCTTTCATGAAACGCCCTCCCCTCCAAAATGAATGATCTGATCGTCATCCGGTTCCAAAATTCTCTTGCGGGCCTTGGAGTAGATGACATTTCTCTTGATTCCGGCATAAAGACCCGCCAATTGCACGACGATGAGGGGCATCAAAGAAATCATGCTGATAACCCCGAAAGCATCTTCGTAAACCGCGTTTTTCAAAGCCGCATCCGATAAGCCAGCCGACTCATAACAGGCATAGGCAAAACCGATGATGAAGGGCATGGTGAAAGAAGTGGCCATTGGCCCCGAGGCGACGGTTCCAGCATCGAAGGCAATCGAGGAATAAATCTTCGGAACGAGAAAAGTGAGACCCAAGGCCAAAATATAGCCCGGAACGAAATACCACATGATCGAGAATTGGTAATAGGCTCTGATGACAGATAAAGCCACCGCTACCGCGATTGAGATGGCGTTGATGGTCAAAAAGCCGCTCTTTTTGATTGTGCCTTCGGAAACCGTTTGAATTTGAGTGACAAGAACTCCCACCGCGGGTTCGGCCAAGACGGCAAAACACCCAAAGACCGCCCCAATCAAAATCGCCAAAGGAAGTCCGCTGGAATTGCCTAGAGAATTCCCAATGCTTTGGGCGACCGAGGAAAAACCGATCTGCACCGCTCCCAAGAAGAGGACCAATCCCACATAACAAAAAATGAGACCAACGAAAATCTTTATAAGATCTTTCTTTCCAAGATGCAAGAAAACCAAATCATAAATAATGAAAAACAAGGCGACGGGGCCAACGCCAAGGAAAACATTCCAAAGAGATGAGGAAAAACTCGCCCCGTACAAAGCGGGATTGAACTTCAAGACGATGGAAGGGACTTCGTAACTGATTTTAGAACTGGAGTAAAACACCGCCAACATCAGAATGGCGATAATGGGCCCGACGGTGGCAAGAGCCGAAAGACCGAAATCATCCGAACCGGAATGAGAACCTTCACGAGAAGCCGCCACTCCAGCGCCAAAAGCCAAAATGAAAGGAATGGTGACTGGGCCGGTGGCAACACCTCCGGCATCGAAGGCCAAAGGAATCAATCCCGGGGTCGCTAAATTGGTGATGATGAAAGCCAAGCCATAAACCGCTAAGAAAACGAGACTCAAATCAACTTGGAAAATAATACGAAGCGTCCCCAAAACCAAGAAAAGACCGACACCCACACAAATGGTCAGAATAAGCACCAACTGATTCATTCCCGTCTCGTTGGCGAGAATAACAAGATCCGGTTCCGCGATGGTGATAAGGCACCCAATAACGAAAGTCAAAATGACGAAAAGCCACATATTTTGCTTCTTCGTCAAATGGCCCCCGATGATATTTCCGATATGACTTAGCGATTGTTCGACGCCAATAGAGAAAAGGCCCAGTCCAAACGCCACGACCAAAGAGCAAATCAAAAACGAAATAAGCTCATTGGGATAACCATTGTCGCCAAGGTCTTTGGAAAGGCAAAAATTCGAATCCCGACCCGAAAAATAAAGAACGAGAACCACCAAAACAATCGGTAGAACGCTTAAAAATGAAGTTAATAGATTTTGCAACCAAGGTTTTAGGTTATTTTTTAGAATCATGATTACGGCCCTGATGATGGCGCGGCTGAACAGAGTCGCCAATTTCTATTTTTTGAGAAATTTCTCTCCTCTCGATGTTTCCATCAATACCAAAAAGATGTCGAAATTCTTCGGGCATCGGAGCGCCTATTACATATTTTTTTTGGTTGAGAGGGTTCGTAAAGTCCAATTCATAGGCATGAAGACCCAATCTTTCCAAAGGGTTTGAGGGCTCCCCGTAACGGTCGTCTCCGATCACGTAGTGACCAATGTTCCCTAACTGAACGCGGATTTGGTTTTTGCGGCCCGAATCGATGTGAACGTCCAAAAGAGCGAGATTGTTCCGAGTGGAGATTTTTTCATAATGGGTGATAGCTAGCTTACCTTTGCTGGGGTTTTTGCAGACATAGACCTGGAAAGTGCTATCTTGGGCCAAATAATCTTTGAGGGTTCCCTCTTCGGGAATATCCGCCCCTTCGACAATTGCGTAATAGCCGCGGTTGGTGACAATGGTGCCCCAATTATTTTGAAGGGCTTCCCGCACTTCCCAGTTTTTGGCGAAAATCAAAACTCCCGAAGTGTCTTCGTCCAAACGATGCACCACGAAAATGCGGGCATTGCGGTTTGTTTGCGTAACGTAATCCGTCACCAGGCGAAGAGCCGTATGTCCCTTCTCTCGTTCGCTTGGCGTGCTTAGAAGACCCGAGGGTTTATTGATGGCGATGATATCCTCATCTTCGAAAATAATGGGAAGATCGTGACGTTCATGTTTGGCGATCCGATTCCATGAGACCGTCACCTCATCTTCGGGGTAGAGTTTATAGGCAAATAACGAAACCGGAGCGCCACCCACCGCCGCTTGGTGATTAGCGATGATATGTCGAATATTGTGTTGGCTTTGACTGGGCATTTTCTCGCGCAAAAAAGTCAAAAGATCGGTTTCTTTGTAAACAACATACGTCTTGGTCCTCTCGGGGTCGATTAAACCGCGCGTGGATCTCTGATTTTTAGAATCGTTTTTGTTCATTGGCCTATATATCTTATCAAAGTATCACTTTGATAGATAAGCTTTTAGGGCCGGTAAGGATAAAAGGGCATCCTTGATCCCGAGATTAATGATTTCCTCGAGTTTTTTCTTTCTTTTTTCCGCATGTCCGATTTTCAGCGGGATCGAAGGATAAAAAACGAAAATCCTGCCTTGATCGGCCAAACCATCCATCTTGTCCATTAGCGAATTATAAGTTTCTATGTTTTTTTTATAAACTATGAGCCATTTGGGATAGCCTTTGTATAGGTGTTTGGCAAGCCAATATTCAAATCTATGTAAAGGAGGCTTCCGATAACCTTTGGCACGAGTGGCGATGACCACGATTTTCTTAATGCCATCGTTTAAGGGTTTTTCAAAAGCAACGGGACAGGAAGTTCCGCCGTCGAGATAGGGTATTCCATCCACAAAAATCGGTTTGCTGACGAGAGGCAAAGAAGCGGAAGCGCGCAAAGCTTTCCAAAAATCAGGATCGTCCTTAGAGAAATATGCCGCTTCTCCAGAGAGACAATTCGTGGCACCCGCAAAGAATTTGCAGGGGTTTTTCTTAAACTCCTCAAAATTAAACGGCAGTTCTATTTTTGGCAAATTTTCTAGGAGGAAACCGAAATCAAAAACAGATCCGCTTTTAAAATAATTAATAGGGCTGATGAATTTTTTGTTTCTGGGCATCTCGTAAATCATCTTCACGCAACGTCCGATATCTTTGCTGAGGTAATTACACCCAATTAAAGCACCGGCGCTTGTGCCATAAACTTGAGAAGCCCAATATCCTTTGTCCATCAGCGTATCGATGACGCCGGCAGCATAGGATCCTCGGGAACCTCCACCTTGAATGACTAAAGTAAAATCAGACATTTTCCCCTTCCTTGAAATAATCAGCTACGATATCGCGCAAACGCGTAGTGGTATCACGTTTTATTTGTGTAAGCAACGGCGAATAATAATCATAATCGCTGACATAGGAAATTATCATGGCGTAATAGGTTTTCGAACTATCGATGTCAGCGGTTGCCACCGAAGAGTAAATGGCCAGGGAAGAAGAATAACTAAAGATCTTTTTGAAGTTATCTCCGGTCAAAGAACATAGAACGTTGTCGTTATCAAAGGGAAGCGCCGCGTAAACTTCAGCAAAAGTGATGTCGCCAGCTGGTATGGTTTGGCGAACTCCGCCCCAGTTAAGGATTCCGGCGCTCATGGCGGAACTCCAATCATCGTTTTTGTAATACTCGCACAAGGCTTGGGCTGAAATGTTGGCCAAAGCGGTTTCGGAAATCAGAGTGTCAGTATGCCCCACCACTTCATCGATTTCGGGATGCTGAGCGTAGTAATAATCGTAGATGCCCTTCGTCATTGGCTCTTCCGATACAGCTGAAACAAGGCTGAAATCCTCGCAAGAACAGTTGATGAATTTTAATTTTCCAGCAACTTTTTCAAAATGAACTTTTTGGAATTCGCTTCCGTTCGCATAACATTGGACGTGAGGAATGCCATAGGAATCGACTGTTTCGTAATCTTGATGGGTGTGACCCTCAAAAACAGCATCGATATTTTGGCATAAAGAAGTGTCAAATGAAGAATCGTGCAAAGACAAAACAACTAAATCACAACCCTCTTCTGCTCTAAGACGCGTCGCTTCCGTAGAAACCAGGGAAGGAAAGTTTGAATCAAAATGATAACTGCCCAAACTTGAGGCCGCGATTGAGTTTTCTAATTTCCCAATAGCGCCTATCACTCCTATCTTGTATTGACCGCGTTGAATCACAACGCTTGGCTTAGCCCACGAAGGCCGCATATTGTTTCCATCCAAAATGTTGATCCCCAAAAAAGGAAAATTGGCGATCGCAGAGTTGCGCGCGATGTAGTCGGCAGTCCAATCAAACTCATGATTTCCGATGGCCATGGATTCAAATCCGGCGATGTTCATCCAGTTGACCATCAACTCGCCGTAAGTTTCGTTGGATAAGGCCCCGCCCTGCCACATATCGCCAGAAGACAAGAGCATTGTATTGTCAGGGTTGGCTCTTTCTTGATTGAGGATAAAAGAAGACAGCCTCGTGATTCCGGCTTGGTATTTGGAAGCGATGTAATCGGCTGCTCCATGCGTATCGTTAATCGTATAGAAATCTAAGAAGTCCGGTTGCTCGGACTCTTTCTTTTCGGCGCCGTATAAAGTGATGGAATTAATCACAAAAGAGCCAACACAGGAGTACAGAGAAAAATAAGGGAATGAAGATCCGTCGGGAGAGAGAGGAAGTTTAACGTCATTTTCTACTTCAAAAGCGCCATTTTCGGGCGAGCTTATTTCGAAAGATGATCCTCGGGCGGTGAGATAGCCATCTTCGCTTATTCTTTCAAAATCGACGGAAACCGCACACCAATACTGCGATGGAAGAGCGGATGCACTCAGCATAATGTTCTTGAAAAGTCCGCCTTGACTTAAGGAAAACCAACCCGATTCAGAAGAAGCGGCTTTGGTCAATTCACAACGCAAAGTCCCATCGGAAAAAACGCCCTCTCCTTCCGTCCACGAAATCAAAGAATTCTTATCTAAAGTAATATCTTTCGGCTCCAAAAGCGAAGAAGAGCTTTCTGGAGTCGAAGTATTGTCGGAAGAGCTTTCAACTGCCGAGGAGGCTTCCGCAGAACTTGAAAATGAGTCATTAGAAGAAGTCCCAGCCAAAGAAGAAGAACTCGCGGAAGATGAACTATTCGAAGAAGAAAAAACCTTGGGCGAACAAGCCGAAAGGCCAAAAGTTAGAAGGACCGCAAATGCAAAATAGTGTAATTTGCGTTTCATTGGGAATATTTTACTACCAATGGAATAGATTTAGCCCTTCTAATAAGATTAAAGCTCCAAGCACCATGAGAACGGTCCCGCCAAGGACGTTGCTGATTTCGTATTTGCCTTTAAGGAGAAGGTTGATTCTCTTTCCCGCGAAGACTCCAAGAAGCGAGATGGCAAGGGTGCAAAGGGCGATGATCACGAAAGCTAAATAAATTTCATAAGTGGCCCCGGCATCTGCGTGAATGTTCGTTTCAATCGTGATGCCCACCGCTAAGGCGTCGATGGAGTCGGCAACACCTTGAAAAATAACCTCGGGGTAATTGAACATTCTGCAACTTCTACCATTTTTTTCGCAATTTTCCTTGGGATTGGCTTTCACCATTCCGATAAGACCTTCAAGAACCATCTTCCCGCCAATGAAAACCAAAAGAACAAACGCCACCCAATGATCGTATCGATCAATCCATTGAGAAAAAGCGACGCCGAGTAAATAGCCAATCAGAGGAAACAAACCCTGCCCAAGAGCGAAGACGCCAGCGATGAAAAATGCCTTTTTTTGGGTTAAATCGCCATAAATAAGCCCATCAGCAATGGAAAGCGCCAAGCAATCCATCGACAGCGCGATTCCGTAAATAAATGAGAGCCAGAGCCATTCCATGTGCAATGTTTGTAATTGTATAATAGAAGCCGACAATGAAAAAGAAAAAATTTGATCCAACTTATATTTTCCCGATAATTCTTGGTTTAATCGCGATTGGGGTCTTAGTTTTCCTTATCGTTTCTTCGGTTTGAAATTTTGAGAAGAATCGTTCTTCAGCAAGTCACCATAAAGGTCAAGTCGCCGATCCCTGAAAACGCCCCAGCTATATCGCTCTTCGAAGATGGCTTTGAGATCGAAATCGGCTGTTTTGAAACCTTCATCCGTACGATTCATTTCCGCGATGATTTCGCCATGCTGATCGGAAACGAAAGAGGAACCAAAAAATTTCAGGTTTGAAGATCCGATTTTCTCGGTTCCAATTCGATTAGAGGCAAGAACTGGCATGATATTGGCAGCTGCATGACCGCACATGACATTCTGCCAATGATTTTTGCTGTCTTTTGAAAGAACCGGTTCGCTTCCGATGGCGGTCGGGAAAAGAAGCATTTCTGCGCCTTTAAGAGCTAGGATGCGAGCCGTTTCGGGAAACCACTGATCCCAGCAAATGCCGATGCCAAGACGTCCAACTGATGTCTTGAAAACGACAAAACCTGTATCGCCAGGAGTGAAATAAAACTTTTCCTCGTAGCACTGCCCGGTTGGAATATGACTTTTACGATATATTCCTAAAATTTTCCCGTCGACATCAATGACGGCCAAAGAGTTAAAAAAAACATTCCCTTCTTTCTCAAAAAACGAAACGGGAAGAACAACATGATTTTTGAGAGCGACTTTTTGGTAATGTTTTAAGGTTTTAGAAGAGGCAGCAGTTTCGGCGAGTTTGAAATTATCATAATTCTCGGTCTGGCAAAAGTAGTAGCGCTCAAAAAGTTCAGGGAGGAGGATAATCTTAGCCCCTTTATCCGCAGCTTTTTCGATAATCGAATCGGCTTTTGCAATGTTTTTATTATATTCATCGACCATCGAAAATTGCGTGATAGCAACTTTTGTCAGCATGACTATTCCTCCTTTGCAGGGACTTGCATTGTGATGCAGTGAATATTCCCGCCCCCAAGAAGAATTTCCTTGGTGTTTATTTGATGGATTACTTTATTAGGATATAACTTTTTCATCAATTCAAAAGCTTTAAGATCTTCTTTGACCCCGAAGGCGGGCATGACTACGAAATCTTTTCCTTGATAGTAATTGATATATGAAGCCGCCAATCTTCTTCCGGCTTCGCGCTTGGCGATGGTCGCGGAAGTGTTCGTAAGCCCTTTTGATTCTTCAGCAGTAAGGAAAAGAGGAGGATTGGGAAGCAACATTTTATGGACGACAAGTTTCCGCCCCTTGGCATCGGTGGCTTTTTTGAGGGCTTCGAAAGTTCCAAGACAGTACTCGAATTGGGGATCCTTCTTATCGTTGGTCCAAGCCATGACAACCTCACCTGGTTTGATAAAGGAAACCATATTATCGATATGCTCATCAGTTTCGTCGAGATAAATTCCATGAGGAACCCAAATCACTTTTTGGACTCCAAGATAGGTTTCAAGGATTTCCTCGATTTGAGCCTTGTTGAAAGCCGGGTTGCGGCCTTGTGAAAGAAGACAGGCCTCAGTAGTAATAAGCGTCCCCTCGCCATCAACTGCGATAGACCCGCCCTCCAAGACAAAGTTAGGAAGATAATAATTCGGTAAATCCCACTTCTTTGAGAGACGCGCCGCTAAATGATCGTCATCTTTGTAGTTACGATATAAACCATTATAATTTCCGCCCCAAGCGTTGAAACGAAAATCAACGGTTCTTAAAGCTTTCCCGTTCGTGACAAATAAGGGCGTATTGTCGCGGGCCCAGGCGTCATCATAACGGATTGGCAATAGTTCAACGTTTTTTATGCCCCGGTATTTAGAAGCGACATTTTGGAAAATCGCAGGATGAACCCCAATGACGACTTTCTCATGAAGCGCAATGGCTTTTATAACGTTCTTGAAAGCTCCTTGAGCAGGGATGGCTTTATTCCGCCAAGTATCACCCCGAAAAGGAATGAGAACCAAGGTTTTTTCGTGAGATAAGCCCTCAAAAGGAAGATGAAAACCATCAGATGTCGGAGTGGTTCTTCGGTTCTCCAAATAAGCCTTCAATTTACGCTCATAAGTGGCGAAACGGGACCATTTAGACAGATCCACCACTTCAAATCCGTTGTTATAAGCCGAAAGGAGTTTAATTCCCAGCGATTCGTAATGTTCGATTCTATCGATAATTTCTTGAGTCCAAACTTCACCAGGGACAATTAAGGGTATTCCTGGCGGATACATCATGATCTGCTCTTTGGAAATAGCTCCATTGCATTCCGCGACCGGTTTGACGACACCGGGAGCGTGGAAAGCGACGCGAGGACGAAGAAGCATAAAAGGAAATGAGTTATCAAAATGATGAATCGGATAAACCACTTCAGGTTTGAAATGTTCCGCCGAGATTTCTTGGAGCGCTTTTATCAAACGATCGACGTGCTCTTTTTTTGTACCAATAGCAAAGATGCCCAAAACCGCATAAGTTTCAGCTAATTCCATCATGATTTCATATTTGTCTTTCAGCAAATGATAAAGTTGGAACCCATCGATATCGAGCCGATCCAAGCCAATGACTAATTTGCTTTCATCGTAATCAAATGACCCGTGGGCTAAGAAATAGGCCTTCCCTTCATCAAGGAAACCCGGAATTTTATGAATCTCGTTCCTGGCGTAGGCGGCCAGCTCGTAGGTCTCCGCCATGGCTTTAGCCCCTTCTTTCGAGGCCATAAAGCTCCTGGCGGCATCGAGAGAGGCCATTAGAAGGCTCGAGGGAGAGGTCGTGTTGATGATATTTAGACTCTTCTGAACATCGACTCGCTCAAACGTTCCAGTATGAATAAGAAGAACGGAGCTTTGTGTTAATGACCCCACCGTCTTATGAAACGAGGCCGCCGACATATCAGCCCCGGCCGCCATTGCGGATAACGGGCAGTTTTTGCATTTGAAATAATAGTGAGCGCCATGGGCTTCGTCGACGAGAACCGCCATGTGGTTTTCGTGGGCCAAACCAACAACGTCTTTAAGGGGTCCCACCGACCCGAAATATGTGGGGTTGATAATGAAAACGGCTTTGGCCGAGGGATTGTTGGCAATAGCCTTTCTCCAATCGTCGAGAGAGGGCTGATTGGCAATCTCAAGATCATTATCGATTTCCGGCATGACATAAACTGGCACGGCGCCGCAAAGAATCATGGCATTAATAACAGATTTATGGCAGTTCCGAGGTAGAATGACTTTTTCGCCGGCTCTAACGACGGTCAAGAACATCGCAATGATACCGCTGCTGGTTCCGTTGATAAGGAAGAAAGCTTCGTCAGCCCCGCAGGCTTGGGCCAAAAGCTTTTCTGCTTCCAAAATGACACCGGAGGGTTTGGCTAAATTGTCCAAGCCAATGGGAGCGTTAACGTCGCAATGATAGGCTTCGTTTCCTAATAGTTCGGTGGCGGCGTTATCAATATTTCCCATGTGATGTCCTGGGACATCGAAAGGGGAAACATCGTCCGAAATATATTTCTTGAGTGCGGTGACGAACGGAGTTTCACGTTGATCGGGTTTTGCCATAACTTCGCTAAATATATTACACGCTAACAAGATAAAAGCGAATAAGAAAAACCCTCGAAAGGGCTTTTGCGGGAATCGTCATATTCAAGTTAATTTTCGGATTCTTTTAAATCGTCGTTTTCTTTGAGATTTAGCGATTCCAAAGTCATCCCGAAAATGGATGCAATGAAGAAAAGGCCAAATAAATGAAATGGCCATTCCTACGAAGATTTTCTTTCTCCATATTGATTTACATGTTTCCTCTGTGGATGCCGATATTGTAGAAAATGAAAAAGTTCTTGTAACGCAAGGGGTGATTGCGAAACCAAAAAGTTCGGGAAAATTAAAACGCAAAAGAATTGGAATCGGAAAAATAATTATTTCCGAACCTTTATTTGTTCAATAAACCTAAGTGACGAAGTCCGTTCTCAATGCCATTGTCCCAGACGGGGGTCGTCACAAAGGAACTGATGGCCTTTAAATCGTCCTTCCCGTTTCCCATGCAAACGAAGCGGCCCACCGCTTGGCAAAATGAGATATCTTGAAGATCGTCACCAAAGCCGATTGACTCCTTTTTTTTGAATCCAAAATAATCAAGGATCACTGGAATGGCCAAGCCTTTTTCGTGAGGAACCGGGGTCACGTCCACCGAGTTGGGAGAATAACGAAAAAAGAAGAGATGAGGAAATTCCCTGAATATTTTGGAATCAGTAGAAGAAGGCGAAAAAAGATTAAGCCCCACCGCTTCTTCGTCTTGATAAGGGCGGATCAAAGGAACGGTCTCATTGAAAGTCTTATAGAAGGCTATAGAGTTTTCGTTCTGCGGGAAAATTAATTTCCTTTTAAGCAGACCGACCACTTCAAGAGTTAAATTGATTTTTTGGGCTACTTTGATCATCTTTCTGATGTCACGGGGGTCCATAGTCATTTTGCGCAAATATTTTTTCTCAACCACCGCAACTCCGCCGGCCGAAGAAATATAACCATCCCAAGCGATTCCCAAATCAAGAGTTCCTAATTGTTTAAGCGAATCATAAGGCCTTGAAGTGCAAATAAAACATTTAATTCCTGTGCTTTTTAATTCTTTAATGGAGGTCAAAGCGCTGGCGGACCACTGATTGTTTTTATGATCATAAAGCGTCCAATCAATATCGAAAAAGGCGATTTTAGTCTGGTTCATGGGGATATTATATTGGATTAAAAATCAGTTGGCTTTTTTAAATGCATCTTCGTACAAACCATAAAGTTTGGTGTTCTCGGCTTTCATGGCACTCCCATCGATTTTCAAAATTTTGCGATCATATGTGATGATGCCGTCAACATTTTCTTCGACATCGGTAAGCTGGGTATAAACGGAAACAGAAAGATCTTGCTTCGAAATAAGGCGCTCGATAGAGTCCTGGTAAAGTTTGTTTACGGCGGCATTATAGGATTCGAAAGTGTAGTAGGTTTTGTATCCGGCGATTTTAGACGAATAATCATGATCGGGGATCGGAAGAGAAAAACCGCCGAATTCGGAAAGAGATAAGATCCTCAACCCATCATTAAGAATCCGGGGCGATCGAAAATAGAAATGAAATGAGGAGAAATCGCCGGCTCCTTGATCAAACCAACCCGAAGTTGAATCAATGAGTCTGGTCGGATCAAGTTCCTTGAGTTTTTTACTAAGTTTGGCCGCATCGAATTGCCCCCATCCCTCGTTGAAAATAGTCCAAATGAGAATACTGGAGACGCCTTCAAGATGGGAGACGGTCTCTTTCATATCGGCGATAAAATAGATTTTTGATCCTTCGGTAGCCCGTCCCAGAAGAGCGTTATTCCGATCGCTCAAAGGGAATGAGATTAAGGGCCTCGTGCGAATAAGAAGTCGCGAATAATTCGAACCTCCATTCACGAAATCCTGCGAAACATACATACCAAGTTTGTCACAGAGATAATACCATTTCATCGGTTCGATTTTGATGTGTTTCCGAAGGCAATTAAAACCAGCCTTCTTGGCAATGGTTATGTCGTTGGCGATGGCTTCATCACTAGGAGGGGTTAATCCGCTTTCCGGCCAATAGCCTTGATCGAGAAGAGCCGAAAGAAATACTGGTTCGTTGTTGACCATCAGAAAATGGTGATCGCCCTTAGCGGTAATGGATATTTTCCGGAAACCGAAAATCGAATGGACGACATCGTAACCATCGCTGACGACCAAGGTATAAAGATTGGGATTATCGGCTGACCAAGGAAAGAAATTATATTTCAAATCCAAAGTGACGTTTCCGTCCTGATCGAAGGAATTCTTGGCGACAAGCTGACCACTGAAATAAACGGAAACGGAAGGATAACTTTTCAAACCTACGAATTCGGCGTGTATCTTAACTTTTTCGGCATCGAAATCAGGGCTCACTTTTAATGATGAAATGAACCCGTCTGTTGGGACCTTTTCGAGATAAACGCTTTGCCAAATCCCGCTTGTTGGGTGGTACCAAATGCCGCCCGGTTGAAGCGACTGCTTCCCTCGGGGAAAAATGCTGCTTTTTGTGTCGTCGTGAGCAACCACCGCAACGACAAAAGATTTTTTCAACAAAGGGATAAAAACAAAAAAGGGAAAATATCCGCCTTCGTGGCTTGCGACCTTGTCCCCGTCGATGTAAACATCTGCCGTTTGATCGATTGCGTCGAAATGAAGCAAACCGCTCTTTCCAACGAAATCATCGGGAACCGAAACGATTTTCCGATAATGCATATATTGCGAAGACGAAACGGGTTTTTCAATGCCGCTCAATGGAGTTTCAACGCTAAATGGAACGATGATGATGTCAGTATAGGCGTCGGGGATTTTAGACTCATTGTTCAAAGCGAAATCCCAGGGTCCATTCAGAGAAATAAAGCAATCCCTTTCGAAATAGGGATTGGGGTGACTACTAAGGGGGTGCTCTTTATCAACGTTTTCGCCGTAAATGGTGCTTATCTTTCCCATCGTTAATATATTGGACCTCTTTCAGGGATGATACAATATCGCCGGAGCTTCAAAAAATGGATAATTTTACTAAAGTAAAAACCGCATTGAATAAAGCTAAGGCGGATGCTTGGATAGTGGTCGATTACGAAAATCGAAATCCAACAGTGGCCAATTTTTTGGGAAAGAAAATGCTCACGAGAAAAATCTTTTTAGTTTTCCCAAAAGAGGCCAAACCTTTTGTCATCTGTCATTCCATCGACACCGTTTTTCTAAACGATAAAAAAACTTCCAAAAATTTTGATCTTCATATATATCACACCTGGCAAGAAATGCTGGCTTTGGAGAAGAAAGACTTCGCCAATTACAAAAATGTTTTGATGGATATCTCAAAAGACGGCCTTCTTCCCCGAATTGCTTTGGCAGATTATGGGTCAGTCAACTTCATTAAGAACCTTGGGGTTGAAATTGCTTCAAGTGGAGATTTGCTTCAACAATTTTCGGCCGTTTATGACGCCAAGGCTTATGCTCTTCAACTTGAAGCTGACCAAATTACTTTGAACATAAAAGATGAAGCTTTTGCAAAAATAAAAGAGATGATTGAAATTAATGGCAAAACCGATGAATATACGATTCAAAAATACATTTGCGATCGTTTCCATGAAGAAAGTATGGTTTATGATGACCCCGCTATCGTGGCCATCGGAAAAAACGCCTCCAACCCCCACTATGGACCAGACTCTCAATCTTCCTCAATTATCTCCAAAGGAGATTTGGTTCTGATCGACATGTGGGCAAAAATGGATAAACCGGATGCGGTTTACGCCGATATTACATGGATGGGATATGTCGGAAAAAAGGTTCCGGCCAAATACGAGGAACGATTCCAAATCCTCCGCAAAGCCATTGATTTTTCCTTTGAATTCTTATCACGCGAACTTCCAAAACGGCGAGTCGAAGGTTACGAGGTTGATGATATCTCCCGAAAAGTCATCACTGAAGCGGGGTATGGCAAATATTTTATTCACCGGACCGGTCATAACATCGCTGTCGATGTGAGCCCTCATGGGCCGGGCGTAAACATCGACAATTACGAATCCCATGATACCAGAGAAATCGTCGATGGCATTTCTTTCTCCTTAGAACCGGGAATTTACGGCCCGGATTTTGGAATGAGAAGCGAAACGAACGTTTATATCAAAAAAAGAAGGCCCATCGTCGTAGCGGGCCGTCAGGAAAAAATAATCCCAATTCTCAAATAAAGTAAAAGTTTGTTAAGGGGTTATTTAGAAAGTCTTTTGAAATATTCAGCCAATTCCTTTTTTCCTTTTTCGTCCATTTTGAAAGTCCAGCGGAAACCAGGAATAACGGTGAACCGAAGTTGGCCAAGTTTTTCGGAAAGATTATTCACGGCTTCACCGCTCCATCCAAAATCACCAAAGGCCGAAGCTTTTTTCCCCTGCCCTATCGTCCAATAAATATGGGAAAGCAAATCGTAGAAGAAACCAATGGCGTCACCCACGATAGTCGGAGATCCGAGGAGAACAATTCCAGAAGAATAGATATTTTTGATAATTTCGGGGCGAATCTTTTCATAATTCAAGACCGATATTTCGTAATAAGAGACCGTTTTTCCGGCTTTGATGAAATTATCGCGAAGGTATTCCGCCATTCCCCTCGTATAGCCATAGGCCGAGGAAAAGACGATGGTTACGTGGTTGGGATCATTAACGGGGGTATGCTGCTGGGCTAAGCGCCGATAAGTGGCAATCTGTTCTTTGACATCTATGTCCACTACTGGGCCATGTCCAGGACAAATCATCTTGATGTCCAGTTTTTCGACTCTATCACAAGCTTGCGTGACGTATTTTCCGAAAGGTCCCATGATATTGATGAAATAATATTCGAAAGCCTTCTGATAGCCCACTTTATCAGGTTCTTTGCTTAGAAGAATCGCATCGGAGGCAAAATGAGCCCCGAAAGCGTCACAACTGACTAAAACCTTCAATTCTTTAATGTAAGTGAACATGACATCGGGCCAGTGAAGAAGAAGACCTGAAACAAAATGAAAAGTGTAACCTCCGAATTTCATTTCACCGTCAAGGGCCATTTGAACCTTTTTAAAAGGTTTTCTTATAATGTTTGATAAATTAGTAAGAGCGCCAAAACTAGCCACAACCGTAATGTTCGGATTCAAATCAAGAAGCCTTTCAATGGCCCCCGAATGATCGGGTTCGGTGTGAGAAACGAAAAGATATTTAATTTGGTCAAGAGGAGCGATGGTTTTGAGATGTTCTATGTACTCTTCAGCGAAAAGAGCCTTGCTTCCGTCAAAAACAACAATGCCTTCCTTCGTTTTTAAAAGATAAGAATCATACGAAGTTCCATAATCGGTCAAAACTGCCACATCAAAGACCTTGAGGTTATGATCGATAACCCCCACAAAATAGAAATCTTTCTGAAGTGCGATGCATTTCATATTTTCACCCTCATGAATTATATCAGTGGACCGGAAAATAAGGCAAAACAAGAAAATATTGTCAAATTGCCTCTTTTGTTTCAATATCCTTTTTAAATAATAAAAAAAATATGTTTCAAATAAAGGTTTTTCTTCGCTTTAAGGTGAATCAGATAGAAACCCCAAATAAAAAATCTAAAAAAGATTCCTTACTATTTCTTTAACATAATAGTTTTGAATACGGGTATTGAAAATGTTACCAAAATGAAACTTTTTACCATATTTTCCAAACAACGAAAACAACCTGTTTAAACGAATTTTTCAAAAATATAAAAATAAACACCTTTAACTCAAAACTGATAGAGACCCGCAAATACATTTGCCGCCATTACCATGTCATTCGACATACCAAAAGAAAGCGCGTTTTTTTCTTCCGAATGCGATTCATATTTAAACAAATACGATTAGGAGATTGGCACTTTATTTTACGAGTGCTAATTAAATAAGAAATAATGATATGGCACTCGTGTTGCAATACTGCCAATATTTACAAACATTATTTATGTTATATTTTAACAAATGTTTATATTTTTTTGAAACATTAAAATAGTATCTGTTGTATTTTATTAAAAACATCTTTAGCAAAGATTTTATAGTCTAAAAGAAAGATTCTATTACCAGATTTTTCTAAAAAATACTTTTCTAAATCCGTTGATATCATTAAACATATTTTTTGTGAAGTGTCTTGAAGCATTATTTCCGATCTTAAATAATTGTTTTGTTTGTCGTTGAACTTTTCTATTTCGGTTATGGCGTTATGAAAACAATCATGAATTTCTTGATTTAAATTCTTTGCTTTATAGAGACCGGGGGCTTGGTGTCCGTAAGGATATATTGTCTCTTGGATCAAATTGGACAAAAAGGATATTAATTCACTGATTTTTGATTCTTCTGTTTGTTTGTTCATCTTTACTTTTATATAGAACTGAAAATGCATTTTGTTCCAACTTCGTTTATCATTAAGGCGTGGATAAAGATATTGTATCTAGCATCAAATCTACTTTAAATGGACCGGGGAGTCTGCTTTCGAAGCTTTTGAACTCCTTGGCTTTGGTCAAAGAGAATTTAGGCGAAGGTTCTTGGGTTGGGCTTTATGTTTACGATGAGAAAGAAAACATTTTGAATCTTGGCCCTTTCCAGGGTTCGCCTGCTTGCATTGAAATCAAACCTGGACAAGGCGTTGTCGGAGTTTGTTACGCTTCCAAAAAACCAATGTATATCGATGATGTTAAAAAATTCCCCGGGTATATTTGCTGCGATCCAGTGGTTAAGAGTGAAGCGGTCTTCCCGCTTTCCTATAATAACCAAATAATCGCGATTTTCGATATTGATTCTCCTAAAGTCGATGGTCTAAAGAAGGACTTGGATATCTTATTAGAAATCGCGATGATGATCAGCCAATTCGCTTAAAGGATAAGATCTGCGAATTCCCCCTGGCAGTAAGATGCTAGATCAGTGGGATAAACCTCAATTTGAAAACCCCTTTTCCCCGCCGAAATGAAGATTGTTTGAAAAGATTTGGCCCTTTCGTCGATATAGACCGGAAAGGGCTTTTTTAGACCGATAGGGGAGCAGCCTCCGTGAACATACCCCGTCAAAGGAAGAAGCTCTTTTAAGGGGATCATTTCCATCGATTTGGAGTTGGAAACTCGAGCAGCTTTTTTTAAATCCAGCTCAGAATTGAAGGGTATATCGAAAACAAAATGCTCTTTCTTGTCGTTGACGCAGATGAGACTTTTGAAGACTCTCCCAGGATCTTGGGAAAGAACAGTGGCCACATTCATGCCATCCACAAGAGAAGGGTCATATTCATGGGCGGAGTAAGGGATCTTAGCCACTTCCAAGAGTCTCATCACGTTGGTCTTAACCATATTTATATAATAACGTAATAAAAGGGGTTTGAAGGTTTGTTTGCTTTATCCACCAAAAAAGGGAGGTTTTCGCCTCCCTCCGATATCTTAGTAAGACGGATATCAGGCCGCTAGGGTCGCGCCGTAGAAGAATTTAAGTCCTAACGGCGTAGTGAAGTAGCCTTCCATGCTCTCTTTCTTGAGGAAGAGATCGGTGTAGTAGTAAATCGGGCAAAGAGCCCAGGTGCTCATAAGCGTCGCTTCAGCGGCGTGCATGAGTTTGAAGCGCTGAACGTTGTCCGCGGTCGACTTGATCGTGTCGATAAGAGCATCATAGGCTTGAGCCCAAGTGAGGTTCTTTTCGTTATCGGAGATGGTTCCATCGGCGTTCAAATCCGAGGAATAAACGGCAAGACTTGCGTCACGATCTTTGCCAAATTGAGCATCGTTGTTGCCGCTCTGAGAAGTCCACATATCAAGCTCCGAAATCGGATCGTTGTAGTCGCAAAGCCAACCATCGCGAGCATATGTAAAGTCGCCAGCCTTACGGGTGTCAAGGAACGTTGCCCAATCGGAGTTGGCAAGATTCATCGTGATGCCATACTGGGCATACATGCCTTGGATGGCTTCGGCGATGGCCATGTGGCCAGCGCTGGTGTTGTAGATGTACTCGAAAGCCGGGATGTCGGTGAATTGATGAGAGGCGGCATCATAAGTGAAACCAACCCCTTCAAGAAGCGAGATAGCCTGAGCGACGTTAGCGGTGAAACTAGCAGAATCAGTCTTGTACCAGCCGCTGCCATCGCCACTCGGCCCGTTCTTCGCGGTCCAATCGGTGGCGCCATCAGCTTCAGTCAAGCCTTTGGAAACGAATCCATCGGCCGGAATCTGCCCGCCTTGGGAAACGGCATCAACGATGTACTGACGGTTGATGAGCAAGGCCAAAGCATGACGGAAATCCACGCGTTTAGCCTCGGTGTCAAGCTTAGCGTCGAATGCGGGGCTATTGACGTTCCAAACGGTGTAGTAAGTGCCGAGTTGGCCGACATCAAAGAACTCATTCGGGATTGTCGTCTGAAGAGTCGAGATGTCTTCGGTTGGGAAGTCATCGATGAAGGAATAGGAGCCGGCTTCATAAGAAGTAAGCATAGCCGATTCGTCATCGCTGAAAGCAAAGGTGATATCCGTGGCTTTGACGATGCTCGGATCGTAGTAGTTGGGGTTCGGAACGAGTTCGATTTTAGTCGCATCATAGGCTTTGATCTTCATCGGTCCGTTGGTGACGATGTTCGCGGCGTTCGTCGGGGCGACCCAGGTTCCAGCCGCATCGGCTGAAGTGGGGACGGGTGAGAAAGTCGGGAAGGCGGTCAGTTCGTTCCAATAAGTGATCTTGGTCGCCAAGGTGACGACAAAAGTCGTATCGTTGGGCGCGCTGACGGCTAAAGAGGCGCCATCAGGTTCGGTCTCAGCGGTCGCGCCACCCTTAACGGCTTCGAAGAGGTAGGCATAATCGGAGGCCGTGGTGGAATTGACGTTTCTCTTCCAAGTGCGAACGAAATCATTGGCGGTGAGAGAGGTTCCATCGCTCCACTTCAAACCATCGCGTAAGGTGTAAGTGAGAGTGACGGTTCCATCGGCGTTATCAACCTCAACCGGGGCCGCTGCAGCGAGACCAGGGACGAGCTCAATGGCGCCATTCGGATAAGCTCCTGTGTAACTCCAGCGATAGAGACCTTCAAAAAGGTGGCTGTCGTAAGTTCCGCCATCGACGGAGGAGTTAAGCCCTGGATCGATTGTGGCAGGGGCGGAGGCAATGCAAACGGTGAAGGCACCGTTTCTGGCAATGGAGCTAGAAACAGCGGTAGAGGAACCGGCAACGGAGGAACCGGCAACGGAGGAACCGGCGGAAGACGAACCGCTGGTGTTTCCGCAGCTGGCTAAAACGACGGGGGCTAGAACAAGAAACGCAAACGCAAATTTCTTTTTCATAGTTTTTCGTATTTCCTTTCTTGGGCAATGCCCAATTTACATCCCTGTCCTTCCGGCTTGAAGCGGGAAGAGACATGCCACATAGTGACCTTTGCGGACTTCCCGGAGAACAGGCGTCCCTTTGGCCGAGGCACAGGCATCCTTGGCGAAGGGGCATCGTGTTCTGAACGGGCAGCCGCTCGGTGCATTAAGTGGACTTGGAATATCCCCTTTGAGAACGACGCGTTCGTTCTTTCGGGCTGACTTCGGATCTGGGACCGGGATGGCTGAAAGGAGTGATACCGTGTACGGATGCATCGGCTCCTCGAAAAGCTTTTTGCTTTCCGCCAACTCGACCACGTGTCCGAGATACATGACCGCGATGCGGTCGGATATATGCTTAACAACCAAAAGGTTGTGAGCAACGAAGATATACGTCAGCTTCAGTTTTTCCTGAAGCTCCTCGAAAGTATTGAGAACCTGGGCTTGAATGGAGACGTCAAGAGCGGATACCGGCTCATCGCAAACAACAAGTTCGGGGTTGAGGGCCAAAGATCTGGCGATGCCAATTCTCTGACGCTGGCCTCCGCTGAATTCATGCGGATAACGCGTCGCTTGTTCAGGAGAAAGTCCGACGGTAGACATCAGGGAACGAACCCTCTCATGCCGCCATTCCTTAAAAGATTTGGAGGCTAATTCCAGTTCTTTGACTTCGGTCGCTTTAAGTTCTTCGATTTTCTTGGGATCGTCCACGCCTTCGAGAAGTTTGACAAATTTTTCCTTGATGATCGAAGGCTGTTCTTTGAAGAGTTTTTTATGGGCATCCAAAGGCTCCGCGATGATATCCTCGATGGTCATGCGCGGATCCAATGACGAATAGGGATCCTGGAAAACCATCTGAGCATGCAGATGCAAATAGGCGATATCCTTCTTGGTTTTGATGGGGCGACCATCGAAAATAACGGTGCCGCCGGTTGGCTTATACAAATGAAGAATCGTGCGTCCGAGCGTAGTCTTACCACATCCTGATTCGCCGACGACGCCAAGGGTTTCGCCGCGTTTCACGAAGAAAGAAACGTCATCGACGGCCTTTAGATCCTTGGTCTTGAAGAAACCGGTTCGAGTCGGGAAATACATCTTAAGATGACGAACCTCGAGAATCGGGATCTCCTTAGGGGTCTTGTGAGCCTCGGCTTCACCGGAAATTTTGATGGCTTGTGCTTCATCGACCATATCTCACTTGGCCTCCTTTCCGTTATTTTTATCTTCGGGTGTCGCTTTGGGAGCGGATTGGGCTTTTTGGAAGCTGAGCTTCAAAAGGGTCCATTTGACGAATTGCTTGAGACGGCCTTCTTTGGGCTGGCGGCCATTGACGGAATCGATGACGAAACCTTGATTCATATAGGCCATAAAATCCTCTTTGCTCAGTTTTCCGGTCTTTACATCTTCAACGGCGGAATTGAAACAAGACGAATAATGGACGGCAGAAATCTTCCGCTCAGCCGGATAACGCTCCAAGCAAATCTTCATGCATTTCTCGCAGCGCGGGCCGAAAGAACAGCCTTTCGGAAGGGCAAATACATCGACGGGATTCCCTTCGATGGGGTGAAGTTTTCTTCCTTTGGTAGCGTCTTGGCCCGGAATCGAGGCGATCAGACCTTTGGTGTATTCATGTTTCGGATTGTAGAAGATCTCATCGACGGTCCCTCTTTCGACGATGCGGCCGGCATACATGACTTCGACTTCATCACAAATCTGAGCGACCACGCCAAGATCATGAGTGATGATGATGACGCCCATGCCGAGTTTCTTCTGGATGTCTTTGATGAGCTCAAGGATCTGAGCCTGAATGGTGACGTCAAGCGCGGTGGTGGGCTCATCGGCGATGAGAAGATCCGGATCGCATAACAAAGCCATGGCGATCATGACCCTTTGGAGCATGCCGCCCGAAAACTCAAACGGATATTGCTTCATGCGCTTTTCAGGCTCGTTGACGCCGACGAGAATCAGCATGTCGATGGCTCGTTTTTTCGCGCTATATCTCGTCACGCCAAAAGAGGCGCGATAGGTTTCATAATTATCTTTAAGATCGACAAAAGCCGTCCTGATGGCCACTTTTCGGTGTGTCCTCATCTGTTTGAGACGGGCTTTATGCTCGACTCTGAGATCTTGAAGGGCCTTGGCATAAATCTTGCCGGCTTCCTTCATCGTTTTCTCATAAACCGCTTGGTCGGCTTTGACGATAACGGAATACTGCTTGTTGAGGGCGACGATTTGCTCTTTAAGGGCCTGACGGCGCGCCAAGGGAGTCCCGACCAAAACGATTTCGGTTCTAAGCGGCCTAATGGCTTCAGCCCACTCTTGGACGTGGAGACGCTTGGCATCAGCGAAAATCAAAGCGGCTTTTTCTTTAAGGTGCTTAGTTTCTAGACGCAGCGCGGCTTGCTTTTCGTTGGAATAACGAGAGGCCTCCTGGCGTCTCTCGACGACGCCGCCCCGAAGAGCGTTTTTAAGAGCGAACGAAAGTCTCTTAAACTCATAATGGTATTTATCGTGAGCGACCGTTCTTTCGTATTCGGCTTGGGCTTTGGCCTCTTTTATTCCGATTTCAAGATCGACTTTATCCTGAGCGATTTTGGCTCTCAGATCTTTCTCGCCTTTAAAGGACCCTTCGGCTTTTTCTTTAAAAGCAGGGTCGGCGTCTTCAAGGTCTTTCCGAGCGGCCAGTAGGCGTGTCAAAGCAGTCTCGTCATCGCGTAGCTGCCGCTTCTGCGGATCAATCAAAACATCGATCCGGGTCCTCTTATGAAGGAGCATGACCTCTTCCATTTGATGGCCAATCGTGAAAACGGGGTTAAGAGCCGTCATTGGGTCCTGGAAGATCATGGCGATCTTATCGCCCCTGATTTTGCGGAGTTCTTTTTCCTTCATCCCCACGAGTTCTTCACCCTCAAAAACGACGGAGGAACCTTCCTTGATTTTTCCGGAGGAGACCAAGATCTGCATGATGGAAGAAGCGGTCACGGATTTGCCCGAGCCCGACTCTCCGACGATGCCAAGGATCCTGCCTTTGTCGACGGAAAAGGAAATACCGGCGACTGAACGGACTTCGCCGGCCGGAACCCGGAAAGAGGTTTTTAGATCGTTAACGACCAATAAATGCTGTTCTTCTGCCATATCCATTACCTCTGGAGCCTCGGATCGAAGGCATCACGCAAACCATCGCCGATGAGGTTAAGACACAATACGATGAAGCAAATGGTGAGGGCAGGGATGAAGAGCAAATAAGGATAGACCTTCATCGAATTCTCGCCTTGGCTCGCCAAACTCCCTAATGAGGCCATCGGGGCGTTGACCCCCAAACCCAAGAAAGAAAGGAAGGATTCGGTGAAAATGGCGCTCGGAATCTCGAGTCCCGCCGAGATGATGATGACCGACATGCTGTTGGGCAAAAGATGTTTTTTGATAACGAACCACGGACTTCCGCCAATGGAACGGGAAGCCAAAACATACTCTTGTTCTTTCAGGGAGAGAACCTGGCCTCTGACTAAACGGGCCATTCCGACCCAATAGAGCAATGCGAATACGATGAAAATCGAGACCATCCCGGACCCAAGTTTAGTAAATATGCCAATATCCGCCGTAAGGAAAACCTGGTGGAGAACCACGGAAATAAGAATGATGAGAACGATGTCGGGAAGCGAATAAATAACATCGACGATCCTCATCATAATGAGGTCGACCTTGCCTCCTAAATAGCCAGAAACGGAGCCATAAATCGAACCAATGATAAGAACAATGGCAGCGGCGAAGAACCCCACGCAGAGAGAAACGGCGGTCCCACAGAGAACCCTAGCAAAATAATCGCGTCCTAAGTCATCGGTTCCGAAAATGTGGGGGAAGACATACTGGCCTTGGGCAATCAAAGCTTTTTCGGTATCGCTGTATTGGAAAGGGAAAAGGTGGTTATAGGAGGCATCATAGGCATCCAGCGTCAATTGATGATCGTATTTATAAGGATCGACGAAAGTCATGATGATCACGGTGAGGATGAGAAGGACCATGATCACGAAACAAGTCGTGGCCACGGGGTTACGGAGAAAGCGTTTGACGGAATCCCGGAAGAAAGAAGTGGAGGGCCGCATCTTCTGCTGGGCCGCTTTTTCGTCCTTGGAAGCTTCTTTGGTTTCTTTGCCGTAATCGTCCAAATGATAAATGCTGGGACGATCATAATCGACCTGAAGACTTACGGGAAATGGAAGTTTGTCACCGATTTTCATAAGTTACTCCAATTCCACTCTGGGGTTCACGACTTTATAGAGAAGGTCGCTCACCAACGTCATAAGAACGATGAGATCCGTCAAAATGACGGTGGTACCCATGACAAGGGAATAATCACGACCGGTTATGGAATTGATAAAAGCCCTTCCGATGCCCGGGACCTGATAAATCTGCTCGACCACGAGGGATCCGGTGATGATTCCGGCGAACATCGGTCCGGCATAGGTGATGGTCGGAGCTAAGGAATTTTTCATGACGTGTCCAAAAAGAACGCGCGTTTTGGAAGCGCCTTTGGCCCGCGCGGTAATGATGTAATCGCTCCCCAAACTATCCAAGGTGGCGCTGCGTGACATTCTGGTGATATAAGCGGAGGGGTAAAGAGCCAAAGTAATGACCGGAAGAATAAAGGCCTGGTTGCCGCCATTGACGTAATCGGTGGGGAACCAGCCTAATTTCAAAGCGAAGAAGTAAAGCAAGAAAGTCGCGATGACAAAACTCGGGAAAGCCACGGAAGCCGAAGAACCGATCATGATGACATGATCAATCCAAGTTCCGCGCTTAACGGCGGCAATCGAACCAAAAAAAGTCCCAAAAGTAAGGGCGATTACGGTGGCAGTGAGACCCATCGGGAAACTGTAACGCATCCCGTTAGCGATGATGTCATCGACGTTCATGCCGATTTGCTTCATCGAAAGGCCGAAATCGAAAGTGAAGGATCGCCAAATGTAAATGAGATACTGGATGAAAAGCGGCTTGTCTAACCCATACTTGGCTTTGAGGGCCGCCATCGTCGTATCGGAGACCGATTTTTCCGAAGTGAAAGGACCGCCCGGAATGAGTTGCATAAACCAGAAGGTGAAACTGACCACCACAAAAATAGTCAGGACCGCCATCCCGATGCGCTTCAAAATATACATCAGCGTCTTTCCGTTCATAACAAATGCCTGTTTTTTTGTTCTACCGAAGGGCGCTGCTGAAGAGTTTCCCTTCGATAAACGGGATTGTAGGGTGGCTTGAAAACATGTCAATATTTGTTTTTGTAAATATTCAAAAAACTCATTTGGAAGCGTTTTCAGGCCAAAATTTTCACTATTTATTTTTGAGGAGTAAGACGCTTTTTCACGAAATTTGAATACGATTTTCCGCGGCAATCGATCAACAAACCATGATTTTCAAACAAAATGGTAGAGAATTTCGAATCCGTTTACAAACGTCTGAAAATTTTCAGAAAAACATCAAATCAGAAAGTGCGGCATTGGGATATCCCAAAAGAAAAAAGCTCCTTGCGGAGCTTAGAGCTATTCCGTTCGTCGGGCTTACGACTCCCTCCGAACGAGGTCACAGTCCCGTTGGTCTTTAGGGACTACCAACAGCCCCCACCTTTCCTAGCAGGGCGAACCCCCTAGAATAGACGCCTCCAACTTCTTTCCCGACGGACAGAGTGCGGGGCCCTTCGAACGCGACGATCGATCGCTTGGGCAGCCTGGCAGGTTTCCCCGCTAAGCAAATATTATTAAAGCATAGGCTAGAAAAGCGTCAATGATTATTTTTAAGGGTTTGATATTTGCTAGATCCCATGGGATAAAAAAATAAAAAAGCCTCCGAGTTAGGAGAGGCTTGATTGTCAAAATACCTAAATTTTACCTGGTTTTGACCGCAAAACCCCGAATGCCCACGATGAGACTCACGAGGGCGGAGGCCGCCGCGGAAGCGCCGGCCACGATGAAGCCATAGCCAAGCGTCACGGTATCGCCTGCGACCCAGGATCCGATGATGATGGGCGATAAGAAAATGAGAACGGCGCAGGTCAGTAAGCAAAGACCGGCGACGATCTGAAGAAAGGCCGTGAACTTTCCGCCAAACCAGCCAAAGGCCGTAGCCAAAAGCTGGAAGAAGGTAGCGACGATGATAAGGACAAAGAAAGCGATCATCGAAGGATTGCTTGCAATCTGCGAAGCATTATTGGCAAAAACGAAATCATATCCCGAGAAGGCCTCGGTGGATCCGCCCGACATCGTGAGAATAAGTCCGGTTCCGAGAGGGAAGAGAAAGGCGCTGGCGGTGAATAGAAGCGCTAATAATCCAAGCAAACCCGGCAAACTGGAAGTCTTTTTCATCTTAATTGGTCCTTTGTGAAACGTCTTTATCTTACGCGGAAGAATCTGACTCTTCAAGAAGACGAAAAGGACAATTTTAAGCCGCTTCGATAGTCACCGTCACGCCAGAGGAGGTCTCATTGGAGAAAGAGACCTTAAAAGGCAGGGTGCTTTCGTCATTCATGAGATTCGAAGATCCATAAGGGAACGAGGCTTTATAGGAGGAAAAGGAGAAAGAATTGCCATCCTGAAATAAAGTCGAATCATCAGCGATGTAATAATCAGAAGCCTTGGTGCCTTGGGGGAGAGAGTTTTCGGTAAGGGCAAAATTCCGTTTGCCCGTGCAATCCATTTCTTGAAGAAGAGCCGGTGATTTGGTCGCATCCATATAATCCTCGCCATAGGTATTGGAATTGGCAAGAAGGGTCCCTTTGGTGGAACTCGAGACGATGGAATTGGTGTAAGGGCCATAAGTATAGTTGCTGCCACTGACCGAAATGACGCATAGACGCGAGTCCACATGATAAATACGGACGCCATTTTCGGTGAAACCCAAAGGATATTTCCCTTCGTAATTTGATTCGGAATCGCTTTCGTTGAGTCCGGTCGGGGTGTAGTACTCGATCATCATGTACTCATCGAAGGCATTGCCATTCCAGCCGCCGCTCGTCGGGATGATGGCGCAATCGCCCGTCGATTCCGAGGGGCGTAGGGTCAGGGTTCCGGCGTGGTCGATCTTATAGGGATTAACCCAGCCATAGGCAAATTTGCTGTAGGCATTATGATCGATGATGTTGTAGTCCATCATATCGATGCAACCCATCGGAGCGGAAAAAGCATCATCTGTGGAATCTTTATAAGAATAGTAATCCTCAAGTCCCATCATGTGACCGGTTTCGTGAATGAAGGTGTGGGCGTCCACTTGGGAGGTTCCGTAGCCTTCGTACATGAAATCATAAGAAGCCCAGCAATAAGTATCTGCGATGGGGGAAGAGGTATTGGGCTGGTCACTATTATCGGTCCAAGTCGTGAAGGCCCAGAAAGTATCGCCCAAAGAAGAAACCTGAGAATAATCGGGGGCGCTATAAACCAGCCACACCCCGTCGATATAACCATCGTCGTCTTGGTCAAAGGATTTGCAATTTGTGCTATAGGTCGTCTTATACCATTGCACGGCGTTATCAAGAACGTACTGAGGTCCTTCGGAAGACTCACTGCTGGAGTTCTTGGCGGTTATTTGAGCCGCGGTAAGCCCGCAGGCATACCAATCGCTCACCGTGATGTCCAAAGAAAGCTTGCCATAGGAAGAAGCGGCGTAGAACGACTTAAGAGATTGCCAGCCCGTGTCGCTGGCATTTCCCGTGAAAGTCTTTTTGATATCGGACAAAACGGTAGAAGTGGCATGACTTTCATAGCCTTTGATAGTGACGGGTATCACCAGGATTTTTTGGGTTCCGGTCGTCTGAAGGTAATTAGCGCCAAGGCTTTCCCCGTAAGAACGGGTCGTGAGACTCGTTGAAACCTCACTATAATCCGAAGAATTTTCGGAGGTGGTTGAAGAGGCGACGGAGGCGACGACAGAAGAACCTTCTGCCGAGGATGTTCTGGGTGTTGAAACGATTGTATTCGAAGAGGTTCCCGCGGAAGTCCTCAAATCATAAATGGTGCACCCTGAAAGAATAATCAAGCCACCGGAGGCCAAAATCGTGAACAACAGTCTTGTCTTTTTATTTTTCATATTCTTGCCTCCGAGGCTAATTTAATCTTAACTGGATTCGACGCTGGATGCTTCCGAATGGAAGCGGGGCCGCTTCCTCAGGTCTTCAAGGAATAAACTTTTGAGTGGGGTCCTTTGCTGGAAAAGAGAGTTCAAACGATGAAATCTAAGAGAAATCCAGGGTTATCAAGATCTTTTTGTCCTCGGAATAATCTTTAGAAACGACGTGCTCTTATTAAAAAGGTTAAAGTGAGGATAAGTTATCTTTTCCCAAAAACAACCTTTTCATGAATTATTTGGCTTTCAGATCTTTTAGTTTGGCTTCGATGGTGTGAGTCGTGTAATGAAGACCCTTATCTTCGCCTGGCTTCAGTTTGCGGATCCTGCCCTCTTGGGCCTGAAGCGCTTTGATGGCTGACTCCTTGGGATAGGTTGGATTGTTGAGTTTGGCGTTTAAGTCGTTGTCTTCCTTGATGGCGACATCATAGTCAGAGGAATGTGCCGTCTTGTCGGCGGCGGGTTTAGAAGCAACTGGCTGCTCCGTTTTGATGGCCTTGCGTACCACCGATTTCGGAAGAACGGCTTTCTTGGCGGGGGCAGAACCGACATTTTTAATGATGGTCACTTCAGGATTATCCTCGCGGCGGGAACGTCTTTCGATGTAGGCTTTTTTCCCTTGGTCAGAGGGAACGCCAACGATGAGGGTGGCTCCGGAAGGAGTGGCCGCCAAACCGCCATTGCTCGTCAGTGGCTTAACGGTTGGATCGGCACCCACGGATTCCGTCGGCTTGGAACTTGAAACCGGTTTGGTCTCTTTCTTGGCCGGAAGAGACTTTTCCGCCACTCTCGGAACCCGCGTTTTTTTAACGGAGTCTTTCGAGATGGGTTTGACCGCTTCCTTGGCTGATTGAGCCTTGACTTCTTTGGTCTCGGGCTTAACTTCTTGAGATCTGGCCGGGCTTAGAAGCGGTTTAGCGGAGGCGTTTGACGCCGTCTCGAGAAAGCACTTGTAATCCAACGGCGTTTTCTCGATGTGGGCCACGAGGCCCTTGAAACTGACATCCTTGCTTTCGCCAGGCTTCAGATTCTGAACCTGAAGGGCCACCTGGCTGAGATCCAGCCTCGTGATGTCATAAGGGCCATGGACAGCAGCGAAATAAGGAACGGAAGGATCTCGGAAAATCCAATTGTGGTGAACCCCGCATTTGGTGAGGCCCTCCTCAACCGTTTTCCCATATTCGAACCATCCTTTGGCAACTGGGACGACGGCGGCAAGAGGTTTTTCCTCGACCTGGGTCTTCACGGGCTGCGGCGGATTTGAGGGAGTGACGGACTTTGCCACAACCGGCGTCTCTTTATGCGAAAAGGCCGGCGGCGTGGCTGAGGCTTTGGGAGTTTGAGTCGAAAGTTTGGCTTTTTCAGAAGCCAACTGCTCGGGCGTGTAAGCCAAAGAAAGATGATTCCGGGCATCGGAAGAAAGGGCATTTAAATCCCCTAATTGCTTATCGATATCGACGAGCTTTTTGTCGAGCGGATAATTCGGATTGGCCAAATTGGCGGATAACCGCCGATCCTGATCTAAAATCGGCGAAGACGCCGGAAGAGGCGAATTGACGCTGGCTTCCGAAACAATCGGCTTATTCTCCGCGTGATTATCATGATGGAAAAAAGAATGTTTCTCGTGACTCATCTGAATGTTGGTTTTGGCGACATAGCGCCCTTCGCTGTTTCTTGACTGGAATTGTTCGCCGGGGTTTTCCTCTAATTCGCCGTTCGCGTTAAGACGGAAGACTTCGACATAACGGCCCCTTTGAGAATCAAGGTTATTGAGTTTTCTCAAATCGGTGGCTAGTGTCTTGTCTTGCGTGATAATCAAAATCTTTTTTTGGATTCTGAGACTGGAAACGGTGGAGAAGATGGCATTGTCCGCAAATCCGTAATTGCTATTGGATTTGGTGATGGACAGGGTTTTCCCATGCCATCGATCGTGGCGAAGAATTTTAAACGCGCGCTTTGCTTCGATATGGGCTTCTTGGTTATCTTTGCCCCTCACGTGTTTTTTGAGCTCTTGCACGCATTCGCCTAAGACAATGACTTTAAATCCATCTTTCCAATATTCTTTGGATGCCTGAAGGGTATCCATGAATGACGGGAACGAATCTTCCATCAAGGAACACGTATCCACGAACACATAGTCATAGATCGCAAAGAACTTGGCTAAGGTTGAGGATTTCGTTTCCTCACTGTACATTTGTAATTTTTTTGATGTACCTCCAGTTGGTATTGTACGCCTTATTTCCTTACTAAAAGGCAACCTGATTCGAGAAAATGAAGATAGGCTCAAAATTTTCAATGACCCCGCGGAACAAAAAAGACTCCTTATATCGGAAGCGGAAGCCATTTAGGAACTGAGAAGTCTTTTCGCCTTTGATCGGTCCGATATGGGCCTCGCCAAGCCAAGAAAAGCCTCAATAAAACCATTGATTGAACGAAATTCGAAAACTCTTTCGTCAAAAAACGATGAAAACTTGCGAAAATTAATGAAAATATATGTAAGCGTTTACTAAATAGGTAAAAAATAGTTTAGTATTTGTCGTGTATTTTACTGAAAGCGTTTACTGAAACCCCTTACTGAAAACGATTTCAGGTCCATAACCCTTGTGAGGGGCCGGCAGACCTCTATATTGATGGCGAGGCCGGAAGTCAATGGTCTCGGCTAAATAGAAAGCAAGGAGGTGTTGGATCAATGTACACAGTAAAAAACAAAAAAGAAGAATCCACCCTTGTGGTCAACGAAGAAACGTATGGCTTTATTTTGGATGAAGTGGCCGCCAAGGGACCGATTTTCTCTGACGACGACTTCGAAAGCCACGAGACCGCAAACGATTATCGCTGATCAGTGAATTCTTTCCAAAACTGCTGGAAAAGAAAAAAAGAGGCATCCGCAACGAGATACTTCCTTTTCTTATCTTCCCGCGTTTGATAAAACGGACCCGGGAGGTTATCATCCTAGATAGTTATGAAAGACTTGGCACCGATCGTCGGCCATAATCTGGCCTCTCTCCGCAAAGCGAGAGGACTCACCCAAGGTGATCTGGCCGAGAAATTTCATTATACCGATAAGTCCATCTCCAAATGGGAGCATGGGGAGGCCATCCCGGATTTAAGCACCCTTGATGAGTTGGCCGAATTCTATGACGTGGCCATCGATTATCTGATTCATGATCAAACCGAGCCTTCGCTGGTCGAAAGGGGCCAATGCAATCCCCTTCAGGAAAAAATCAATAAAATAGCCACTGCTTTATTGGGGGTCGTGTTCGTTTGGACCGTAGCCGTCGTCGTTTATATCGGCTTCCGCATCGTCCCTAGTTGGCAAAACCAACCTTGGAACCCTTGGATGGTTTTTGTTTGGGCCTGCCCCGTCAGTTTCGTCGTAACCGTGGGCTTCAACCGCAAATGGGGGAAGCCTATCTTGGCCCTCCCGTTGAATTTATGCTTGGCTTGGACCTTTTTAGGGGCCATTTATCTTGAGATCGCATTTGATTATCCCAGCGAGGGCTGGAAATATTGGTTCATCATGATCCTCGCGGTGCCGCTGACGATTTTCCTGATTCTCTTCAACCGCACCAAAAAGACCTAAAGCTTTAATTCGCTAATCAGGTATTTGAAGGATTCATCGACCGTTTTCTTTGTGGCCATGACCGCGGGATCGAAAGGATCCGAAAAGATCTTCTGCAGGTTTCTTTCCACAAAGCCATGGCGGTCCTCTGCCACAACGAGCTTATGGCGAGTTCCGGCTTTGGTGAGCAAATCCGCCAAAGCCATCCCATCGTCCATCAGGCGGTCTTGGGTGGCGACCACAATAACGGACAAAGGAAAGTTCTTGGCTTCTTGGGCGTTTATCAATAAAGGACTGACTGCAGGCATCAAGCGGGCTTTTTTGTTGGGGCAATAAAGCTCGATCCAATCTTCCAAAAGCCAATCAGGGAAAGTGTCGGGGAGCGCGTTCCGCGAGGAAGGGTCACGCGCCAAATCCAAGAAAGGATAATCGAGGATCAGGCCTTTTATGGGCCTCCCTTCTCGGCGAAGGGCCAACGAAGCGGCCAAATTGGCTCCCGAGGAATGGCCAACGACGATAAGAGGCAGATCCTTGTTCTTGGGAAAGCGGGCAACCAAAGCGGCTATTTCTAAGGAAATGTCCTCAATTTGTCGGGGAAAGGGAGCCACTTGAGAAAGCGTGAAATCCGCATTCAAAACAGAGCATCCGAAAGCTTTGTTGAGATAAGCGCAATAAGCATCGTTGTCGAGGACGCTTTTGAAGCAAAAGCCCCCGCCGTGGATATCTACGGCGAAAAACCGGTCGCCCGAGTAATAAAGAGAGGTTAGATCGCTTCCTTCAATAAGACGGACTTTTTGGCCAAAGGTTTCGATATCGTGTAGTTTTCTCTTGGCTTCTATTTCGCGCAAAACGGCCTTTTGCCTCGTGGCTAAACCCGCTTCGTTTTCCATCCTATCATTGTAGAGGGCCAAAGAATAAAATGAAGACATGAAAACCTACATCGTGGATATTCCTTCCGGACTCACCGACGCCACGAACGTCTTGGCCGCCCTCAAGGTTTTTGCTTTGAAAAACAAAAACCTCGAACTGCTTTGCTGCGGGGCTTCGGCGGATTTCTCGATATTGGAGGACAATGCCAATATCTCCGTAGATTATGTCGAAGGAAGCGAAAGTTCCTCAGAAAGGGCTTTGTCCCATCTTGAGCAAGAAAACATGGTGGGCTTCCTTTCGTTTGCGAAACGAAGCGACCTTCTCGAAGCGGCTCATAAAGTCCTTAAAAAGGAAGTCTCGCCTTGCTATGGGCTCATTTTCCACGGCGTCGATCCCGAAAAAGAGGCCCTCCTCATCGATGCCGGGGGCTTTGGCGAAGAAACGGAAGAAAACATCGAAGCCTACCTCAGTTATGCGATGGATTACCTCACGAACATCTTAAGAAAACCCAAGGACGATATCCCGGTCGGTTACCTCGCATTCAAAGAGGCCTTAAGCCCCGCCAATCGGGCGATCGATGCCTTTTTGAGAAAGCAGGAGATCAATTATCGCGGCTTGGTCGGAGCTGGCGATCTCCTCGATTCTTGCTGCGCCATCGTTTTGTCGGCAGGCCCAATCGCCCCATCCTGCCTCGCCTCCGCTAACGCGGGGAAACAGGTCCACGTCACTCGCCAGATCGTTCAATCCGGAGGAAATTTGTTCGCCAAATGGTCGGGTTCCAAACCCGCCGAGATTGAGGATTTCGATCATAATGGCTATCTTCTCTTTGGCTATGGATTCCATCTCTACTCGCTTAGCCAGAAGGCTCACTATCAAGATGTCATGACGGCTTTATCAAATTTAGAGCGTTACGAAAGAAATCAGCCCAGAAAATAAATAAGGGCCAATGAAAAGCAGCGGGATGGAATCCGCTGCTTTTCACTAAAGGCTTCCTTATTTCTTCTTGAGGTACTTGGCGCAATCGAGAGCGACGGCGGCGATGATGATGATGCCTTTGATGATGAACTGGATGTTGGTATCGTAGCCAATCCAGCTTAAGCAATAGGTCAAAGCGGTGAAGATGAAGACGCCGATGGTTGCGCCTTTGACGGTGCCGATGCCTCCGCTGAAGGAGACCCCGCCGACAACGCAGGCGGCGATGGCATCGAGTTCGTAGCCTTGGCCGGTACCGGCCGAGGAGTTATTGCGGAAGGATTCAAAGAAGGAACCCATGCCATAATATATGCCGGCCATGATGAAGACGCCCAACGTAACGGCGAAGACGTTAATGCCACTCACGGCCGCGGCTTCTTGGTTGCCGCCGACGGCGAACATGTTCTTGCCGAATTTGGTTTTATTCCAAACGAACCACGTCACGAAGATGATGATGATCATCGGGATGATAAGCTTAGGAACGCCAAGGGAGGAGCCATCGGCAATGGTGAAGTACCAACGCCCCGCAATATTGCTTTTGATATCCGCGGAAACGCCACCGGTAGAAGTTCCTTGAGTGGCATAGTAAAGAAGACCATAAATGATAAGCGAGGTGCCCAAAGTGGAAATGAAGGGGTGCATCTTGAACTTGGCGCTGAAGAAGCCAGCCAACATTGAGAAAAGAGTGCAGAAGAGGATTGAAATGAGAACGGCTAAGAAGATCCTCCCGGCCCAGGGGATGGAACTGAAGTTCCACGCCGGCTGCCCGAAGAATGAAACGATGTTTGTGCCACTATGAAGAAGAACCGCCGTCAAAACGGAGCCAAGGCCCACCATGCGTCCGATGGAGAGGTCGGTGCCAGCCAATAAGATCAAGCCGGCGACGCCGAGCGCATAGAACATACGAGTGGAACTGTTTTCCAAAATATCGAGCATAGGTTGAAGGGCCAGCAGTTGGCCATCGCCAGCTATCGGCGAATAAATAATGCAATAAATGAAGAAAACGATGATGGCGATGTAGAGGGCGTTGTTCAATAAGAAATTGCGCCACGAGAATTTATAAAAATAATTTTTGAATTTGTATTCCGTGTTCTCGCTAAAACTAGGACTGCCGTTTTTTATCGATTTCTCGGCCGCGAAAGCCGAGGAATAAGCATTGAATTTCTTGTCTTTGGCCTTGTTTAAGACTCCTCCGTAAAGGGCTTTTTCATCGAAAACGGCTGATTTATAAGCGTTGTTTTCGCTTTGGATATCGACTTTTTGCTCCGCCTTAAAAACCCGAATGGCATTCACATCCGGAAAGGGAAGGGTCTTCTTTTTGGCTTGACGATCTTTCGTGGCTTTCTCTTGCCAAACGGCCCGGGAGGCTTTGATGCGTTCGACTTCTTTCTCAAGACCGGCTTTTTGCTTGGCTTTGAGTTCGAAAAGAATCTTGGCGTGCTCTTCTTGCAAATGTTTTATTTCGGCAACGTGCTTTTCCTTAGCGGCGACGATGATCGGCTTTTCGAGATTCTTCAAAGTCCGATCGTTGGTATTGCGAACGATACGAAGATAGGCAGCGGCTTCCTCTTCAAGGCTAGCCACGAGATGGCGGAAGTGTTTTTCGATCCCTTTGGCTTTCTTGGTGGCCAATTTATCTTTGATGATGATCTTAGCCTTCGAAGCGGCATCGATCATCTTGTTTTTGCGAATGGCCGCCATTTCTTCTTTGAGCGAAGTAATCTTGATCGCTCCTTCTTGGCGAAGGGCAAAAAGCTCATCGTTATAGGCACTGAACTTGGGGTCTTCCTCAACGGAGTAGTTGCCGTCTTTCGTGATGAAAGCGGCTTCCTCTTCCCATAGTTTAAGGAGTTTGGCTTTGGCGACCTTCCCCTCCTTTTTCTTGGCTTCGGCCAATTCGGTTTCCAAGGGTTTGATTTTTTCGCTGGCGATCTCCTTGATTTCTTTGATTTTCGCTTTGAGCTGGTCTTTGGTTTCGACCCCGGCTTCTTCGGACAAATCGATTTCCTTATTGGAAATTTCGATGTTCAAGTCGGCGATTTGCTTCAAAAGAGCTCGTTCGACGCGAGGACCTTCTGCAAGGATGGCCTCGGCTTCCTTTTCGAGGTCAAGGTACTGAGGCGCTTCATACACGGTAACTGGCGTTACTGGTTTCACGGTTTCGACGGCTCCGGAAGTTGGCATTTTTTTGCTTTCCATCCTTTTGCTCCTTTATAGGTATTTCGCGCTTAAGCGCAATAATTCCTCTTGGTTGGTATTTTTCGTATCAACGATTCCAGCCAAACGATGGTTGCTCATGATCCCAATTCGATTGGTAACGCCCAAAATCTCGGGCATTTCGCTCGAAACCATGATGATCGTTTTGCCTTGCTTGGCCATCTTGATCATCAACTCATAAATCTCGTATTTGGCTCCGACGTCGATGCCGCGAGTCGGCTCATCCATGAGGAAGATGTCCGGATCGCGCTCCAACCATTTTCCGATGATGACCTTTTGCTGATTGCCGCCTGAGAGGGCCGTGATCATGTCTTTGGCGCCCATGCAGCGAGTATGCATTCGCTTGATTTCGCGGTTCGTGGCATCTTCCATCTTGACTTTATCGACGATGCCAAAAGTCTTGTATTTGTCGATATTGGTTATGCAGGTATTGAAAGTAAGGTTCGCGGCTGCGAACATGCCATTGAATTTTCGTTCCTCGGTGATGAGGGCGAAATTATACTTCATGGCTTCAGAGGCGGAATTAAAACGCATTTTCTTGCCTTTGTATATCACGGAGCCTGAACTGAGTCTCCTTAATCCGAAAATGGATTCAAGAAGTTCCGAACGACCGGCCCCCACCAATCCGTAAAGACCGAAAATTTCGCCTTTGCGCACATCAAAAGTAATATTCTTTAAGAATGGCTCATATTCAGTTGAGAGGTTTTCAATCTGAAGGATGACTTCTCCTGGGGCATTGTCCACCGGCGGGAAGCGGTTTGTCAAAGGACGACCCACCATGGCGGCGATCAATTCATCGAGGTTCGTGTCCTTGACGGGTTTGGTCAAAATCAGGCGACCATCCCGGAGCACCGAGACGTCATCGCAAATCTGAAAAACCTCATCCATCTTATGAGAGATGTAGACGAAAGAAACGCCTTTGTCACGAAGCGAAGCAACGATGGAGAAAAGCTTTTTGACTTCGGGCTCAGTCAAGGAGGAAGTCGGCTCATCCAAAACGATGAGGCGGGAATTATAGGAGACGGCACGGGCGATTTCCACCATCTGACGCTGGGAAACCGACATCTTCCTCATGATTTTCTTAGGATCGACGTTCATTTTCAAAGAAGCAAAAAGAGCATGACATTTATCCGTCATGAGCCGCTCATCGACGATGCCGAGTTTAGTCGGATAGCGACCCAAGAACATATTATCCAAAACAGTTCGGTCGAGGCATTGGTTGAGTTCCTGGTGGACCATGGCCACCCCATTCTCAAGAGCATCTTTCGGCCCCGAGAAGGAAACGACTTTGTCATCAAGAAGAATCTCGCCCTCATCTTTGGAATAAATGCCGAAAAGGCATTTCATCATCGTGCTTTTGCCGGCGCCGTTTTCGCCCATGAGACCCATGACGCTGCCACGACGGACGTTAAGATCGATCCCCGAAAGAACTTTGTTTTTCCCAAATGATTTGGAAAGGTGTTTTATCTGCAAAACGTAGTCAGGTTTTGTTTCTTCCATAAAAACTCCTTTCCAAATAACGTGATTGATTCCCTAAAAATGACAAGAGCCTGCCGCGCCAATGTTAGGTGCGGCAGGCAGTTATTCTGAAGGAGTATTAAGCGAGTTTCCCGGTGTAGTCAGAACCAGAGTTGGTTTTGACCATGTTGAATGCATAGGCATCGTAGTTGCTAAGGTTAGCAAGCTTATCGGTGACCGATGACTCGGAAGTGCCATCGCCTTCAATGATCGAAAGGTTGAGGTCCATAAGCGGCGCGTAATACTGAAGCGCTGGCTTATAGGAGCTGGAGAGGAAGTTATCGGAAGAGTTGTAGAGAGTCAGAAGGACTTTCTTAAGCGGAGCAGTGGTCTGCTTGATAGCGGGATCGCGGACGGCGACGCCGAGGGCATCATAGAAGCCCGTGGCGTTAACGGCAGTGACGGCGCTGTTGGCGGCAAGGATTGCACGATTGGCTGCAACATAAGCCATGCTCGGAGTAATCTGGTTGCCATAAGCATCGACTGTAGAGAAGCCCTTGGTATAGACATCAGTTCCTGAGACGCCATCAACGAGGTTGCGAAGCATCATAAGGACGCCAGCGGCCTGGGCATCGACGTTCTGAGAAACGGTTCCGGTGAGACCGACACCGCCCTGAATGCTGAGAATGGCATCTTTGTTGGCATCGTACCCGAAAATCGGAGTGCCAGCCGGATAGGCGGAGGCGGCTAAGCAGCCCATCGCCATGCCATCGTTGTTGGAAACGAACAAATCAATCTTGGGATCGGCGGAGGTATCGAACTGGGTGACCCAGCCTGATACGGCGTCGGTAGCGGTTGAAGCATCCCAAGTGGCGCCAGAGGAGTTTTTCATTTCCTTGGCGGCGATTTCGTTGACAATGAGAGATCCGTCTTTGACGGTTACGGTTCCTGGAATGACAGCGCCGGCATCGTAAGGATTAGTGGCGTCGGCTTTCCAAGTTCCAAGAGCCTGACGAATGCCCTTAGTGCGAGCTTTGGAATCGTTGTGGCCGAGGTCGCCGATGCAAAGCACGTATCCGAGAATGCCATCGTGGTTCTTATCGAGCTGGGCTATAGTCTTGCTGGCGAGGTAATCCGTGATCATCTTGCCTTGGACGTTGCCGCCGGCAGCAGCATCGAATCCGACATAGTACGTCTTGTCATTGAAGCCCATCGCGGTCTGATCGATCGCACCAGTGGTGGGGTCGGACGGCTGACGGTTGAACCAAATGAGTGGCTTGTCTTTGTTGGCTACCACTCCAGATGAAGTGCACGACGCTAGAACAGCGATCATGCCCAACGCAATAGCGGGAATTAAACTTTTTTTCATTTTTCCTCCTTTAATTCCTATGCCCCATGGAGATGTGTCATAACGACTACACGAGTCCCCGATGTGCGAGTACATTCTCCAACGTAAGCGCTTTCAAAAAAATGGAACATTCTTCATTCGAAATGCAATATTTTCTACTTAAAAGGGCTTTACTCAGTATTTTTCGTGACTTTCTCGCCTTTTACCTTATAAGAATTGCCATCGATTTGGCCCACGGTGTCGGGGGTCTCAACCTGATCTCCGAAGGCGGGCATTTGTTCTTGATAAAGAAGATGGCGGAGGATGGCTGTGATGACGACGGCCTGCAAAGAAGCGTCGTTGAGAACGGTGCCCGTCAATGTGCCGGCCTCCACCGCCGCTCGCCCATCCGCCGTGGCATCAACCCCGATGATGGGGAAAAATCTTTCGGAAAAGGACTGCGTGGTCCCATCGGCGGAACTGCTGGAGCTTTCGCTGGAGAGGGAGAAAGAAGATAAGGAAGACGAAGAAGGGGGCGCATTCACATAATTATCTTCGAGATATTGGATCGCTCCCAAGGCCATTTCATCGTTATTGCTGAATAAAAGCTCGATGGGATCGGCGGCGCTAGGATCATACATGGTTTTCATCGCATCGTAAGCTTTGGCCCGCTCCCAATTGCAGTACTGAGTGTCGATAATGTCGACATCAAAGCCGGCATCGCGCAGCGTTGAGACGCAGAATTCGGTTCGATATTCGCTGTCTTGGTGCCCTAGTTCGCCCTTAAGAATGGCAACTTGGAGCTTCCCGTCCCCGTTTTTATCCCAAATTGAACCCCTGAAAGAAGAGGCTGGTCCTAAAAACTCTTCGGCGATTTCGGCTTGGAGTTGTCCTTCGTATTTGGGGTCTGATCCGCAATAATAGCAATTGGTTTTTGCCCAATCATCCACCGTCAGATCTTTGGTTAAGGGCTCGCGGTTGATGAAGACCAAAGGAACATTGCTTTCTTCGGCTTTTTCGATCAAAGCCGATGAGGCCAAACGGTCCACGATGTTCATGATGAGAATCTTGGTGTTTTTGTCGCTGACGGCCTTAAGGAAGTCATCGTTCTGGGTGGTTTGTTTCCTCGCGGCATCATACGACTGATAGGAAATAAAGCCCTTTATGTCATTTTCAAGATCCCCCGACAACGATTGAATGAAGGGGTCAGTGGCGTCGTAAAGGAAAATCTGGGCGGTGCTCGTGGTCGAGGAACAACTGGCCAAAGACATGATGCCGACAGTCAATAAACCCATGATTTTATTCTTCATGGTTAAGAGCCCCTTCCTTGGGGATCACAATGGTGACGGTGGTGCCGACATCCTCTTCGCTGTGGATGAGAATATTGGCTTTGTCGCCATAATAAATCCGGATTCTTTGATAAACGTTCTTCAAACCCACGCCTTGGTAGACGGAATTGTCCTTGAAGCTTTTTTCCAGTTCCTGAACTTTGTTGAGCATCATGCCATAGCCGTTATCCGAAACATCGAATTTTAGAAAATCCGCATCGGAATAGGCATGGATGAAGATATGTCCTTCCTCGTCTTCTTTGAGGCCGTGGCCAATGGAGTTCTCGACAATGGGCTGAAGAATCAATTTGACGACGAAGTATTTCTCAAGGCCTGGGTCCACTTTGATGTCATAGCTAAAAGCGTTCCCGAAACGAAGCTTTTGTATTAGAAGGTAGTTACGCGCGTGCTCGATTTCGTTTTCCAAAGGGATGACGTTCTGGCCTTTGGAGATGGAGATGCGGAAAAATTTCGAAAGGGCGATGATCATTTTCTCGGCTTTTTCGCTTTCGCCTTTGTCGATGCAGGCGATGACGGAATCCAAAGTGTTATAAAGGAAGTGGGGATTGATTTGATTTTGCAAAGCTTTGAGCTCCGATCTGCGTTGCTCTTCCTTTTCATCGACGACTTTTCCTGTGAGTTCCTTGATGCGAGCCATCATCTGGTTGAAGGAGTGGTTGAGTTCCACCACTTCCTTCGACCCCTTGATCTCGGGTGTCAGGGCCGCATCATAATTAAGGGATTCGATGTCTGCCATCTCGACTTGAAGTTTTCTGATCGGTCGGGTGATGCCGTTGGCAATGATGAAAAGAATCAGAACGAAAACCGCCATGACGGCGACGCCCACGATCAAAACGATGATGGCGAAATTTTCGATGGCCCCATTGACGGCATCATAGTTAATGGATATGGCGACCCGCCAGGAAGTATTGGAGATGGTCGCGGCATAAAGATAATAAGAATGGCTATTGAATTTCTCGATTTCGGAGCCAAGCACAAAGGTCTTCAATAAAGTGAGTTCGCTCGTCACGTCTTCTTTGGTCGAAGAATAGAGGACCTTGTAAGTTTTATCGTATATGGTGAAATGGCCCCCGTCGCCAAGAGTGCTAGGCGAGATGGATTCCACGATTTTCGTAAAATCAAAATCAGCCTTCAAAACGGCATTAAATTTAGAATCTTTTTCGAAAGGAATATATTTGGAAAGTGTAAAAGAATAGGTGGTTCCAGAAGGATTGGTGGTCGGCCGGGAGAAAAAATTAATCAGCTTGCTATCGTCATCTTGAGTGGCTTCGGTAAACCAAGTCTGGCTGATAACCGAAGTGTCTTTTTCGGAATAAGAGGTGTCGCTGGCGATCAAGTTTCCATTATTATTGACATCATCGGTAACTTGATAAAGCGACATATCGAGAATCTCATTTCGAATCGACATGACGGTGTCAAAATAGGTTCCCATATCCGAAGATATGGTGGCCAAATCATCGCTTTCGTTGGAATACTTGCTGATAACGTTGTTGCTGGTCGTCAAAACCGAATCAAAATAAGTTTCGTAGTTCGTTAAAAGCTGCTGCGAGGTGGCCAGCATTTGCTCGTTGGTAGACGAAGTGACGTTGGTGGAATAAAGGCCATAAGCCGTAAAAACCATGGTCACGACGAAAACCGCGAAGGCCATGAAAGTCGGAATGAAAAGAGTCGTTTTTAAGGAAATGGCTTTCTTCAAGATTTGCGATACTCCATTGGCGAAACGCCAAAGAACTTTTTGAAACAATGGGAGAAATAATAGGGATCCTCGTAGCCGATCTCGTAAGCGATGGTCGCCAATTTATTATTGGGATTGGCCAGTAAAGCCTTGGCTTTCCCCATTCTGATTTCCGTCAGATATTTGGTGAAGGAAGTGTCATGACGTTTCAAAATCGCCGAGATGTAGGATACCGAATACCCTAATTCGTCGGCCACATTATCGAGCGAAAGATCATTCTTGGAATAATTTTTTTCGATGAAATGCCGGATGTGTTCGCAAGCATCATCGACGCCCGAAATCCTCTCGGTGTCGTTAATGGCGACGATCTTATCGATGAGGGTCGTGAAAAGCTGTTTGGTGTTATCGCTGTTCTTCGATCCATAGATATTGTTGACGATGGCGACGTGGGGAAGATAAGAAGAATAAAGCTTATCAATGGCGATGCAACTCTTCAAAATTGAATCCAAAAGATTATTGATGATGAGAAAATAAGAATCCTTATATTCGATGGAGGATATCGTATCGATCATTTTGTTGACCGCGGTTCTGGCGTCTTTGGTTTTCCCATAAAGAATGGAATAGGAGATGGCTTTGTATTCATTTTCGTCGACCTTGCCGATGACGTTTCCTTTGTTGGCTAAATCGCTATAAAAAAGAACCACGTTGGTTCCGACGACAGTCCGGTATTCCAAGGTCCATTTGGCATGCCGATAAAGTTTGCGGTAACTGATATCGGAAGACGAATCGCCGAAATCAGAAACCCCGACGGAGAAGGATAAATTGCATGTTTTCTTTATTTTTGCAATTATCCTCGCAAATCTCATTTGGATGTTTTCTTTTTGGAAAGGTGAATCACTGACCAAAACGACATTGCTATCGATGCTGTTCTCAAAGGTTGAATAGGAGGTGTCGGCGAAAGATTCGGCGATGAACTGACCGAGGTAATAATTCCCGAGTTCGCTTTCCTCATAGGAGAGATTGTCCTCGTCTTTGTCGGGGTCGAAAACGCCGAGCAAAACATATCGTTTGTCGATGTCGATGCGGTCGGCTTTGAGCTTATCCCGAAAATTAGGCGGAATGATCTTTAGCGTCACGAGTTTATTGAGATCGGTATCCTGGACCGCTTTCAAAACCGATTCGCTTTTGTGCTGCAGGTCTTTGATGTTCTTGTCGATCGTCAATTTTTTGTCCAACTCTGCTTTAGCCTTTTCCAAAGCCGAGGAAATATCATCGAAAGTAACAGGCTTGGAGATATAACCGATGACTCCCAAATCGATGGCTTGTTTGGCATAATCGAAATTGTCGAAACCCGAAACGATGATAGCCTGAACAAGAGGAAGTTCTTGTTTGGCTTGCCTAATGAGATCCAAACCATTGATAAACGGCATCTTGATGTCGGTAATGATCAAGTCGGGTTCGAGCGGAATTCCGCTTTCGAGAGCGTCATATCCATTTTCATAGACGCCCAAAACTTTGAACTCGTTGCTTTTTTTGGACAAAAAAGATGACAAACGTTCGCGAATCGTCGCTTCATCATCAACGATGATTACACTATACATGGCACATAAAGTTTACTACTTTTGCGGCTTGGGTAAAGGAACGGAAAATAGCGGCAGGAAGCCTTCTCGTCATATCTCAAAAAAGGAATGGCAATTTTAAGCTGCCGCTCCCCTGCCATTGGCTTTTTTAATGATGATTTCTCCGGATTTGTCGACATCAACCACATACTTCTGGTTAGGATCGACGTCTCCTTTGATAATCGCATTCGCCAAAGCCGTTTCAACTTTATCTTGAATGAAGCGTTTGAGCGGACGAGCCCCATAGGTTGAAGAGTAGGCGCTGTCGAGGATAAAGTCGGATAAATCTTTAGAGAAAGAGAAGCTGTAGTGCTGCTCGCCCAATCTTTTGTCGAGCTCAATCAGCATTTTATCCACGATCTTATGCTGAACCTCTTTGGAAAGAGGATTGAAAAAAACAATCTCATCAATCCTATTGAGGAACTCAGGCTTGAAGGTCTTGCGAAGCAATTGCTCCACTGGCTCGCGCTTCCCTTCGAGAAGATACTCGCTTCCAAGGTTGCTCGTCATGATGATGATCGTGTTCTTGAAGTCAACCAGGCGTCCCTGCGAATCCGTAAGACGACCTTCGTCAAGAATTTGAAGAAGCAAATTGAAAACTTCGGAATTGGCTTTTTCGATTTCGTCGAAAAGCACAATCGAATAGGGGTTCCTCCTGACTTTCTCGGTCAGTTGTCCCCCTTCTTCATAACCCACATATCCCGGAGGCGCGCCGATAAGACGGGAGACGCTGAACTTTTCCATATATTCCGACATATCAATGCGGATGATGTTGTTCTCGTTATCGAAGAGAGCTTCCGCCAACGCTTTGGCCACTTCCGTTTTGCCGACTCCGGTGGGACCGAGAAACAAGAATGATCCGATGGGCCGATTGGGATTTTTAATGCCGGCTCTTTGACGCAGGATGGCATTGGAAACCAAAGCAACGGCTTCGTCCTGCCCGATGACGCGTTTCTCCAACGTATCTTTGAGATCCAAAACTTTTTCGCGGTCGCCTTTTTCGATGCGGGTTACCGGAATTCCCGTCATTTTGCTGACGATTTTGGCGATGGATTCCTCGTCCACCACCTCATCGACAAGCCTTTCGCCTTTCTTCGAAACGTCGGATAGAACCGCAAGTTTTTTCTCAAGATCCGGAATCGTCTTATATTGGAGTTCCGAAGCTTTTTCGTAATCTCCGTGCGAGAAAAAGACTCCCAAATCGAATTTGTCTTTCTCGAGCTGAGATTTAATTTCTTTGGCTTGGGCAATTTGGCTTTTCTCAATCTGCCATTCTTTGGAGAACTGATCGGATTTTTCTTTATCCAAAGCCAATTCTTTCTCAAGATCCGATAACCTTATGGCTGAGGATTCGTCGCGCTCTTTTTGGAGTTCGACTTTTTCAACTTCAAGGCTTCGGATCTTACGATTGACTTCATCGAGCTCGCTCGGCATGGACTCGATTTCCACTTTGATTCCGGCGCAGGCTTCATCGACCAAATCGATGGCCTTGTCCGGCAAGAAGCGGTTGGTAATATAGCGATTGCTTAAAATGGCGGCTGCCACAAGAGCCCCGTCCGTGATTCTCACGCCGTGAAAGGATTCGAACCTTTCTTTGAGACCTCGCAAAATCATGATGGTGTCTTCTACCGTCGGTTCGCCGATGAGGACGGTTTGAAAACGTCTTTCAAGAGCGCGGTCTTTTTCGATGAATTCCCGATATTCGTTTAAAGTCGTGGCGCCGATGCAGTCAATCTCCCCCCGCGCCAAAAGGGGTTTCAGCATATTGGAGGCATCTAAAGCCCCGTCGGCCTTTCCGGCCCCCACGATCAAATGGATCTCATCGATGAAAAGGATGATTTTGCCTTCGCTGGATTTGATTTTATTGAGAATGGCTTTCAAGCGTTCCTCGAATTCTCCGCGATATTTGGCGCCTGCAACCAAGGATCCCATATCCAATTCGTAAATTTCTTTGTCTTTTAAAGAATTGGGGACGTCATCTTTGACGATTCGTTCGGCCAATCCCTCCACGATGGCGGTTTTGCCCACTCCGGGTTCGCCGATCAGGATAACGTTGTTTTTGGTCTTGCGAGCCAGTATCTGGATGACTTTTCTGATCTCTTCGTCTCTTCCGATGACGGGGTCGATCTTCCCGGCTTTGACATCGGAATTGACATTGCGGCCGAATTTATCAAGGATATCCTCGTCTTGGGAGTAGTCTTCCATTCCTTCTTGGTTATTCATTAATGCGCCTCCTTTCCTGATGAGCGGTTTTTGTCCGATACAAACGAATTATACATTAATCTTTAGCACTCGCAAATATTGAGTGCTAAGATTTCGATTTTTTATTTAATGGATGAGATTTTCTCGAAAAAATATCATTTTAGTTTTTCCTGGAGGTTTTTAATCCTAGAATATTTCATTAGAAGGGCATTCTTCTTTGGTGTTCGTTTTATCAAAAAGATCGAACGTCTGACTATCCAATTAGGAACACTGGTTAAATATGGAAAAGAAACTTATCATCGTCTCCGCCCCCCCGGCCAGCGGAAAAACTTTTGTCAGCATGAAACTGGCGGAGCATCTCCACCATGTCGTTTATCTTGACAAAGACGCCTTGGTCCCGCTCTCAAACGTCGCTTTCACTGTGGCCAACGAACCCAATGACCGCGAAGGGCCTTTCTTTGAGAAATACCTCCGCGACGTTGAGTACCAGGTCATCCTCAATATGGCCTTGGACGCTTTGAAATACGACGATATCGTCCTTATCAACGCCCCTTTTACAAAGGAAGTCCATGATCCTAATTACATCAAGGCCTTGCGGAAAGAGCTTAAAAACACCTATGATGCTCATTTGGCGGTCATTTGGGTGCTGTGCGATATCGAGGTCGTCCATCAAAGGATGATCGAACGGAACTCTCCTCGGGATACCTTTAAGCTGGCCGATTGGGACAAGTTCGTGAAGAGCCAAAACTTCTCGGTTCCCACGAACCTCAAAATTCGCGGAGACCCCTACAGTTTGATTCTCTTCGATAACAACGACGACCAAAAATTCGCCGAATCGATGAGACGCGTGGTGGCTCTTCTCGAAGAGAAAAAAGACTAAAAAAAGAAACAATCGCTCGTGCCGGGATTCTGCAAAACAGGAAAAACCATTCCGTTATTTCAAGATTTCGAAACCAGCAAAGGCGACGGCATTTTGAAGAAGAAAAAAGTGATTTAAAGGTCTTGGGTTTTCTCCTGAACCCACAAAAATCTATAAAGGATTCCCCCCAGATTATCTATTATTTGATTTTGACGCGATGGTTGGTGAGGATCGATCTTTCGCCTACGATAACACCATTGAGAAACAGACGAATATATTCATCTTCGGCGCTGGGTCCTTTGTTGATATAAGCGCATGAGGTCGCAAAGTGGTCAATATAGTTGAGAGCCAATACCTCCAAAACCTCTTCGGAATAATCGGTATGGTAAGTTTTGAGAGTGCCGATGACGCCAACGAGAATATTTCTGAGGGCCTCTTTTCTGACGTCTTCGTTGCAGTAAGAAGAATGAATGTAAGCCAAATAGTAGGCAATTTCTTTTTTGTGAGAGACCAAATCCTTGACTTCTTCGATTTTTTTGTCGGTCAAAGCTTGATTATCGATATCAATTTCGGCCGTAGGAAGCACTCCGTAATAGGGAATTTTGGCGATGGCCTCAAAACATCCGGCATCCATCAGATTCTGCTTCGTGTGATAGCGCGAGAAAATCACCGGTTCGGAAATGTGGAGGTGGGCGGCCATGCTTTTGGTGGAAACCGAATCGATGCCATTTGAAAAAGACTCATCAATGAGCACATTCATGATTTTCTTTTCGACATTTCGGATGCCGCGGCGGCCCATACGATCCCCTCCCCTCAGAGGTCCAATAAGCTTATCTTTGTAGTATAGCCTCCCAAGACTCAAAGAAAAGAAATATACAAAA
>Ga0224525_1000030_pt1 | contig 101630 bp, 78 predicted proteins | sample CFST100metaG_FD_179874 | JGI IMG/M metagenome (GOLD analysis project Ga0224525, IMG submission 179874) | Peat soil microbial communities from Stordalen Mire, Sweden - C.F.S.T100 | ecosystem: Environmental > Terrestrial > Soil > Wetlands > Peat | place: Sweden: Norrbotten County, Stordalen Mire...
GGTCATGCGGTCGAATTCGGTGAAGCCGGTGGCCAGGCCCGTGACTTCGCGGCTCTGCTTGTAGAGATTGTCGATGGTGCCGAAGGAGTTCTGAACAATCTGGTCAAGCGACTGAAGGCCGTGAGTGAGGCCTTTCTCGCTGACTTCCAGCAGCTTGCCCTCGGTCTCGTCCAGCACGCCGAGCGCCGACTCGCCCTGGTCGGCGGCGCGGGCGATGGCCGTCGAGCAGATCAGCATCAGCTTGCGCAGCAAGCTCTTGTCCTTGACGATGCGGATGTACTCTTCGATGACCGGGCGGCGCGGCAAACCCTCAGTGAGCGAGGCCAGATAGGCCACGCCGCCGACGGTTTCAATCTCCTTGTTGCGGCCCAGTTCCTCGGCCAGCGTGACAATATCCACGGCCCGGTTGGCGTTCATCAACTCGCTCATGCGATGGAAGATGAGGCGATGAGAATCGAGGAAGAAATCTTCCGGCTCGAGTTTTTCAGCGGCTTCGGCGTGCGCCGCGTTGTCCAGCAGGATGGCGCCGAGGATGGTTTTTTCGGCGTCGACATTGGCCGGCAGGCCGGAGTCGAACGCCACGTTGGGAAGAGTGGCCATGTTTTTGAGTGTAGGCCGGTTGGCGAGGATTTTTGGCTGTGATTTGCTGCGCGGATGTGTGGAGAATCCGGACGGGACGGGCGTGCGCGCTTCAATACGAAGGCCCTTTGACTTCACGTCAAAGGGCCTTCAATCAACAACAAACAGCCAACCTACGCGGTTACAGTCCGCTCGGGCTTGGATCCCCACAGCCCGTAGTAGGCAATGTAGAGATAGCAGAGAATCGGAATCACGAACGAGCACTGAATCCCCGCTTTATCGGCCAGCGCGCCAATCATGGCCGGAATCACCGCGCCGCCAACGACCGCCGTCATGACCAGTCCCGATCCCTTACTGGTCATCGGCCCCAGTCCCTTGATCGCCAGCGCAAAGATGTTGGGGAACATGATGGAGTTGAAGAAGCCGCAGAGCACCAAGCTCCAGATGGCGACCTGGCCGCTGCTGCACATGGAAACAACAAGCAGCAGGGCCGCGATGACGCCGAAGGCGCCCAGCAGCTTGTTGGACCTGATTTTGGTCAGCGCCCAGGAGCCGAGCAAGCGGCCAATCAGCGCGCCGAGCCAGTAAAACGATACCAGGAAGGAAGCCGTCTTGGCGCTGCTCACGCCCTGGGTTTTGAAGTAGTTGACGGCAATCGAGGCCAGGCCCACTTCCACGCCCACATAGAGGAAGATGCCCAATGCGCCGAGAACCGTGTGCCTGTAGCTCCAAATGTTGCTACTGGGAACGGGAATGCCTTTTTTGTTGGGGCGGAACTCCATCGTTTGGGTGATATGCGGCAGGCTCAGGAAGGTTACAATCACGCCCAAAACCAGCAAGCTGGCAGCGATGACGATGTAAGGCATGCGAACCGTGTTGGCGATGGCGGCCTTTGAGGACAGCTTGGAGTGATCGGTCAGGATGAATGCGCCGGCAACCAGCGGAGCGATGGTGCCGCCGACCGAGTTGAGAGCCTGCGCCAGAGTCAGGCGGACAGGCGCGCTGCTTTCAGGACCCAGGATGGCGACATACGGATTGGCCGCCGTCTGCAAGGCGGTTACGCCCGCGCCCACCACAAAGACAGCCGTGAGAAAGAGCGGAAAGCTGACCAGATTGGCGGCGGGAACAAACATCAGGCATCCCACAACCTGAATGAACAGGGAGATCACCATCGTCCGCTTGTAACCAACTATTTCAATCAGCTTGGAGGTTGGCGGGGCGAAGACAAAATAGGCCAGAAAAAACGCTGACTCGGCCAGCATGGCCCATGCGTAAGGAAGATCAAAGATCGACCGCAGGTAAGGAACCAGCGCCATGTTCAGGTTGGTGATGAATCCAAAGATAAAGAACAGGATGGCGACCGTAATGAATGGGCCAACGTAGCTCGGGGCGCCTTGTGCCGCCGGTGATGTGGATCGTGTTGCCATAAAACGTAATTCTCCACTTCCTTAAAAAAATCGCCTTCCCCGGATAGTTCTCCCCTTCCGGGCATGGAAGATGCGCCGAAACGTGCCGGCGGTTGACTTCACTCCGGATTAGAGCATTTTCCCTGATGGTGTAGAGGAATCCTACCCTGGCCGTAAAAACAAATACGCGGCGAGGGTGGGGCACCCGCACTCCATACCTGAAGAGAAAAACACTCTAGAAGCGATTTACTGCACTCAACACTATACCGGCGACCCCACGCCGTGGAAGTGACGGCGGTAACAACAAACCGGGCAGGCGCTGTGACCAGCCACACGCGGGACCGGGCTGTTCCGGATGCGAAGAAAATGCCGTATTCTCAAAAAAGCGAGAAAACAATGGCGAATGAAACCTTGAGCGGCGGCAAGCTGAAAAAGGTCCTGGCGGCCCTCGAAGGCAACTGGCAGACCGAAATGACGGGCTACTACGCCTACCAAAGCCTTGCGGACCAGGACGTGGAACCGGTGCGCTCCCAGGTGCTGCGCCATCTGGCCCAGGCCGAGTTCGAACACGCCGCGCTGTGGCGCGAGCGCATTGTGGAGTTGGGCGGCCCGGAGCCGGCTTACCACGGCGGGATCGCCGTCGAAGCCAGCGCGCTGGCCAACCGCACCGGAGGCGTTCATAATGCCCTGCGCCGCCTGGAGATCGACGAGAGCCGCGACATTGCCATGTACGGAACCCAGTTGAAGGAGCTGGGCGACGAAGGCTCCGCCGCCATTCTCAATCAAGTTCTCATCGATGAAAAGGAACACTACCGCGAGCTGGGGTCGCTTTTGCGCGGTCACTACTCCGCTCCGGCCGGCGCTCCCAAACTTGACCCCCAGGCGGTGCTGGAAGAGTTGTTGGCCAAGCGCAATCTGGGCCGCAAGCAGCCCGGCAGTTGGGTGGGCGACGCCATCTACGGCGTCAACGACGGCCTGGGAGCCATCTTCGGCATTGTCTCTGGCGTCAGCGGCGCCACCGCCGGCGATAGCAAATACGTGCTGCTGGCTGGCATCTCCGGCCTGATCGCCAGCGCCCTTTCAATGGGTTCCGGAGCCTATCTGGCCGCCAAAAGCCAGCGCGAAATCTACATGGCCGAAATTGCACGCGAACGCGAGGCCATCCAGATGAACGGCCCCGAGGCCCGCGAGCTGCTTTCGCTCTACTACCAGGTGAAGGGCTTGCCCGAAGCCGACGCCGACAATGTAACGGAGCACCTTGCCCGCGACCCCGAGCAGATGCTCCGCGTGCTGGCCAGCGAGCGGCTCGGCTCGAGCGAGGAGGCGCTGGCCAACCCGATGGTCTCGGCCAGCTCGGGCGCGCTCTCGACCGCCGTTGGAGCCTTCATCCCGATCATTCCGTTCTTCTTTATGGGGGGCATCAGGGCGGTCATCGCCGCCGCCATTATCTCGCTGGCCGCACACTTTGCCGTCGGCGCCGCCAAGTCGCTGATCACCGCCCGCTCCTGGTGGTCTTCGGGGCTGGAAATGACCGCCGTGGGCGCGCTGGAAGGCGCGGTCACCTATGGCATCGGCTTCCTGCTTGGCCAGGGCGGGATGTAGGGAAATTCACCGCCGCGGCTGTTCATTTGCAGATTTTTTCGACCTTTCAACCAAAAGGATCCGTTTTCATGAAAAAGAGTGCTCTTTGCCTGCTGTTTTTCACCTTGACCCTGCCGTGCGCTTCCGCTTGGGGTCAGGCAGCTTCTTCCGCCGCCGCCAACCTCGTCATCGAGCGCAACGTCGCCATGAAGACGCGCGACGGCGTGACGCTGAAGGCCGACATTTACCGACCGGCGGGCGACGGACCGTTTCCGGTGCTCTTGCAGCGCACGCCCTACAACAAGGACACGACGGCCACGCTGGCACTGCGAGCCGCCTCGCGCGGCTACCTGTTCGTGGCCCAGGATGTGCGCGGGCGCTATGCCTCGGAGGGCGAGTGGTACACCTTCAAGCACGAAATCAACGATGGCTACGACGCCGTCGAGTGGGCGGCCCGCTTGCCCCACTCCAACGGCAAGGTGGGCATGGTCAGCGGCTCCTACGTGGGCGCGACGCAGATGCTGGCCGCCATCAGCCGTCCGCCGCATCTGGCCGGAATCTGCCCCGTTGTGACAGCCAGCAACTACCACGAAAACTGGGCCTACCAGGGCGGCGCGCTCGAACAATGGTTTGACGAGTCATGGACTTCCAGCCTGGCGCAGGACACCTTCAGCCGCGTCATCCAGCAAAACGCAAACGCCGTAACTGGCAGCACGATTCTGCCGTTGAAGAACTTTCCGGTCTTCAACATCAAGGCCGTTCCAGACGGCGCGCAGTTGACGCACACCCTGGCGCCCTATTTCCAGGACTGGCTCGATCATCCGACGTATGACAGCTACTGGAAGCAGTGGTCCATTGAGGACAACTATCAGAAGATCGATGTTCCGGCGCTTACGATCACCGCCTGGTATGACATTTTTCAGGGTGGCTCGCTGCGCAATTACCTGGGGCTGAAGGCGCGTGGCGGCACAGAGGCGGCCCGCAACGGACAGCGCCTGATCGTCGCCATTGGTGGCCACTCCGGCTGGGGGCGCAAGATCGGTGATGTCGATTTCGGCTCCAACGCCGCCTTTGACGAGAACGATCCCACCCTCGACTGGTACGACTACCTGTTTTTCGGCAAGCAGAACGAGTTTGCGGGCAACAAGCCGGTCAGAATCTTTGTCATGGGAGAAAACAAGTGGCGCGATGAGGAGGCCTGGCCGCTCGAACGCGCCAAGAATACGCACTACTTCCTCCACTCCGGCGGCAAGGCCAACAGCTCCTCCGGCGACGGCGCGCTTTCCGTCGAAGCTGCTCCGGCAAAGGCTGCGGACACCTTCACCTACGATCCGGCCAACCCCGTGCCCACTGTTGGTGGACCGCTCTGCTGCGACAACGCGCGTATGCCCGGCGGTCCTTTCGATCAGAAGGCCGTGGAAGAGCGCGCGGATGTGCTGATCTACTCCACGCTGGCGCTGGATCGCGACACGGAAGTTACCGGGCCGGTAACACTGGACCTCTACGCCAGCTCCTCGGCCGTCGATACGGACTTTACCGCGAAGCTGGTTGACGTCTGGCCCAACGGATACGCGCAGAATCTGACCGAAGGCATTCTGAGAGCACGCTATCGCGAATCAACCAGCGAGGCGAAGCCAATCGTGCCAGGCCAGATTTACGAATACAAGATCGATCTGTGGTCCACGAGCAACGTCTTTCTGAAGGGCCACCGGATCAGGTTGGAAGTTTCAAGCAGCAACTTCCCGCGTTTTGACCGCAACCTGAATACCGGCCAGCCCGCCAGTACGGATTCCACCTTCGTGAAGGCGGCCAACACCGTCTACCACGATGCCGCGCATCCCTCCGCGCTGCTGCTGCCGGTGGTGCCGCGGTATTGATCCGGCAAGAAAACAGTGACATCGTGTCCCACCCATTTCCGCAAAAAGCGCGGAAATGGATGGGACACCCAGGGCAAACGCATCATAATTTCAATTTTGCCGTTGGAGCACTTTTGGATTGCGATTCGATGCCGGCGCGGCATTCGGAGGGAGCAGTGGCCTTCAGGCCACTGGATCTGGGGCGCAAATTGAGGCCGCCTTCAGGCGCGGGCACTGTTTTGGATGTTCGCAAAAGGCCCGGGGCTGAAGCCCCTCGTTTTTTTTGACTGCTTCTCAGTGGCCTGAAGGCCACTGCTCCCTCCGAAAAAACAAACATAGGCAACGGCTGCGCCTATTTCATCGATCCATTGCCAAGAATTTTAGATGCGTTTGCCCTGATGGGGCACCCTGACAGTATCTAGTTGCCGGATCAATAGAGCAAAATCAAGCGGTCAGAGGACGATCTACCCCGCGATCAGTTCCCGCGCGGCACGGCGTCCCAAGCGGATGCAGTCCGGGACGCCGATGCCGTCATAAGCGTTTCCTGCCAGTCGCAACGTGGGAAGGCCGGCCAAGCGCAGGGCGATGCGCTGCTGGCGCTGCTCATGGCCGACGGCGTACTGCGCCATGGCGCGACGCCAGCGCGAAACCTGGGCGTGCAACGGTTCAACGCGCAACGGAAGAATCTTTTCGCCGAGAATTTCGCTTAATTCGCGGCGGACAATGGCCACCAGAGCCGCGTCTTCCGCAGCAAGCAGCGCCGCATTTTTCATTCCGCCCAGAAAGGCCCGCAGCACGGCTTTTCCGGGCGGCGTGCGGCCCGGAAACTTGCGATGAACAAAGGTGCAGGCCAGCAGCTTGCGGCCCTCGCTGGCGGGAACCAGAAAGCCGAAACCATCCGGCAAGCGGCCGATTTGAGCCTCTTCGTACAACAGGTTGACGGTGATCGACGAGGCGTAGGGAATGCCGCTCAGTTCCTCAACCAACGAGGCGTCTGTCTGGCCCAGCAACGCGGCGGCGGCCCAGGCGGGCGTGGACAGAATGACCGCATCGTAAAACTCGCTCCGGCCGCTTTCGATCCGCCATCCGCTGGCGGTTCTTCCCAAAGCACTGACGGGCGTGGACAGGCGCACCGCAGACGGGTCAAGGCGCGCCGCGACCGCATCGGCCAACTGTTGCATTCCGCCGCGCAACGCAGTGAAGATGGGGCGGCTGTTTCCAGCGTTGGCCGCCTTGGGGGCGCGCGCACTCATCTGCCGGTGCGCGGCCAACATGCCGCGAGTCAGGGAGCCGTATTTGTGCTCCATCTCGACCATGCCCGGCAGCACGGCGCGGGCGCTCAGTTGCGTAACGTCGCCGCCATAAATGCCGCTCAACAGCGGCCCGGCAAGCCGGTCGACGGTCTCGCGTCCAAAGTGGCGCTCAACCAGCGCCGCCACGGACTCATCCGGCAGTTCGGCGGGACGCGGCGGCAGCAGCAGTTCGAGACCCATGCGCAGCTTGGTGCGCAGGCTGAAAAGAGGCGTCAGCGCCGCCGGAATCAGCTTGGTGGGCACCAGAAACATCAGCCCGTCAGGCAGCGGCACAAGCCGGTTGCGCACCAGAATGCAGGTCTTGCGCGCGGCGTCGTTCGAGGGGATCAGTTCAGCGCCCAAGCCCAGCTCACGGCAGAGTTCCGTGGCGGCTGTCTTGGAGGTGATGAAGGAGTCCGGGCCGCGCTCAAGAACCGCGCCGCCCACGATCTCCGAGGCCAGGCATCCGCCCAACCGGTCACTTGCCTCAAAGAGCGTGTACTCGGCCTCAACGCCCTTCTGGCGCGCCATCTCCAGCTCATAGGCCGCCGCCAACCCCGCTATTCCGCCTCCAATAATCGCTATCCGCATGATTGCCCCTATGGCATTTCAAAAATTGCTGTAGATCGAATGCGCCGCACTCATTGATCCGGCCCAAAAGATTTGCATCGTGCTCTCCCACCCTATTGATCCGGCAACAAAACAGTGACATTGTATCCCACCCATTTCCGCAAAAGACGCGGAAATGGATGGGGCACCCTGACAGTATTGAGTTGCCGGATCAATGACAAAGATACGTTTACTTGGGCTTCGTTTTTCAATGCCCCGGCAACATTCCCCAGAGCATCATCAACGTCATACCAATGACGATCAAGCTGGTGCCCCAGGCGATCACGTTCCACAGGCGCGAGTTCCGGTAGTCGCCCATCAGATCCTTGCGATTGATGAGCAGCAGCATCAGAATGATGACCACTGGCAGCAGAATGCCGTTCAGCACCTGCGAAAGAATGGCCACGTTAATCAGTTGCGCGTCGGGCAGCAGCAGCACGGTGACCGCGCCGCCGGCGACCAGCAGAGTGAAAAGCCAGTAAAAGTACGGCGCCTCTTTGAAGCTCTTGTCCACGCCGGACTCGACGCCCAGCCCCTCGCAAACCGTGTAGGCCGTCGAGAGAGGCAGAATCGAAGCGGCGAAGACCGAGGCGTTGAAGAGTCCGAAGGCAAAGAGCAGGAAGGCATAGTCGCCGGCCAGCGGGCGCATCGCCTCGGCCGCATCGGAGGCCACCTGAATGGCGCCCATGCCATGCACATAGAGCGTGGCCGCGCAGGCCACGATGATGAACCAGGCCACAATATCCGTGAAGAAGCTGCCGACAATCACGTCCAGCCGCGAGGCCGAGTAGTCCTTGACGCGAATGCCCTTTTCCACAATCGACGATTGCAGATAAAACTGCATCCAGGGAGCAATCGTGGTGCCGACCACGCCGATGGCCATGTACATATACGCCTTGTCGCCCCAAACCGATTTGGGCGGCAACTGCACCGTGGCCAGCAGCGCGTCGTGCCAGCTCGGCTGCGAAAGCACCCCGGCAAAGATGTAGGCGATATAAACCACCGAGGCAATCAGAAAAATCTTTTCCGTGCTCTTGTAGCTGCCCTTGACCACCACGGTCCAAACCAGCACGGCGCAAAACGGCACACTGATGAACTTGGTTACGTGGAACAGGTGCAGTGAGCCGGCAATGCCAATGAACTCGGTGACCACGTTGGTATAGTTGACCACCACCAGCAGCAACATCAGCACAAAGGTGAGCCGCAGGCCGAACTCCTCGCGGATCAGGTCGCTCAGGCCCTTGCCGGTGACCACGCCCATGCGGGAACACATCTCCTGCACCACGATCAGCGCCAGAGTGATGGGAATAATGATCCAGAGCAAGGCGTAGCCATACTGCGCGCCCGCCTGAGAGTAGGTAAGAATGCCGCCGGAGTCATTATCGACATTAGCCGTGATGAATCCGGGACCAAGGACGGCCAGAAACAGTAATATCCGGATTCTCCAGCGCTTCCACATGATTCGGGCTTGATTCCTAAGGGGGATTCATTGAGAGTTTCCACACTGACCATAACAGGCCGGACCGGGAAGCGTGAACCCCGGCGCGCGTTCTTTCAGCGCAACGCGCGCTGACCGTGCGGGTCTACGGGCTGGTCAGAATCAGGGCGAAGTTCCGCACAGTCCCAGGAGAATTTTGCGCGGTAGAGTGTCTTTGTTTGCCCCGCGCCGTTTCTTTCCTTTATGCTAGGAGAAGCCACTTGGCGGGTTTGGAGGTGGGATCACTTTGGCAGAAGTTCGTGTACAAGAAGGCGAGCCGTTGGAAAATGCGCTGCGCCGGTTCAAGCGGAAGGTACAGCAGGAGGACATCATCAAGGAAGTCAAGCGTCACTCCTACTACCTGAAACCCGGCGAGAAGAAACGCGTAAAGGCGGCTTTGGCGCGCAAGCGAAATCGCAAGAAGGCTCGCAAAGAGCAGGACTAGCGACGTAGCTTGTTGATTTTGCAGTTGTACCCATAAACGTGGGGACCCTAGGTTCGGGGTCCCCACGGGCAGATTTTTGTCCGTGGGGTGAAGGTCCCGATTTTGGGAGCTGGGAAAACATAAAGTACGCGGTCTGTACAGTAGAGAAAATTCAGAATACCGTGCAGTCCGAAAAAGTTCACAATTCTTTCTTTTTGGCTTGAACGCCCGGCATGCGGATTTTGCCTGAGCGTTTTTCCAAGTCTTTCCGGTTCGCCGGAAAGATATTGTTTCGCCGCGAAACTTGTTGCGGCCCGGGTCCTGGTTGTAGATCCACGCACGAAGACAGGGAAACGGGACCGGCAGGCAGTTTCCATGCATGGCCGATTTAAGTTGTTTTCCTTCTCCGGGAGGCCGGCCATGGCATTTGCCGATAAGATTCTGAAGTGCAGCGATTGCGGCGCAGAGTTTGTGTTTACCGCCGGTGAGCAGCAATTCTTCCACGACAAACAGTTCAAGAATGACCCCAAGCACTGCAAGCAGTGCAAGGCGAAGCGTGTCCGTGGAGGCTCCCGGGTGCGCCCGGAAACCCGGATCAACTGTTCACAGTGCGGCGCGGAAACAACGGTTCCCTTCAAGCCCACCCAGGGCAGGCCGGTCCTCTGCCGCGTCTGCTTTCAGCAACAGCAGAAGCAGCAGGAGACGGCCCGCGCGGCAGCAAAACCGGATGCCGGTTCGATTCCGGAACCGCAGCGCCGGGAAGCCGCTTCTTGATCCGACCCAATAGATTGGCATCCTGCTTCCCCACCCTGGCGACAAAGACAAAAACGTCGCGAGGGTGGGGCACCCGAAGAGTGTTCAAATTCATAAGCACAAGATCGATTGGTCCATAACAGGTACGCAGGGTGCCCCATCCATTTCCGCGTTTTTTGCGGAAATGGGTGGGAAACAATGTCACTGTTTTCTAAAGCATTTCTCCTTTAGGTATAGAGTTCGGGTACCCCACCCTCGCCGCGTATTTGTTTTTGCGGATAGGGTGGGATTCCTCTACACCAACAGGAGAAATGCTCTAGCCGGATCAATAGAGTGATTTGGCAAGTGGCTCTGCATAGAGACTTTTTGAGAGAGGCGCTGACGCCGCCCGCTCTTACTTGCCAATCAAACCGTGGGCGATCACATCCAACATGCCGTTGAGAAAGTTGATTGATTCGGGAGCGGAGTAGCGGCGGGCGATTTCCAGCGCTTCGTTGATGACGATGGGGAAGGGTGTTCCTTTGAAGCCCAGCATCTCGCCCACGGCCATGCGCAGCAGGTTGCGGTCCACGGCTGGCATGCGCTCCAGACGCCAATGCTTGGAGTTGGCTACGAGCAGATCGTCGATCTGTTCCTGATGAGCCACGGCCACGCGGAAAAGATCCTCGGCAAAGCCGCGCACCTCCGGCTCGACCTCGTCGGCGGCCTTCCAGAAGGTGGCGCGCACCTGGTCCGGCGACTGCTTGCCGATGTCCGCCTGAAAGAGCATCTGCATGGCTAATTCACGTGATTTGCGGCGTGTACTGGCGCTCAAGCAGGGCCGCCTTGGGCAAGCTTGCGGCTGAGGCTTACCATCTCAATGGCTGCCAAGGCAGCTTCGGATCCCTTGTTGCCAGCTTTGAGACCGGCGCGATTGAGCGCCTGCTCCAGGTTCTCGCAGGTCAGCACGCCAAAGGTGTGAGGAATGCCGGTCTCCTGCTGCGACTGGCCAATGCCGCGCGCCACCTCGGTGTAGATGGCCTCGTAGTGGGCGGTTTCGCCGCGCAACAGGCAGCCCAGCGTGACGATGGCTTCCACATTGCCCGAGCGGGCCAGCGCGCGCGCTGCGGCCGGTATCTCCCACGCGCCGGGAACGCGAACCACTGCAATGTCTTCCCGCCGCGCGCCCGAGCGCAATAGGACATCCAGCGCGCTTTCAAGCAGCCGCTCGGTAATGACCGCATTCCAGCGCGCGACGACAACGCCAAACTTCATGCCCTCCGCGGAGAGATCGCCCTGGACGGCCAGCGGCACGCCGCGCACGGGATCGGTCCAGGCCCAGAAGCTGAAGTTGAACCCCGGCTCCGGCGCGACGGTGAAAAGGCGCGACTTCCAGTTGGTCTCCGTAATGGATGCGAGACGCGCAACGGCCTGCTCGCCGCCCTGCGCGCGCAACCATGCCTCGGCGGCCTGATAGACGGCGTCGAGAGCGGTCACTTCCACCAGCACATCGGCGGTGGAAGGAAAATGGCCATCCACAAGCTCCAGATTGCCCAGCGGCGCCAGAAACGAGGCGCAGCGGCTGTTTTCGTTTTCCCACCCGTTGCCGGAAGCAAATCCCAGCGCGGAAAAGAAATTGGCCAGCCGGTCATAAGCTGCCCGGTTGCCGGTGGGACGAAGAAAGGAAATCCCCTTGATCATGTCTTGATTCTATCGTGCAGGGGTGGGGGGCATTTTTTTGGAATCGTTTGAAAAAAAAGATGGAGCGCGGAAAATCCGTGGATAAGCAAACAAAGAAGGCCGGCGCGTGGCCGGCCTTCCTTGTTTGCCCCTCTTGTGTTCGAGCGCTCTATGTGGTCGAGCGCGGTTTCACGGCCAGAGCCGTGGCCGGAACGATGGAACCGCTGCCGGAAAAAGTGCAACCGGTGTCGCCGCCACCCGCCGCGACAGGCGTGCAGGCTGGCAGGTTGGGGCTGATCTGCTCCTTATCGGTCAGCGTTGGCACGTCGATAAAGTGGACCATGTTATCGCCCGCGGTGGAGACGAAGAAGTACTCGTTGTCCGGGCTGAAGGCGCCTGCCAAGGGCGCTATGGGGGACGTGCCTCCGGACTGCGTGGTCAGCGGCACATAGCCCAGCGTGTAGGATGCGCTGTCAGTGGCCGGCACGTAGTAGGGCAGTTTGGCGTCCGTGCTGGTTTCAGCAGCCGTATAAGTGACAAACGACAGGTTGGACTCCGGCGCGGCAACCACCTGGTTGATGGCGGTCGGGCTAACTTCGCTCAGCGGCAACGTCGTTACCGTATGGGTCAGCTCCAGCGGCGAAAGCGCGTCGCCGCTGTTCATCGACAAATAATTGCCGCTGGAGTCGTGAGACAGGCAGTTGTAGACAGGGAGACCGTCCGCGGTCTTGGAGGAAGGAATGGTGATGCCGATGTCAGACAGCGTGGCGCCACTCGTAGTGACGGCCGCACCCAGAATATGCTTGCCATCGGTGGTGGCGGCCAGCGCATCGCTCTGCGCCGCGGTGCTGCTGGAGGAGTCCTCAACCTGCGCGTCGGGAACGCGGGAGTTTCCGACCGTATCCGCCAGAGGATAGAAAATCATGCTGTTGTAGTCCCCCACCGTGCCGCTGGGGCACCATGCGTGAGCCACTGTGGGCGAGCCCCGGAGGTAGGCGCCCACCGAGGGAATGATAAGAGCCGGGGTTTGCACCGTGCCTGAAATGGCCACATTTGAAGGCAACGCGCTTGTCGGCGTATAGTCCGCCGTGGGCGGCAATACGCCCGGCGGCAACGAACTTGTCAGCGGACTCGGCGGCAGTGCGTAGGTCGTCCAGTTGCTCTGGTTGTAGACGTAGAGCGTGTCGGTGTGACCGGTGATGCCCTCGGCCGCGTTGTTCAGCGCCGCGTTGTCGGTGATGTAAAGCGTCTTCGAGTCCGGAGTCCAGGCGGCGGCGTTGCCCAGGCCGCTAAACTTCGTGTAGCTTCCGCCGTTTGTGGTGTAAACATAAAAGAACTGGCGGTTCTGGTCGTTGATGAGCACTTGCGAGTTGTTGGGTGACACGGCCAGCACCACGCCCGGAACACTTGTCTTCTCCGCGGAGACCGAGTTGGACGTGGTGCTGTAAACCATCAGCTCGTAGGGGGAGCCGAAGTAAAGGCTGCTGCCCGTCCGGTCCATAACCATCGAATTCGGCACATGCGGCAGCAGTATGGGGGAGCCGACCGACCCCGTAAGCAACTCAATGGAAGCAAAGTACTGTGACTGGCCGGGAGCGGAGAACCAGACGTAGTCGCTGCTCTTGCCGGGGGTGGTTATGGTAACCGGGTTCGACGAAACTGACAGCCCTGTGCCATACAAGCCAACTTTATCGGACGGAGCAGGATTGCAATCCGTTGGCTGGCAGATGGCATAGATCGATGCCACACCGGGGTAGGTGGTCGTGATGACTCCGCCGCTACCCACGGAGATGTCCATCGGATCGGTGGACTGGTAGTTCAGCGTCAGGCCGGTGATGGTGTTTCCGTTGGTGTCTGTGATGACGGTGGTCAGATTCTTTGAGTCGCCCTTGCTGATGTTGCCGGACGTTGTGCCATCCGGAAGGGTCAGCGAAATCGATTTTGGCGGGCAGGTGGAGAAGTAGCCGGCCGACGAGCCTGACCCGGCCAACGAGGCGGTAATAATGGTGGTGCCCGGCTGGTTGGCGGCGATCGTCACTGTATTGGAGGTGGTGTTGGTCAAAATGGTAGCGATGTTGCTGGTGACCACCGCATAGGTGAGCGTGCCAACCGCCGAGGTGCAGTTGGGAACCTGCGTCATGACCGTGGTCACTGTTGCGGTTCCGGAGCAGACCGCCGTTCCATCCGAGAGCCTGGCGGTTGTCGGAGCAGCAGTGGCGTCAGTGCCACCGGCCGTAATGGACAGTGTTGTCCCGCTGGCGATGGTATTGGCGCCGGTCAAAGCAACGGTCGCCGTCGCTCCGCTGGAGCCCTTATTGAAGTCGCTCAACGTGCAGGTCTGCCCTGACGTGCCGGTAATGCTTCCACCGGATACATAGCTTCCGCTGGCGATGATGTCGGGCGTGACCGAGGGCATATTGCAGGAACTGTTGGCGCTGGTAACCGAGGACGGCGCGCACAGCAGAACCTTTGTGCCATCGCTGCCCTCGTAACATGCCTGCGCGTCCAGCGTGGCCTGGGTATTCTGTGAATAGCACTGCTGCCCCACATCGGACGTGGATGACAGCGGCTCCGTGACAAGGCTGACCGAAGTCACCTGGGGATGCACGTAGACAGTCACGGGATTTGAGGTGACCGACTGGGCCGAGGCCGTGACATAAGCCGTGGCGTAAGGCAGGCCGCCCGTCTTGGGCAACGGATTTGGGGCGCTGCAAACCGTGTAATCGGCAATGCCGCCGCCCGTGTTCCGGTTCCATGTGCCCGCACAGAGGGTGCCGCCCGGCGAGATGTCCACCAGCTTGTTGTTGGATGTGCCATAGCTGTACCCGGAAGCCTCGGTCGTGGTGTTCTTGCAGGTCCAGGCCGTAGGCGAACCTATCGTGTGCGTCTGTCCGTAGGCCATGGAAATTCCCGTGGTCGCAGAAGGCAGCGTGATCGTGGCCACATCCGTGGTCTTCATCCCGTAACCATCTCCATTGCAATAATTTGCAGCTGGGTTACGGGTGCAGCCGGAAATAGAAACCCCGGCTGGAATGGCCAGACTCAACAAGCAAACAAGCGTCAAAAACCGCCGCATGAATCCTCCCCGCCCCGTTTTATCAAGCCGCGGAACGGTCTCTCCCGATAACGTCGGAAAACTTTGGTTATTGCAAACTATCCGTTGCCGCCGGCGAAATCCGCCCAAATGGCCGGATTCCGGCGCAACGCGCTGGCCTGCATCCGGTCGACGGGACGCGCCATCGAAACTCCTAGAAAAGTGTATCAGGATGGGGTGCTCCCCCGACAGCAGAACCCGCCCGTTTCGCTTTTCTCCTATAGACTCTTCCAGTTCCGGATGGCGAGCAGAGGACGTCCCTTCTTGGAATAAGGCAAAAATGCCGGACCGTTTCAGGCAGGCGCACTGTGGAAAACGGCTTTTATGAAACTTTCATGCAAGTCGCTTGACAGGCGTTTTGCTTCTCCCGGAAGCTGTAAGGCGAGTGGCGCGCTTGCCCCACTTTTCAGCTTTTCTGGGCCAGTACGGAGTGAGTGTCCGGTGCGCGTCAGGCGGAAAAATCCAGTTCCATGCGCCTTTCTTGACTCCGAAGCTCACATGGAACCGCAACTGGCTGCTTTTTTCGCTTCGAGCCTGTGTCGTTTTGCTCCGGCGAGCATCTGATGAACGGGCAACCGAAGGGCGGAAGCCATTATGCGCTTACCGAAGAAAATTACCGCGAAAAATCGTCTCTCTCCTGGCCTGGACAGAAACCGGCATTCGGTTCGATCAACGCGCAATGCGAATCAAACCAATTTCCCCGGAGAAAATCCGGAGATTGCAATCAAGAACCGGGCGGCATTTGCCGATGATTTTATGTTGGAGCATTCTCGTTCCAGCCTATGTACCGTCTTGGTTGCGGATGCGGACAGTTCCGGAGGCGCGCCCCAGAAAGCGCAACAGTCATCCGAATGTTTCGGATTCCCTTCTTGAGATGGCGTCTGTTGAACCGTTACAGGCCTGACGAAAGGCCGGAGGAAGCAAAAATGGATTGCCCAATATGCGCAAGGCTGAAACAAGCTTATGAAGCTGTGCTCAGCGAATACAACGAGGCTCGTTCCTCGGCGGTTTATCGGTTCAGCACCAAGCTGGCGGCCCAGAAGAATGTCGACATGGAACGCGCCCGGTACGAACTGGAAGAGCACCGGGCGCAATGCGCCACCGCAGCGGATCCCTCGCTCTTGCCTCAGCGCGAAGCTTCGACCCGTTCAAAACAACTGGCCGCCTAGACCTCTGACGACTTAAAGCTGTCCCAGCGCGGGGCGCTCCATCCTTGCGGCTTTTTAGCTGTCGCTAGGGATGGGAAGCCGCAGACCTGTTTTTGCCAACCAGGTCTCTGACAGGATGAAAAAGTACATCGAGTTCATACCTTCCCAGGTCCCAAAATCGGGACCTGGGGCACCCGTTCCTGGTACAACTTTAAGCTGTCAGAGACCTAGAGATTTTCTCCTGTTGGTGTAGAGGAATCCCACCCTAGCCGCAAAAACAAATACGCGGCGAGGGTGGGGCACCCGAACTCTATACCTACAAGAAGAAATGCTCTAGCCGGGCGGTCAACGATTCAGTTTGCCCAGCGCCCAGCGCGCCGCCGAGCGCAGTCCCTCGTCCGCCGAGCCGGACCACCCTCCGAGCAGCGGCGTGAACCGTTTCATCCCGCTGTTGCCCATGGCGATGGCCGTATTGCGCCTCAGGCCCAGGAATCCCGCCCGGCGCACTGGCGAACCATTGAACTCGCGCTCAAACTCCGCTTCACTCATTGCCGCCAGCCAGTCCAGCGCGGGGTTTACCAGCTCCGGCCGCGGCTCCAACTCCGAGTCAGCGCCGGCCGACGCTCTTCGATTCCAAGGGCAAACCTCCTGGCAGATGTCGCAGCCGAAGACTTGCCGTCCCATGCCCTCCATCAACTCCGGCGAGATCGCTCCCCGGTGCTCGATGGTCAGGTAGGCGATGCAGCGCGACGCATTCATTTGATGGGGCGCGATCAGCGCGCCGGTGGGGCAGACCTCCAGGCACCGGCGGCAGCTTCCGCAACGGCCGGGCGGCGCCGTAGGCGCTGTTTCCTTTTCCACTTCAAGCGAAGTGAGCAAAACCGCCAGAAATCCAAACGACCCCAGCCGGGGATGAATCAAACAGACGTTTTTGCCTCTCCAGCCCAACCCCGCCGCTTCGGCCAACTCCCGCTCGATCAGCGGGCCGGTGTCAACGAAGGCGCGCGCCTCAAAGGAACCAAGCTGCTCGTGCAGCCGCGCTTCCAAGGTTTTCAGCCGCTTTTTGAGCACCTTGTGGTAGTCGCTTGGCTGTAGATTGCCGCTGGCATCCACTTTGCCCGACCAGGCGTAGCGCGCAATCCACCCCGCCCCGGCGGCTGCCGGATCGGTTGAGCGCAGCTGCGGGCTGTTGTAGTTTGCCCAGCAGACCACCGCCGAACGCGCCCAAGGAAAGGGAATCTCCACGCGCGGGCGCAGCCGCCGTCCCGCCTCGTCCGTCCGCTTCAGGTAATCCATGCCGCCCGCATGGCCCGCCCGCACCCACTGCTCAAAGCGCTCCGCCTCCCGCTCCTGGCTGGCGCAGGGAAGAGCGGTCAGCCCCGCCTCGGCAAAACCCGCCTCCAGCGCCCGGGCGCACACAAGTTCCCGGCTCAGGCAGACGGGCGTCTGACCAGTCATTGAGACTGGGGGAAAAACCGGTTTGGGCAAGGCACTCTGCATGGAACCGCCGGCACACCTGTTTGCGTATTGAGTTGCAGTGTGTTCAATTGCGAACGGCACACAGCGCAAACGAACACCTGGAAGAGCGGGTTGAAATACGAAAAAGCTTTCATCTCCTGCGATTTCAGCATATTCCCTCTCCTGCGGCTTTGGTTGCCCGTGTGCTTTCAAGATGGGCATGAAGGCACAAGCATCACGGCGTCCAAGCTGCAAACCGGATTAGAGCATTTTCGGGAATTGTGTAGACCGAAAATTAGTAGGGTTCCCACCCATTCCGCAGAAAAACGCGGAATGGATGGGGCACGGAAGTCTACAGTAAATCCGAAAATGCTCTGCAAGGAGGTTCTCTTATGACCGGAACAAAATCTATCCCGATAGACACAGCGACTATGCCGGCCATCGAACAGCCCGGCTTGACTGAACTGATCCGGGGAAACGAGCAGAAATTGCTGGCTCGGCTTACTCCGCTGGTTCGCCGTCGGAGCGTGACGCTCGACCTCGGCCGGGTTGGGCGCATCGACGCCGCCGGCATCTCCGCTCTTCTCTCGCTCTACGTCAGCGCCCGCGAGGCCGGCCGCTGTTTCACGGTTGCGAATCTCTCACCGCATGTGGCGGAAATCCTGACTCTGGTGGGGGTAAAATTGGTCCTCACATCCCACATTGTGGCAACAAACTCGCAATCCGGCACTCACTTCAAAGACGCATCCCAGCGGAAGTGCTTGTCAGGACGCAAGTTTCCCGCATTATGACAAAAATAGTCCCACACTGTGAATAGATGCCCATAAATTTGGGACATAAACCCCATGTCGATGAAATTGGCTGTGACCCTCGGCACAGGCAACCGTATCATCGGGGCGCTATTTGTACTTGCGATCAACAAACCGCGCACTGCTGCCGATGTCTGGATGGCCGAAACACGCTCAGTTTGAGACTGCACTTGCTGCTGTTGATACGCTGCGCTTTCGTACGCCACTCTTTCCTCGTACAACGACCGCGGAATCCTATGCATTGGGGGAACAACCATGACGCAGGGCGCTGTGGACAAGTTGTCTGCTCGCAAGGCAGGCTCAGCGGAAACGAAGCATATCTATTTCTTTGGCGGCGGCAAGGCTGACGGCAATGGAAAGATGAAAGACGTGTTGGGGGGCAAGGGCGCGGGCCTGGCCGAGATGACCAACGCCGGATTGCCGGTTCCTCCGGGATTCACCATTCAGACCGAAGCTTGTCGCGAGTTCATGCGTGGCGCTCTCGATCCCGAAGTCGATAAGGAAATGTATACCGCGCTGGAGCGGCTGGAAAAACTGCAAGGGCAGAAGCTGGGCAAGGGCGAAAATCCCCTGCTGGTCAGCGTTCGCTCGGGCGCCAAGTTCTCCATGCCCGGCATGATGGACACCATTCTCAACCTCGGCCTCAACGATCAGGCCGTCGAAGCGGTGGCCAAGCGCAGTAACAATCCCCGTTTTGCCTATGACTCCTACCGCCGCTTGATTCAGATGTTCGGCGACGTCGTGCTGGAGATGGGCAAGAAAGGCTTCGAGCAGATTTTCGACAGCGTCAAGAAGCGCGACAAGGTCAAATTCGACTATGAATTGCAGCCCAATGCGCTGAAGGAAATTATCGACGAGTACAAGAAGCTGATTCTCAAGGTGACCGGCAAGGCGTTTCCGCAGAATCCGCTGGAGCAGTTGGTCGCGGCTCGCGACGCCGTCTTCCGCAGTTGGAGCAATGATCGCGCCAAGACTTATCGCCGCATCAACCGCATCGATGACTGGCTGGGCACAGCGGTCAACGTGCAGTGCATGGTCTTCGGCAACCTGGGTGAGAACTCCGGCACCGGCGTCGGCTTCACGCGCAATCCCGCCACCGGCGAGCATGTTTTCTTCGGCGAGTATCTAATGAACGCGCAGGGCGAGGACGTGGTTTCCGGCGTCCGCACACCGCTTTCGATCAGCGAACTCGAACGCGCCATGCCGCTGGTCTATGAGCAGTTGCGCTCGATCACCGCGAAGATGGAAAAGCACTATCGCGACATGCAGGATTTCGAGTTCACCATCCAGGATGGCAAGCTCTATATGTTGCAGACCCGCAACGCCAAGCGCACCGGTCTGGCCGCCGTCCGCATCGCCATCGACATGGTCCGCGAAGGACTCATCACGCAGGACGAAGCCGTTCTCCGCGTCGAGCCCAACCAGTTGTATGACTTTCTGGTTCCCCGCCTGGTGGAAAAGGACGAGAAGATCGAAGTGCTGGCCACTGGCCTGCCGGCTTCGCCCGGCGCGGCTGTCGGTCAGGTCGTCTTTACCGCCGAAGAAGCCGTCAAGATTCACGCCAAGGGCACCTACAAGCACATCGTCCTGGTTCGCGGCGAAACCACGCCTGAGGACATCGCGGGCATGGAAGTCGCGGATGGCATTCTCACCTCGCGTGGCGGCATGACCTCTCACGCCGCCGTTGTCACCCGTGGCATGGGCAAGTGCTGCGTGGCTGGCGCTGGCGATTGTCTGGTCGACGAAGTCAAGAAGGAATTGCGCGTCAAGGGCCACACCTATAAGGAAGGCGACTGGATTTCCCTGGACGGCACCACCGGCCGCGTCATCGCGGGTCAACTCAAGACCCTGGATGCGCAGCCCGATGATCCCGATCTGGTCAAGTTCATGAGCTGGGTCGATCCGGTCCGCCGCCTTGAAGTCCGCGCCAACGCCGACATTCCTCGCGACGCCAAGCAGGCGCGCCTGTTCGGCGCACAGGGCATCGGCCTTTGCCGCACCGAGCACATGTTCTTTGCCGAAGACCGCATCGAGCACATGCGCACCATGATCCTGGCCGAAAATGAAAAGGATCGCCGCGCCGCCCTCAAAAAGCTGCTGCCCATGCAGCGCGCCGACTTCCTTGGCCTCTTCAAGTCCATGGAGTCGCTGCCGGTGACCGTTCGCCTGCTCGATCCGCCGCTGCATGAGTTCCTGCCCAAGCGCACGGATTTGCTGGTGGAAATCACCCATCTGGAGGACACCAAGCCCCATTCGCCCAGGCTGAAGGAACTGCGCACTCTGCTGGCGCGGGTCGAGGATCTGAGCGAGGTCAACCCCATGCTCGGACTGCGTGGCTGCCGCCTCGGCATCACCTTCCCCGAGATCACCGAGATGCAGGTGCGCGCCCTCTTTGAGGCCGCTGTCTCCATCAAGAGCAAGGGCGGCAATCCGCATCCGGAAATCATGGTTCCGCTCATCGGCTCCGTTGAAGAAATGCGCAACCAGACGGCGATCATCCGCCGCGTGGCCGCGGAAGTCTTCAAGGAGAAGGGTGAAACCGTTGATTACAAGGTGGGCACCATGATCGAACTGCCGCGCGCGGCCCTGACCGCCGATCAGATCGCCGAAGAGGCTGAGTTCTTCAGCTTCGGAACCAACGACCTGACGCAGACCACCTTCGGCATCAGCCGCGATGACATCAACCACTTCCTGCCGGCTTATTTGAAGGCGGGCATCTTCAAGCAGGATCCCTTCGCCACACTCGATCAGCAGGGCGTTGGTCAACTGGTAAAGATGGGCACGGCCAAGGGACGCAAGACGCGGCCCAGCCTCCATGTGGGCATCTGCGGCGAGCATGGCGGCGATCCAGAGTCCGTCAAGTTCTGCCACAAGGTCGGCCTCAACTACGTCTCCTGCTCGCCCTTCCGGTTGTTGACGGCAAGGTTGGCGGCTGCGCAAGCGGCTCTTGAGGAGAAGCTGACCGGACCAGACATGCACACCAACGCATAACCAGTTTTTCGCTGGTTCAACCGCGAAGGGCGCAGCCAACAGGCTGCGCCCTTCGCGCATCGATGCAGGATCCGGCGCGCCGTGATAACTCCCAACTGGACAATTCAGCATCAATCATGTTGAGGAAGGACAGCACGTAATCCCGGTCGGCTGCGCTTCCTGATAAGTTAACGCTGAGAGTTAGTTCCCCATTGTATGAGCTCATAGCAAGCTGGAAATATGGTTTGTTCTTTATTGAGCCGCATAAATATGCGTCGCTCGGGCGAAGGCCGCCAAAGGAGATTTGGGTTGAGTCCAGAATGCCAACATTCGTCATACAGATAAGTGGGTTCTTCAGGCGCGTCCGCAATAAATGATTGGCGATTCTATTGCCCAGTATCCGATATATCATGTCGAGTTTAATGAACCCATTCAGTCCGAGATTGCTGCCTTTCTTATTGTCCATGACCGCCTTAACTCTGCTGAGAGTGCCCTCGAAAGGCTCATCGGGCCGGTACTCTATCTGTGTGAGCACCGTTGAAGCGAGATTGGTCAGGGCAGCGCGATTCCCGGATTCCCTGAGATAGCGGCGCATATCCACCATCACTGGAATCTGGAGTTTGGCTCCAGGGCACGGTGTAAGCCGTTGAAAGAGACATCGGTAATAGGCTGTCAGTACAACATCGTTCAGGGTCGCTCGATTTGCTTTGCCGTAAATTTTGAGCGCCGCCGTTCTTTCCCGGTCTATCTTTCGAGTTAGGATAAACGGCCGCGCATCACCGCCATTACTTAGTGGAAACTGAATGCCGCCAGTAAGGTTATTCTCATCGCTTTGCAGAAACAAGGATTTGAGCTTTACGCCCATGCCAAAACGTTTAAGTACGCCGCGCATGCTTCTATCCCCTGTGATTGCACTGGGCCTATATCCCGATTCCGCGATCAGCCCCGAATAGATTTTGCACAGAAGATAGAGGTACGTCTTGAAGTCCGCCGCATCGCATACCATATGGTTCATCTTCAGAGCTAGAGAGAAGGGCATCGAGTTGAGCAGGCAGACTCTGATCTGTGGGCCAAGGGATTCATCGGCGCGGGATACAACGAAATCTGCAAGCTCCTTTTCCGTCCGCGCAAGGATAAATGCGCGTTCAAAGTCCTTTGGATCCAGACTCGTCCAATGCGGTCTTCCTCCCTCAATGTAGCGGGCGCCCAGGATGGGAACAGCCTCAATCGATGAGATAACCGCTCTCTTCAGAACATCGCCATCAAGCCTCTGATCGAATCTCAGAACGCAGTGCAACTGGTGATCGTTAAACCCATTGCTGCCAAATAATAATTGGATCTGGTCAAATACTTCCGCAGTGTAATTCACCCGTTGTAACTCCTCTGGCTTGCAGCATATGACAATTGGCTATATGTGGAGGCCTGGAGCATATTCCCGGCACGCCTGCGGCCTGATGCAAAAGGCCTGCATTTAAGCATACAACTCGACAAGTGCATTGCCACTGCGCGAACTTGAACTTCCACGCAAGTCGAGGCACTGCCGTCAGGAAGAGATGCTGGCGAGGTATGCGGCAACTTGTTCCCAGTTATCGACGCGGGTAAAACCGGTGGCAGTCAAGTTATGAGGAGTTGTGTAAAGCAGGCCCTGACCTTCATAGCAAAAAAGATTCTTGGGGAAGGTCGTCGATGAGATAGTCGGCGCGAAGGATGGATTTATCGCCACAGAAGACGTAGTGCGCAAATAGAATGCGTGCCTGCGGCGATTTTCAACAAGTTCCGAATGGTGTAACTGCCCTGCACCATCAGGACTTTGGCTCGTTCGCACAGCTTTGAACTTCCGTTTTTACTTCCGGAATCAAGGCCTTTCGCGCCGCTTCCTCCACATCATCCATTTTGTCCATCAGCACGCCCAAGCGGTGTGATATGGCCTGAATCTCCGTTTCCGAGCGCCGGTTCACATCGTAATCCAACTCGCCCCGCAGACGGTCTTTTATGTCCTGGCGATTCTGGCTCATCATGATGACCGGCGCCTGAATCGCGGCCAGCATGGAGAGGAAGAGGTTCAACAGGATGAAGGGATAGGGGTCCCACGCCCGTTTTTGCAGCGCCGTATTTACCCAGGAATAGGTCACCAGCATAATCGCAAAAACGATGATGAATGCCCACGAGCCGCCGAAACGCGCTACTGTGTCCGCGAGCCGCTGGCCAAAGGTGGACTGCTCCTCAATCACCTCATTGGGGTTGCGAGTTACACGGTTCTGGACCATTTTCTGCGTGGCGTGGAATTGCCGCGCCTGCACGGTCAGCATGTCCATGCCCGCATCCGGCCGGCGCTCGACCAGACCAGCAATGTCGTCGCGGCCTACCTCCAGGCAAACCGTCTCTTCCATCGCCATCGCCGTTGTCTGGTGCGGCGTCCGTTCCAGCATGGATGCGAAGCCGAAGAAATCGCCATGTGTCGGTTCGTCCACGACCACAACCTGCTGGTCTTCGTCCATCGCGACCACATGCACCTTGCCCGACATCATCACGTAGCCATGTTCGGCTGGATCGCCAGCTTTGAAAATGCGCTGGCGCGGCGCAAACCGCATGATTTCCACCTGCGCCGCCAGAACACGGGCTTCATCGTCGTCCAGCAACTCGAAAAGAGGAACGTGTCGCAATTCTTCAGGATCGCATGGCATGGCTTGCCTCCTTCACACCCCGGCTGGGGGGGTCGCTCTGTTGCGCCTTACCATTCATTCTTTGACGCTGTTTGCTTGTGCCGCAACTGCCGCGCCCGGTGCTGATTGCGCAGCGCTCGCCGTTCGAACCGAACCAGGCAGTATTGCGGACTCTTGGTGCATGGTAACAATAATCGCCTCGGCCGGGGTATTGCCAGCGCAGAGATAGCAGTGCGGCGTTGAGGAATCAAAGTACACCGCGTCACCGGCTTCCAGAAGACTGGACAACTCCCCGTGGTGCACTTCCAGCGTGCCTTTCAGCACATACAGAAACTCAAACCCCATGTGCATGTGCGCCTTGGGTTGCATCGCCGGAGTCAGCGGCACGAACTCGGCAAAATAAGGGTCCATCTCCCGGTTCGGCACCATGTAGCCCAGGCTCTCGAAAAAGTAGGTTGGCGGCTCTACCCCGGTCTGCGGCAGACGCAGACGCTCTTTTTGACGGTGAATCCGGAAGGTGGCCTGAGGTTCACTCTCAAAAAAGCAGGAAATATCCTTGGAAAACACCATCGCGATCCGCGCCAGGTTCCTCAGCGTCGGCACGACCCTGCCTGTCTCCAGTTGCGATAAAAAGCTGGCCGACAGCCCGGCGCGCTTGCCCAGTTCCACCAGCCCCATCGATTTCTTCAGCCGCAGCCGCCTGATCTGCTCGCCGATCCGCTTTTCGGCAATCATGCGCTCCGTGGTCTCGGCATCTACCTGAGACTTTTGCGTTTCATCGCTCTGAACCGCCGCAAATTCACTCATCGGTCCTTCAAACATAACGCAAATCTGGCGTACACGAGGAAGAAAAATGTTACGTCTACCAAAAACAACTCTCATGCTACTAAACTCACGGTGTTACCGCAATCGTTATTCAACCATGTGGTGAGAAAAGTATTTTCGGGAGCCTGAATCGTGCAAGCATGTTGTGAGCTATCACAAGGCGTTTTCAGGGCGTTGCGCCGTTGTCAGCCGCTGCCGCCAGCGCAGCGTCTGATAGCGGCTGTAATCAAGTATCCGATGCGTGGGTAGTTGTGAAAGCATTCACAGCGGGAATCGGAAAGCTGGCGCAGACACGTGAAGTGGCGCGGCCAGCGAAGGATAACTAGAAGTGGACCAGGGGCATACCAGAGCAAGGAAAAGGAACCAGGCGCCACCACCGAGGCTTGGGCTACGGTCTCCGCATTTAATCAACGAGAATATGGATCAACTATCCAGATGTGAACTATCCATATACGTATGATTTGATAGAAGATTTAGGCCTTGACTTATCCTCAAGGAGGCTTTAGTCTTATGTAACATTTAGTGTGATCTTTGATATTCCTTGTGCTTCATCCAGACGATCCAAGACCAGAGGACGTTACATAAGGAGCATCTGTTCGCAGTGTGATATTGCGCCGGCACCAACGAGAAATGTGCAATGGCATACGCCCTTGCCAACCAACTTTGACTTTGAATGATGAGGGGAAACAGCATGAAGATGATCAGAGCGATATTGCGTCCGGAGACAGCCGAAAAAGTTGCTGAATCACTTGCAGATGCCGGATTTGTTTCGATGACACAGGTCCATGTGTTCGGGCGCGGCAAACAGAAGGGCCTCACGGTTGGAACGATCCACTATGAGGAGCTTCCAAAAACGATGATTATGATGGTCGTTGAGGATAAGAGCGCAGAGCCTGTCATCAAGCTCATCGAGGATGGAGCGCACACGGGAAACTTCGGCGACGGCAAAGTATTTGTCAGCCCGGTCGAAGAAGCCTATACGGTTCGCACTGGCGCCAAGGGACTATAGGAGGAATCCATGAAGGAAGTTATTGCCATTATTCGTCCCAAGAAGGTAGGGGCGACACGAGACGCACTCGAACAACTTGGCTTTCCGAGTATGACTGCGACGGCAGTATCCGGCCGTGGGCAGCAGCGTGGTATCGCTGCAGAGGTTACTCCCCCTGTTCTCATCGAGGGTAATTTCGGCGCTACTAACGGCGGAATGAAGTACATTCCCAAGCGACTTCTGTCAATCATGGTGCAAGATTCGGATGTGGACTTGGTTGTAAAGGTCATCATCCGAGTAAATCAAACTGCTCAAATCGGTGACGGGAAGATTTTTGTCTGCCCGCTTGACGACGCGCTGCGGGTTAGAACCGGCGAACAGGGCGAAAAAGCTGTTCTCTAAAGACGTTACTTGATTTGCTCTAATTTGGCTGGCTGCAGGATAGTACATATTACTCATCATCAACATCCTGCAGCCTGCCATGTTTCAAATACAGATTATCAAAGGCGGGTCAGCCTTACTTTCTGACGCAGCATCCCGATCCAAGTTAGACCAAGCTAAAAATCCAAGTACAACGAAGATCAAACTTGATTCCGAGGCTTAAGAACCCTCTGAACAAGTGGCCTTTTCAAAATCCGCATTCCCTCGGGGGTTAAAGCCCCGCTGATTTTGCGGGTTTTATGTACGGGCTAAAGCCCGTACCCTTCAAAACATCAACTTATTCAGAGGTTCCTTAAGTAAGCATCAACCACTCTGGCCGGGAGTCATACGGTATATTTCGATCAGTTCGCTGGATTGGAGAGCGCGCTTTCTCTCTACTGCCCACGATCTGATCGGAAACAGCATTCTCGCCGCTACTTCCCTGGTGGTTACAATGCCGCAGGTGGCCAGCGCATGAAGAACGGCGTCGGAACCGGAATGCCTTCCAACAACGAAATCCGGCGTGACCCGGCCAACATCTTCGGCGGCAAACAGTTCATAAGTGCGCCGGTTTTTGAGCAGGGCGCTGCAGTGGATGCCGGATTCATGCTGAAACACCGCATTGCCAATAACAGGACGGTCCACGGGCAAAACACGCCCCGAGGCTTTAGCCACAAGATGGCATAGTTTGTCGAGCCCGCTCAACTTCACTCCGGTCCTGCGCCGTGCAGAGTGCCGCAGAGCCATCACGACCTGTTCCAACGCCGCATTGCCGGCACGTTCACCGAGGCCATTCACAGTAGCGCTAATGCAGTCCGCTCCCGCTTCGATTGCAGTAATTGAGTTAGCGGTAGCCATGCCAAGGTCGTTGTGACCATGAAACTCGAGTTTCATTGAGCGGACAACCTTGGATAAGTTTGTAAAGATGGAATTGACCTGCAACGGATCCCATGCGCCAACCGTATCCGCTATGCGCACGCGCTCTGCGCCGCTCTCCTCTATCAACGCCACAATTTTCAGCAGCCATTCCGCATCGGCGCGCGAAGCATCCTGCGCGCCCACGGAAACATGTTCAAATCGATTTCTGGCGTAACAAACGATTTCCGGAATGGACTCAAGAACCCATGATCCGGATTTACCAATCGCGTCGAGTTGGAGCTTAGACACTGGAAACGCGATATGAACCGAAGACACGCCGCAATTGACGGCCGCATCCAAATCGCTTTGCCTGGCTCGGCACCATGCAGTCAGCCGCGCGGGAAACTTCCGCGCGACAAGAGCCCGCATGTCATCGCATTCGGCCTGCCCCATGGCGGGAATGCCACACTCCAACTCAGGAATGCCGAGATCGCTCAGCGCGCTGGCAATCTGCAGCTTGTCTTCACGCGAAAACACAACGCCGGGCGCTTGTTCCCCATCGCGCAAGGTGCTATCAATAATCCAGACACGAGATTTCAGATCCAGTGCACTTAGATTCATAATCAGCATCCCCTTTGCCGCCCGCTGCCGCGCAATCAGGCAAGAAGTCCGCTGGCCGGTTCGCCGTCAGCAAGCGCATCCAGCACTTCATCGATTTTGTCCTCGGTCACTCCGCCGTACCAGTGACCCTCTGGATACACAACCATGATTGGACCATTCTCGCAGCGGTTAAGGCAGCCGGTGCAAGATACCATGACATCCTGCATATCTCGGTCAGATAACTCGTTTTCCAGATACTGCAACAGCTCTGTTGAATTCTTGCGAAAACAAGCGCCTTGATTGTCGCCCTTTAGGCGAAAGCTGGCGCAAACAAAGATGTGATGCGTTGGCTTCTCCATGTCGTCTCCTGTGTATTCGTTTTGTAAGTGGGACTGCTAAGAACATCCCATTCCGGCTCCCTGACATTCTGTTCCGCATGCCCGGGCAAACTTCTTCATTGATGTTGGCACAGTTCCCGTGCGTTCAATGCTTTCCAATCCGCTGGAAATCAGACCTGACATCTCAATTACGTTCAACCCTGCCTGCTCAAGCACCCATCGCGGCGCTCGTCCAACGCCGCTGACAAGAATGGCATGGCAGTCGCGTATGGACGCGGCCAACTCCCGCCAGCGTTCGTTGCCTCCGCCCGGCTCCGGGGTTTTGCGCTGGTCAATCAATCTACCGCCAGCATCAAATATCCAAAGGCTCTCCGCCTCCCCCAGGTGCTGATTCACGAGAATCCCTTCCATGCTTGCGACAGCAACGTAGGGTTTCTTCGGATCGGCGTCGATCTGGCCGCTCGCGCAAGCTTGCATGATGCTGGTCAGCTCTGCGGATTCCGGCGATCCGAGCAGCCCAACGGCATCCGCGCGACAGCGTGCGCAGTGGTTCATCTGCGGAACAAATATCGATACCTGCTGCCGCAGCCGCTTTGTATCTTCCGCGCTGAGGCTCTGAATGTGCTCAAAGGGAGTGTTTGCAACCGGGTAAACCGGAATGCAATTCATGATGTCGACGCCTAAGTTGCGCATTTCCTCGGCTATTTCCGGCACGTGAAAGTCATTGATCCCTGGAACAACGACCGTATTGACCTTGATCGTAACGCCGGCCGCTTTCAATGCCAGAATCGTACGCCTCTGGCGTTCCAGCAGTAGTTGCGCCGCGGCAACTCCCCGATAGATTGACCGGCCATCACGGACCCAGGCGTAAATCTTTGCGCCAATTTCGGGAATAACAGCATTCACTGTTACCGTAACATGACTTACCTGCAGGCGCGCTAAATCCGCCGCATAAGGCTCCGCGTTGAGGCCATTAGTGGCGATGCAAAGCAGCATCTCCGGGTATTTATCGCGAACCAGGCGAAGTGTTTCCAGCGTGATTTCCGGTTGCGCAAAAGGATCCCCTGGACCAGCTATGCCGACGACCTTGAGAAACGGCGCCTTATCAAGCGCAAACTCCAGATAACGCAATGCCCGAGCGGGAGTAAGCACAGCGCTGGTAACGCCAGGTCGGCTTTCGTTCACGCAGTCAAACTTGCGGTCACAAAAATTGCACTGGATGTTGCACTGAGGCGCGACGGGCAGATGAACCCGGCCCGTCTGGTGGCGAACGCTGTCGTTAAAACAGGGATGTTGCGTAAGATCAAGTGGCATGGCAATCTCCCTCACATATAACTGTAGCCGATGGGCGAGTCCTGTTGTTTGCGTTCGATGATGGTGTTAACGACTTGGTCAAAAAGCTGCTGGGTGCCGCGATATCCAAGGTGCAAAATGCGCTGACCGCCAATCCGGTCATGAATCGGAAACCCGACGCGAATAAGTGGCACTCCAAGCTGGCGGGCCACGGATTGCCCCTTGCTGCTGCCAATCAGAAAGTCTGGCGCGAGTTGCTGTGCCTGCTCCGCAATGGACATGAAGTCAATGCCCTCGCGTACAACGATCTTTCCTTCGAGCTCTGGCGTGACGGCGGCAACCGATTGCGCGAGCAACCCGCTTTCTCCGCCTGAAGCGCACAGCACCGGCACTACGCCGATCTCCGCCAAAAAAGCCGCGAGTCCCACGACAAGGTCTTCCTCTCCGTAAATCACGGCTCGCTTGCCATAAACGTACTTGTGGCCATCCACGTATGCGTCGATCAATCTACCACGTTCCGACTGATGTTTTGCCGGTGTAACTCTTCCCGACAATTGTTCCAGGGCGTGAAAGAAGATGTCCGTTTCCCGGACGCCTATCGGCGTCCCCAGGCGATGCGCCGGAAGTCCGAATTCTGTCTCAAGAAATGAAGCCGCTGTTTTCCGATGCAAAATGGTTCGTCCGAACTCGACCGAGCCTATCGCACTGGCCGCGGAACGAATGGATGCGATCGGCGTTCCCCCGGCAGGTATTTTGTTGTATGTATCGAGCGCCTGGCCATCGAGCGTGTCCGAGTAATCTGGTAGCAGCATGGCGGTAAGCGCGAAGTCCTCGGCAACCTCCTTCAGATAACGCAGGTCCGAGGCGGAAACCAAGCCAGGAAACAAATTGATCCGCCCCCTGACGCTTTTCTGCGGAGAGGCCAGTTTCTTGATCACGGCAAGAACCGCCGCATGAAAGCCATCCATGTGAGTGCCGCTATAACTTGGCGTGGACATGGGAACCAGGATCGGACCTCCGCTGTTCTTAGGGTCCTCTTCATAGTGGCTGAGCAAGAGCGCAACATCCTCTCCAATCGTTTCGCTTAAACAGGTCGTCGCTATTCCGATAAGAGCGGGATGATATTGCGAAGTAACATTCTTGATGCCCTGATACAGGCACGCCCCGCCACCGAAGATCGTGCTTGCCTCATTGAAATTCGAGGCCGCAATATCCATGGGTTCGCGAAAGTGGCTGATGATATAGCGGCGCATGTAAGTCGCGCATCCCTGCGATCCATGCAGAAAAGGCAGCGCCCCTTCAATTCCACGCACCGCAATCGAAGCGCCGAGAGGCGCGCATAGCTTACATGCGTTGCGCGTCGCCACAAAGTTAGGCAACGAGGAACATCGCGAAATGGTCTGGGTTGCGCTCATGCCGCAAACTCCTTTGCCTGCTCGCTCAGCTTCCGCGGAGTCAGACTCCATACCGGACTCATTACGCTGGCATGGACTTCACGGGCGAAGTTCAACATTCCCTCGAAGCCGGCGAGAGCTTCCTTGCGTTCATGGTTGTGATCGCAAAATCCCACGCCAAGCTTGAATGCAATCGGGCGCTCCTTCACGCCGCCAATGAACAGATCAACGTCTTTCTCCTCAAGGAAGCTGGCCAGTTCAAGCGGGTTCGAGTCGTCGACGATAATGGTTCCCTCGTCGCAAAGGTCGCGCAGTTGCTCGTAGTCCTCGCGGGTTCCAGTTTGCGAACCGACAAGCGCCGTTTGCATTCCGAGAGACCGCAGCGCGCGCACAAGCGAGAAGGCCTTGAAGGCTCCTCCGACGTAAATGGCGGCCTTTTTGCCTTTCAGCACCCGGCGGTATTCCGTAAGCTGCGGAAGCACCAAATCAAGCTCTTCCTTGACAAGCTGCCGCGTCCGCTCAAGGACCTCGCGATTTTTGAAAAACCGCGCGGCATCGTAAAGCGCTTGCGCCATGTCCTCGATGCCGAAATAGGAAACGCGCTTAAACGGCGTTCCCCATTTCTCTTTCATGCTTTTCGCCAGATACATCATCGAGCCGGAGCACTGCACAAGGTTCAGGGCCGCGCCATGCGCCTTGCGAATCTCATCCACGCGGCCGTCGCCAGTCAGGCAGGCAACAACCTGAATGCCCATTCGCTTAAAGTATTCGCGAATAATCCAGATTTCGCCGGCTATGTTGAAATCGCCGAGAATATTGACACTGAGCGGACTAACATCATCAATCGGCGCTGTGCCGACCAGTTGAAACAGCGCATCGCAGGCTGCGCGGTAGCCATCCCTTTTTGTTCCCTTGAATCCCTCCGAATGAACTGGCAGTACAGGAATTCCCTTTTCCTGGCTAACTCGCTTGCAGACGGCATCCACATCGTCGCCAATGATTCCCACGATGCAAGTGGCATAAACAAAGGCGGCTTTTGGATGGTGCGCATCGATCAGTTCGCAGAGAGCGGCATAGAGCTTCTTTTCGCCGCCCATTACCACGTCCATCTCACGCAGATCGGTTGAGAAACTTAGCCGGTACAATTCCGGCCCGGAAGAAAGCGATCCGCGAATATCCCACGTATACGAGGCGCATCCAATCGGCCCATGGACGATGTGCAGCGCATCGGCAATGGGATAGAGGACTACTCGCGAACCGCAGAATACGCAGGCGCGCTGGCTGACCGAACCAGAAGCGCTTTGCTTGTCGCACTCAATCTGATAGGATTGCGCGCCCTTGCGATACACTTGCCGCTGCCGTTCCTCTAGGATTTCGCTCATGTTTATCTCCCGACAGCAAGGCTACGTTACATGACGAGTTCAAAACTCTCTTCCGGCGCATCGCGATCTTGCTTATCCATCAGGACGCCAAGAATCTTTTCCAGCAGCCGCATCGCTCCGGCATATCCTACTGTTGGAAAATAGGAGTGGCCAATGCGATCAAGAATGGGAAAGCCATGACGCACAAATGGAATATTCTCGTCGCGCGCAATGTACTTGCCGTAAGTGTTGCCGATCAACAGATCGACCGGCTCCTGCTTGATCCATTGATGCATCAGATACATATCCGCCTGTTCCCCCCGGCGAACCTTTGCTTCCGGCGCCGCATCGCCCAGCGCCGCGTTGATTCGTTCTTCAAAGCCTGCCGCTGGCGTGCCCGTAACGATATACACCGGCTTCATGCCGATGCACACAAGGAATTCGGTCAGTGAAACGAGTTGGTCCGGGTCGCCATAAAGAGCCACCCGCTTGCCATGCAGATACTGGTGCATATCCACCATCGCATCCAAAAGCCTGCCGCGCTCATCCGTAATCGAATCCGGCACCTTGACATCGGCCATCGTGCGCAGGGAATCAATAAATCGATCCGTGGCCTGAAGGCCAATGGGAAGCTCAAGCAACTGATGCGGCACCTCGCATTTCTCTTCGAGTGCAACGGCCGCGCGATAGGATGCCGTGTGCCCCAGCGCCAGTGTGCCGATGCTGTCGCCTGCTGAACGAATGCTTTCCACCGTGGATCCACCCTTGGGGAAAAATTCGTGGACCCCCGTCAGCGGAAGATCAAGGACGTCGGAGGTATCCGGGAACATGACCAGTTCGACCTTCATGCGCTGAGCGAGAGACTTGATCTCCCGCATGTCGGAAGGCTCCACCCATCCGGGTATTACATTGACACGCCTGGTGTTGTTCTTTGTTGTTTCGGCAAAGTAATCGACCATCGCCTTGGTCATGCTGCCAAAGCCTACTACGTGCGAGCCGGAATAACTCGGTGTGTTCGCGTGAATAACATATTTGCCGTCGGGAATCTTGCCGTCCTCCCTGGCCTTGGCAATAATTTGCACAATATCGTCGCCAATTGTCTCAGACAGGCAGGTGGTGTGAACGGCAATCACATCAGGGTTATAAGTGGTAAAAATTGTCTGGATTGCTTGCAGCAGGTTTGCTTGCCCACCGAAGACCGATGTCCCTTCGGTAAACGAACTGCTGGCGGCCATGATCGGTTCCTTGTAATGCCGCGTCAAAGTGCTGCGATGGTAAGCGCAGCAACCTTGCGATCCATGGCTGTGTGGAAGGCAGTTGTGGATGCCAAGCGATGCATACATCGCGCCGATGGGCTGACAGGTCTTGGCCGGATTGATCGTGAGCGACTTGCGCTCCAGAATCTCGCTAGAAGTGTGTCTCAAGAGCATAAGAGTCTCCCTTCTCCGCAATGGAGAATATCTCGAGTAGGTTCAAACAACGATTAACCGATTACTAGTCCGCTGCGGCAGCCTTTATCTCCGGCGGAGAAGACTGCCATGGAGCAGGGATGAGAGACCATGCCTTGATATTCACCATGCGATCAATCTCGTGATAGAAGTTAATCGCCCCCTGATATCCCGCATAAGGGCCGCCATAGTCATAGCTATGCAATTGCTTGCAGGGGATTCCCGCCTTCTGCACAGCAAATTTCTCCTTGATGCCGGCGCAGAAGATAGAGGGCTTGTATATTTCGAGAAGGCGCTCTGTCTCATACTCGCTTATGTCGTCGATTACCAACTCCCCGTCGTTCATTTCCGGCATCATGCCGACATAGTCCTCCATCTCAAGGTCAGGAATGGCGGTGAGCTTTGCCGTTTCATCCGCGTTCTTGCGGGGGCGATAGCGCGTCGCATCAGGAACCACTTCGAGCTGTTCAATATTCCTGCTATCCGCATCGGCCTTGATGCTTGGCAGCACCTTGCGCCCTTCGTAATCGTCGCGGTGACCGAACTCATAGCCGGCGGCAATAATCTTCATTCCCATTTCCTTGAACAGAACCTGGTAATGATGAGCGCGCGAGCCGCCAACGAACAGCATAGCCGTCTTGCCCTCGCAGCGTGGACGAACATCATTCCGCGCCTCTTCGACGGCGGGCATCTCTTCGGCGATCACCTTCTCAATTTGCTTTTTGAGATCGGCATCGTCAAAATACTCGCCGATCTTGCGCAGCGATTTCGAGGTGCTATCGGCGCCGATGAAGTTCACCTTGATCCATGGAATGCCAAACTTCTTTTCCATCATTTCAGCCACATAGTTGATGGAGCGATGACACATTACGAGATTCAGATCCGCCGTGTGAGCATTCGTCATGCTCTGGTAATCGGAGTTGCCGCTGAACGTGGCAATCCGCTTGATGCCACAGCGCCGGAATAACTCGTCAATCACAAAGCCGTCGCCGCCAATGTTGTACTCGCCAAGAAGGTTGATCTTGAACTTCTCCTCATGCGGAGTGTCATCAAGCCCAATTACATTCTTGAAAAGCGCATTGTTGGCGATGTGGTGGCCGGCGGACTGACTGACCCCGCGGTAGCCTTCGCAACTGAAGCCAAAGACGTTGATGCCGAGTTCTTCTTTCATCGCGCGCGAAACAGCATGAACGTCATCGCCAATAAGCCCAACCGGACAGGTTGAAAAAATTGCGATTGCCTTGGGATGAAAGAGCTGGAAGGCTTCCCTCACGGCGGCCTTCAGCTTCTTCTCTCCGCCAAAGACAATCTGCTGCTCCTGCATGTCGGTCGACAGGCAATAGTTGATGAAGTTGGGAGAGTCTTCGGTCGGTGGATGGGTTTGATTTCTGCGTGTAAGCCAACTATAGAAACCACAACCAATCGGGCCATGGGTAATGCTGAGAATGTCACGGCTGGGGCCGATCACAACGCCCTTGCACCCGGCATAGGTACAGCCGCGCTGCGTAATGATTCCCGGAAGTGTGCGCACATTCGCCTTGATTTCCGGAACGGAGCCATCCGGGAGGTGTTGGTTGATGACGATCTGTTCGGCGCGCCTCCGCCCGACTTTCGTCGGGTAGATTTTGGTGAGCTCACTCTTGATTGTCGTGATATTGTCTTCCATCGCCGCCCTCTCTCCTGTTGTTCGTTGCCTCTAAGCAGGTTATCCATCTACTCATGGAATGAAATAAATTGCGCCGATGACTCACAATGACCGGCCTCACGGGCTTCTACGCGAGTGCAAAGCTCCGCACCACTCCTTCGGCAGGCGCCTTTTCAATCGGCGCCTCATCGCCGCCAGCGCTGTCTATACAACGCCTGCGGGCACTCGGAAGGCCGGCTGCGGAACCGGAAGCGCTGCCGCCGGCTTGCCAGCATCGGCAACTTCCTCATCTCCCGCAAACCCGAAATCAATCAGCAGCTTTTCCAGCGCGGACATCTCCAGCGGCTTTGGAATAACAAACATTTTGTTGTCATTCATCGCCCGGGCCAGCTTGCGGTATTCGTCCGCCTGCGGGCACTTGGGCTTCCATTCGATGACCGTCTTGCGTTGAATCTCCGCGCGCTGCACATCGTTATCGCGAGGCACAAAGTGGATTACCTGCGTGCCAAGCTGACGAGCAAGTTCGTCAATCATTTCCAGTTCATGGTCGACCTTGCGGCTGTTGCAGATCAGTCCGCCCAGACGAACGCCGCCGGCCTGCGCAAATTTCACAATGCCCTTGCAGATGTTATTGGCTGCGTACATTGCCATCATTTCGCCGGAGGTGACAATGTAAATCTCCTGGGCCTTGCCTTCACGCATCGGCATAGCGAATCCGCCGCAGACCACGTCGCCCAAGACGTCATAAAACACATAGTCCAGGTTGAGTTCTTCCTTGTAGGCGCCTAACTGCTCCAGGAGGTTGATTGAAGTGATAATGCCGCGGCCGGCACACCCAACGCCCGGCTCAGGACCACCGGATTCCGTGCAGTAGGTATCGCCAAAGCCTCTCCACCGGATGGCTTCAAGGTCAACGTCATCGCCTTCCTCGCGCAGTGTGTCGAGCACCGTCTTCTGCGCCAGGCCGCCCAGCAGCAAGCGCGTTGAATCCGCCTTCGGGTCGCAGCCGACGACCATGACTCTCTTCCCCATTTCCGCCAAGGCCGCAACTGTGTTCTGGGTCGTGGTTGACTTACCGATTCCGCCTTTTCCGTAAATAGCAATCTTTCTCATTGAGTAAGCTCCTGACACGGTCTGTCGGTGAAGAAGTTCTTGAGGAAGACGAATACCGCACGGCGCTCAGGCACAGATGACCTCAGACATGATCAAGATGCCAGACGCGCTTCGCACAGCGGGGGCATATAGCTCCGCCTGTCAGCACACGTCAACTGCAAGCCGAATAAAGGCACAATCCTACCCGGCTCATTCAATTTGATTAGGAATTGCTCAACGGAGAGCAAGGAAACACGGCTATGCGTGTTATAAAAGCGGCTCTAAAATCCGGCGTCCCACTCCTGCGGACAATCGTGGTCCTGCAGAACGTAAGTGGTATCCGTACTCCTGGAGTGAATTTATGATGACACCTGGTTGCACCCTTGTCAAGGAATTTTGGATAAAGATGTCATGCTTCGGCGCAATTATTCACTCTCACAAGCCCTAAGAGCCAGAAAGTGTTGAACACTCTGGCTAGAAACAGCGCCAACATCTGGTGATTTTTATTGGACGCGGACAACAAGGTCGCCTATTCTAAACTTGACTCCAGTAAAATTTGCTTCAGTTCAGTATGGTTTGACCCGATAGAGCCAGATTGGAGAGTTTATTTGATGCAGGATCATGTAGTCCCATCTCATCTAGCACTTTTTCATCGCACCAGCCAGATCGTCAGCTCTGACTTGCCAATCGACGCGATGCTACAAGAACTCATTGCTCTTACGAGTGAGGTGACCGGGTGCGACGCCTGTCTGGTCTATCTTCCGGACTATGCCACCAATGAGATTGTGCTTCGCGCTTCGAAGTTGCCGCACGCGAATGAGATCGGGCAGGTGAGAATGAAAATGGGAGAGGGGATCACGGGCTGGGTCGCGGCCAACAAGTCGGTGGTTGGGCTCTCGCGGAATGCCTTTGCTGACAGCCGTTTCAAGAGCTTTTCCGCCCTGGTTGAAGACACGTATGAAGCCTTTCTGTCGGTTCCATTGGTGAATAGCGGTCAGGTAATCGGCGTTTTGAATGTTCATCACAAGGAGCCCCACGAGCACACGCCGGAAGAAATTTCGCTGCTCAGCTTTCTCGGTGAGCAGATGGGGGGAGCCATCGCCTATTCGCAGTTGGCGGAGGATCACTCCAGGCTTCAGGAGGAAACGCTTCAGATCAAAGAGCAGTTGGAAACCAGGAAGCTGACCGAACGCGCCAAGGGAGTCTTGCAACAGCGGTTTAATTTTTCCGAGCGCGAGGCATACCAGCGCTTGCGCGATGAAAGCCGCCGTTTGCGCAAGCCATTGCGCGCAATCGCGGAGGCGATCCTTCTGGTGGAAGAAGTGGTTCAAGACGATCATTCCACAGGGAAACAGGGATCATCCGAAGAAAACGCAGACAGATAAAAGACGAAAACCGGAAGAAGCAAGCGAACCGCGGCTCTCACCCTTCAAGCAGAAGCAGCCGCGCCGGATCAAGCCTTACCTGCCAGGGTTGAGGCTGCGCACTCAGTGAGCGCCAGAGTTCTTTGGGAAGATCGGCTTGCAGATGTGATGGTTCTCCGGCCCGCGGCGCGGCGTGCAGCCGAAGATACAGTGTCATCTCGTGCGGCGCTTCGCTGGTGCTCACCAGCCAGCAGGGAAATGTGTTATCTCCATCAAGCTCCTGCCCGAAGACAATCTGATGTGAGCGCAGGCCAACATGCGTCAGTCCATCGGGAACCGGGACCGCTGTTGCAAGCTGGCAATTCCACGCATCCACGGCGATGCGGTTCGCGTCCACTCGCCGCGCGGAAACAATGTTTTTGCAGCCTGTCAATCGCGCCGCAACCACGGTGCGCGGCCGTTCAAACAGTTCGTGCTTTGGTCCACTGGCAATGACGCGGCCGCGATCCAGCACCAGCAGATCACCGCAAAAGCGGAATGCTTCCTCCATGTCGTGTGTTACAAAAATCACCGCGCCGTTGTAGTCCGCCAGCGTGACGCGAAGCTGCTCCTCCGTCTGCCTCCGCAGATGCGGGTCCAAGGCCGCGAAAGGCTCATCGAGCAGCAGCGCGTCCGGCTCGATAACCATCGACCGCGCAATGGCGACGCGCTGCCGCTGGCCACCTGAAATTTCTTTTGGATAGCGGTCCGCCAGTTCGGCAATGTGCATGAGATGGAGTTGCCGGTCGACGCGGCTTTGCCGCTCTTGTTCCGGCAGAGCGCTCAAGCCAAATGCAACATTTTCCGCCACCGTCATGTGCGGAAAAAGCGCGTAATCCTGAAAGACAACGCCAATTCTGCGTTTTGCCGCGGAAACATTTTGCCGCGAAGCGCTGTCATACAAGACGCGGCCGTTCAGCACAATCCGTCCGCGATCCGGTGTGGCAATGCCCGCAAGGATGCGCAACGTCATGGATTTTCCCGCTCCGGAGGCTCCCAGCAACCCAACCGCTCCCCGGCCTGCGCGAAAGGCCACCTGCAAATTGAAGCTTTCCAGAGATTTTTCAATGTCAACTTCAAGCGCCGCTGAGTTCCCGGTCTCATCAATGCAACGCGCAAGAAGAGGAAGCGGCTCAGGGAAAGACTCGGGAAACAACGCGGCCCGTTTGCGCGGCAACCGCACCGTGGCGCTCTGACGGTTGAGCAAGCGAATAATCGCCAGCGAGAGTACAACAATTAAGCTAACCCACAAATAAGCCAATCGCATATCACCGCTGGCCACGGCGGAATAAATAGCGAGCGGCATGGTTTGCGTGCGTCCAGGGATATTTCCGGCCAGCATAAGTGTCGCCCCAAATTCTCCCAGGGCGCGTGCAAAGGCCAGAATTGTTCCAGCAATCACGCCCGGCGCCGCCAGCGGCAACAGCACTCTGCGGAAGACGGTCCACTCGGAGGCGCCCAGCGTTCGCGCCGCCTGTAGCAGGGTCGGGTTGACCTGCTCGAATCCACCCAGCGCCGTGCGATACATCAGCGGAAAGGCCACGACGGTTGCGGCGATTACTGTCGCTGGCCAAGAGAATACGATTGTGACGCCGATCCGTTCCAACGCAAGGCCGATGAAGCTGCGTCGCCCGAAGATCAACAAGAGAAAAAAGCCCAAAACCGTGGGCGGAAGGACAAGCGGAAGCGTCAGAATGCCATCGATCCAGGAGCGCCAGCGGCCGTGCGACTTGTACATCGACCTGGCCGACAGCATGCCCAGGAAGAATGTGGCCACCGTAGCCGCACAGGTAGTGGCCAGCGAAATCAGCAGCGGCGATGGATCGATAGGAAAGGTCACAGTGTGGCTATTGTAAATCCATGTTTTACAAAAATAGCTTGCGCAGCGGGGCTGCTCAAATAATCGACGAACTTGCGCGCAGCCTCTTCATCATGGCTTGACCGGACCACGGCGGCGGGGTAAATTACCGGCTCATGCGTCGCCTCCGGGGCGACCGACACAATGCGAACCTGATGGGAGGCTTGCGCATCCGTGGCATAAACCAGGCCAGCATCCGCGTTGCCGGTTTCAACATAAGTCAAGACCTGCCGGACATCATGCGCCAACACCAGCTTTGTTTTGATCTGATCCGCCAAGTGGAGGGCTGTCAGCGTTTCCATCCCGTACTTACCGGCCGGAACGCTGGCGGGATCGCCCAGAGCGATCAGTCGAATGGAGTGATCCGTGAGTCCTTGAAAATTCTGAAGATGAGAATCGCGCGACGCAATCAGGACCAATGTATTGCGCAGCAGATTATGCCGCGATCCAGGCACGACCAAGCCCTTTGCATCCAGATCGTCCATGGGGTTCAAGGCTGCTGAAAAAAACACATCCGCTGGAGCGCCCTGTTCAATTTCCTGCGCCAAGGTTCCCGAGGATCCGAAATTATTCCGGAAATCCATCTCCGGGTGGCTGTGTTTGTACGCGGCTTCAATCTCCACCATGGAATCCTTCAGGCTTGCGGCAACGGAGAGCGTCAATGAAGTGTGCCGCGAAAGATGGCACGCACTAAAAAATGCAGTAAACACAAGCAGCGCCGTGCAAAAGCAAATCCACAATCGGCATTTTCCGGGGTATTTGAATCTCATGAATTCCTCCTTGAATAGCTAATTCTGGCGCCTAAGGAACCTCTAAACAAGTGGCCCTTTCAAAATCCGCATTCCTTCGGGGGCTAAACAGGCTGCTCAGCCAATATGCTTTTGGCAGCTTTTGCAAGTCTACCAGGAAGTCATGTTAGTAGCTGAAGCGAAGCGCAAGCTGCACAACGCGGGGGTCTGTTGCTGTTGAACTGATGCTACCAAAAGCCGTCGAGCCATAGCTTCCATTCGGCTGCGAAAAAGCAGGCGTGTTTGTAAGGTTGAAAATTTCCGCGCGAAACTCCGCATTAACCCTCTCACCAATGGCTGTGTGCTTCAGCAATGCGATGTCCCCATCGCGGTAAGCAGGCCCGCGCACCGGATTCCGCGAGGCATTGCCCAGCGTATATGTCCCTGCCGGACTAAAGGCGGCGGTGTTGAAGAATTTCGTAGGTTTGCGCTGGCTGGCAGGCAAGCTGGTTTTGGCGATTACATTTGGCCGTTGCAGCACAAAGCCGGCGAAACTATTATTGTTGGTTGCCTGAGTAATGGTAACCGGCATGCCGGATTGCACGGTAAGAATTCCATGCAGTTCCCATCCTCCCAGCGTCTTTTCCATCAATCCCGTGCTGGCGAAGTTATGGCCGCGTCCGGCGGGCAGCTTCCAGGTGCCAATCGCGGTAAGCACGTTGGGCATGTCGCCGCTGGAAGAATCCCGTTCGAGACGCGGATGATAAGTATCCGCCGCGATCAGGCTGCTGGAGTTGGGAGAGGAAAGCACGGTCGTCGAAAAAACCGATGAGGCGTCGTCAATCAACTTGGAGCGCGTGTAACTAACAAGAATCGAGGTGCTGCTTGTCAGCCGCTGCTCCAGCTTTGCTTCAAAGCCGTTGTAGTTGGTTTCGCCGGAGTTATTCCGGTAATTGGCGACGTTAAGAAAACGGGGAAAGGGCTTGATCGACTGTGCGTAAGTAATGCTTTTACCGCCAATAGAGGATGAAGCCGGCAGCTCACCGTAATAGGGATTCGCAATCTTGGCCTTCAACGTGTCCTTAAGCGCAAGTTGCGCAACGGTTAGCTGATTCAAGTTGGAGTCCGGAATTCCTACGTGAATTACATGTGAGCCGACATAGGCAAATTCAACCGAGATATTGCTGGTAATCGCGCGCTGCACGGCAAGGTTCCACTGCTGCACGTAGCCGGAACCGAGCTTACGATTGGCCGAGTAAACGCTCTGGCCCAATCCGGCATCGGCTGTGTGAGAAATGGTTGAAACCGTTGGCCCGGAGGAAAGCGCAAAGGCGGCGTTCAAGCTGTCCTGCGTCTTTTGCGCGACATTCTGAATAAAGGGGAACTGCGGCGTGGTAAAGGGTGTGGTAATGCCGGATTGGTCGAAAAAGACAATGCCAAAGCCACTGCGCACCACGGTCTTGGGCGCAAGCAAATAGGTAAAGCCCACGCGGGGTGCAAAATTGGTAAAGTGCAGGTCGCGCGCGCTGGTGGAGTATCCATCCCGGCCAAGATACTGCAACTGCTGCGTCTTCAAATTGAAGACGGCGCCCTGGTTGTTCTTCTCCGTCGAGGGAAAGTCTAGAGTCCAGCGCAGCCCTATATTCGCTGTAAATTTATTCGATGCCTTCCAGTCGTCCTGCACAAAAAACTCGGCAATATGGTCGCGCGGGCGCATCTTGTTTTCCTGTAGGTCAATGGCAAAGTTATCCACCTGCCCAAGCAGAAAACTGGCGAAGGCGTTTCCTTCGCTACTTCCCGAAGTGGTTTGCAGGTTGGTGCCTGTGGTGGTGAAAGCGAATGTGCCAGTCGGGCTGCTGGGCGCGATGGCGTTCAACTGATACCAGCGCACATCCGCGCCGGCCTTGATAAAGTGCGCCCCGCGCGAAACGGAAAAAATATTCAGCAGTTGCGTGACGGAGGTTTCGTAGTTTGAAAAGGCACCCGACGTGGAACCAAGTTGCTGCATTCCGGTAATTGTAAACAGCGGCATCGCGTTGTTGAATGCGCCGTTGGTAGGGATGCCGGGAAGGTTAAGAACGCTACTGGGCGTACCATTTACGGTCGTGCCCGAACTGATATTCGAACGGCGGGTGTAACCCAGGCGAAGATCATTGAGCAGATGCGGCGAGAAAGTGTGCGTCTCGTTCAGCACAAGTTGCTGCCCGGTGATATGGCTAAGTCCGGTAACATTGTTCGTGCCCAGAATGGTTCCGCTGATGGCTCCACTGCCGTTGGGGAAGGGCGTGGCTGGATCCTCTACTTCATGGAAATACGAGTAACGGCCAAAGGCGGTGTCCTTGTTCCCTTTGCTCATATCCACGCGCGTATCGAACTGGTTCTGGTGGTCCTCGTCCTCGCCAACATGTATATAGTTATTTGCCGAGTTAGGGTTGCTGACCGGAGGAAAGTACGTTAGCAGTGTCTTTGCCACGCTGTCAAAATATACAGGGTTGATATAGTCGTCGGCGAACTCGGTGCGGCTGCTTGCATTCGTTGAACTGGAAGGATCATAGACTTTTGCCACGCCCTTGAAGATTCCCCGGCGTTCATTGTCGGTTGGAATGGTGGATGTGCGAACCACACCAACATTGGATCGCCATCCCTGATAGTCAACGAAATAGAACAGACGATTGTGAAGAACAGGCCCGCCCGCCGTGGCGCCGTACTGATCGCGGCGGAAGCGTGGCTTGCTGGAAGCTTTGGGCGCGAAATAGTTGCGCGCGTTGAGCGCCTCATTGCGGAAATAATCGTATGCGCTGCCGTGCCACTGGTTGGTTCCGCCGCGCGTGCTCAGGTTGATTACGCCGCCATTGAAGCGGCCAAACTCAGCCGGCACGTTGTTTGATTGGATGTTGAACTCCTGGATATCATCGACAATCGGGAAAAAGACCACTTGCCCCGGCTCGGGCTGCAGGGCGGAGATGCCGTCGAAGAGATATTCGTTCGTGCGCGGCCGGCCGCCGTTGATGCGCGGTAACTGCGTGCCCGGCGGCAATGCGACGCCCGGAGCCTGTGCCGCAAGGTTGACAAAGTTGCGCGGATTCAGCGGCATGTCGGGAATGGTGCTACCGTGGATGACGGTCTGAATGTTGCTTCCATCGGTCTGCAATAAAACGGCATCGGCGTTGACGGTCACAGTTTCCGCCACGGAGCCAATCTGAAGCGCGAGATCAACGCGGATGCGCTGGCCGGTTTCGACATGAATGCCTTCCCGATCCAGCCGCTTGAACCTGGGAGCGGACGCCGTGATCTGGTAGACGCCGGGCTGCAATTGCAAGAACAGGAAGTCGCCGCTGCTGGTGGTAACCGTCTGCTGGCTAAGATGGTTGCTTTCGTTAGACGCTGTTACCTGGGCCCCGGAAACCGGAGCGCTGGAGCCGTCGAAGATGCGGCCCGTGAGTTCACCGCTCCCCATCTGGCCCAGGAGCGAAGCCGCAGCCCCGGAAAGGCCAAGGAAGATCAGCATGATGCGGCTGTAACACCTTGTCATCGCTCCTCCACAAAGTGAGCATCCAAGAGAAAGTAAAGACAGCTCGAAGGCCTATAGATCAACAAGTATGCAGCGATTGTCTTTTCCGCCGCACAAACAGTGCAATCAAAACAATGATGTATGTCTGTTATACACTCACTGTGTCGTCTGAGCAATACATTAACCCTACGATCTGGATTTATTTCTTCAAAATTGCCCACGCAGAGGGTTCTAGCCCGGCTGGATCAAATTCAGAATTGGTGTAGAGGGAGTTGATGCAGCCAAAAGCCGTTTTCCTCTCCGGGGTCCCCGACGAGCGATCTTTGCTCGTTGGGGTGAAAGAAAACGGCACCCTGCACAATGATTCGTACTGCACGATATTTCTGAATTTGCTCTATTGATCCGGCAACTAAATACTGTCAGGGTGCCCCATCCATTTCCGCGTTTTTTGCGGAAATGGGTGGGAAACAATGTCACTGTTTTCTTGCCGGATCAATAATGCCTGGCCGGAAGCATTGCGTTTGCAATATCAAAGCGTCCGCTTTTGTCTGATGACCGCCGGGATAGTCTTGAGCGAAACACATCTGTATGGGATTCACAACGCGCTTGCGCCTGAACTTCAGCGTGCCAATCAGCCATCGAGGGCATCACGGGCCTCTTCATTCGAGCGAAGCCGAAGCAACTTATTCTTGTTTAGCGTTTCCAGACCGTGCAGTAAGCTTGGATATCAAGCAGACCAGAATATGCTATATATTTGATATGTGGGGTTTGATTGCATCCAATGGAAATACGAAATAATCTGGCGCAGTTGCGGAGTAAGAGAGGCTTTGGAGCTTCCCAGTTGGCAACGGAGGTTGGCATCAGCCGCCAGACAGTTTATGCCATTGAGGCGGGCACCTATGTTCCCAATACGGCGGTCAGCCTCAATTTGGCGCGTGCCCTTGACGTCACTGTCGAAGACATATTTCAGATTGATCCTGAGCTTCCGGTTCCGGCTGAGACCGCCGAGGCAATCGTTTTGGGCGGCACGGAGCCGGTATTGCCCGGTAAGCTTCTTCGCCTTTGCCGGGTGAACGGACATCTTGTTGCCATACCGCCCGAGCCAGGCGGTTGGGGGTTGCAGGCAATGGATGCCGTTCTTCTTACGCCAGTTCGGAGCGGAAAGCAGGGCGACACCGCGAAGGTGAGGATTGTGGGCAATAACTGGGATCATCCCGCCCGCATCCTGATCGCGGGTTGTGACCCGAGCGCATCCATTCTGGCAAATACGCTGCAGCGGCAGGGCTGCGAACTGGTAATTGATTATGAGAACAGCACACGCTCACTGGAGTTGTTGAAGGAAGGACTTGTGCATATAGCCGGCACTCACCTGGTGGATAAAGGAACAGGAAAAGCCGATCTGTTGCCTGTTACAAAGGTGTTTTCCAGAAACTCCGTCGCAATTATCTCTTACGCAATGTGGCAGGAGGGATTAGTGGTGGCTCGCGGCAATCCGAAGAAGCTTCTCAGCATTGCGGACCTTGTGCGCCGGGGCGTGCATATTGCGAATCGAGAGCCGGGAGCGGGTTGCCGGCTCTTGCTGGATGACATGTTGCGGGAGCATAACATTTCCAGCAGTCAGGTGAAAGGGTACGAGCGGGTGATTGCCGGGCATTTTCCTGCCGCGCGTCTGGTGCAAAGCGGCCAGGTGGATTGCTGCATAAGCACGGAAGCGGTGGCGCGTTCTTTGGGCCTGGACTTCATCCCCCTGGCAGAGAAACCTTACCACTTGGTTATTCGCCGCTCTCAACTCGATCTTCCTCCTATTCGGATGTTGTGTGAAACGCTGGGGCACGTACCATTTCGCAATGAAGTGGAAATTTGCACTGGTTACAATATGCACACCTCCGGTGACCGCCTCATCTGAGAAAAGTGGCATCTCTCTCTTGTGTTACCGTGCGGCTTGCGCGCTGGAAAAAGAATCGGAGACTTTGCGAGAATAAGAAATGGAATACGCCAAAAAACATTGCTTGGCTATTCTGAGCGTGCTGCTCGCCTTCAGCGCCCTGCGTGGTCCGGTCCTGGATTGGTCAACATGCGCAAGCAGAATCGCATCGCGGGCTATGTTAGAGCATTTCTCCTGTAAGTGTGAAGTCTTTGAAGTCGTGCAAGGTGGCTTTTTCTTGAGAAAAAAGCCACTCGGCAGCCGTGGGTTCCCTCTATAGCAACAGGAAAAATGCTCTAGCAATCAAGCTTTGACCGCCTTTGGGGCCTTCCGATTCGGTTGGACTTTGCGCGTTACTTATAAAGGTGTCCTGCGGTCTTTTTACGACGCGCTCAACAGAATAAGTGTGAAAGTCAATTTCGTTGACCGCTCCAGCACTGATCTCTCCCGGAGCGATCTTCGCGCGTACCTGTATTTTGTCACCGGTTACTTTTACAATACGGAGGAGCGATACAATATCGCAATCAAAAATCTCCAGAGACGGCCAGAAGGAAGAAACTGTTGGCGGAGCGCGACCGTCCATGAGAAAAGATACATGATTGAGGCATAAATGATGAATGCAAGAGTGTGCTTTGCGGTAGGATGCGCGGCGCTGATAGCGGCGGCTGCACAAGGACAATCGAAGAGCGGTTGCGAAGCGCTGAAGCAACTGGCAATCCCCGGCGTGAAGATGGAAGTGAGCCGGGCGGAGATCCTGCCTGCTGGAGCAGCGCCCAAGGAAGGCCCCTGGAGTTATGCGGGACCGCTGCCGGAGCGCTGCATGGTGGAGGGCGTGCTGAACAAGCGCGTCGGCGCCGGCGGCAAGCCCTACGGCATTCGCTTCGCTTTTGCACTGCCCAGTGAATGGAACCAGGACTTTCTGATGCAGGGCGGTGGCGGAGCCAATGGAACCGTGGGAGCGCCCATTGGCGCGACCGCGGCCGGCGACAAGCCCGGCCTGACGCGCGGTTTCGCCGTGGCCAGTAACGATACGGGGCACCAGGGAGCCGGCTTTGATTTCGGCTTTATCAAGGACGAACAGGCATATCTGGATTTTGCCTACGAGGCCAATCATCAGGTGGCGAATGTGGCCAAGCAGTTTATCGCTGCCTACTACGGCAAGCCCGCGACCCACTCTTACTTCGTTGGTTGCTCCACGGGCGGACGCGAGGGCATGATCCTGACCGAGCGCTATCCCGATGTTTTCGACGGCGTCGTTTCTGGCGCGCCGGCGCGGCGGACCGGCTTCTCGAACCTTGCTTCTGGCCCGTGGGCCGCGGTTGCCTACAACCAGGCTGCACCCAAGGATGCCAGCGGCAAGCCGATCATCGCGCAGGCGCTTTCCGTTGATGATCGCAAGCTGGTTATCAGTGCACTGCTCAAGCGCTGCGACGCCAAGGACGGCGTGGCTGACGGCATGATCTTCGATCCGCTGGGGTGCGGCTTTGATCCGGCGGAACTCGAGTGCAAGGGCGCGAAGAATGCAAGCTGCCTTTCGGCTGCGCAAGTAACGGCGATCAAGAAGGCCTTCGCCGGGCCAAAGAACCTGCACGGCGATCAGGTCTATCCGGGATTCCTCTATGACACGGGTGTCGCTGCCACGGCGCCGATTCCCGGCATGCTCTCGATTGGACCGGGCATCTTTGGCTCACCCACGACAGCGACGGAAATCGACGTCGATCAGTTGGCCAAGACCGCGGCGCAGCCTCTGGTGGATGCGCTTTCAACCAATCTGACGACCTTCTCGGGCCATGGTGGCAAGCATATCTTCTATCACGGCGACAGCGATCCCTGGTTCTCCGCACTGGATACGCTGGGCTACTACCAGGCCATGGCTGCTGACAACGGTGGATTAGAAAAAGTCTCTGAGTGGAGTAGGTTCTTCTTTGTGCCGGGTATGGGCCACTGTGGCGGCGGAGAGGCGGCTCTGGATCGCTTCGACATGCTTGGCGCTATTGTCAACTGGGTGGAAAAAGGCATTGCGCCGCAGTCGGTTGAAGCCAGCGGCAAAGCCTTCCCTGGCCGCTCCCGTCCGCTGTGCGCATATCCAAAACATGCGCAGTACAAGGGCCGCGGCGACACGGAGAAGGCTGAGAACTTCGAGTGCAGATGAGCTGCCGGAAAGCGAGCCAGTGAGATCACGCATGCGGTGAACCCGGTCCGTATTGATCCAGCACGATTGGATTGCGATACAAAAAAACAACCGCAGGTCCTTCGACTCCCTCTGCACCAATTCTGAATTCGCTCTAGAGCATTTCTCCTGTTGCTATAGAGGGAAACCACGGATTCCAAGTGGCTTTTTCATCAAGAAAAAGCCACCTTGCACGACTTCAAAGACTCCACACTATCAGGAGAAATGCTCTAACCCCTGAACGTTGCCCGTTTGCCTACGGTTCGACACCTCGTTAGAGTTTCTGGACAGGTTCAGCGAGCGGTTCTCCAATTGATATACACCAACCAATTTTGCCGGGAGTGGTTTTTTCTTCTGCTTCAGCTTCGTCATCATTACCCGCGTCGTGGGCAGAGCTTCTTCCGCTCTGCCACGACAACAGACCACGAGGTCATCGGCATAGTTGACGATGTATGCTCCAAGACGCTGTTCGTGCCCCATCTTCTTCCATCCGAGCACGAACCTGCGCATGTAGAGATTACTGAGCAGCGGGCTGATCGGAGAACCCTGTGTGCTCCCGCGACCCTCGTCCCGATTGCGCGTACTCCGATGCTTCTTCCCACGCTCAACCGGGGTCACGCCCACTCCTCATCAAATCTAAGGAAGAGCCTCTCTATGGCCGTTTTTGGGTGCCCTCCGAGGGATGGACCGCGATAAAGTTTACAAGTTTACTATTGAGCTTTTCCGTAGTGATCGCGTCGCCGAAGACCGTACGTACTTCGTTGCCTGAATCATACTTAGTAAACCTGACGGTCGAGGTGGATGGATTACTTGTTTTCGCAAATTCGACAATAACGTCCTGCATGTCGTTCGAAAGTTCGCGATCCCAGTTCGTCCAGTCACGGGTTCGGCGAATGAGATTGAACGCATTGTATGTTCCAAGCCAGTACGGCACATCAGACGTGTGATATGCACCTGCGGTTGCAGTATCCATATCGGAGAAAGTGACACCAGGCGTAAACGGATGAACGCGCGTGAACAGATAGAGGTACGCTGGTTGCTTTCCGGTTCTGGTTTGCGCTCTAGCCCACTCGCGAACCGAAATGGCAAAACCGCTGTTCTCTCCAATCTGCTCTGCCTCCCGCCTTGCTTCGGCGTCATCCCGCGTCGGACACAATTCAAGCAACTCAGAGGAAGCGCTCCCGTACATCTGGGCAGCGAGTGTCCGGAACTGCGCCACGGTGTTGGCGGTTCTTATCGGTGAAGCGGTGCCTATGTCGTTGGCGGTAGAGCCGGTCAGCAACGGCACATCGATCTGCTTGCCCTGCTTGAAAATGCTGTCCACCGATTCCGGAAGTACGTATCCGTCGACAATCGGGGATGATTGAATACCAGCTGCTTGCGCTGCCGCGAATATCTTATCCGAGGAGATCGCTCGCATCTCTTCGAGGCTATGGACTTTCAATTTCTCTTGGAATTTGAGACCTTGTGCCTCTGCATCTGCAAGTTTCGGACTAGGTGGAATTACACCGCCCAGCATGGAACCGCTCATACCGACGATTCGCCGGAAGAGTCCCTTCGCCAAGGGACTCGCTTGAAGAATGCTTATGGACATGGCGCCTGCTGATTGTCCAACCAGTGTGACGTTGCCAGGATCGCCACCAAATGCTGCGATATTGCTCTTCACCCATTCGAGCGCAGCGATCTGATCCAACAGCCCCCAGTTCCCGCTCGCCTTGTAGGCCGACTCCTTGGTTGCCTCCGGATGTGCTGTAAAACCCATCACCCCCACACGGTAGTTCGCCTCTACATAGATCACGCCTTTCTTGGCGATTTCATCACCCGCGTACAGGGGCATTGAAGCTGAACCAACATAGAAGCCGCCTCCATAGATGTAGACGACAACGGGAAGAGGGGTGCCCGCTTTCGAATTAGCCGGCGCCCAAATATTCAGGTAGAGACAATCTTCTCCGGCAAGCTCATCTCCAAAATACTGATTGGTCGTTGTGGAGCGCAGTCTCTGCAAGCACTCAGCCGGCTTCCTGTTTGCCGTCCATACTCCATCCCAGGGAACAACCGGCTGCGGCGCGCGCCAGCGATTCTCTCGGAGTGGTGGCGCCGCAAATGGAACTCCAAAATAGGTCTTGACGCCATCGGCTCCCATTGTGCCAGACACAAGCCCACCTTCAATCTTCAGAGGATCACCGGGGATGCTCCGCGTAGTCTGCGCCCGTGAGACTGCAAGGTTAAGAGATGTGAGTCCACAAAACATAATTACAGCTATACGTTTGGCCAAGCTAGCGCGTTCACAAATCATACTTTCTCCAGATTCCGATCAAAAAATGGACTTTGAACATGTCAACTCCGATACTGTTAGCAGATGCGCTACTGCCTTCTACATCTCGCATTGCCAACGTTGGGTAACATGAGAAGGCATAAGGACACAGGCGATGGATTACATTCGCATAGCGTCCTTATGCTCATACTCATTTCTCACTTGCTGCTTCCTGCATGGCTCTAGCGTATCAAGTACCGAGGAGTTTTTGCGCGGCTACGCTGAAATCGAGCTTGTCACCATTAGCGGATTTGCTATCGCCTGCCACAACTCGCGTTTTTCGCACCAGGCAACGTTAGTATGCTGATTGTTGCAGGAGCGAAGCGCACAACGCCCCGCTTAAACTCGTCACCTTTGTATTCCGGGACTGCGCCATCTCCTGCTACTTTAAGTTCCTGCCCGTTCAGCAACACCGTCTTACTCAGCATGTCAAGGGAAGACAGCGTGTAACGTTTTCCCCCAATGGGTAGTGTAAGTGAATGAGCATTCGATTTGTCCGCATTGAGAATAAGCATCGATACGCCCCCCGGTGCATTCTTCATGCACTGTGCGTAGATTCGCATCCCGGTGGATGGGCTATTGCTTGGATCTAATGAACGGGTACCCATTGTACGGTTCCAAAGAAGAGCCGCCCAGTAGTCAGGACGCGGATCATATGTTTGTTCATCGAGCATGCCGTAATCGCTACTGGCAAGCGTGTTGAACATAACGGATTTCACACTTTTCTGTGCATGACTTCCAAGCTGATCAAGCAGACGGAATGCATCAACGAACGTTGATGCCCAAGTATCCCCTCCACAGGATGCCTCTCCGGTCTCCGTCAAGAATAGATCTTTCCCCGGCAGATATTTATCTCTGCGATTTGCATAGAACTCCTCAACCGTACGTCCGCGGTCAAACCATTCGGAAGTCAGGAGTTGATCCATGTTCGCTGCGTCAGGGCCAGGGCAACGATGAGAGCGCGTGTAGTAGACGTGGTATGAAAAGGCGTCAAACAGTGGGCCCGTCGCCTCCATCAGCTTCTCAGTCGATATGAGGTGTGGAAAAGGCTCTCCCGGTAAACCTTCCGCTGCGCTGCCAGGCCCCAGGTACAGCGTTTTCGGAGATTCCTTGCGGAGAAACTTCTGGAAGATTCTGCTATCGCGGCCGTATTCGGTCGCTCCATATTTATCCGAGACACCGCCGAGTATCATGAGAGTCGGCTCGTTCATAAACTCCATGGCTGCGATGTGGCCCCCTATGGAGTGCGTATAGTCGAGCCAGGCCTTCGCCTGCGTACTTGTCCACACACCGCTAGGATCACGAACTCCGGCACTCGTCGTTACGGAGGCGACAATCTCCGCGTTTACCGCGTGCGCGAAATCGATGACCCCCTTCCACTCAGATCGAGTAAGGACATTCTGGAATCCCGCCGGTGGTGTTTTGAGAGCCGGTTCATCGTTATTCTGAAAGTAGGTCGAGTTGCGCCATGTCCCGCTGACTCGCACATACGCCGGACCTAGTGCGGCAGCTAGCTTCCGCAGCTTTGGATTGCTGAGATCAATCGGCGGTCGATATTGGAAGCGTGAATCCCATGCACCAGAATTAGGATTCGCGACTGTGGGGAGGGGTGCTGCAGCATCCTTGGAGAGAGATTTGTAAGGAGCCCAAAAACGGCCGCCAGTCACTTCCACAGCCTCGACGTTATACGAAACATATTCTGGCCCTACCTCGCCAAGCACTTTCATGCTCCCTGGAGTCAGGGCAGCCTGTCCGGATGCTGTATTCAGTCCGCCGATAACTACTGCGGCCGCTATCAGGAGGAGAGCGAACTGCCGCTTTGATCGAATCAATTTCACTGGTGTTTCCTTAATATCAGCCGTCGATTGTGCCACAATACCTCGGGGCAGCGTGATCAGAGCACGAATCACGCTGTTATAAAATACGTCTTTGATGAACATGGATTTTCTCCCAGGAGATTCCTTCATTTCCTCAGGTATTGAGGAAAGCTGATTTGCATATCCAGAAACATTTCTGAAACAATATCTGAACCATTAGACTGGGTACGCCCAGAAGCAAAATAGTGCAGGTATGGCAATTCCAGTCGGCAGCAACATCATTACGAGGCATTTTCATCTTTCCTTGAGAAACAACTACAAGGTCATGAAAAGCCACAGAAAGTAGGCAGAGAAACTATTCTCTGCCTACTCCCGCGTTTGGCTTAGAACTGCATGCGCAACGCAAACTGAATTTCGCGAGGCGTATAACCATTTGTGATCTGTGTTAGTTGCCCAAAATTTGCTCCGTCGAGAGTACTCGCAGGACTGGCAAAGTTGGCAGTGTTAGTCAGGTTGAAGCATTCCGTTCTGAACTGCATCGTCATTTCACGGGGAAGCTGAAAATTCTTGAAGAGAGACACATCCACGTGTCGGCTATGCGGGCCATAGTATTGATTTCTGCGTTCAGTTCCAAGCTTTCCCTTATCTTGCGCACGGAAGGCATCCGTATTGAAGAACCTCTTAACACCCTTGTTAGAGAGATTCGGGTTGCCAACAACATCAGGTCGATCGGCCGCACTAGCGGTGGGATTTGTTCCACTCACATCCTTGGCATTTAAAATTGTGAAAGGAAGACCGGTTCCCCAGATTTCCATTACATTGAACTGCCACCCTTTTTCCACAATCCGCCGCGCTCCTATTGCCGTCTTGCCAAAAGGCAATTCATACTTAACGGTCGCGACAAGATGTTGACGGACATCGAAAGTGCTATTCCCATAGTCGATTGTGCCGGCCTTGCTTACTACCGTACCGAATCCGGAACTATCTCGGTTCCATGGTCTGGCATTATCGAGGCCATGCGCCAACGTGTAGCGTAAGTTGGCGTTCACTCCGTATTTGGAGGAGTGCGCGTAACTTGCTTGCAGGGCGTTGTAAGAGGAATTACCGCCAGAAGCAGTATAGCCAATGCTTGTCAATTTGGGATCGACCGAGTAATACGGACGAAGGGTATCTGGATGGGCATCCGTATTGGGAGCTGGTGCGTTCAAGTCAGGGAATTGTTGGGTTAAATGCCTGCCGAGTGAGCCAACATAGGAAGCCTGAGCGGAATCGAATTTACCAAAAGAACGATCAATCCCTAGGTTAAACTGCTCCATGTATATGTTCTTGAGATTCTTGGCACGCATATTTGAAAGGTTTCCCGATGGATTAGCATAATCGGGAGTGCTGGGTTGCGGCAATCCTTCAGCAAGCGTTGTATACCCATCCTCACATGTCGAGGAAGAGCATACTCCATAGCTAGAAGTAAGAGTCATGGTGTCGCTCATCGCCAGAGTGGATACCATGCCGAATCCACCGTGAATCGATGTTGCGGCATCCGGGGTCCAGTTAAAACCTGCACGGGGCATGAAACTCGAATAGTCCGTATTCACATTGGCTGTTTTCGATGCTCCGTTCACACCAGCCTCAACGATCTTACCCGTCCTGGTATCGAAATTAATGAGTTGATTCTTGATTTCACTCGGGTTCGTGTAAACGTCATAGCGGACCCCAACACTTACCGTCAAGTTATGTACTGCGTTCCATTCATCCTGGATAAAACCCGCGGACTCCCAACTCCGATAGTGTGGGTGAGCCAGACTCAATTGGCGCTGTACCGAAAGGAACTTCCCCTGCAGAAGACTGGGAAGGTCATAAACCGTCCAGGAACCCAAGCTAGACCCGCTGCCAGTGCTGCTCCATTGCCGACGAATCAATCCGCCGCCTATCGATAAGTTGTGCCTGCCGAGGCTCCAGTTCAGCATGCCCTTATAGGTGAAGGTACTATCGACCTGAGTTATCGGACGGGAATAACCACTATTACCCAACGAAGAAGCTTGTACTACACTTACAGGAGCAAGTCCATTTGCAGTGGACGCCATATTAATTCCTGTTTGCCCGAAGATTTGATTCACCGGTTGGTTCGGATTCAGATCTGTGTCGCTTTGGCGCCAAAGCGTGTATCCGCCCTTCACATTTAAGGTCAGGTTGGGACTAAAAGTATGTGTATAACTAAGGACGCCATTCATTGACATGTCGTTGTTGGTCCCAGCAAAGGTATAGAGCTGACCTCCTGGATGGATAGTGATGCCGTCTTCCTCGACATCGGGGAAAGCGCTCGGAATGCCAATATTACTGTGGTTATAGCTGTAGCGCGAAAAGAAACTATCCTTTGGGGAGAATCGATGGTCGATGCGCAGATCACCGGTATGTGAAAAGTTCGATCCACTGGGTGCGCTTACATAGGTGTCCGACCCGGAGTTTGGGTAAGGATATAGCTTGAAGTACTGCAAGCCTACACTGTCGAGGGAAGTCAATTTAGTGCCACCAACAATGTCAGTAAAGTCTCCTGGATTATCGTGCTCATACCTTGTAGGCACAGTAAGCTTGGCCGGAGAACGTCCCTGAATTAAGCGAAAGCCCTCATAGTCGACAAAAAAGGCTGTCTTGTGTTTCCACAGAGGGCCACCTACACTGCCACCATACTGATTTTGCCGTACTTCCGGCTTCCGTGTATGGCGGCCGAAGAGGTATGGATAGGCATCGAGATCGTCGTTGCGGAAATACTCATAAATGCTTCCGTGATACGACTTTGTCCCCGACTTTGTTGTAATGTCGATGACTCCGCCGCCTGCTCTTCCCTGAGCGACTGAATAGACACTGCCTACAACCCGCATTTCGGCGATTGCATCGACCGAAGGATGAACGGCAATGACCAAATTTTTGCGCTCGTTATTATCGATGCCATCGATCATGTTGTTGTTGAGCATTTCCAGTTGCCCGCCGACAGAGACGGAAGAGGATGCATGCTGAGCGCCAGGCTGTGCCTCCGAGTTGGCGCCGTTCGTGTTGCCCTCGTTGGCTCCACTTGAGAGCTGCGCCAGATTAACGAAGTTTCTCTGGTTCTCGGGAATATCGTTCAGCTCTTTGCCTGCCAGCGATGTTCCTGTGCGCGAGGTCACGCTGTCGGTTCTTCCTTCAATTCTTTCCGAAGAGCGTCCTTCCTGCATATGCACCATGGCCTTCGCCTGGTCACCGGCAGCCAGTGGAAGTTTCGAGATGAAGAACGCCTTGTAGCCTTCTTTGACCACTTCGAGCTTGTACTCGTCAGGAGCAAGGCCCTTGATAAGGAATCGTCCAGCAGCGTCGCTGACGGCCTGGAACTTTTGATGCGTTCTCAGATTTTCTACTTCAACCGCAGCCTTCGCCAGTGGGGAGCCTTCAGGCGTGAGGACCAAGCCGACAACAGCGGAGGTCGCTGTCTGGCTCTCCTTAACCTGAGGTGCAGCATATGTGTAGTTCGTCATCCCGAAGAGGACGTATGCAAGCACGAGGGAGCCAGCACGCAGGATTTGCGATCTGATCTTGTGCTTCAGTGTGATTTGCGCCAATTTTTCAGCCCAGATGTGCCTCAACAAATTGTGTTCCTTCCTTTTGGCCGGTGATGGTTCCAACTCGATCACCAGCAATTATTCGTATCCGAAGGGAAAGAAGCGAGACGAGGATCGTTCCGCTCAGTCCGCTCAGATTGATTAGATGCGGAACCACCGACACCTTCTTCTACCTGGTTTCCTGGCAGTTGCTTTAGCACGACGGCTCGTCCCTTCTCAACGGATAGTTGCTCATTCATGAGCGTGTTGACATTAGGTTTCAGAAGAGACGATGTGTAATGTTGTTAACCGTACTGTACGTGCGCTTATTCAATAAAACCATAAAGATACGAGGTGTTTCCAAGGGGATTTTTTCCTGTACAGTACGGCAATTCTGGCTGTTCGGACTCCATCTTGCCGACCCCTCAGGAAGCAGCCAAGCATACGACGAGCCTGCAGATTGTTCTTTGCGTACGAAAGATATCTGGAATAATCTTCGCCTTTTATTCGCGCAATAGCCTCTATCCAGGATTTGTGGAGTCGCACTTTTTGGCCGGGTGATATATTGATATTCGTGCATTCTTTGCCCGAGGTCTGCTATGAAATCTGCAGCAGGAACCAGAAATCACGAGTGGATTTCATTGGTTGACTGCGATAGTTCCCTTCAGGAGGAAATCCTCGCAGAGAGCCAATATATCCTTTCGCACCCCAGTTTTCGGAACAGTCGACGTTGCGTGACATTGTTTAAGTATATAATGGAATGCGCTCTTAAAGGAGACCAAGAGAGTCTCAAGGAACGAGTTCTCGGGGTAGCCGTCTTTGGAAGAGACCCAAGCTATGATTCCAGTGCCGACCCAATCGTACGCATTGCGGCGAATGAAATACGAAAGAGACTGGCTCAATGTTACGAAGGAGAGCACCAGAGCAGAATTCGCATCCACCTTATTCCCGGCTCCTATTCCCCACAAATTGAGATCGTAAAAAACGAGGCCACGACTCGCCTCGTCGAAACACCGCCCCCACATCCCGAGAAAATTGAGGGCGATGAGGGGACAGAGGCAGAGGCGAGTTCCTGCACTGCAACTGCCAAAAAGACAAGATCAATCTTCTTTTTGTGCATCCTGAGTTTTGGTGTTTTGTCGGCTGGTTTTATAACCTGGTTCCTTATTGCTTCGCATCGTCACTCAACACAAGAACTCATTTGGGCTCCGTTACTGCACACCAGTGAGCCAATCCTGATATGTGTTAGCGATATCCGTGGCGGTTCAAACCTTGATGCAGACAATTGGGCCTCAAACGTTGCAGGTGTCCTAACTACACGAAGGATTCCTGCTACAACACTAAAAGGTCATAGCGTCCCGGCTATGTCGGTAGTAGATGCAATAGTAGCAGCCAGAATCATGGCTGCTATCACCTCTCAACGGCACGAGGCGACCATGAGAGGCGCTTCTACGGTGACTTTGGCAGATCTGAGGCAAAGTCCCGATGTCGTCATCGGAGCGTTTGATAATCCCTGGTTCTTGATCCTGTTTTCTCGTCTGCGCTATCATGTTATGCTCGATCCGGTAACACAGGATGAATGGATCGAAGATTCGCAGAATCCCGGCCGAAGGGAATGGCTAGAAAACGGAAAAACACAATTTGCAGATTCTTCCGTCGATTATGCTCTCATCATTCGTTACCGCAGTCCTGACACCGGGAAATGGACTCTTGCTATTGGCGGATTAGGCAAGCATGGAACAGCAGCTGCGGGTGAATTGTTTACTTCCCATACCTTGTTGAACACAATTCCGAAGAAATTGGTTGAGGGCGGAAACAATTTTCAGATTGTCGTCAAGACAACAGTAATTAATGGAAATGTCGGTCCGCCACAAATCGTTGCAAGCTACTCCTGGTAGATATCATTCGATGGCATTCCAAGGGGCGAGATTTTATCGTAAAACAGCGCTCTGTTTTACGTGAGGGGTGCGCGCTCCACGCTGCGTCCATCCATGAAGAGCTGATTGCTCTCACAACCAGCCTCTCGCGTTCAGATCGAATGGACAACCTCCTGGAACTTCACAGCTAGGTCTCTGACCGCTTGATTTTGTACCTGTGCTGGGTGCCCCACATCTCGATTTTGAGATGTGGGAAACCACGAACTCAAAAAAACTTCTTCGTCCGGTCAGTGACCTAGAGCATTTTTCCTTCAGGTACAGAGTTCGGGAGCCCCACCCTCGCCATGTATTTGTTTTTTGCGGCTAGGGTGGGATTCCTCTACACCATCAGGAAAAATACTCTCGGCAATGGATCGATGAAACAGGCGTCGCCGTTGCTTCTGCCTCTTCTTTCGGAGGGAGCCGTGGCTTGCCCCCGGCATCGAATCGCAATCCAAAATTGCACTCACGACAAAATCGGAATGGAAAATTTGGATTTAGATGCGTTTGCCCTCTTCCGCAACACCTTCTTCAACCGGCCAAGAACGCCCGCCTTCTATACTGAACCCACGATGAAAGCCCACTTGCCAGTCCCCAGCCACAATCGCTCCAAAATTCTGCAACAGCGCGCCGAGCGCCTTTTTCCCGGCGGGGTGAACTCGCCCGTGCGGGCCTTTCGCGCGGTGGGCGGCAAGCCGCCGTTTGTTGCGAGCGCGCAGGGGGCTTACCTCACCGACGCCGACGGCAACCGCTACATCGATTACTTCGGCTCCTGGGGGCCGATGATTCTGGGCCACGCTTTTCCGCCGGTGGTCGAGGCCATTGAGAGAGCCGCGCGCCGTTCCTCCAGTTTTGGCGCTTCTACGGCCACCGAGGGCGATCTGGCCGAGCGCGTCATGGCCTGCTTTCCGGCCATCGAAAGGATGCGCTTTGTCAACTCCGGCACTGAGGCCACCATGGCGGCCATCCGCCTGGCTCGCGCCGCCACCAAGCGCCAGATTATCGTCAAATTCGAGGGCTGTTACCACGGCGCCTCTGACGGCCTGCTGGTCAAAGCCGGCTCCGGCGTGGCAACCCTGGGCATTCCCGGTTCGGCTGGCGTGCCGGAGGAGATTGCCCGCCTGACGCTGGCCTTGCCCTACAACGATCTGCCCATTGTCGAAGCCGCCTTTGCCGCGCATCCCGGAGAAATCGCCGCCATTATCGTGGAGCCGGTCGTCGGCAACTCCGGCTGCATTCCGCCCGCGCCCGGCTACCTGGCAGGACTGCGCGCGCTCACCCGGCGCAAGGGCGCATTGCTCATTGTCGATGAAGTGATGACCGGCTTCCGCGTGACTCTTGGCGGGGCATCGGCGCTCTATGGAATTGACGCCGACCTGATCACTCTGGGCAAGATCGTTGGCGGAGGTCTGCCCGTTGGCGTCTTTGGCGGGAAGCTGCGCTTCATGCGGCTCCTGGCGCCGCTGGGACCGGTCTACCAGGCCGGGACCCTCAGCGGCAATCCGCTGGCAATGGCTGCGGGAATTGCCACGGTCGGCTATTTGCAGGAGCATGCCGCCGAGATTTACCCGAAACTCGAAGCCACCGCCAAAGCTCTGACCGAGGGCGTAGCCGCCGAGGCCGCCCGCGCCGGAGTTCCGCTCACCCTCAATCGCGTTGGCTCCATGTGGACCTGGTTTTTCACTCCCGACCCGGTCACCAACTACGCCCAGGCCGCCCAAAGCGACACGGCCGCCTTCGGACGCTTCCATCGCGCGATGATGAAACGGGGCGTCTGGCTTCCGCCCTCGCAGTTTGAGGCTTGCTTTCTGAGCGCTGCCCACGGCGATGCGGAGGTTACCGCCACCTTGGCCGCTGCCCACGAGGCATTCTGAGTTTTGCTCTAGGAACCCTCTGAACAAGTTGATGTTTTGAAGGGTACGGGCTTTACAGGCTGCGGAAAAACCCGATGTTTTGAAAGGGCACGACTTTAGTTGTGCCGTAAGTTCCGTAAAATCAACGGGCCTTTAGGCCCTGAGGGATGTTTTTCGGGCGTTTAGCTTGAAAACAAGCCTTTTTCCGCAGCCTGTTTAGCCCGTACATAAAACCCGCAAAATCAGCGGGGCTTTACAGGCTGCGGAAAAACCCGATGTTTTGAAAGGGCACGACTTCAGTCGTGCCGTAAGTTGCTTAAAATCGATGAGGCCTTTAGGCCCTGAGGGATGTTTTTCGGACGCTTAGCTTGAAAACAAGCCTTTTTCCGCAGCCTGTTTAGCCCCCGAGGGAATGCGGATTTCGAATAGGCCACTTGTTCAGGGCTTCCCTAGAGCATTTTCACAGTTTCTGTAATGCAGGGATCGTGCTATCCCACCCTAGCCACAAGAACAAAAACGTGGCGAGGGTGGGGCACCCATGACATCACACTAACTGTGAAAATGCTCTAGAGTATCTTCCGAAACGGAGTAGACCGAAAATCCAGTGGTATCCCACCCATTTCCGCAAAAAACGCGGAATGGATGGGGCACAAAAGTCTACAGCAAAAGAGAAAATGCTCTATCGCGCCATTCTCCCGCGCAGGACTCCCGCTTCTCCACTCATCAGCGTGCAATTTGAACTTCTGTCGCACCGGTAATGAATGGCGACGGGAAAGTCCTGCCATCTGGAGCTGGCCGCACTTGCCCGGTCGACGACGAAGATCTTTCTTCCGCGCGTCTCGATGGTTCCGCGAGCAACATCAAAATCGACAACCGCGTCGTCTCCCTCAACGGAGAAAGGCAGAAGCTTGGCCGCGGGCTTCAGGGCTGTCTTCTTGTTGGCGGCGGCTTCGTTCGCGGATTGGCGCCCCTCCTTGGCCGGATTTTCCCTCTGGCTCCTTAACAATTGGCTCTGCTCGGCAAGGGATGGAAAGTCGGTTGTAAAGCTCCAAGCCTCCGCCTTTTCGTAAGCTTTCGCCGAGCAGGAAATGTCGCCTTGAGCATTGATGGCGGTAATCTGTCCATCTGGCCCGGCATGATTCTGAAAAACATCCTTGCCCTGCTCCCGCACGGCTTCCTGGGCGTTGTGCAGCTCTGTGAGCGCTTGCGATAATTGTTCGTCCGGAGCGTTGTATTTCAATAGGACGTCCTTGCTGCACAATACAAATCCCATGGAATCCTGAAGGTTGATTTGGACGGAAAGAGGTTTTGGCGAATTGGCGACCGCCAGCGCAAACTCCGCCATTTGATCGGCGTCGCCCGGCTCCAGCGTCAGACGGTATTGCAGCTTTTTGTCCCACTGGATAAACAGATGGCCCTTCAATCCGCTTGCTGCGGAGGTCACCGGTCCCAGGTCGTACCGTCCATTCGGCGGACCCGTCAACCAAAAGACAATGCCCAGCAGGATGGCCAGCAGAACTCCCAAGCCCAGACCGGCCGCGCCATAGACGAGCAGACGATTTTCTTTGAATTTTTCTATCCGTTCAGCCCACGTCTTGCAGTTTGGCTGGGGAGTTGGACGGGAAACTGGAGGCTTTTCTTCTTCCGCTGCCGCCGCCACGTTGGCTAGAAAGACGCGGTTGGTCTCCGCGAACTGGTTGTATGGGCTGCCCGGGTCCGGATCGACAACTTTATAGCTGCTCTGAGGCAGTGGTTTTGCTTCTGTCTCCTTATTTTTGGGATCTTGCCGGTTTCCGCCTGGCATCAGACTCTCCCCTCCCTGCTCTCTCTGGAATCAATCCATTGAACCACATATCGCCGCCCATGAAAACCCCCGGCGGCCGCGCCCCCGGCTTGGCCGCGGAAAAGCGCCCCTAAGAGCCTGTCGTTCATAGAGCAAAATCAGAATTGGCGCAGAGCAATTGCCTTGTAAACACGGCGGGCATCCCGGAAGCCGGGATGCCCGCCATTTGTTGAGTGAGTTGTCTGCCGCTCTGTTGATCCGGCAACTAAATACTGTCAGGGTGCCCCATCCATTTCCGCGTTTTTTGCGGAAATGGGTGGGAAACAATGTCACTGTTTTCTTGCCGGATCTCTAACGCCAGTAGTAGTCCCCGCCCACGACATAGTACGGACGGTAGGAGACCGGCGGGTAGGCATAATACGGATGGCCATAAGGGTAGCCTGGATAGTTGCGCTGGTAGAGCGTTGGACCGCCGGGATAAAGCCCTTGCGACAGCCGAGCCGCCTCTTGAGCATTCACCGGGATAACGGTCAGCGCGGCTTTCAAGTGGAAGTCCACCAGCGCCTCGGAGGGAATCCAGACTCCCGGTCCGGAAGAAGCCGCTGAAGCCGCCACACCCGCAGTCGCGCCGACGCCCGCGCCAATGGCCGCACCTTCGCCGCGCCCTATGCCGCCGCCCAGGATCGCGCCCAAAAGCGCACCGCCAAAAGCGTTGCCCACCGTCCTGCCGGCCTTATCCGGTCCCTTCACCTTGAACTGATCCGTGTAGAGCGGATAGCTTTGATTGCCCAGATCCAGCGAGGTGAGTACGAGCGCCAGCTTGGCGCTTCCGCCCAAATCGCCCGACTTCGTATTTGTGACCTGAGATACCACTCCATGCACAATAGCGCCGCGCGGAATGGCCAGCACGCCGTCCACGGCCACATCCTGAATCACCATAAACTGAACCGGAGTGCCATTCGCGGCATTCTTGCTATTTACCGGTTCGCTGGTCCGCAATTGCAGCAAGGTCCCCGGTGAAATAGTCACCGGCCCCTTGGGCGCTTTATAAGCCTGAACCGGAGGCCGTGCGGGCACATACTGCGGCTGAGTGTTTGGAGTTTGAGGAGCTTGGGATTGAGCCTGATCCTCATCCGTATACGGCGCATCGCCTTGAGCCGGGGCCGCGGCGGATTCGGACTCATCCTCCTGCTGCTGCGCGCCAGTGTCGGAGGCCGCGGCCTGCGGATTCCCGACTTTCAGGTTGTTGTTCACTTTGGTCACGCCCGGCACACGGCTGGCAATCCCTTCGGCCAGTTCTCGCGAGGACTCGGTCGAGACAGTCCCTGCGAGCGTAACCTCGCTCTGGATGGTGGCCGCCGTGATCAGGTCATTCTTCAGCGCCGTGGAAGCGTCCAAGGCCTGCACCACGTCCATCTCGATCTGGCCGTCCGAGCGGGCCGCGACTGTGCTTGAATTCTGCTGGGCCAGCGCCATCGCGCCGCACAGCGCAACCGCCGCCGTCCAGGCCAGCGCCTGAGGGAAAAATCTCTTGAGCAATGACCGATTCATGATTTTGTTTCTCCTGCGCCTGAAATCCTGCTTCCCGATTACCCTGATTAGACGAGGGCTTGCGGAAGCCGTCATCGATGTGAACCCGGATGCGGAGAAATAGTTCCGCGGAACCAAGGATTGGCGGCTAAAGCATTTCTCCTTTAGGTATAGAGTTCGGGTGCCCCACCCTCGCCGCGTCTTTGTTTTTGCGGCTAGGGTGGGATTCCTCTACACCATCAGGAGAAATGCTCTAGGTCTCTGACAATTTGAAGTTGCACCAGTGCTGGGTGCCCCAGGTCCAGGGTCCCCACGGACTGTTTTTCGTCCGTGGGGGTGGAGATCCCGATTTTGGGACCTGGGAAGGTACGAACTCAAGGTACTTCATCATCTTGCTAGAGACCTGACCCTGCCGTTTACTTCAGCGCCTGATCGACGGCCTCGGCCAGCGTCTTCAGCCCGGCGGCCACATCGACTCCCAGGTGAACCCGCAGAGCGCGGCGTCCGCGCGACTCCAGTACCGCCAAGTCGCCGGCAGCCTGCGCGTCAATAACCACGCCAAAGGTCAGCTTCTGCCCCGGAATGGCCACATCAACGGCGTGATCGGCGGTAATTTGCAGGAAAACGCCAGTGTTGGGGCCGCCCTTGTAGTCCTGGCCGGTGGAGTGCAGAAAGCGCGGGCCAAAGCCCAGGCAGGTGGCCACATGCTTCTTATCGCGCACCTTGTGCCGAAGGCCCTGAATAACCGCCTCGTACTCCGGGAAGTTGGGTAGGAAAGCCAGTACGGCGAAGTAGTCGTTCTCCTGAATGTTGTGGAGGTGCGCGCGCAACACCCCGGCTAGCGTCCAGGCAAACGCGGAAGCCCTGAGTCCGACAGCATAGGATTGATCCGCATAGACCTCGATGCCCAGGCTCGACAGTACCGGCGTGCGCACGGCCAGCTTGCCGGTCTTTTCGTACTCCGCGGTCAGGGCGCGGGTTTCGATCTTGGCCGACTCCACGTCCGGCTGGTTGAAGGGATTGATGCCCATCACCGAACCGGCGACGGCGGTCGCCACTTCCCAGGTAAAGATCTGGCCGAAGATCTCGTAGAGGTCCTTGATCTCAATGTCGATCACAGGATGGCCGGAAGCCGCCAGATCAGCCACCTTGGCGTCCAGAGCCGCATCGGCCGCCTTATCGGTCGTGCCCGCATAGCGGATGAAGACAAAGAGCCGGTCGCCGCCGTAGAACTCCGGCGCGGCAATCGCCTCGCGGTCCACCGGCGTGATGCCCTTGCCAAGCTTCCCAGTAGATTCGGCAATCAACTGCTCCATCCATGCGCCTAGGTCGTAAATTTCCGGCGAGGTAAAGATGGTGATCTTGTCGCGTCCGGCGTTGGCCGCCGTGCCCAGCAGCAGGCCCAGCTTGACGGCGGAATTTTCCGCCGGGGCCAGCTTGGCTGAGGCCACCGCCTTGGCCGCTTCAGCCAGCAGTTTTTTCGTATCGATCCCGGCCACCGTGGCCGCCACCACGCCAAAATTCGAGAGCGCCGAGAAGCGCCCGCCGATATGCGGATCGCCGTAGAAGATGTGCCGGAAACCGTCGGCCTTGGCCACCTGCTCCATCTTCGAGCCGGGGTCGGTAATGGCCAGAAAATGACTGCCAGCCTTGGACGCGCCCACGGCCTTCTTCATCTCTTCAAAGAAATACTGTTTGAGAACATTCGGCTCCAGCGTCGAGCCGGATTTGCTGGCCACGACGACCAAGGTTTCAGCCAAATTGACCCGGTCGCGCGCGGCCTTGACCTGCGCCGGATCGGTCGAGTCCACTATATGCAACGCAGGAAAACCATTCTGCTGGCCAAAGGTGACGGCCAGCACCTCCGGGCAAAGACTGGAGCCGCCCATTCCCAGCAGCAAAACGTATTTGAAGCCCGCGGCCTTCACATCGGCGGCCAGCGCGTCAAAAGCCGCCTGATCCCGCTGCTGCCGCTCGACGATGTCAATCCAGCCGAGCCAGTTCTGCTCGCCATCGCTGGTCCACAGGCCGGGGTCCTTCTGCCAGAAGCGGGCAACCTTGTTGTTTGCGGTCCAGTCGGCGGCAGCCTGATCTACGGCGCCGCGAAACTCATGCGGAAGTGCAAATCGTATGCTCATGTCGTTATCAATTGTCCATCAAATACATGGTTTAGGAAACCCATTTATCGATCCGGCAAGAAAACAGTGACATCGCTTTCCACCCATTTCCGCAAAGAGCGTGGAAAGGTGTGGGGCGCCCTGACAGTAATTAGTTACCGGATCAATAGAGAATTTCGGTTCAAGTGCTAACAAAACCTTAGGCGTCTCATCCTCGAATCGCTCTTTGATTCAAGAATGGAAAACAACAAAGGCCGCTCATTTCGACTGTAAACATTCGGCGGTAAACAATAAGGCCAAAAATGCTCTATCGGGCCGCCCGATCCAGATTGCGGTCGAGAACCGGCTTGGCGGATTCAAACGCCAACCGAATCCCGGTTTCCAGATCGACTTTGGGCTTCCAGCCCAGGGCGCGCAACCGGCTGGAGTCCATCAGCTTGCGCGGCGTTCCATCGGGCTTGGAGGCATCGAAGACCAGCTTGCCCTTAAAGCCGAGCACCCGGCAGACCGTCTCCGCCAGTTCGCGGATGGTCAACTCGCTACTGGAGCCAACATTCACCAGCGGCGGAAAGCTCTCATTCAGCAGCGTCCCACAGCTCTCGTCGTCGAGCGTCATCAGGTGGACGCAGCCGTCGGCAAAGTCATCGCTATACAGAAACTCGCGCAGCGGCTTTCCCGTGCCCCATACCACCACTTCGCCGAGCCCCGCGCGTTTGGCCTCATAAACCTTGCGAATCAGCGCCGGCAAAACATGGGAGCTTTCCAGGTTATAGTTATCGCCGGGGCCGTAAAGATTGGTGGGCATCGCCGCCAGATAGCGCGTTCCATACTGCCGGTTATAGGACCAGCACATTTCAATACCGGAAATCTTGGCCAGGGCATACGAACGGTTGGTCGGTTCCAGCGGACCGGTCAGCAGATACTCTTCGCGGATGGGCTGCGGGCAGTCGCGGGGATAGATGCAACTGGAACCGAGAAACAGAAGCCGCTTGACGCCGTGGCGATAGGCCGCGTCGATCACGCTGGTTTCAATCTGAAGATTGTCGCGAATGAAATCGGCCGGATGAGTGCTGTTGGCGTAGATTCCGCCCACTTTGGCCGCGGCCACAAAAACATACTCTGGACGCTCAGCGGCAAAAAACGCGTCCACGGCCGCGGGCTGCTTCAAATCCAGTTCGGCGTGGGTGCGGAAGACGAAATTGCTGAAACCGTGACGCTCCAGGCTCCTCATCAGGGCTGAACCAGCCAGCCCGCGGTGCCCGGCAACATAAATACGACTATCTTTCTTCATCAATCCCCCTGAAAACAGCATTTTCTGCATCTAGGTTTCTGACCGCGTGATTTTGCACCATCGCTGGGTGCCCCACATCTCGATTTTGAGATGTGGGGCACCACGAACTCAATGAAACTTCTTCTTCCGGTCAAAGACCTTGTCCGGCCCCATTGTGCTTGAACAAAGAAATGCGAAAAGCAGCCGCAAATCCTTCGACTCCGCTGCGCTCAGGATGACAACCTGTGATGGCGCAGTTGTTTCGGGCCGGATCATTAGGATGTGGCAAACCGCTCCACATTACTCCTGGAACCCCGCCGCCGCCTTGTAGCCGTGCTGCTGCACCAGCAAATCACGCTTGGCTAACTCGAGGTCCGCAGTAACCATTTCGGTCACCAACGCCCTGAAGGAGGTTCGCGGCGTCCATCCCAGTTCGCGGCGCGCCTTCTCCGGATTGCCCAGCAACGTTGCCACCTCGGAAGGGCGGAAGTAGCGAGGATCGACGCGCACCACGGTCTGGCCGCGCTCGTCAACGGCGTATTCCTCCACGCCCTGGCCGCGCCACTCCAGGTGCATTCCCAGCTCGGCGGCGGCAATTTCCACGAACTCCCGCACGCTGTGCTGCTCGCCGGTGGCAATGACGTAATCCCGCGCCGTCTCCTGTTGCAGCATCATCCACTGCATCTCCACGTAGTCGCGGGCATGGCCCCAGTCGCGCAACGAATCCAGATTGCCCAGGTAGAGGCAATCCTCCAAACCCACCTTGATGTGGGTCAGCGCGCGGGTAATCTTGCGTGTCACAAAGGTTTCGCCGCGGATGGGCGACTCGTGATTGAAGAGGATGCCGTTGCAGGCGTACATCCCATAAGACTCGCGATAATTCACCGTGATCCAGTAGCCGTAAACCTTGGCCACGCCGTAGGGAGAGCGGGGATAGAAGGGCGTTGTTTCGGTTTGCGGCGTCTCGCGCACCAAGCCGAACATCTCCGAGGTCGAGGCCTGATAGAAACGCGTCTTCTTGGCCATTCCCAGCAGCCGAATCGCCTCCAGAATCCGCAGCGCGCCCAAGGCATCGGCGTCGGCCGTATACTCCGGCTCCTCGAACGACACCATCACATGACTCTGCGCGGCCAGATTGTAAATTTCATCGGGCTGAATTTTCTGGATGGTATTCACCAGGCTCGACGTGTCGGTCATGTCGCCGTAGTGCAGCACCAGCCGGGGATGGTTGGAATGCGGGTCCTCATAGAGGTGATCGATGCGCTGCGTATTAAAGAGCGAGGAGCGGCGCTTGAGGCCATGCACCTCATAGCCCTTTTTAAGCAGGAACTCCGCCAGATAGGCGCCATCCTGGCCGGTAACGCCGGTAATCAAAGCCTTTCGCATTGTGTGCAATCCTTCCGAGCGCCTGCCCGCGCCGCTGTGGGGCAGAATTTTAATTTGCGGCCTCTCCAGGTTGAATACTATTCGAGCGAATCTGCGGCTCTCATTTTAATAGAAACAACCATGTGAGGCACTTGCAAAATTCAAAGTGGAGTGTAAGCGGCGGCGGGTTTGCAACAGTCGCAGTTGCTTGCAGATTATTTTGCCACGTCGTCGCACAATAATTCGTAGGTGCATTTTCTCCAATCGTCCTCCATGTCCTGCAAGGGAGCCACTAAAGCATTTCTCCTTTAGGTATAGAGTTTGGGTGCCCCACCCTCGCCGCGTAATTGTTTTTGCGGCTAGGGTGGGATGCCTCAGCACCATCAGGAGAAATGCTCTAACTCCTTATTCTGGAATATTTTGCGGGCAACTCCTTTGTTTTGACGATTTTGCAGCGCAACACAGTCTGTAAGCCCATGAAAACAAGTATTTTGCTTCCAAAATACGGGTGGGGGTAGAGCGGTTCTCCAATAGCTGTGCACCGAAGCCACAAAGTTGCTTGGCTTTTTCCTCAAGAAAAAGCCACTTCCGCTAAAGCTGGTTAGTGTATATCAATTGGAGAACCGCTCTAGGTCGTATAGAATGCCGCTACACCCTCGCAACAAGCCATGACCGGAGGCGCAGCAGAATCCGTGTAATTTTGCAAGCGGCTCATGTGCCCGAAAAAACGATTCCTTCTCCATGTTTGCGTGGCCGGCGCGAGGCTCTCAACCAGTCCCGGCAAGGAGTTGCCGAAGAAGCATAAAGACAAAGCGGGGATTGTGCTTAAGGTAGCGCATGGCCAGGCGCCGCGGCTCCGTTGCGAGGCGGAATACCCATTCAAGCCCTGAGCGCATCATCCAGCGAGGCGCCTGGGGCTTGCTGCCGGCGATGAAGTCGAAAGCCGCTCCGACGGCGAGCATCACGGCGGGAATCCGGCCTCGATGCTCAATGACCCAGTTCTCCTGCTTCGGGCATCCCAGGCCGACAAAGAGCAGGCGCGCGCCTGATGTGGCGATGCGATTGACAACAGCCAGGTCTTCTTCGGGTGTAAGAGCGCGAAAGGGAGGGCTTTCATAAAAGGCGATGTTCAGCTTGGGATGCCGCGCGCGCACCACGGCAAGCAGCGCATCGAGCACCGCCTGGTTTCCGCCATAGAAGCCGACCGGAACTCCGGAGTTTTCCGCCGCTGCCAGCATGGCCATCGTCGTGTCAGGGCCGTAAACCCGCTGGGCGCGCTTCTCTCCCAGCGCGCGCAGCGCCCACACAACAGGCATTCCATCGGGATTGACCATATCGGCCGCATTCAGCCGGGCAAGGAATGCCGGATCGTCAACCGCTTCCATAATCATGTGAACCGGAGCAAAGAAGAGCGCGCGGGACTGCCTCTGTTCGGCCCATAAAAGACTGCGCCGGGCCACTTCATCGTAGCTGCTGACGGCAACATGAACCCCGAGAATGGACCGGGTTGCAATGTGATTCTCAATCTCGACTGTCGTAGCGATGGATCAAGCCTCCTGAGAAAAATTGCGCACACTCATCGGCAAGGCTGCGACTGGCTGCCTTGCTGCCACATTCCTATTTGCCCTCAGCGGAAACGGGGATGGCTAAAGTGATACGCGGCGCCTACGGTGATGCCCTCGGGAGTGAGCTTTCCGTTGGGGAGTCCGCGGTGCTTGAAGCAATCGGGCCAGAACTGGTATTCGTAATCAACCCGCGCCCAAACGCTCCGAAGGACCCGGTATTCCGCCCCTCCGCCCATGATGGTGACCGTGCGCGTGTCGTGATTTGTCGGCGAATTTTGGTATCTGCCGAATCCCATCTCGTACTTTGCATACGGGCGGAAGTCGCGGTAGTGGGGCCAGGAGTAAATCACTCCACCCCCGACAACGTCCCTCCGCAGATCCTTCCGGCCGTAGCGGAGGTCGCGCGCCTCGGCTTCCAAGCCGATTCCACGCAGAATTGCCGGCACGTGGTTCGGGGTGTAGTCGGCCCACAGCGCGCCGCCGAGCAGGTGGCCATGCCCAAAATCGGGGTTGTAGTCGGAAAAACCGGCGCCGATGGCCAGAGGCAGTTTTGTCTCCGTGGCTGCCGGATCGGCTTGCGCCAAAGCGTGAGATGCCCCGCAAGCAAAAAGAAGTGCGAGGATCAGTCCAGGATATGACTTCAAACGCATTCTGCGGCTCCTTACAAAATTGCAGGATATCCTCTTACGAGGCGCTCCCTTTCGGTTGAGTTTACATCGGCAATGTGAAAATACAAGGCGAGAACTTAGCGCGCTTCCCGGCCGCGGGCGTGCAACTCCATTCCATATTGATGCGCACATGCCCGCGAAGAACCGAAAAAGACCAGCAGAATCGTCCCGGCCAACCGCAATCATCACTTTTCTTCCGGCCACCGAGGCGTAATGCGCATCAAATCCAGCCCGCCCGCATCCTCCACCACAAACTCCGGCGAGGCCGCGGGAACAGCCGCGATGCCTCCCTGGGGCAATTCCACCACATTGAAACCCGGCCCGGCAATTTTCGCCTCTCCCGCAGCCACAAACAGATACTGGAGACCCGGCGCCGACTCACCCTCACCCGGCAGGCTGGCGCTTGCGCGGCTGCCGGCAACCACAATGCGCTCCACGCGGAAATAGTCTCCCTCGACCAGAATGGTCCGGTCGGCCAGCGCCCTGGGCGGCACCTTTCCGGCGCGGGTAGTGAGGCGCGTGGCTTCCAAGGATTTCTTGATGTGCAGCTCACGTCCCCGCCCGTAGTCGTACATCCGGTAAGTCAAGTCGCAGTTCTGCTGAGTCTCCAGCAAAGTCAGCCCCGGCCAGATGGCATGAACCGTTCCCGCATCCACAAAAACCACGTCTCCGGAGGTCATATCGAGCAGGTTCAGGCTATGCTCCAGCGTACCCGCCTCGATTCCCTCTTTGACCTCGTTCAGCGTGACGCCCGGCTTGAGTCCACAGGCCACCTGCGCGCCCGGCTCGGCCGCCAGCGTGTACCAGCATTCCGTCTTGCCGCGCGGGTCGCCATATTTTTGCGCCATCCGGTCGTCCGGATGCACTTGCACGCTCAGCTTTTCCCTGGCAAAAATGACCTTGATCAGCAGCGGCGAAGCGTTGCCCTTGCCGCTTGGTGGAGCGGCCGGACCCAGCAGTGCTCCGGCGTTCTGGGCAAACAGCGCGCCCAGTTCCTGACCGGCATGCGCTCCGCTCATCGCCAGGCAATGATCGCCGGTCAGCCAAGCTTCGCCGATAGGCTGATCCCCGGCGGTCTTGTCATACCAGGGGCGAAGATCGCGGCAGCCCCAGGGCCGCTCGGAAAAGCTGGGCGCGATACGAAAGGGCGCCCACTCGGAAGAATCAGATTGTGAGACATTTGCCATGAAAACTGCCCCTGTTCTCCAGGATGACAAGCCTGTTGCGCGCCCACCCGTGAGGCGGCTCCAAGCCTGCGCCTGTAACCTCACAATACCAAATAATTTCACAATATCAGACAAGCGGCCCGGTCTGGTGTCCGAAGCAGCTCACCCCCTTTTCTTTCTTTCAAAAAAACAGTCTAGTAATTTAAGGTGTATACACTGAGTTGGTAAGTTTTTTAATTTGTAAGAACGCGCGGTTCGCTGCCTTGCGGGATTTTTCCCTGCCATTCACTCCGAGGAATATTACAAAGGAGAAATATCTAGGCCATGTCAAAACCAGTTTCCATTTGTGTGATCGGATCCGGATATGTGGGACTTGTTGCGGCCGCTTGTTTTGCGGAGATAGGGCACCAGGTCATCTGCGTGGACAATGACGAAGCCAAGGTGAAAGTCCTCCGTGAGGGCGGCGTGCCGATCTTCGAGCGCCATTTGCCCGAGCTGCTGGCCAAGCACCGGGGACGCGGCGTGACTTTCACGAATGACCTGGGCGCGGCCGTCGAAAAGAGCGAGGCCATTTTCATCGCCGTGGGCACGCCGCAAGGCGACACCGGCGCCGCTGACCTTTCCTATGTAGAGGCTGTGGTCTCAGAGATTGCGCGCTCCATCGACGGATACAAAGTCATCGTGGAAAAAAGCACCGTGCCGGTCTACACCAACGAGTGGATCCGGCGCGTGCTGCACCGTTACGGCGTGAAGCCGCAGAGCTTCGATGTGGTTTCAAACCCCGAATTCCTGCGCGAAGGCACGGCCGTCACGGACTTTCTGCATCCTGACCGCATTGTCGTGGGGGCCAACACGGAGCGCTCCACTGATCTGCTCCGCCGCATTTATGAGCCTCTCACCGGGGGCGGTTATTATGCCCAGCCGGGCGCGCTGCCAGGAGCCTGCACGGCGCAGCATCCGGCCAAGTTGCTGATAACCTCGGCGCAGAGCGCGGAGATCATCAAACACGCCTCAAATGCCTTTTTGGCCTTGAAGATTTCCTTTATCAACGGCGTGGCCAACCTGGCCGAAACCGTGGACGCGAACATTGAAGACATCGCCGCCGGCATGGGATTGGACAGCCGCATCGGCCCCAAGTTTCTGCACGCCGGGCTGGGCTATGGCGGCTCCTGCTTCCCTAAGGACGTGGCCGCGTTTCGCTGGGTGGCGCAGCAGCAGGGCGTGGACTTCCAGCTGCTCGATGAGATTCGCAAAGTTAACGAAACTCAGAAGGATGTCTTCTTCAACAAGGTGCGCTCGGCGCTGTGGACTCTGCGCGGCAAGCGGCTGGTCGCCCTCGGGCTGGCTTTCAAGCGCGATACCGATGACATTCGCGATTCTCCGGCCATCGAAGTTATTAAAAAGCTGCTGGACGCTGGCGCCTTCATCACCGCCTACGACCCGGCAGCCATGGAGCGCGCCAAAGAGGTTCTGCCGCCTTCAGAGAAAATCAGTTATGCGGCGGATCTCTACGAGGCGGCGAAAGACGCCGATGCCGTGTTGATTCTGACCGACTGGAAAGAGTTTGCCGAAATTGATCTGGCGCGCCTCAACCGGGCGGTCCACTTCCCCATCGTGATTGATGGGCGCAACCTCTATGAGCCGCAAGAGATGCTCGACCATGGATTCACGTATGTGAGCGTGGGTCGGCCGGCCGCCTACCTGGCACAGCAAGGAAAACCGCGCAAACCGCTGGTGTAGCGGAGTTTGCGGAGTTAGCCGCGCTGCGCGCGTGTTAGCGGCGCTAACCTTGCTAACCCCGCTAACGCATTCTTGAAGATTTTTAGGAGTTATCGCTCATGACCATGCGCGTACTTGTTACCGGCGCTGCCGGATTTCTTGGTTCCCACCTGACCGACCGCTTGCTCGGCGAGGGCTGCGCCGTTCTGGGCGTCGATAACTTCTGCACCGGCATACGGGAAAACCTCGCGCACCTGCGCAGTGAGCCGCGCTTTCAATTCGAGGAGCGGGACATCTGCCAGCCCTTTGATCCGGGGCCGGTCGACTACTTCTTCAATTTCGCCTCTCCGGCCAGCCCGCCGGAGTATCTCCGCCTGGGGATCGAAACCCTGCGCGTGGGCTCGGCGGGCGTGGAAAACGCGCTGAAGATCGCCGCCAAGTACAACGCCGGATTTCTGCACGCCTCCACATCGGAGTGTTACGGCGACCCGCTGGAGCATCCGCAGCGGGAGAGTTACTGGGGCAACGTGAATCCGGTCGGCCCGCGCTCGGTCTACGACGAGTCCAAGCGCTTTGCCGAAGCGATGGTGATGGCCTACCACCGCTCGCGCGGCGTGAACACCCACTTGGTCCGCATCTTCAACACCTACGGCCCCCGCCTGCACCCCAGCGATGGCCGGGTCATCTCCAACTTCATGATGCAGGCCTTGCGCGGCGAGCCGCTGACCATCTATGGCGATGGCAAGCAGACGCGCAGCTTCTGCTACGTGGACGACCTGATCGAAGGCATTCTGCTCCTTTCCCGCTCTGAGCAGCACTTCCCGGTCAACATCGGCAATCCCGACGAATTCACCATTCTCGAGTGCGCCCGGGCGGTACTGGAAGTAACCGGTTCCAAGAGCAAACTGCGCTTTGAAGACCTGCCCGAGGACGACCCCACCCGCCGCCAGCCCGACATCAGCCGCGCCCGCGCCTTGCTCGGCTGGGAACCGCGAATCACGCTGAAAGAAGGCCTCGAAAAGTCACTGGAATTTTTCAAAAACAAGGTTTCCGCCAGCGCATAAAGCGGACGCGTTCCAACCGCGCTACGTGAATTATTTGATGGAACATCCTCGCGAAGAAGAAGAATCTTTCTCGCGATAGCCGCTATTTTTGCTACTCTTTCTCTATCATGAATCGCAAGCTTTTTCTGCTCCTGGCAGCGGGCATTCTTCTGTGCGCCAGCAAGCCCGCCGCCGCACAGAAGTTTCTTCCCAAGACCATCCAGTTCAAGGGCGATCCGGAATACTCTGACCAGGAACTGCTGGCCGCCGCAGGGCTGAAGAAGGGTGCGGTGCTGAACTTTGGCGAGATGAAAGGACACTCCCAAAAGCTGATGGACACGGGAGTTTTCGACACCCTTAGCTTCAAATTCGACGGCGTGGATCTCGTCTATACTTTGGTTCCCTCCACCAATCTCTATCCCATCCGCCTGGAAAACCTGCCGCTTGCTTCGGGCAAGGAACTGGACGCCGCTCTGCATGGCCGATTCCCGCTCTACCACGGCAAAGTGCCCTCCGAGGGCGGAATCATGGAAGGCGTGCGCGGCGCTCTGGAAGAAATGCTCGCGGCCAAAGGCATCCAGGCCACCGTGACTGCCATGCCTTACACAGATCAAAAGCTGCACAAAGTAACAGCCATGAGCTTTTCCCTAATCTCACCGCCGGTGCAGGTTGGCGAGATTCGTCTCGATGGAGCGCAGAAACCGCTCGACGCCGGAACAGCGGAGATTCTCGCCAAGCTGACCGGTTCGGCCTATGACACGGAAGGAAGTTCCAACCAGATCGAAACATACTTGGGCAATTATTACCGCGACAAGGGTTATCTTGAAGCCGAAATCCACGCCATGCCGCAAAGTGCTCCCGTGGTCACACCGGATGCCGTTCACATTCCTTTTCTGGTCTCTGTTTCAGCAGGCGCGCAGTACAGGCTTGCAGGCATTCATCTCGCGCCCGATCTGCTCGTCACGCAGGCGGATTTCGACCGGCAGTCTCACATTCATCCCGGAGATATTGCCGATGGCCAGCATTTGCCCGAAAACTGGCAGTTCATCAGCCGCCAATACCACAACAAGGGCTTTATAAAAGCCGTCGTTCATCCTGCCGCCAGCTTCGATCGCGCCCATGGCACGGCCAGCTTTACCGTAACGGTCGAACCGGGTCCCGTCTATACGATGGGCTCATTGACCATTGAGAACGTCAGCGACGATCTGCGCGCCGCAATGCTGGCCGCCTGGAAAATGCCCGCCGGCGCCGTCTTCAATGAAGGCGCAATTCGCGGCTTCTTTGCCACACACGATGTCAATCCCGCGCTTGAAAGAGTCTTTGCCACCATCAATTATTCTTGCGTTCTGCATATTAACGATGATTCCCGGACGGTCGATGTGGTTCTGCAGCTGGAAAGAAAGCACTGATGGCACAGACAGACTCTTTCTCGGCCATGATTGGCAAGACTGAAGTCGTCCCTCTGACGCAATCTATCGCCTCAGGAAAATTTCGCAAGCGGCTCTAACACCTGAGTTGAAAACGCTCTCGATCCAGATGAAAACGGAAATTCACGGTTTGCCGGTTTGACGCTCCCCCCCTTGGCTCATATAATCCTTCTAGTTCCTGCTGAGGTTTTTGTCCATGTTTGTTCTTGCCCTGCTTCATGAGGAGTTTTCGCCGCCGGGGCTGTGAACAGACCGTCCGTCAGGTTTTTCAGCAGGTACAGGTTCATATTCCACGCCCAGGCGCGGACAGACTCACAGGAGTTCCGAAGGAGCTTTACATTCGCATGAAGCGCTCTCTTGCACTAATCATTACGCTGGCCTCGGGCTTTGCCCTGAGCGCCGCAGCTCAAACTTCGCCTGCTTCCGCTTCCGCGGCTGCCGGGCCCGCCAAGGTTGCCGTAATTGCCTTTCAGGTGGCCGTGGCCCAAACCAACGAGGGCCAGCGCAACTTCGCCGACCTGCAGAAAAAGTATGCGCCCCGGGAGGCTCATCTCAAGTCCGTTGCGGACGAGATCGATACTCTGACCAAGCAGTTGCAGGCGCAGGGCGACAAGCTGAGCGATGCCGAGCGCGCCAACCGCGCCAAGACCATCGACGAGAAGAAAAAGAAGGCGCAGCGCGATTTTGAGGACGCCAAGAACGACATGGACTCGGAGATGCAGGAGATGTACAACGGCCTGGCCTCCAAGGTTTATGACTCGCTAGCCACCTACGCGCAGCAGCAGGGTTACACGCTGGTTCTCGACATTGCCCAGCAGCAGAATCCCGTGCTTTGGGCCAATGAATCGACCAACATCACCAAGCAGGTCATCGAAGCCTACAACGTGAAGTCGGGTGTACCCGTTCCTCCGGCGCAACCGGCAGCAGCAGCGCCTGCCCGGCCGGCTTCTCATTCTGCCTCCCACCCAGCACGCTAAAAACTTCATAGCAAGTTTATGGCAAAGGCCCCGCAGACAGCGGGGCCTTTGCCGTTGCAGCGGCAGTTATTTTGAGCGCCAGGACGCCGCTCCTTGGTGGCCGCGTCAACTCGGATTTTGGGCTTCGAGGTACAGCAATTCCGGAACCATTCAAGCTGTGGAAAAATCTGTGGATTATTTCCACGAATCCAGCTAAAACTTCCGAAAAATTCCTCTTGCCAAGGCAATTTATTTCTGATAGATAGAACAACCCTTTATTTATCAATACATATTCGGAAGAGCTTTCTGCCGCGAATTGGTTGCGGGCGGCGGCGAGTCCCGCCGGGGTTATCCACAGATGCGGATTAACGGAACGTGAATTGAATCACAATTGACAGCTACTTTTGCGCATCCTCGCCGATGCGCAGCAAGGCCAGGAAGGCCTCTTGGGGAATGTCCACCCGGCCGATGCGCTTCATGCGCTTCTTGCCTTCCTTCTGTTTTTCCAATAGCTTGTGCTTGCGGCTGATGTCGCCGCCATAGCACTTGGCCAATACATTCTTGCGCAGCGGGCTGACCGTTTCGCGGGAGATGATCTTGGCTCCGATGGCGGCCTGGATGGCAACCTCGAACTGCTGGCGCGGAATCAGTTCGCGCATTTTGGAAACCAGCGCCCGGCCGCGCTCGTAGGCCAGATCGCGATGAACGATGGTGGAGAGCGCATCGACCGGTTCGCCGCTGACCAGGACATCGAGCTTGACCATCGGTGACTCCCACTCGCCGGTGAGTTGATAGTCGAGCGAGGCGTATCCGCGAGAGACGGTTTTGAGGCGGTCGTAGAAGTCGAGGACAATCTCGTTGAGCGGCAGCTCATAGGTGAGCAGGACGCGCGTGGGCGTGATGTACTCAAAGTTGATCTGCTTGCCGCGTTTCTCCTCGACCAGCTTGAAAATGGCGCCCACATACTCTTCGTTGGTAAGGATTCTGGCGGTGATGACCGGCTCGCGGATGGAAGCGATATTGGTGGGATCGGGCCAGCGCGAGGGATTTTCGACTTCAATCTCGCTGCCGTCAGTGAGCGTGATGTGGTAGCGCACGCCGGGCGCGGTGGTGATCAGGTCCAGGTGGTATTCGCGCTCCAGCCGCTCCTGGATGATCTCCATGTGCAGCAGGCCGAGAAAGCCGCAGCGGAAGCCGAAGCCGAGTGCCGCGGAGCTTTCCGGCTCGAAAAAGAAAGAAGCGTCGTTGAGGCGCAGCTTCTCCAGCGCGTCGCGCAGCAGCGTGTGCTCATGCGTGTCCACCGGGTAAAGCCCGGCGAAGACCATGGGGTTGATTTCCTGAAAGCCCGGTAACTGCGTCGCCGCGGGCCGGGCATCGTCGGTGACAGTGTCGCCGATCTTGGTGTCGGTCACGTTCTTGATGGTGGCGGCAAAGAAGCCCACCTCGCCGGCCAGCAGCTCGGCAATCTCGACCGGCTTGGGCAGCATCACGCCCATCGACTCAACCTCGAAGGTTTTGCCGTTGGACATCAGGCGGATGCGCTGCCCCTTGCGCAGCGTGCCTTGCATAACTCGGACCAGCACGATGACGCCGCGATAGGCATCGAACCAGGAGTCGAAGATGAGCGCTTGAAGCGGAGCTTCTGGATCGCCGGTGGGCGGCGGCAGACGCTGGACGATAGCCTCCAGCACCTCGGCCACGCCCTGGCCGGTTTTGGCGCTGACCGGGAGGGCGTCCGTGGCATCCAGCCCGACGGCCTTCTCGATAGCCTCCTGCGTGCGCACGATGTCGGCCGAGGGCAGATCGATTTTATTGATGACAGGAATGATTTCCAGGCCGTCATTGATGGCCAGATAAGCGTTGGCCAAGGTCTGCGCCTCAACGCCCTGCGTGGCGTCCACCACCAGCAGCGCGCCCTCACAGGAGGCCAGCGAACGCGAAACCTCGTAACTGAAGTCCACGTGGCCGGGAGTATCGATCAGGTTGAGCTGGTAGGTGTTGCCGTCGTGCGCCTTGTACATCATGCGCACGGCGTGGGACTTGATGGTGATGCCGCGCTCGCGCTCGAGGTCCATGTCGTCCAGAATCTGCGCCTGCATTTCGCGGCCGGTCACCGAGCCGGTCAATTCAAGCAGACGGTCGCTCAACGTCGACTTTCCATGGTCGATGTGGGCAATAATGGCGAAATTGCGCAGAAAGCTGGCGTCCATTTTGTCACGAAGAAAGAGACATTTTGCGCCATGCGGCGCGCGTGCCTCCAAGGCATAGCTTATCATCTACATAGCTTCTTATTAGGGCAGAGCGCTTGGCGCGGCCCTTGGGCAGCCGGGCAACGACATTCTTATGCATATTGGCAGAATTCCGTATCGATCTCTCGGCTGGTCCATGGTGGCTTTCTCACTGGTGGGCTGCACGCCCACCACGCCCACGGGCGCGCCAGAGGGCGCGCAGCGGCAGGCTACCGCACCCGAGCTTGCGCCGGCGGCCTCATCGCCGCAGGCAGCCTCGTCCGCCGCGTCTGGGCTTACGCGTGAGCAGCAGCAGACGCGCCTGCTGATCGCGCAGGTGGAGAAGGCTTACGCCCAGGGCGAAGCCAACTATCACAAGGGAAGATTGGCGGAGGCCAAGGATAAATTCGATCTCGCCGTGGACCTGATGCTGACCAGCGACATCGACATCAGAAGCAATGCCGAGTTGCAGGAAGAGTTCGACCGCATCGTGGACGGAGTGAACGCTCTTGAGACGGAAGCGCTGAAGCAGGGCAACGGCTTTGTGCCCAAGGAGGAACCCGCGCCGGCCGAGGTGGCCAGCGATGTGACCTTCAATGTGGACCCCAACTTTGTGGCCAAGGCCAAAGCCGATCTGGCCACCACCAAGTCCGATCTTCCGCTGATGGTGAACGACTACGTGGCCGCCTTCATCAACTTTTTCGCCAATACGCAGCGCGGCCACAACACGCTGCTGCACTCGTTCCAGCGCGCCGGCCGCTACAAGTCGATGATTCAGCGCGTCATGGCCGAGGAAGGCGTTCCGCAGGATCTGATCTATCTGGCGGTGGCCGAGTCCGGCTTCAATCCGCGCGCGCTCAATCGCGGCTCGGGAGCCGGAGGCATGTGGCAGTTTATGCCGCACGGCAACTATGGGCTGACCCGCAATGCGTATGTGGATGAGCGCTTCGATCCGGAAAAATCCACGCGCGCCTATGCCCGCTACATGAAATTTATCCACGACCAGACGGGCGACTGGTACCTGTCCATGGCGGGCTATGACTGGGGCACGGGCAATGTGCAGCGTGCCGTGCAGAAGACCGGCTACGCGGATTTCTGGGAACTGTACAAGAGAAATAATCTTCCCGCCGAGACCAAGAATTACGTGCCGGAAATTCTGGCGGCCATCATCATCGCGAACCATCCCACGCAGTATGGCTTCGACGATGTAACGCTCGACGCGCCAGTGCTGACCGATACGGTGACCATCAACTACCAGGTGGATCTGCGGCTGGTGTCGGATATGGTGGGCGCGCCAACGGGAGAGTTGCAGGCGTTGAATCCAAGTTTGCTGCGCATGACAACGCCTCCCGATACGGCCTTCGATCTGCATCTGCCGGCCGGCACGGCAATGCTGTTTGAAAAGCGCATCGCAGCTATTCCTGAAGGCAAGCGCAACGGCTGGCGCTATCACCGCGTTGTTGCGGGAGACACGCTGGCTTCGGTAGCGCATTCGTATCGCGTAACAGCGGCCGACTTGGCCGCGGCCAATCAGTTGAACGAAGGGGACGACATCGCGAAGTTGGAAGCGCTCGTCGTGCCCGCATCGCCGGCCGCATCACCGTCAGCGCCGCCATCGCGTTCGCTGCTCTATGCCGCGCGCAAAGGCGAGACGCTGGTGACCATCTCCGATCGCTTCGGTGTGTCGCTGACACAGTTGCGCCACTGGAATCATCTGAACGGCACCAAGGTGCGGCCTGGTCAGCGGCTGCATGTAACCGATCCGTCCAGCACGCCGCGCGCATCGGTTAGCGGTCATCACCGCCGCGGCTCTCACGCGGATTCAGATGACTCCCGCGCGCAGGCGGATACAACAAAAGCCGCGCCAGCAAAGGGCGCGGAGACCACGTCAAAGAGTGCGACGAAGCAATCAAAGAAGCAATCAAAGAGCGCAACGAAGCATTCGAGAAATGCAAAAGAGAAGCCAGAGAGCACCGATAAAGATTCCGCGGCGCCTGGCAAACGCAACCGGAAGAGCCGCGCATCGGCCGCGGAGAAAGAACCCGCGCAGAGCGCAGCCGACACTTCCGGCGCGAAAAATAAGGGGAAAAGCAGCGCAAGAAAATCCCACACGCGGAAGCGCGCCGCAAAATAAGAAACTCCTTTTCGCAAAATAAATAGCTCGAAAGCTCATTACACACTTGTCATCTCTTGGTGTTTGCGTGCAAGCTATTGCTAATGACTTGCGTAAGCGGAGCGTGATCTTCCGCCGCGCAAGACGCAAGAAGCAAGAAGCAAAAGCGCAGCGGCAGACCGCTGGAGGAAATGGGATGGAAGATGAGTTCAGGACGTACGCGATAAGCGAAGACGAAGCGGATGCCAATCAGGCAGAGCTTGATTCCGATCACGACGACTTTGAAGAGGACGAAGAGGTTGAAACCTCCAGCGTGCTCACCTCCTCGGACGATGACGAGGGCCTGGCTGAAGAGGCCGTGGTCGTGATCGTGGAAGAACCCACATTGCAGCCGGCCGTCACGAAGGCCGTGAAGAAAAACTCTCCCGCAAAGAAGGTTGCCAAGAAAGCCGCAGTCAAGAAGGTTGCGGCAAAAAAGGCTAAGAAAGCTGTAGCCAAAAAGGCAACCGCGAAAAAAGTTGTGGCCCGAAAGGCCGCAAAGAAATCCGCCGCGAAGAAGAAAAGTACTGGCGCCAGGGGCGGAAAGGTCGCGGTCAAGAAAGCCGCGGCCGGTAAGCGCGCCAGCAAAATCACCAAACGAGGTAAACCGTTGGTCGTTAAGAAAGCAGCAAAGAAGGCGCCCGCCAAGAAGGCAGTTGCGAAGAAAGCAGTTGCCAAGAAGGCCCCGGCGAAGAAGGCAGTTGCCAAGAAGGCTCCTGCGAAAAAAGTAGCCGCCAAGAAGGCAGTTGCGAAAAAGGCTCCTGCGAAAAAAGCAGTTGCAAAGAAGGCTCCTGCGAAAAAAGCTCCTGCGAAAAAGGCAGCCGCCAAGAAAGCCACTGCGAAAAAGGCAACCAAGTAGCAGCGGCAACCTGAAGTACAAGGCAAGCAAAAAAGCCCGGCTTTGGCCGGGCTTTTTTGCGCCCAAAATCAGATCGCATGACAGGTCTGTTATGACCTTGGGAAGCTCTGAACAAGTTGCAGATTTGAAGGGTACAGGCTTTAGCCCCTGAGGGAATGCCCGATGAGCAATCGAACTTAATCAGAGATTTCCTTGTAGCGCAGTTTGTCTGTTGGTTCAGAGGCGGTTTCCGCGAGCCTGTAGCGCCGGCCTTCCGGTCCACGCCGCGCTCTACACCTATTCTGAATTTGCTCTCTTCAACTCGGCCAGCGCCGCCAGCACTTCTTCGGAGTGATGCTGCACCTCGACCTTGGTCCAGACCTTGGCAATCCTGCCCTCGGGATCAATGAGGAAGGTGTTGCGGTCCGCTATCTTGATGCCGGCAAAGTTGCCCAGCGACCCGTAGGCATCGACAGCTTTGTGCTCCGGGTCGGCAAGCAGACGGAAGGTCAGGCCTTCCTTGGTGCAGAACTTTCTGTGGCTGTCGGGCGTGTCCACGCTGACGCCAAGAATCACGGCGTTGGCGGCGTCGAATCTTGCCTGGTCACGCTGGAAGTTGTGCGCCTCGATAGTGCAGCCCGAGGTCATGTCCTTGGGATAGAAGTAAAGCACCACCCACTTGCCGCGAAAACTCTCGAGCGAAATCTGCGAACCGTCCTGCGAGGGGAGCGTAAAGCCGGGCGCAAGCTGCCCGGCGGCGGGCCGCGTTTGACCGGCGGCGTGAACGGTAACCGCTGCAACCGCAGCCGCAAGGAACGCAGCAATGGCGGAAAAAGTCAGCCTTCTCATAGCAAACCTCCGGACTGTTTGATGGAAAAAGAATAAACTCGGCGCAGATATTTCTTGATCCAGCACAGAAGAATTCTGTATCTCAATATCTGTCATCCTGAGCGGAGCAGACCGTGGTCTTTGCGGTCTGCGGAGTCGAAGGATCTGCGGTTGCATTTTCTCTCGAATAGAACAAATTCATTGCGCTGGATCAATCAGATTCCGCGCGGAGTGGCGACAATGGCTGGGTGCCCCATATCTGGCGCAGTCTCATCGCGCCAGATGTGGGAAGCCAAAACACTCAACAGTCGTCTGCTCCTGTCCGGGTGCCCCACCTTCGCGGCGTCTTTGTTTTTGCCGCTAGAGCCTTTCTCCTGTTGCTATAGAGGAAAACCACGGCTGCCGAGTGGCTTTTTGCTCAAGAAAAAGCCACCTTGCACGACTTCAAAGACTCCACACTAACAGGAGAAATGCTCTAAGGTGGGATATTTATAGCTTTTTAAAGCTCTTTATTGAGCTTCACCGCGGCGTGGCCACAATGGCAATCCCCGCTTCGTCTGCGCGTGCCAGCAGCGCGTCGCGATCGAAGAGCAGCGTGCGGCCAGCCTCGACCGAGAGGCAACTGGCACCGGCGCGGATCATCGCCTCGACCGTTCCGATGCCGATGACCGGCACGTCAAAGCGCATGTCCTGATGCGGCTTGGCCACCTTCACAACCGTCAGGCGGCGTTCAAGCGTGGATGCTGTGTCCGTGAGCGAACCCATCAGCCGCCCGGCGCGCTCGATGGCAGCGTCGGTGCCTTCCATGGCTTCGACGGCAACGCAGGCCTGCGCCGCGACCACCACCGTCTGCCCAATGTCGTAGCCGGCCACGGCACGCGCCACGCTCAGCCCGTACTCGATATTCTTGAGCTCCTGCTCGTCCGGCGCGCGCGCGCTCAGCACACCTTCAGTGGCCAGCAGCGGCTCCAGAAAAGCGGTTGAGCTAATCAGCTCAATGCCCTCGTCGCCGAGCACCTTGGCCACCGCGCCCAGCAGCATATCGGTCGAGCGCGTGCGCAGGCTCAGCAGCAGTTTGGCCAGCCGCCAGTCGGGACGAATGCTCGAGAAAATCTGCTTGTGTTTCACCTGGCCCGCCATCACGGCCTTTTGGACGCCTTCCTTATGGAAGAGTTCAATCAGCCGCGACAACTCGCCCAGCGAAAGCCAATGGACGGTGATGCCGCTGTCGACCCCGGCGCGCTGGTCGATCTCCGCATCGGTCTCCTCACGGATGGCCGCGACCACGACAGGAAGGCCCTGTGCCCGCGCCGCATCCAGAATCAGAAACGGGAAACGGCCGTTACCGGCGATGAGGCCAAGGGTCATAGGGGCCACCTGCTTTGATGGGCCTGAGCGGCAGCCACGTCGCACACAGTGCTCGTCTGCTTGCTGATTATGATCCATCCCCGATCGCAAGCCCGCGCCTTTGCTCCCGGAGGGAGCATCGAGAATAGCCCAGGGTGGAGTTCGCGACAGCGGACGGAACCCTGGGAACCAGACGCCCCAGTAATCCTATCCGCCCCGGAGGGGCGGTCGAACCTGCATACGATTGCTGCCGTGCGATAAGATTCTGCCATGTCACACACCTATTGCTGTGCGCTCTTTCATTGTGTTTTTTCCACCAAGGAACGGCGCAAGAGCATCATCGCTGAAATCCAGCCACAGTTGTGGGCCTACATGGGCGGCATCGCGCGCGAGCGCCAGATGAAGGCGCTTGGTGTGGGCGGAATGGAGGACCATGTTCATCTTCTGCTCTCTCTGCCGCCGTCTGTTCCGATAGCCGATGCAATGAGGGAAATCAAGAGCGTATCTTCGCACTGGATGCATGAAACCTGCCAGATCGATAATTTTGAATGGCAGGAAGGCTATGGTGCATTCTCCATTGGATGGACTCAGGTAAACGCAACCCTGGCCTATATTGCACGCCAGGAAGAACATCATCGTAAGCGCAATTTCCAGGCTGAGTTCATTGCTTTTCTCAAAAAACACCGAATTGAGTACGATCCGCGCTACGTTTGGGGGTAAGTTTCGACCGTCCCTACGGGACGGCGCGAGCGGAGCAACGCCGTCCCAGGGTTCCGCTGCGCTTCACCCTGGGCTATTTTCGTTCTCTCCCTCCGGGAGAGCTGGCAGCGAATCGATTCGCTGCCGCATATCGTACCTCTGTTACATCTTGCCGATTCATCCCGCTTGTTAAAAACACGCTACTTGATCACTCCGCGCTTGCTGCGTTCGACGAAGGCGGCAATCAGCGCCGCATCCTCGCCCTCCAACTGCTTGATCTTCTCAACGGCTTGCGTGGTGTTCAGCTTGGCCGCCAGCAAATAACGGAAGGCCTTCTCCAGCGTCCGCAGCCGCTCGGGCGAAAATCCGCGCCGCCGCAAGCCGACCTTGTTAATGCCGAAGGCCCTGTTCTCGCGCTTGGCCGAGGTCAGCGAAAAAGGCAGCACGTCCTGCGTCACGATGGTGCCGCCGCCGATAAAGGCATACGCACCCACGGTGCAGAACTGATGCACCGGGCAGAATGCGCCCACGCAGGCGTAGTCCTCAATGTGGACGTGGCCGGCCAGCGTGGCGGCGTTGGCCAGGATGCAGTGGCTGCCCACCTGGCAGTCGTGCGCAATGTGCGAGTAGGCCATCAGCAGATTGCCAGAGCCAACGCGCGTCAGGCCGCCGCCCTCGACAGTGCCGCGGCTGATGGTCACGCACTCGCGGATGTCGTTGCCGTCGCCAATCTCCAAACGGGTCGGCTCGCCCTTGTACTTCAGGTCCTGGGGCGGAATGCCGATGGAGGTGAAGGGGTGAATCGTATTGCGCGCGCCGATGCGGGTGTGGCCGTCGAGCACGACATGCGAAACCAGCGTGCAGTCCTCGCCCAGCGCCACCTCCGGCCCGATGGTGCAGAACGGACCGACGGTGCAGGAGGCTGGGACGACCGCTCCGGTGGCAACAACGGCGCTGGGATGAATGCTCACTACGCCGTCACTGTTTCTGCCGCTGTGCTTTCCACGGCTGTTGGCTGGGCTGCGGACGGCTGCTCGGGCACGCGCGGCACAATTGAGCAGGTCAGCACGGCCTGGCAGGCCAGCTTGTCGCCGACAAAGGCCTTGGCCTCCATGCGCCCGATGCGGGTCTTGAACGCCAGCACATTCACTTCAATGCGCAACTGGTCGCCGGGAGTAACCTGGCGGCGGAATTTGGCTTTGTCAATGCCGGTGAAGACGGCCAGCTTTGTCTCGCGGTCGGGCATCTCGCTCATCATGATGATGGCGCCGGCCTGGGCCATGGCCTCAATCACCAGCACGCCGGGCATGATGGGATAGCCGGGAAAGTGGCCCTGGAAAAACGGCTCGTTCATGGTGACATTCTTGAGGGCGACCAGACGCTTGCCGCGTTCGAACTCGACAACTCTGTCGATCAAAAGAAAAGGATAGCGGTGCGGCAATAATCCCAGAATATCCTGAATATCCAATGTCATTTATGACTCCAAAGGGCGAGTGGCGTGGCCGCCAGGCGCTCTTTGGATTATAGCGAAATGCCCGCTTGCCTTGAATGCTCCGGCGGAGCCGGGCAGTTGCTCCTGATGGCTGGATCGCGGTTCCTGGGTGCAGCAACTCTGGTTTCGCCGTAGCCACCGTATAATGAGCTGGAATCATACAAGGAGTCACCCATGCCATTGAAAGCAGCTTTTATCTTTGTAGCTCCGGATGTAGACGCCAAGAAGCATCACGCGGTCATTGATACGCCTTCGATCACGCTGACCGTGGTTGGCGTCTCAACCTATGACGCCGCCGTGAAAGTAGCGAAAGAATTAGTGGATGCAGGCAACGTCGCCCTGGAACTGTGCGGCGGTTTTGGCATTGAAGGCGCAGCCGCGGTCAAAGCAGCCGTGAATGGGAAGGCCGTTGTTGGCGTGGTTCGCTTCGATCAACATCCCGGTTTCGGCTTCAAGAGCGGCGACGAACTCTTTCAGGCGCACACGAATTAAGCCGTTGAGCCTCTTGCAAAATTCGATTGAGATTGCAAAAAGTGTCAGGGCACGACTTCAGTCGTGCCGAAAGAGCAACAGAATTATGCCGGGCTTTAGCCCCTGAGACATTTGTTTTTAGCTATTTGTAACTCCACAGCGGCTAAAGCCGGGTTCTTTCTTGGCCATGATTGGCACGACTGAAGTCGTGCCCTGACACAATCTATCGCCTCAAGGTAATTTTGCTAGCGGCTCCGTTGATTGCTTTTGCGTAGGAAGAAAGAGGGTTGCCAGCACCCCGTTTTCACTGCGCCGTCATTGGTATCGAGAACGGCTACGCGCACTCTTCGGCCTCGTCTTCGGGGTGTCTGCGAATACGGTCGATTTCCGCTTCAATCTCTTCTTCGCTTGCCAGATTGGTTCCCGCGGCCTCGGCCAGGCGCCAACTTTCGCGCAGGCTGGCCAGCGCCATCGCCCGCCGCAGTTCACGATCTTCCTTGACGAGATCGCCAAAAACCGGAACCAGAAAAAAGGCCGGACCTTTCTGCCCCACCAGCAGAGTCGTTTCTCCGGCGGGAACATCCGCCAGAGCCTTTGCCCCTCGCGTTCTGAACTCGCGCAGCGATACTTGGCGCATAAGATATCTCCTCAATTAAGTGTAGCCAAAATGGCTACACCGGGCAATTCCCATTTGCCGACAGGCAAGAACGTCTGGGTGCCACCTCCTTCCGCATTCTCATCTCGGAAGGGTGGGAGAGCACGATCCCCCTGCGAGCGACAAGCGAGCCACTGGCCCCACCGCAGGTGGCTACTTCTTGATGCGGCGCGCGGCGGCGTCCACGCTCCAGAAATCGGCGGGCAGCTCCTGGTTGTAGCTCACGCGGTCCAGAAAGTACTGCCGCGTCATCTCGCCATTCTTGAAGCGTGTGATGGTGAGGGGCGTCGGAAAGCCGTCCATCGTGTGGTAGTCGTCATACTCCTCGGCGTCCAGGTTCTTGTCCTTGTAGACCGGGTCGCGCCACTCGAAGGTGCGGCGCAGAGGCAGGTGGGTCTGCGTGTCCATCTGAATGGTGATGGCCTCGTTCGCGGCGGAAATCAGCGTTACCTGATCGGCCAGGTGGCGCGCGGCCAGGCGCTGGCCCTCGTAAATCAAAATGGTTTGTGAATCGTTCAGCCAGAGCTTGACGGCGGTTTCGATGGAGTGGTCGCGGCGGCGCAGATACTCCTCGACCTGCTCCTGCGGCAGTGGAGCCTTGCCCTTGTAAGTCACCTCGGAGCCCGCGCGGCCGATGTAAAACTGCACCACGTCACGGTGCGGAGTGAACTCGATGCGGTCGTGGTCGGGCCAGGCGTGGTATTCCCAATATCTCGTGGTGCCGGCATCGGGCTTGCCCTGGTAGAAGGCGGCCACGTGCCCCTGCCGCATCTGATTTTTCACGGCGAGCCATGCCTGCCCGCCGAGAGCCTGCACCATGGCGTCCAGCGCCGCGCGCGCCTGCCGGGCGTTGCTTTGCCCGGCGTCCACTACGGTTTGCGCCCGCGCGATCAGCGGCGTGGCGATCATCGCGATGGCCAGCGATAGCGGCAACATTCTGCGCATCAACGAACTCCCTCAAGGGATTGGACGAATAACGGAGGCGGACGTGGTTCTTCGCCTGACGTGAAGAAGACTTTTGCCGCGAAGAAAAGCTGTTTTCCCCGCCGGCAGAACCGCCCGGGCGCACCGTCCCTTGGGTTCACGCTATCGCAGCCAGCCGGTGGGCGCAAGCTCCGGCCCTTATGGATTGCAACACTGTCTGGGTGCCCCACCCTCGCGACGTCTTTGTTTTTGTCGCTAGGGTGGGAAAGTATATTGCAAATCTTTTGGGCTGAATCAACTGTGTTTTGCAGCAGGCGGATTCGGCGCCGGATGCGCGCTAGCCGTCGGCTTGGTTGTGATCTTGGCCGGAGCCGCCGCGGTCCTGGGCCGCGTTCGCGGCGCACGGCACGTCGCCTGGACCGGTCTTGCCCGGCGCGCCTTCGGCCTTCTGACAGCCCTCCGAGTCACGCGGCGCGCCGCAATTCTGGCCGGCCCGCTGGCTGAAACTCGTACCGGAACGGCCACGGGAGTTCTCACCGCCACCGGAATGGCGGCCTGGAACTCCGCTTCATCCCAAGCGGGAGGCAAAACGGCCACGGGAGCCACCGTAACAACAAGCGCGGGAGGAGCGGGCCTGCGGACGGACGCGGCGGAAGGAACCACCGGAGCCACTGCTGGCGGCGGGTTCGGCGTCGCTTTCTTGACCAGGGATATTTCGGACGGATTCTTCTCCCCTTTGTCTTTGACAAAGACCGTGAAGACGCCGGGCGTGTCCTCGACCGTGACCGTGCCGCAGCGATTGGGCGTGCTGAGTCCGTCGCGAAGCATTAACTCCACACTGAAGCTGGCCTTGCCGGGCTTTGCCTGGCAGAGCTTTCTTTTGTTGACCCAGACCTGAAGCCAGGGAAGATTCGCGAATTGCTTGGAAAGCCTCGCCTGGCCATGCGCGTCCGTGATCGCCTCCTCGCGCCAAAGCTTGTCGTGAAGCTCGCGCTCGTCATATCCGCCAAGCAAAAGAAGATGCGCGTGGGCAAGCGGCTGCCCGCTCTTGCCACCGAGAATGCGGACGGTAACGGGACCGTTGTGCGTCACGGAATAAGGCTCGTCCGCCCCGCTCGGTGAAGCGGTGAGCAGAGCCAGTCCGGCGGCAAGTGAGAGTGCGAAAAGACGGGTCATGCGTTGCGCCTCAAGCCAAGACCGCGTGGATTTGCGCTTTTCCAGGTTCCAAAAGCGAAACCGGGGGCGCCCGTACTCACGGGTGCGACGACAAAATCATCAGGTCACGGCACCAGGTCTCTGACCGCTTGATTTTGTACCATCGTTGGGTGCCCCACATCTCGATTTTGAGATGTGGGAAAGCACGAACTCTATGAAACTTCTTCATCCGGTCAGAGGCCTAGTAGCATTTATCGGCACGATGGAGCGGTTCTCCAATTGATACACTCGAATATGGAACGTCCCAGTGAATCGCTGCATGTCTGTCGGAGTGGAAGTAAAAAGCTCCTTGCGTACCGCTCATAAAGTCTACGTGTATTCCTATTGATCCGGCCCTTATGGATTGCACCACTGTCAGGGTGCCCCGCCTTCGCGACGCCTTTGTTTTTGTCGCTAGGGTGGGAGAGCACGTTGCAAATCTTTTGGGCCGGGTCAATAAAATGCTCTAAAGACCTGCTGAATTTGAGGCACGGCTGAAGCCGTGGCCTTTCAAAACATGAATTTTTACGGATTTTGAGGGGAAGAACCGATAGAAGATGCAGATGAAATATCCAGGACAATTGCTGGGCGAGGACGCGCCAAATGAGTTGGGCACGAGCCGCATCGGGCCGCTCCTATGGCAGTATTCGCTTCCGGCCATTATTGGGACGGCGGCGCAGTCGATCTACAACGTCATCGACCGCGTTTTCATCGGCCACGGTGTGGGGGCGATGGCCATCTCGGGATTAGCCGTGACCATGCCGATGATGAATCTGGCCGCCGCGTTCGGCTCCATGGTGGGCGTGGGGGCGGCCGCCCTGGTGTCGATCCGGCTGGGACAGCAACGGCAAAAGGAAGCTGATTCCATCCTGGGCAATCAACTGATGCTGAATCTTGCGCTCAGCATCAGCTATACGATTCTGTGCTTCCTCTTCCTGGACAAAATGCTGTTGGGCATGGGCGCCAGCCCGGAGACCCTCCCCTACGCCAGGCAGTTCATGCAGATCATTCTGCTGGGCAATGTGTTCACGCATGTCTACCTGGGCCTGAACAGCGTGATGCGCGCCTCGGGCTACCCCACCAAAGCGATGGTGACGACACTGGTGACGGTGGCCGTGAACCTGGTGCTGGCGCCGCTGTTCATCTTCGCGTTCCACTGGGGAATCCGCGGCGCGGCGCTGGCCACCATCTGCGCTCAGATTGTTGGCACAGCATGGGCGTTTCAGCACTTTTTGCGGAAAAAACATGCCGTGCATTTCCAGCGGGGCTGCTTCAAACCGAACTGGAAAACCATACGGGAGATTCTGGCTATCGGCCTGCCCAACTTCATCATGCTGTTCTGCTCCTGCTTCGTGGTGGTGCTGATGAACCTGCGGCTGACGCGCTACGGAGGCGACTATGCGATTGGCGCGTATGGAATCATCAACGCGCTGGGCAATCTTTTTGTGATGATCGCCATCGGCGTGAACCAGGGCATGCAGCCCATCGCCGGATACAACTATGGCGCGGGAAACTTAGGCCGCGCGATTCGCACTCACCGGCTGGCCGTGGGCGCCGCCGTAGGCATTACCACTTGCGGATTTCTGCTGGGAGAACTCTTTCCCAAAATGGTGGCCAGCGCGTTTACCACGGACGCGGAGCTGATTGGCCAGGCCGTGAGGGGAATGCGCCTCTCCTTCCTCATGTTCCCGGTGGTCGGCTTTCAGATGGTGACTTCGAGCTTCTTTCAGTCGATTGGCAAGGCGAGAATCTCCATTCTGCTTTCGCTTTCGCGGCAGCTTCTGTTCCTGATTCCGTTTTTGATCGTTCTGCCGCTTTTCTGGGGACTGAATGGCGCTTGGCTGGCCGGCCCGGCGTCGGATCTTTCGGCCACGATCGTGACCTACTTCGTCTTCCGGGAGTGGTTGCGGAAAAGAGTGGCGTGATTTGAAACATGTTCTACGATTTTTTCCGCAGCCTGTAAAGCTCCTTGCTCCCTCTGGCTGCTGACCAAGGCTTCAGCCTGCGAGTTAAAGTGAATGCTGGAGAATTTCCTTGACCAGCGCACGCTTATCCGGCAGGCCACCTGTTCATCGTCCGCAGCGGCGGCGCGCGACCGTCCGGCGGCGGCCAGGCTGGCGCGGCCGCTTGATTCTGGCCGCGCTCTTGTTGATCCCCGGTTTACTGGGCTGGGCAGTGGTTGCGCGCAAGATGGCCCCCGCTTCCAATACGGCGCGCACGCGCTTTGACGCCATCATCGTGCTGGGCAATCCGGCCGACAGCGACGGCAATCCCACGCCGGTGCAGTTGGCCCGCGTCACTGAGGCGGTCCATGAATATGAGCGTGGCGTGGCGTCGCGGCTGATTGTGACCGGGGGCGCGGCGCACAACCGGTTCGTGGAGGCGCGGGTGATGGCGCGAACCGCGCAGGCGCAGGGGATTCCGGAATCCGCCATTTTCATAGAACCGGAGGCCAGGGACACAATTCAGAACGCATGCTACTCGGCGCGAATCATGAAGGCGCACGGCTGGCATTCGGCGGAAGTGGTTTCAAGCGCCAGCCATCTGCCCCGCGCCGGCATCATTTTCAGCCACCTGCCGCTGGAGTGGCGCACCCATGCCGCGCCGCCCCTTGTGCCGGAATCGGCCGCGGAGCGCATAGACGGCGCGTTCCTTGAGGTTCTGAAGACCATGCGCTACCTGACCTGGGCGCGCTGGACCGAGCGCTGCGAACCGTGAAGGAAACAAATTGCCCGCCGGTTTTCGTTGTCCCGCGCCGGTGTGCTCCTGTAAGCTGATGATGATGCGTACTTCAGTAGGATTTTCCGTCTCTCTTTTTGCCGTTGCCGCGCTGGCTCTGTGCGCCGGCAATCGCGCCCAGGCCCAGAGCACAGCCGATCCGACCGCTGGCAATGGCACCTATATTGCCAGCGATCCGCTGGCCTTGGTGCGCTATGACAACCGCTACGATGTTTCATTGGGCATGGCCTACGACCACATGAAGGCCGGGCCGAATGTGCTGCAAGGAGCCAACCTGGGCGGGCTGGATCTTTCCGCCTCCTATTGGTTCAGCAAGCACTGGGCCGCCGAGGGCTCGGGCCGCGTCTACCTGGGCACCAGTGGCGCGGGCAGAGCCAACGCGCGAGACATTAACGGTCCATTCGTCAGGCAGTTCTTGTTCACCGCCGGTCCGGAGTGGCTCGGCCCACACAACAAGCACGGCGCTTTGATTGCCCATGTGTTGGTGGGGGGAGCGAATTTTGATTCCCACCTGGGATTTGGTCCCGATGGCGTTGCAAATACACCGCAGGACGCCAATTTCTATTACAACCAGACATCCCCGGCGGCCATCATCGGCGGCCACATGGACCTGAACCGTTCGCCGCGCTGGGTCTTCCGCATTACGCCCGATGCGGTGATTACCCGCTACAGCACCAACTACGCGCCCAAGGTCACCCAAACCGATGTCAACTTCGCCATCTCGGTCGGGATCGAGTACAAGTTCAAGAGAAAGCGCTAGGGCTCTGGCAATTTGAAGTTGTACCAGTACTGGGTGCCCCAGGTCCCGATTTTGGGACCTGGGAAGGTATGGACTCAAGGTACGTCTTCATCCTGTCAGAGACCTAGAGCATTTCTCCTGTTGCTATAGAGAGAAACCACGGATTCCAAGTGGCTTTTTTCTCAAGAAAAAGCCACCTTGCACGACTTCAAAGACTCCACGCATACAGGAGAAATGCTCTAGGGACACCGGCCATGCACAAACGGCATTCTTCCCAAAACCGGACCCTCCACGGCGCGGATGCGCTGGCGGCGGTTCCGGTTTTGTGCTTGAGGCGGCTATTTTCGATACAGTGAGAAGAGCTGACGAGTTCAAGTTTCGTGTGCTATCCTCCATCGTTCGGCAGTAGTGCGGAACGATTGTCATCTGAAAAGATGCTGTACTGCATGATGGCGCTTCCCGCGGCGGTCGAGGATTTCAGACGCTGGAAGCGCTGCGAGGGCAGGTTTCTATGGACATGAGAGACACGCTTGGAGTGTTGCTGGCGGGCGGAGCGGGAGAGCGGCTCTTCCCTCTGACCCGCGACCGCGCCAAGCCAGCCGTGCCTTTTGGCGGGCACTACCGCATCATCGACATCACCCTTTCCAACTGCATCAACTCCGGCCTGCGCAAGGTCTACATCCTCACCCAGTACAAGGCGCTCTCGCTCAACCGCCATATTCGCGAAGGGTGGACGGGGATTGTGGCGCAGGAGCTGGGCGAGTTTTTTGAGCTGCTGTCGCCGATGCAGCGCACGGGCGGCAACTGGTACATGGGGACCGCCGACGCGGTTTACCAGAACATCTACTCGATTGGCAGTGAGCAGCCGAAGTACATGATCATTCTGAGCGCCGACCACATCTACAAGATGGACTACAGTCGGATGCTGGAGTATCACAAGGAAACCAAGGCGGAGGTGACACTGGCCACGCTGCCGATTGAACCCGACAAGTCTTCGCGCTTCGGCGTGGTTGAAGTGGGGAAGACGGGCGAGATTCTGGGCTTTCAGGAGAAGCCAGCCGCGACCAGCTTCCGCTCGCCCTTCAACCCGGAGGCCGTGGATGCCTCGATGGGCATTTACATTTTCAACACCGAGGTGCTGCTGAAAGCGCTGATTACCGACGCGGAAGACCCCAATTCAAAACACGACTTCGGCCATAACATTCTTCCCAATCTGCTGGGCAAGAGGAAGATGATGGCCTACAGTTTTGTGGACGAGAACAAACAACAGGCGCTCTACTGGCGCGACGTGGGCACGCTGGACGCCTACTACGACGCCAACATGGATCTGTGCTCGGTTTCGCCCATCTTCAACCTGTACGACAAAAGCTGGCCCATCCGCACGCGGGTGCGCCAGTATCCGCCGGCCAAGTTCGTCTTTGGCGAGCCAGGCCGCTCGGGCGTGGCGATCAACTCAATCATCACCGCCGGCGTCATCATCTCCGGCGCCACGGTGTCGAACTCGGTGGTCTCGCAGGATGTGCGCGTCAACTCCTACTCGAATGTGGACGCAAGCATCATCTTTTCGCACGTGAACATAGGCCGCCACTGCCGCATCCGCCGGGCCATCATTGACCGCGACGTGCATATTCCGGAGGGCACGGTCATCGGCTACGACCCGGTTGAGGACAAGCGCCGCTATTTTGTTACGCCCTCGGGACTGACCATTGTTACCCGCGACGCCTCGCTCTTCGAGAACCCGGTCGATCCGGATTTCCTGCCGCGGTCTTGAGAAAAAAATCACCCGATGGCCTCACTCCGAGCCGTGGGAAAAATCACTGGAGCGCGTCAGAAACGGAGAAGATTATGCCTGCATTCAAGCCGTCCCAGGAGAGGATCGACCTGCTCGTCCGCCTGCGCGAGATAGCCTCAGCCGCGCCCTCTTTGGATGAACTGGAGCGGGACATGGTGGAAGCCATCGCCGATCAGATTGCCTACTACGATTGGACCGGGTTTTACATGCTTGACCCGGAAGACAAGGAAACACTGGTTCTGGGTTCCTTCGTCGGCGAGCTGACTTGGCACGTGCGCATCCCCGTTACGGAAGGGATTTGCGGAGCCGCAGCGGCCTCGGGAGAGACGGTTCTGGTGGACGACGTAAACGCCGACTCACGCTATCTTTCCTGTTCCATCCAGACAAAATCGGAAATTGTGGTTCCCATCCGCGCGCATGGCCGGGTGGTGGGCGAGCTTGACATCGACAGCCATACCCCGGCTGCCTTCACGGAAATCGACCGGAATTTTCTGGAGGAAGCCGCGCGGATTGTCGGCGGGTATATCGAGACGCATTGCGAGAAGCAGCTTTAGCGCATTTTTCCCTTGGGGACAGAGTTTGGGTGCCCCACCCTCGCCGCGTATTTGTTTTTGCGGCTAGGGTGGGATTCAGGGCAAACGCACCATGCCATTCAGTGTTTTGAAAGGGCACGGATTTATCCGTGCCAACCTTAGTCGAACAAGAAGGTGAGGCCTTTAGGCCCCGAGGGAAGGATTTTTGCGATTTTCAATTATTCCTCAGGGGCTGAAGCCCATGTCTTTTCCGTTCTTCTGATGGCACGACTCAAGTCGTGCCCCTTCAAAACATCGACCTTTTTCCGCAGCCTGTAAACCCCCTGCACCCTCCTGGTTCTTCGCCCTACTTGCCGTTGTACTCCTGAAACAATTCAGGGAACCGCTGCCGCAGCGTCTCGATTTTCGGCCGGTCGCAGACCTGAATATAAGGATTGCCGGGATTGTGAAGCGCGTAATCCTGATGGTAGGATTCGGCGTCGTAGAAGCCCTTCAGCGGCACAACCTCCGTCACAATCGGCTGGGGAAAGACCTGCGCAGCGTCGAGTTGCGCGATGTAGGCGCGGCTGATCCGGCGCTGCTCTTCGCTCGAATAGAAGATGGCGGAGCGGTAGGAGATGCCCACGTCCGGCCCCTGGCGGTTGAGCTGGGTGGGATCGTGGGCGGCGAAAAAGAAGACCCGCAGCAGTTGCCCGTAAGTGATCTTCGAGGGGTCGTAGACCACGCGCACCGATTCGGCGTGTTCGGTGGTCTCCGTCGTCACCTGGGCGTAGGTTGCGGTCTCAGCCGAGCCGCCGGCATACCCGGCCGTGGTCGCCAGCACGCCCTTGACGCGCTCAAAGACCGATTGCGTGCCCCAGAAGCAGCCCCCGGCAAAAACCGCGGTCTCCTGCCCCGGCTTGGTTGATAGCGGAGCATCGCTCACGGGGGCGGGAAAGGGATTTTTGGCCGCCGCGCGGCAGCCGGCAGGCAGAAGCATGGCAAACATCAAAGGAACAAGGGAACCGCACAAGGCAGGCGCGCTGGACATGAAAATCTCCTGGGCCAATTCGATTCAGGGCCACGGTTTTAGATGCGCCGCGGCGGAAAAAGGTCACAGATGCGAGTCGCAATCTGGTTTTTGCCTGTTCTCTGCGCGGCGGGAGAGCAAAATAGAGCGGTTCTCCAATTGATATACACTAACCAGCTTTAGCGGAAGTGGCTTTTTCTTGAGGAAAAAGCCAAGCAGCTTTGTGGCTTCGGTGTACAGCTATTGGAGAACCGCTCTAGCCACGGGAACAATCCCCGAAAATCCTGCGTACTAACACAACATGGAATGCGTGGGTACATTAAGCTGGAACGGGATGGGGCTGGGGACTCTGGCCAGCCCTTCCAACGGCAAAAAGCTGCCGCTGGGGACCCAGTCCAGGCCGTTGTGGCGCAACGCGGGGCTCCGGAGACAAGCAGCCGAGGCAACCAGGCAGCACCCTGTTTCCGGCGGCACAGAACCTGCGGCGGCGGCCCGCACGGCAGGCGGGGAGGCAGCTTCTCTGGAGATTGACTGGTCCCAAATCGTCCGACGCTGCCTGGACGGCGATTCCAGCGCATGGGCCGAGCTGGTCCGCACGCAACATCGGCGCGTCTACGGGCTTTGTTACCACTTCACCGGCAACCCGGCGGACGCCGCGGATCGGACGCAAGACGTTTTTCTGAAAATTTATTCCAACTTGGGCAGTTTTGACCTGAACCGTGGCTCCTTGCAGGTGTGGATTACAACCATGACCCGCAATCTGCTGGTCGACAACTTCCGGCGCGGGCGCTTGCAACGCGCCACCAGTTCTCTCGACGACGGATGGGAAGAGGCCGAAAGCCTGAAGCCGGTGGACCGGCTCACCTCTCGCGCGCCCTCACCGCACGAGGCGGCGGCCGGCAAGGAGCTGGCAAAGATGGTACAGGATGCGCTGGCGCGCGTCTCCGTTGATCTGCGCGAGGCCGTCATTCTGCGCGATCTGCAGGATATGGACTACAAGGAGATTGCCCAGGTGCTGAGCATTCCCGAGGGAACGGTGAAATCGCGCATCAGCCGAGGCCGCGCGGAACTGGCGAGGCTGCTCGAACGTAATAAACGGGAGGTAATGTGATGGCAGAGCGCACATTCAATCCGGGATCGGCGGCCTGCGGGCAGTGGGAAGCACTGTTGACGGACGCGCTGGACGGGCTGCTGAAGCCCGCGGATGAGACGGCATTTGCCGCCCACAGGTCCGTCTGCCCGGCTTGCGCGGAGATGTTTGAAGAGGCTCGCCGCGGCCGCGAATGGCTGGCGTTCCTTGCGCCCGGGCCGGAAGTCCCGGTTGAGCTGCTGGATAAGATTCTGGCGAAGACGGGTCCGGGGCAAACGGTCAATTACACGCTGGCAGCCGCCAGCAGTGTTGTGCCGGCCACCCTGGCTGCCACGCCGGTTTGGCAGCGTTCCGACCCCATGGGACCTGTGCGGCGCTTTGCGGAATCCGGCCTGATGACGGCGGCCATGGCCTTCTTTTCCATCGCGATGACAATCAATATGACCGGCATCCGCTTGAGCGACGTGCGGCTCTCCAACCTGCGGCCAGCGGCAGTGCGCTCGATTATGGAGCGGCGGCTAACCACGGCCTCGACCCCGATCATTCGCTACTACGATCATCTGGAACTGGTGCACGAGCTGCGGTCAAGGGTGCAGGATCTGCGCCGGACAACGCAGAGTGAAAACGAAGAAAACCGGCAAAAGCAGCAAAACACGAAGCCGGGTGAGTCAAAGCAGGCTCCTACGCGCCAGGACGGAAGCTCACCGGCGGACGCTCCGCAGCAGTCGGCCAGCCCTGCAGTTGCGCCTTCGCTCAACGATTCTGATTTTCTGGAAACGTCTCTGACGTTTCCAGACCGATTCTCCACCCCAGTGGCTAAGACCGATCAATGGCCCGCGCATTCCGGCGGCTTCCAAGAAGGAATACGGGAAAGAGGCACAAAATGGACTGCGTAAATCACATTGGCGTCCCAGCTACCGCCTATTGCCAGAACTGCGGCCAAGCCCTCTGTTCCAGGTGCGTGCGTAACACGGCGGCGGGGCAGGTGCTCTGCGAGGGCTGCTGGAGGGCTTGGCAGAGCTATCAGCAGCCGTTTATTGCGCCTCCTCCGAGCGGACCCAACCCATGGGTTGCCGGATCGCTGGGGCTGATTCCCGGCGTGGGCGCCATGTACAACGGCCAATTCGTCAAAGGCTTCATCCACGTAGCGGTCTTCGCGGTGCTGGTCACTGGCGCAAGTGAATTCAACGATCCCATTGACACCATCTTCGGCCTGTTCATTGCCGCGTGGGTTCTTTACCAGTCGTTTGAGGCATACCACACTGCCAAAGCGCTGCGTTCGGGCCAACCGCTGCCCGATCCGCTCGGATTGAACGAAGTGGGCGACTGGCTGAATCCTGGCGCGCGGCCGCAGAATCCGGGCCAACCCGAGGTTGCGCCGGAGCCGGACGAAGAGGCAACAGAGCGCCGCGAGTTTCCGTCGGCGGGATACAAGACTTATCCCTCGCCCGGCCAGCCTCCGTTTCCGCCGTCGGCATCTGGCTTTGCCGTTCCCGCCGCGCCTCCGCCGCCTGTTGCCTGGCAGCATCACGAGCCGGTCGGCGCCATTGTGCTGATTACGCTGGGCACGCTGTTTCTACTCGCGCAGTTGGACATTTTTCATGGCCGCCTGCTGGAGTTTGCTTGGCCAATATTGCTGATCGCGCTGGGCGTCTGGATGATCGTTCACCGTCTGGCAGATTCACGAGGAGCTTCGAAATGAACCGTTACGTTATGATTCGCCGCTTGCGCGGACCCGCATTTCTTCTGCTGATTGGCGTGCTTGCCTTGCTGAATCAGGCTGACATTCTGAGCTGGGGCAAGAGCTGGCCGTTTTTCCTGATTCTGGCCGGGCTGCTCGCCTTGGCCGAGAGCGCCGCGCTGGCCTCGGAAAGAAGCTACCCGCACACGCCCTATCCCGGTCCAGCCGCACCGGACTCCACAACGGCAACCGGCATTCCAGCCTACCCTGGGCAACCGGAGGCCTCCGTTTCGCCTGAAAAGAAGGATTCCGAAGGAGAACAATCATGAGCAGCATCCCCCCAACCATGCCTCCGGTTCCGCCCTACGATCCCAGAGTCTACCGGCAGCAGCAAAAGGCCGCACAGCGCGCGCAGCGCGAAGCCTGGAAGCTTCAGAGACGCGCCATCAAGGCCAACTATTCCAGCATCTACGGCCCCCGCGTTCCTTCGGTCGTCGGCCCCGTGATTCTGATTGCCGTGGGCATCGTGGCTCTGCTGCTGCTCACCGGGCACATTCCGAGCGGCCAGTTCTGGAGCTGGTATGGCCACTGGTGGCCGCTGCTGCTGATCGCTGCCGGGCTGGGTTTGCTGGGCGAGTGGGCGCTCGACCTGCGCCGGAAAGCGCCGGTGCGCCGCGGCGGCAGCTTTGTGGGCATCATCATTCTGCTGGCAATCCTGGGTTTCTGCGCCTCCGGATGGGGCAACTTCTGGGGTCCCTTTCGCGCCCAGTGGGGCAACCAGGACGAGTCCTTCAACTTTTTTGGCTTGCCTGAACACGACAACGATCAAAAACTGAACGCGCAGATTTCCGCGAATGCCGCCATCGACATCGAGAATCCTCGCGGCGATGTAAGCGTTACGGTGGGCGACGGAGACACAATCGAAGTGCAGGCTCACGAAATGGCCTACGCCAACTCCGATGCGGAGGCCAAGAAGATTTTCGACACCGTGGCGGCCCAGCTCAAGGTCAGCGGCAGTGCGGTGAGCATCCGGTCCGAAGGCAACTCGAACGGACGGCTGAACCTGACCGTGACCGTACCCAAAAACGCGCGCGTCATGGTGAACGCGGGCCGGGGCGACATCACCGCAGCCGGCCTCGGCGCGGGCATCGTCATTAACACTTCGCATGGCGACGTTGACCTGAATACGCTGAAAGGGCCGGTGCAGGCGCACTTTTCCAACGACAAGGGAGATTTTTCCGCGCATCAGATCGCGGGCGATGTGACCGTTGACGGCCACTGCAGCGACCTGACAATCACCGATGTGCAGGGCAAGATCGCGGTGAACGGGGAGCTGTTCGGCGATGTGTATATCAAGAACGCCTCCGGGCCGGTTCACCTGCAAACCTCTGTGACGGAGCTGCAACTGGCGGCGCTGCCCGGCGACTTGAGCCTCAGCTCAAGTGACCTGCGCCTCAATGAGGCCAGGGGACAGGTGCGCGTGGTGACGCACTCAAAGGACGTCGATCTCAACCAGATCTACGGCGACAGCTATGTGGAAGACCGCGATGGCCGCATCTCAGTTGAACCCGCGGGCACTTACAGCGTGAACGCGAAGAACAGCAAGGGCGACGTCGAGGTGACGCTGCCGCCCAACGCCTCAGCCACCGTGGACGGCCGCACGCACAACGGCGACATCGCAACGGAGTATGCCCTGTCCGTGAGCGGCGACCAGAACAAAACCGTGAGCGGGCGCATCGGCTCCGGCGGAGCGAAAATCGTGCTGAACGCGGAGAATGGCGACCTGAGCATCAAGAAAGGCTCGGGCTTTTCGACCGGGGCAAGCGCGCCAATTCTGTCCAAGGCTCCAGCCTCATCCAAGGCGCGCCACCCGAAGGCTCTCAAAGTGCCGCCAGAGTCAGTAACGCAATGACAGCGATCAGCGGACCATTCAAAACGCCGGCGCTACAATTCTTTTCAGTTTACGGATAGGTTCTTATTGATCCGGCCCAAAAGAATGAGAACAGGGTGCCCCATATCTTCCGCGTTCTGTGCGGGAGATGTGGGAAAGCACGATGCCAATCTTTTGGGCCGGATCAATCGATCAGCAGACTCCCAGAGACGCTTCTCACAGATGATTGATGAGCGAAGCGATGCTGGCCGCGCCGAAACCGTTGTCGATGTTGACCACCGAGACGTTCGGCGAGCAGGTGTTCAACATGCCCAGCAGCGCCGCCACGCCGCCAAACGAAGCGCCATAGCCGACGCTGGTGGGCACGGCCACGACCGGAGCGTTCACCAGCCCCCCGACAACCGTGGGCAGCGCGCCCTCCATGCCGGCGCAGACAATCAGCACGCGCGCCGCTTGCAGGGAAGCCCTCTGCGCGAAGAGGCGATGAATGCCGGCCACGCCCACATCCGCAATCAGCTCAACCGTATTGCCCATCAGGCGCGCCGTGACCGCGGCTTCCTCGGCCACCGGCAGATCGCTGGTTCCGGCGCAAACCACCGCGACGGTTCCCTTGCCAGGAATGGCTGGCTCCTGCGTGAGCGTAATGGCGCGGGCCGTCTCATGAAACTCGGCGCGCGCTTCCACGGCGTGAACCGCCGCAAACATTTCGGCGGTAACGCGCGTGGCCAGCACGTTGCCCCCGGCCTGCGCCATGTGGGCAAAGATCGCGGCCACCTGCGCGACGGTTTTGCCGGCGCCAAAGATGACCTCCGGCATTCCGGTGCGCAGTTCGCGGTGGTGGTCGAGCTTGGCAAAACCAAGGTCCTCGAAGGGAAGATCCTTCAGGCGCTCCACCGCCTCATCGACCGCGGTCCGGCCTTCCGCCACATCGTTCAGCAGCGCTTCAATGCTGGCGCGATCCATCAGCGATTCTCCTTCGTGGCCACATAAGCCCGCATGGCCTCTTCCATGACCTGCTTGAGAGGAACCGCGCGCTCGGCGGCAATTCTGCGGCAATCCTCATACTCCGGCGCGGCGTTGGCGATCTTGCCGTCAGGCAGACGGGCAATCTTGATGTTCACCTTGCCCCAGCTTGTTTCCACCGCAACAAACTCGCGCGTGAGGGCGATTTTGTTTTCCAGCCTCCAGCGCAAGCCGATGGTGGTGGTCTCGCGGAAGAGCAGGTTGCCCAGCGCGTGCACCAGATCCGGACGGCAGAGCACGGTCATCTGCACGCCGGTGCGCCCCTTCTTCATCTGCGCCGCGGCACGATAAACATCCCAGGCTCCGGCCGCGAGCAGCTTCTCGCTGACATAGGCGATCACCTGCGGGTTGGAGTCGTCAATCACCGTTTCAATCACGGCAATCGGCTCGGCGGCGGCGGAAGCATCCTCCTCGCCCACCAGCAAACGCAGCAGGTTGGGCTCACCCGGCGTTTCGCGTCCGCCCGCCCCGTAGCCTGTTTTCAGAATGCGCATCGGCGGCAGCTTGGCGTACTCCACATCCAACATCCGCAGCAGCGTCGCACCGGTCGGAGTCACGCGCTCCATCGGCGGACCCGCCGCGTAAACCGGAGC
>Ga0224525_1000031_pt1 | contig 98040 bp, 96 predicted proteins | sample CFST100metaG_FD_179874 | JGI IMG/M metagenome (GOLD analysis project Ga0224525, IMG submission 179874) | Peat soil microbial communities from Stordalen Mire, Sweden - C.F.S.T100 | ecosystem: Environmental > Terrestrial > Soil > Wetlands > Peat | place: Sweden: Norrbotten County, Stordalen Mire...
TGTAAGTCGCCTTCTTTGTCCTGGGGGCGAAATAGAGGAAATAGTTATTGGCGTTGTTCCGCTGATCGTCGAAGTTCCCGAAGAGGTAGGAGAGGGCCTCCATCTTGAGGAAATCGTCGACCTCCAAAACCCCGTTCAGCATCGCTAATGTCCCTTGGCAGTAGCGGCAGGAATGCATCACGTTGATGTAATGGGCCATCTTCGAGAAGTCGCTCGTCTCGCCGCTGTCATTGGTCTTGAGCTGATAGCAAGGATGATAGCCATTGTAATTGTCTTCGACCCCGATGCGGCCGTTGGCGATCCGGGTCCCGTTGTCGTAGCCCGAGGCATCGGTGGCCGAGGTGACGGCTCCGCTCCGGGCGAGGCCGGCCCCCGTGTAAGCGTTGGTGCCTTTGGGGGCGCCCCACACGCATTTATAGAGATCGCCTTTGTAATCGGAGGTTCTTTTCTTGAGAAAAGGTTTGTCGATGTCCTCAATGACCTCATAGGCGCACTGATAGGTGCTGGCGGGATCCGCGAGGGTGACCGTCGACCACTTGGCGTAAGGCGCCAAGATCCCCGCCGAGCGGAAATGGTCATAGACATAGATCTCTTGGGAATAGGTATAGGAGACCCCGTTATAAACGTTGCGGGGCAGGTATTTGAGATCTATTTTCTCCATGCCCAAGAAATCGCGGTCTTTGCGCTCGCTCAGGGCTGAGGCGGTCCAGGTGTGCTTGAAAGCCGCAAATTGGCTGAGATCATAAAGTTCGTCATCGAAGGTGGCTTTGAAGGATATTTTGAGATGGCAGGGCTGATATATTTTGCCCTTGGAATCGCAGATCTCTTGGCGGGAGGTATTGCCCCGCATCCGGACTCCCACATCCGGGATCGCCGTGGAAACCGCCCCGGATTGGATGACCAGGTCCGCCGGGAAATAAAGATCCCCCCACTTTTGATCATCGGCGGCCCCGTAATAAGAAAGGGCGCATAAGGAAGCATTCGAGAAAGCCAGCGAGATTTTGAGGTCGGTGGCCTCCTCCCAGAAAGCCAAAAAATCCGCGGTGGGCGTGACTTCGGAAGAGGGGGCTCCGCTGCTGGAAGAAGCGTTACTCGAAGAAGCGCCGCTTGAGGAAGAACCCGCTAGGTCTGAGGAGGTTCCGGTGCTGTTTTGAGACGAAGAAGAGGCGGCGCTTTCCTCGGCGGAAGTCGCGCCGGAGGAACTCGAGTTTGCGAATAGAGCGCAGCCACCGATAGGAATGGCGCCGCATAAAAGGAGCGAAAGGAAACATTTTTTCATCCTGGGATTATTCTAGCGTTTTGTAGTGAAGAAAAGGAAAAATGGATTACAATACGAGCGAAAGAAGGCTTTTGACATGGACGAGAGTCTCGAAAGATTCATCCGCTACGCCGAAATCGACACCCAAAGCGATGACGCTTCTTCCAGCACCCCAAGCGCGAAGAAAGAGCTTCATCTCTCCAAATTATTGGTCAAGGAATTGGAGGGGCTGGGCCTCAAAGCCGAACTCGACCGCTACGGACGGGTCTATGCGAAGCTCCTGGGCGAAAAAGGGCTCCCGGCGATCGGGCTCAACGCCCACGTCGACACGGCCCAAGAGGTTTCCGGCAAGGACGTTCATCCGCGATTGGTCGAGAAATACGATGGAAGCCCCATCAAACTCAATGGCAAACTCACGATGGACCCCAAGGATTTCCCGTCGCTCAAGAAACATCACGGCGATGATTTGCTCGTCACCGATGGCAATACGCTCCTCGGCGGAGACGACAAGGCCGGAGACGCCATCATCATGAGCGTGCTGGCCTTTTACGTGAAACACCCGGAAATCAAGCATCATACGATCTGCGTGCTTTTCACCCCCGACGAGGAAATCGGACGGGGCCCCGAGCACTTCGATGCCAAGAAATTCGGAGCGGATTTCGCCTACACGATCGACGGCGACGATCCCGACAAGATCGAAGCCGAGAACTTCAACGCCGCCCATGCCGACATCACGATCACCGGCGTCTCGATCCATCCGGGCGAAGCCAAGGACAAGATGATCAACGCCCTGCGGCTGGCCCACGAATTCGATTCCCTTTTGGCGGCCAACGAGAAGCCCGAGTACACCGATGGCTATGATGGCTTCAACCATTTGTTGGCCGAGAACGGCACCACCGAATCCGTCACCCTCCGCTATATCCTAAGGAATCACAACCGCGAAAAGCTGCTCCGTCAAAAAGACGAGTTCAAGGACGCCAAAACGTTCTTGGAGAAGAAATATCCGCGGGCCAAAATCGAGCTCACCCTCACCGACGACTACCGCAACATGAAAGAGGTGCTCGACATGGATCCGAGGGCCGTCCTCTACGTCGACAAAACGATGCGGAGCCTGGGCCTCACCCCAGTCTATAGCCCCATCCGGGGCGGGACCGACGGCGCGACCTTCTCCTTCCTGGGCTGCCCCACCCCGAACCTCGGGACCGGGACCTACAACCACCATGGCCGTTATGAATACCTCTCGGTCAAAGACTTCACGCTCATGATCGCGATCGTGAAGGCTCTCGTCAAAGCCTGATTGAACCGAAGAAAAAACGTCGCGGCAGCCGCGACGTTTTATTTTCCTATTGGCTGGGGTGACTGGGGTCGGACCAGTGCATCTCGGATTCAGAGTCCGATGCCTTACCACTTGGCTACACCCCAATAGGCACGAATAATTTTACTCACATAAAGGGAAGAGGCAAGACTTTCATGCGGTTTTTTGCGACGTTTCCAAGGTTTTGCCCATCCCATGACTTTAATATAGTGAATCGGAAAACCGATTGACCTAGAATACCTAGGGTATTCCATATGCCATTTATCATCGCGGTCGGCGGGGGCTCGGGTTCGGGAAAGACGACGCTCGCGCGATCCCTTCAAAAAAGGATCCGCGATTCTTCGATCCTCTCCTACGATTCCTACTATCGCGATCAGTCCGCGCTGTCCCTCGAAGAGCGGGCCAAAGTCAATTTCGACGATCCGAAATCCCTCGACGAGGAACTCTATCTCAAAGGGCTGTCGGATCTTCATCAAAACAAAACCATCGAAGTCCCGGTTTATGATTTCGCCACCCACACCCGCCAAAAGGAAACGACGGCTTTCGCGCCCACGCCCATCATCCTCGTGGAAGGCATCTTGGTCTTCTCGATCCCGAATCCCAAGAAATATTACGATTACATGATCTATGCCGATGCCGAAAGCGACATCCGGCTCTGCCGCCGCATCCTCCGCGATGAGAAGGAAAGAGGAAGGACCCCCGAATCCGTGATCGCCCAATATCTGGCCACCGTCCGCCCCATGCACAAGAAATTCGTCGAGCCCGGGGCCCGCTTGGTGGATTTCGTCTTCGAGAACTCCTCCCAAAGCGGGATCGACGAGAGCCAGATGGCGATCCTTCTTGCCAAAATCGAGGACAAATCGGGGATCCGGGTCAAGCCATGATCGTCGACAGCCACGCCCATATCGCCACCTGGCCCACCGTGAGGGAATCCGAATGGATGATCCTCGAGAGCCAAAAACGCTATGGGGTGGCTTTTTCCTTGCTGAGCGATTGCGATTGCTCCGAATATCCTTCCCTCACCCAGTGGGGGGTCCATAAAATCGACCAGATCGCGGGCCTCAAAACCGTTTTGAAGTTCGTCAAAGAGGATCCGGGCAAGCTGGGGGCCTTGCTTTGGATCAACCCCCACAACGAAATCATTCGGCCAGAATTATTAGCCCTGATCGAAAAGAACCGGCCCCTGATCTATGGCCTCAAATTCCATCCCTTTGAAAGCCATCTCAAGATTACTTCTCCAAAGCTCATTCCCTATTTGGAGCTGGCCCGCCGATATGTTTTCCCGATCCTCGTGCATACGGCAGAGGACCGCTATAGCGATGTGGCCTTTTTAGGCGAAGTCGCCGCCCGCTACCCCGATCTGACGTTCATCGCCGCCCACCTCCAACTCGTCTCCAGCGATAACCACCGCTCCGCCTTGGAAGTCCTGAAAGGGCACCCCAATGTCTATGGGGATACGGCTTGGGTGGAGATGAAGACCGCCAAAAAGATCCTGGAGACGATCGGGGAAGACCGGGTGATGTTCGGGACGGATAATCCCATCGACGGGGTCGATACCCTCAATAACCCCATGTATCAGGCCTATTTCAAGAACAAAGTCAAATTGCCCTCGCGGCTCTACCATAACCTCATGAGCCGCAACGCCATCAAGGTTTTTAAGCTTCCGCTAAAATAAACCGCTTATTTCTTTGAAGGTTTTTTGGACTCGCTTTTAACCTCAACCGCGTCGGTCTTGACGGCTTCTTTTTCGGCCGCTTTGACCGAGGCCCTAAAAGGGTTGGTGACGAGGGGCGGTTTGGCTTCGATATAATCTTTCCCCGCGGGGTTCGAATAGCGTTCCGGGTTGGCCCTGACCCAGGCGATCCGCCAAAGGGAGAAAAGAGCCATGAGGACTTGGAGGGCCAAAATCGTCACCCCATAGCCTTGAAGGAGGGGAATCCAGCTGTCTTGAACTTCCCCGTCGCGCAAAAAAGCCGTCAAAAACAAGGCGGTTCCGGAGGCGGCGTTGAGGAAGCGAAGAACAATCCGGAGAATCTCGGTGGCCCGCACCCTTTTCAGGGTCATCCCGTTGGCGCCCCCAGAGAAAGTCAGCCCCGCCAAAGCGGAGACTCCGACTAGAGACAATCCTGAAATCACTAGGGCGACAAGGAGCCATGTGGCATCTCTTAGCCCCAAATCGATGACAAGTCCGATGGCGGAAAAAAGAAGGTTGGCCAAAACGATCAAAACCAGTCCGATGAAACTATAAAAATAAAGCGATTTGATGACCTTGTTCCGAAAATAGAAACGATCGGGTTTCCCTTTGGGGGCGTTCTTTTCCATGGTTTCAGTATAAGCGCTCAAGGCGAAAAAAAGAATGAAACGGAGGCAAAGACGCGTTTTAATGAACGCATGAGAATCTTGGTCACCGGTTTCACGCCCTTTGGGAATCATCCCGTCAACCCCTCAGAACTCGTGGCCCAAGCCTGCGCCAAAGAAGGGATCGACATCCTTGTTCTGCCGGTGAGTTATGAAAAAGCCCAAGAAAGGCTTTTGAACCAAATCAAAAAGACGAAATACGATTTCATCCTTTCTTTTGGCTTAGCGGGGTCCCGTGCTCAGATCACCCTTGAGAAAAAAGCCTTTAACGAAAAGAATTCGCCAGCTAAGGACAATGACGGAAAAGTGTTTTTAGGCCAAAAGATCCTGCCGTCCGGCCCCGAGGAAATCACGAATCCTCTTCCGCTGAACGAGTGGCAAGGCGCCTTAAAAGAAAAAGAGTATGTCAGCCGGATCAGTTTCGACCCGGGGCGCTATGTCTGCAACGAAATCTATTATCTCGATCTGTCTTCAGGCATTCCTTGCCTCTTCGTGCATTGGCCTAACCTCAACAAATCCTCGTTGAATACCGACATCGGCTATGCCAAGACGCTATTGCATCTCATCGCAAAATCAGGGGTTTTGCCCCAGGCTCTTTAAGAGGGTTTTTTCGCTTTCGCCGATCCGGTCGTAACGGAAGGCCCGCGTTTCGTCCGGGGCGATATTGAGGAGGGCGATCACCCACGAGGGAAAATTCTTTTTCTCCCCTAATTCGGTTCCGAGATAAATCAAATAGACTTTTTGGAGATGCGGTTCTTTTTTGGCGTGGGTGGCAAAAGCCGTGAACTTGGCCAAGGCGTTTTCCAGCGTTTTTGAAAAATCCCCCTCCGCGAAGAGGACCAGGGAATCCGCTTCGAGAAGCGGGGCGGCCAAGGAATTGAAATCATCAAGATAGGCGCAAGGGAATTCGCTGGTGTTGCATCCCCTGCAGTTGTCGCAGGGCCCGATGCGCTTGGTCAAAAGATCAAACCGTCGGACTTCGTGGTTCCCCAGAACCAAGCCCTCGATGAAGGAAGACATCCCTTCATAGAGGGGGTTTCCAAACGACTTATAATCCCCAACCACAAGGGTTTTGCTGAGATTAAGCACCATCGATATCATCCTTATAATGGGAGGAACCGGCTTCTCCGCTTTCGGGATCGGTCTTGGTCTCATTCAGCATATCGATGTCTTCGCCGGTCCGATTGAGGCGGCGTTCGCCGGAGTCAGAATCGGTTTTCTTTTCAGGGCTCTTCATCACGAAAAATATACACCTTCTAGCGGACCCAGATGAAGGCGTAGCCCAAAGCCAGGCCGAAGACGATGAGCAGCCCTTCGATGATCAAGCCCTTGACCACCGTCTTTTTGTTTTTGAAAAGATACAGGGGGCCCAATCCGGCGTTGACGGACAGCCCCGACACAAGGGCTCCGAAAGGAAGGGCTCCCTTGAGATAAAGGTCGGAGATCAAAACGGAAGAGGCGCAGTTCGGGATGAGGCCGATGACGGTGGCGTAAAGAGGCGAGAAATAATAATTCGCGGTGAGGAACGAAGAAAGGTTGTCCTGCCCGATCCAGAGGACGAGGCATCCGAATAAGAAGGAGATGACGAAGGCATAGGCGAATATTTTGAGCGAATGGACCAACGGGTGGATGAGATGCTCATGCCAGGGATTCTCCTCGGCGTTTTCTTCGATCTGGTGGCCGCAACAGCCATGGTGGATCGTGCATTCCCCTTCGCAAAGATCGAGGTGCTCCGTCACCTCGGCATCCCCTTTGCGATAGATGAGATCGACCAGCATCCCGGCCAGACAGCCGCCGACGATCTTGATCCCAATGAGGAAGAAAGCCATGTACCAGGAGCCCGTGAAATTCCCAAAAAGGATCGGAAGGGCTTCATCGGAGCAGGCGATGAAAATGGCGATGAGCGTTCCCATCGTGATGTGCTCTTTGACATAGAGGTCGGCCCCCACGACCGAGATTCCGCATTGGGGAATCACCCCCGCCAAGGAGCCGAAAAAAGGCGCCCATCTTTTTCTTTTTTCGAGAAGGCGGGCGATTTTCGCTTCGAAAAAGGAAAGCAGAACGTATAAAGCCAAGGCGATGGCAAAGATTTTGGCCGAATCAAGGAATGTGTCTAAAGCCAGATCCCAGTATTCCATGAGGTTACTATACTCCGCCTGTCAAGAGGCCAAACGTCTTGAATGACTTTCCCCTCCCGCGTTTGTATAATGCTCCCGGTAGGTAAATTATGAGTGAAGAAAATTGCAATCATGAATGCGAGGCCTGCGAAACGGAAAACTGCGCTTCCCGCGGGAAAATCGAGAAACTGAAAACCCATGATCTGACGTCCTTCCGGAAAACCATCGCCATCATTTCCGGCAAGGGCGGGGTCGGCAAAAGCCTGGTCACCTCCTTGTTGGCGGTCGGGCTGGCCAACCAGGGTCATAAAGTGGCGATTTTAGACGCCGACGTCACCGGCCCTTCGATGCCCGAGGCTTTCGGGCTCAATGGCTATCAGGCCGTCGGCGACGAGAATGGCATCTTCCCCGGGAAAACCAAGAATGGTTTGGAGATCATCTCCGCCAATAACCTGTTGGACAATCCCACCGCTCCTCTCGTGTGGCGCGGGCCGATGATCTCCCAGCTGGTCGGACAGCTTTATTCCCAAGTCGTCTTCGGCGAGATGGAATACCTTCTCATCGACATGCCCCCGGGAACGGGCGACGTCCCCTTGACCGTCTTCCAGCAAATCCCCATTGATGGGGTCGTCGTGGTCTCCTCCCCCCAGGATCTCGTCTCCCTGGTGGTGGAGAAATCGATCAATATGGCCAAAATGATGGACGTCAAAGTCCTGGGCCTTGTGGAAAACATGTCCTATGTCCTCTGCCCGAAGTGCGGAGAGCATATCAAAATCTTCGGGGACAAGGATGCCGCCGCCCTCGCCAAGAAATTCGGGGTGGCCCTCCTCGATGAGCTGCCGCTCGATCCCGCGATCGCCAAGCTCGTCGATGAAGGCAAGATCGAATCCTACAAAGGGCCCTATCTCGCCAACGCCATCAAAGTCATCGAAAAAATGTGAAAACGGAGCACTGATCGCGCATCAGTGCTTTTTTTATTCTTTTTTCGCCGCCAGATGCTCTTTGATGATCTCTTCCATGACGGCTTTGCGGGTCACGATGCCAATGAAAATCCCATCGTCGTCGACGACCGGCACGAAGTTCTGATCCACGATGATCTTATAGAGCTCTTGGACATCGCAGTTGATGCCGACCGGCCGGATGTTTTTGGAACAAGGGATGTCCGAGAGCAAATCCATCTCCAGATCCTGAAACGAGAGCTGGTGGATTGAGAGATAGTCGAGAAAATCATAGAACTGGATGGTTTTGAGGTATTTGCCGTTTTTCTTGTCGATGATCGGAAGCATCGAAAAACGTTTTTCCTTCATCTTCTCAACCGCTTGCCTCACCGTGAAGTCGCTGAAGAGATAATCCACCTTGTTCTTGGGAAGAAGGTAAAACAAAATGTTCATCGTTTTTATTTTACGTTCCCCCAAGACAGAAACAACCTTTTAAGAAAATAAAGGTGCTTTGCTTTCCTAAAAGAGGCGAACGATATAGGATAAATATGGTACCCATGGAAAAAAGAAAATACAAGATCGATGGCATGTTTTGCGCCGCCTGCGTCCGCCGCATCGAAACCGCCGTGCAAAAAGTGGAAGACGTGGACGAGGCTCAGGTCTCTTTATTGACCAATTCCATGATCGTTTCCTTCAAGAACAAACCCGAAGACGAAGCCATCATATCCGCCGTCCAGAAAGTCGGTTATGGGGCTTCCCTGGATTTTGGGGAAACGATCAATCGCCAGCGCATCGAAAGACGGAAAAAACTTCGCAACACCCTAATCAAATTCATCATTGCCGCCGTTTTGTCCCTGATTCTCATGTATTTCGCGATGGGCTCGATGCTGAATTTCCCCCGCTTTGTCGACGAGCGCGTCAACGAGGGCGTCGAACTCGTTTTGGCCACGGCCGTCGTCGGGATTTATTACGCTTACTTCCTCCATGGCTTTAAGGCCCTCTTCCTCTTCCATCCGACGATGGAAAGCCTGGTCGCCCTGGGCAGCGGGGTCACCTACGTTTACAGTCTTGTCCTTTACATCCTTTTATGGTCAGGCCAGCGGGATTCCGCTCTCGTCCCCGTCTATTTCGACAGCGCGGCCATGATCCTGACCCTGGTTTCCCTAGGCAAATACCTTGAGGCGCTGGCCAAGAGCAAAACCACCTCCGCTCTCGAGGATCTTCTGTCCTTGGCCCCCGAAACCGCGCTCGTGGATGTCGCCGGTTCGGAAATCGAAAAACCGATCGGGGAGCTGAGACTCGGGGATCTCTGCATCGTCAAGCCGGGCAGCCGCATCCCCGCCGATGGGATCATCGTCTCGGGCTACGGGCACCTCGAGGAAGCCGCGCTGACTGGCGAGGCCGTGCCGGTTTATAAGAAGATGGGCGACCCGGTCATGACCGGCTCGATCGATGTGACCGGATCCTTTGAGCTGAAGGTCACGGCTTTGGGAGCCGACAGCACCTTAAGCAAGATCGCCGCCATGGTCGAGCAAGCCGCTTCCAGCAAAGGAAAGCTGGCCACTTTGGCCGACAAAGTCTCCAGCGTGTTCGTCCCGATCGTGATGGGGATCGCCTTGCTGGTTTTCCTGATTTGGCTGGGCGTGACCCGCGACTTCAATCTTTCCATCAATTTCGGGGTGTCCGTTCTGGTCGTCGCCTGCCCGTGCGCCTTAGGCTTGGCCACCCCGGTGGCCGTGATGGTGGGGGCCGGGCGCGGGGCCGAAAACGGGGTTCTCTTCAAAAACGCCACCGCTTTCGAGAAACTCAGCACCTGCGAAGCCTTGGTCTTCGACAAGACCGGAACCTTGACGACCTCGCATCTGACGATTTTGGCCTATCGTTCGGTCGACCCGGCCAATAAAGAGATGAATGCGGTCTATAGCCTCGAAGGTTTGTCGGAGCATCCTTTGGCCTGGAGCATCGCCCTTTATCTCAAAAACCTGGGGGCCAAGAAAATCAAGGTGGCGGCCTTCCTCAACGAGCCGGGTTTTGGGATCACGGGCACCGTCGATAAACGCAATTACGTCATCGGAAACCGGGCGATGCTTGAGAAAAAGAGCATTGCCATCCCCCATGGCCCGCAAGACGATTACGAAGGCTTCGGGGCTTCCATCACCTACTACGCCATCGATAACGTCTATTCCGGCTTCTTCGCCGCCAGCGATGAGATCCGACCCGAAGCCGAAGAAGCCATCACAAGCCTCAAAGCCAAAGGCATCAAGGTTTATCTCGCTTCCGGGGACAGCGAGAAGCGGGCCAAGGCTTTAGGCGCCTCGGTCGGCATCGGCCGCGTCTTCGGCGGAATGACGCCGCAAGACAAAAACGCTTTGATTGAGACCATTCAGAAAGACGGCGAGTCGGTGGCCATGATCGGGGATGGGGTCAATGACGCCCCGGCCCTCAAGAAAGCCGATGTGGGCATCGCCATCGGAACGGGGACCGATTTGGCTCTTTCTTCCTCCGATGTCGTTTTGATGAATGGCTCGTTGAGCGACCTCAATAAGGCCATCGCCCTCTCCAAGAAAGTCACCGCGAATATCAAGACGAACCTTTTCTGGGCATTCTTCTATAACTGCGTTGGGATCCCTTTGGCGGCCGGCGTTCTTTATGGGATCAATTCCGCTTTCGTGCTGAACCCCATGATCGCGGCGGGGATGATGGCGTTATCCTCTGTCTGCGTGGTTCTGAATGCCCTCCGCTTGAAAGCCATCAAACTTCAATAACGCATCCTTAATGCGGGCGATTTTCTTTGTGCTATCCTAGTAGCGAAAGAAGGATTTCATCATGGAAACCAAGATAAAAATCAAAGGGATGGTATGCGAGAACTGCGCGGTCCATGTTCAGGAGTATTTACGAAAGATCAAAGGGGTCAGGATCGTCAAGGTGGATGTGGCCAGCGCCACCGCGGTCCTCGTCTCCAAAAACGTCCCGACCGATAACGATATCAACAAAGCCCTTGAAGAATCGGGTTATTCCTACGACGGCCGAGCCTGATCAGATACTGCGAACGTGGCCGGCGTAAGCATCCGTCCGCGGAATCCAATCCAAGAAGTGTCGCGCAGCGAGATCCCAGAACCGCCATTCGTGGCCGTATCCTTTGATGATCTCGCTGTGTATTTTTATGCCGTTATCCTGACAGAACTTCAGGAAGAAGACATTGTCCTGATACAGGAAATCCTTATCCCCGATGGTCAGGAAAAGAGCCGGGAAAGGAGTCCCGTTTTTCTTGTCCTCACGGAGGAGCATGAGGGGTGTGGTTTTGCCGATTTCGGGAAGCTTCGTGTTGAGGGGTCCGGAGAAGGAGCCGATGGCCTCATACCGCTCGGGCTTGCTGAGCCCGTGGAAATAGGCCCCGAAGCCCCCCATCGATAAGCCCGCGATGTAACGGTCTTCTTTGCGGGTCGAGATCGGGAACATCCGTTCGCAGAAGGAAGGCAGCTCGTCTTCGAGGAAATCGAAATAGCGGTCCTTGCCCCGATTGATGTAGCCGCGATTTTCCCCGGAGACCATGAAAACGGCGATCTGCCGCTCCTCGGCGTAGCGCTCAATGGAAGTGTATTGCCCCCAGGTCAGATTGTCGTTCATCGAACCATGCAGAAGATAAAGCGCCGGGAATAAGGGGATGTCTTTATATTGGTTCCGCTTGTAATCCGACAAGTCGCTGGAAGCGGCCGAGGGGATGATCGCGGTGAAGGAAACGCTTCTCCCGAAGCTATAGGACAGGAAGTCGACCTCGAAGTGAGCCATAAGTTAAACCTCTTGTTTAGAATAGCATAACCCAGGTTTGCCATCCTTTTAATCGAAGGCCGGGATAAAATCTGAAATGCTGAATCGAAATCCCTTTTGCCAGAATTAAGCTCTTTCTGAGACTTTAATTGGCTCTCTATCAGAGGAACGGAAACCGCTTCCTGGCGGCGCGGAAAGCCTGAATTCTAGACAGCCGCGTAGAAGAAATGGCTGGAGGCGATGAGCGTCAGGATCAAAACCCAGAAGATTATCCCGGGGATGGCCACGATCGTGGAAATGAAGGAGGCGTCGGAGGCCAGGACTTTCTCTTTGTCAAAGCTGATGCAATAAGCGACGGCGCTGGTGGCGGGAGGGACCATCCACATCAAGACGGCGCTTTGGACGGTGGCTAGGGAGATGATTTCGGGGCGATCCGCTTCCTTCACGATGGCTTCAAGCCCATAAAGGATCCCTAAAACGATCGCCGGGGCCAAGAACACTTTGAGCCCGGAATAGATCCAGGCCAATTTGTCGCGGGCCGCTTCGAGGAAAGGCACGCTTCCCAGAGTGCAGCCGATGGCGATCATCACGAGGGGCGAAGCCAAGCCGCCCAAAATCGAAGCCGCGCTATTGAGCCAGGGCAGGGTCACGTCGAACCGCCACAAAGGAACGAAAGTGTTGGCCGTGTTCCCGCTCAGCCAATCGGTGCGGACGGTCCACCAGTGGGCGGAGGCGGCGCCGGGCAAGGCTTGGAGGACCCATAAGAGAAGGCCTGCCATCGTGGCGATGAGAATCGGATTGAGGAGGATCTTTTGGGCGGTCGCTTTGAAGGACGTTTCTTTGGTGGCCCCGATCTTCATCCCCGAAACCACGACGTAGGCATAAGAATAAAGGAACACCCGGTAGGCCACGTTGAGCATGTTGGAATCGTTATAAGCCAGGTTCCCGAAAATCGCGTAGATGAGAGGCTGGGAGAGAAAGGTCGTCAAGCCGAAAGTGAAGATGACGCAGAGGATTTTTTTCTTCTCGGGTTCCTTGACCCAAAAGAAAATCCCTTTCGAGAGATAGATAAAGAGGAGATACAAAACAAAGCCCAGGATGAAATTGACCAGCGCGTCGAGCCCGGCCGTGGCCGAGAAATCCGTCATGAAGGAAGTGAAGGCCAAACACGGGAGGGCGACGAGCATCACGACCTTGGTCAAAAGCTTATCCATGCCTTCGGGGAAGGCCTTGAGTTTCGTGAGGGCGAAGCCCAGGAGAACGAAGATGAAGATCTTGGCGATGGCGGTCCACAAAGCCACCGAGGATAAGGCCGAGGCCAAAGTCGATCCGATATCGGCGGTTCCCGCGAGCTCAAGAAACATGGAGAGGGCTCCTTTTACGAGGTTGATTATAAAAGCCTTGGGCCCAATCTCCATCAAAAGTTCATCGAAGGAGGAAAAGGCTTTTGCGTTTTTCGGTTCTTTCTTCGGAAACCGAGCGGAGCCTTTTCCTGCCGCGCCGACGAAAGCCCCCTTTGGAAACCTTTTTGCCAGAATATCCCGCCGTTATCTTTTCCCTGCTCTTTTAAGAATTGAAAAAGAAGTCGGCTTTGGCTATATTGGATAGCGGTTTCGGGATAGGCAAGGCGCCCCCTCCCGGGGGAGTCTTCTGGCCCGATGAGGTCAACTTATGGAAAACATCAAAGATCCGGGTTGGATTGAGGTCGTCACAGGCCCGATGTTCGCCGGCAAGAGCGAAGAGCTCATCCGGCGGATCCATCGTTTGGAATACGCCCACAAGAATGTTCTGGTTTTCAAGCCCCAGCTCGATAATCGTTATAGCAAAGAGGACGTGGTGAGCCATCTCCAAAACAAAGTCAAAGCCATCCCCATCGCCAGCCCCGCGCAGATCCTCCGCTACGTCGAGCCCAAAACGGATGCCGTCGTGGTCGATGAGGTCCAGTTCTTCGACCGCTCCATCGTCGATGTTCTCGAAACCTTGGCCAATCGGGGCGTCCGCGTGATCGTGGGCGGCCTCGATATGGACTTCCGGGGCGAGGCCTTCATGGTCACCGCCGAGCTCTTGGCCAAAGCCGAATTCGTGACCAAGCTCACCGCCATCTGCGTCAAGTGCGGGGAACCCGCCACGATAACTCAGCGCATGGTCAACGGCGAGCCGGCCTCCTACGACGATCCGATCGTGCTCGTGGGGGCCAGCGAAAGCTACGAGCCCCGCTGCCGGCATTGCCACGTCGTCAAAAAATAAGATTCGAAGCGGAACGAATTCCCGATTACCCTTTTTTCCAAAACGTCAAAATATAGAGATCGCCTTGAAGGATCTCCCGATAAGCGATCTTCTCGCATTCAGGGGTGAGAAAATCCCGGGGGTCAGAAATCGGCTTCCCTTGGTAGAAGGCCCCCGAGGCCTTTTTCTTTTCGTGAGCCTTCCGCAGCCTTTCGGTTTCGTCGACGATCATGAGTTTCGTGCCGGGCTTGGCCACCCGCACCATCTCCGCGACGGCTTTGGCACGATCCGAGAAGAAATTAAATCCTCCGACCGAATAGACCACGTCGAACGAAGCGGTTTTTAGCGGAAGGCTTTCCGCTTCGGCCTGAAGCAAGGTGACCCCTCTTTTTCTTTTATGAAGCTTCTTCGCACATTCTTCCATCATCCGCAGGGAGACATCGACCCCCCAATAGGAAGCTTTGGGATTGAGGTAGACGATGTTGCGGCCCGTTCCAATCGAGACCTCCAGAACCTCATCGCCATCTTTGACGTCCAGCTCGGCAAGGTATTGGTGGACGCGCCGAGCATCGCCGCCGCCATGGAAGAAGGCATAGAGCTTCGTCGCGAAATCATAAAATGGGGCGAGACGGTCATAAAGGCCTTGGTATTTCTTGTTATTCCCGCTGAGCGTTTCAGACGGGAGGGTTTCGAAGATTCCTTCCCTTGAAACGGGGCAATCCACCGGGATTTGAAGGATATTCTGATTCATTGGATAATGATAAACCCCGAAGGCGAGGAAAGAAAAGCGCCTTTTGGAGGCGCTTGTCTTGAATGCCATTAAGGGATGGCATCAAAACCTTTGGGAGGGGATTGGATTACTTGAGGTCAATGACCATATAGGGCTGGAGCTGATAAGGCTTCGGCGCCACGTTGCGGTCCTTCCACATATCGAAGAAACGCTCGGCCGGATAGAAGTAATAGCCATCCTGCCAATGATCGCTCGTGTCATAGGGATCGGCCAAGATGATTATGTCGTCTCCGATGCTGGGGGTGCCCATGGTGTCGTAGCCGATGATGTCCTGCCAGTGCCCATCCCAATCGCCCCATTCCACCATGATGGGTTGGTTGTCGTCGAGATGTCCGAGGATCCAGCCGACGAACGCCGAATTTTTGGCGTCGACGACGTAGATCGGATCCCCCGAGGCATCGAGCCCCGATGCGTAGGGGGCCCAGTCCGCGAAGGCGCCGGGAAGATTCCCGACGTCCGCCGGCGAGGCATCGTCCGCGGTCAATAAATCGCTCTCGCTGTAGGTGGCCTTATAACTCGTATCGACGATCTTGAGGTCGCTCACCGTCGAGAAGAAGCTGTCCATCTTGCCGACCGAGGTCCCGTACTCGCCATAGTCGTTGGCGGTGCCGGGGAGTCCGTTCGTCTGCTCGTCGACCGACGTATGCATGCCGACGGCGAGATCCCATTCGGTGTAGCGGGTGATCCCATAATGCGTGAGCACCATGAGCGCGGAGGCGGGGCCGCAAGTGTACTCCGTGGTCTGCTGGAAGGTTTTGAAATGGGTGAGGATCGTAAGATGATCGTTGGTGGTCATGTCATAGAAATCCGGATGCCGATAGTACAGATCGCTGGCCTCATCGCCGGCGTCGCCATAAGCATCGGCCCCGCCGTTGGGATCATAATCCGAGCCCGAGATCTCCTCGCCCTTGGTATCAGCGGCATCCGTGCTTTCGGCGGACGAAGAGGAAGTGGCGGCGGATGAAGCGGCGCTTGAAACGGCCGAAGAGGAAGTGCTGTTGGCGCAAGAGGCAACGAGCCCTCCGAAGAGTAAGACAAAAATAACCTTTTTCATGGAAAATTCCTTTCTGGATATTTTGTATTCGACGCTAGCGGTGACCCAATGAAACAAGGGTATGGGGCTAGGTGACGGAATTTTGAGTATTCCGTGCGGCGGCTATTGGTCAAAAGCCCTCGTCGCCACTAATCAAATCAACTAACAAGGAGATCTCCACTATCCGAGTCGTTATCACGGAACAAGGTCGATTAGTGCGCCTGCTTTTTAGTTGTGACTTATCCCACCCTTAACCCTCCTTTTTCCTTTGGTCAGTCTCACAACGCGATTCTTATATAATGAGCGAAAAGAAAATGCAATAAAAACCCGCGTCGAGGGAGGCAATTCTAGTTGTCATTTTCCATCGCCGATTTTCCTCGGAGATCAACAATTCGCTAAAAAGGGCAATCGCCGTTTATTTTTTTGCCGCTTTCCTATCTTTTCAAATAACGAAAAACGTCAACTTCCGATTCTTTATTTCGAGAAGTACTGGCAGTCCTTTTTTTCGACCTTGTCGATGATGGCGTAGCCGTTTTTCGACACAGGGAAGGTCACGATGCGACCCACCATCACGAAACACATGATTTGGTAGCCAGAAGGGGTGGCCAGTTCTTGGCGACGCCCCTCCGTTAAGTCAAGGACGGCGAAAGACAAACCCAACAAACCGTTGTAGTGACTTGAGACCAGGGTCCCGGTATAGCTTTTCCCATCGACGTTACCTGCGCGCTTCATCGAGGCGAGGAAGAAGAAAGCGAAGCCCAAGTAAAACAGCGACAAAAAACCGAAAAAAATAGAATCGATTTTCCCCCATGCGATATCCACGGGGTCGTTGGCGGAAAGCACGTTAACTAGCGCGAAACAGAAGAAAACCCCTGAGAGAACGGAGGCGATCACGGAGGCCCAAAAGAAGAGCAAACGATTGTGCCGATAAACGCAAAACCATTCATCCATGAATCGTTTCTTTTCCTCCCTTGGAACCATATATGCGGCGGTTCGAACAGGAAAAAACCGTTGGGTTGCCCTGAGTTTGGGAAATTGGATTTCGTCCGTTAGATTTCATCGATTATCGCCATCCCCCGTTGCGAGATATGGAATCGGACGGAAGCCCCCACGCAATTCGTGCAGTACCGACCCATGAAAGAATTGGTGGAGATAATCCTTTTCTCTTCCCCGACCGAATAGGTGATCTGAAGGGTCACTCCCGTAAAATAGCTGTTGTCGGAGGAAGAAACGGTTCCTTGGTATTCCTTCTTTTCGACGTTTCGGTTAAGAAACAACGTGAAGGGATAATACAAGGTCAGCAGCGTCAGCGCCCCTAAAAACAAAGAACCGAAAACCACGATGGAATTAAGACCGGTTTGGGCGGCTTGCACCTCGGCCGTTTCGTCTTCGCTCCAATAAGGATAACCGATGGAGGCCACCGCCTTGCTGTTTTCAATGGCATATTCGACGTTTTGGTTCCCGGTTTTGACGAGCATCGCGAAAAGAAAGCCATAACACAGCAAAAGAAAAAGCAAAACCCCGAACATATACCAACGCGAATGTTTATAGACGGCGAACCAATACCCCATTTTCCTTTGCCCCTGGCAGTAAGGTTATTTTATCACGTCGGCCTTGGCGTGATTCGTTCGGTTTCGAAAAGCATTTTGGACTGTCTAACGGGGTTTTGCGAAGGTTTCATCCAAAGTGGTTTTTGCGAATTCCGCAATGTAACCGCTATTATGGGCATCTTTGTTGTCCCGAAGGCCTTAAGGGCGGACAACATAGGTGCTTTCTATAAAAGCACCCACTAGGAAAAATAGGATCGTTCCTTCAAAAACGGGTCGCTGGTGCGAAGAAGGCCGTTACCCCTCGGAGGCAAAAAACATGATCGAATTAAAAAACATCACGAAAGACTATTGGCTCGGGAATAATCCCGTCCATGCTCTTCGCGGCCTTTCGGCCACCTTTCAGGATGGCGAATTCGTCGCGGTCTTAGGGCCCTCGGGCTGCGGCAAGACCACCCTCATGAACCTCATCGGCGGGTTGGATAAAGCCAGTTCGGGCGACATCCTCGTGGATGGCAAATCCACCAAGGATTTCTCGGATTCCGACTGGGACAACTACCGCAACAAGAAAATCGGCTTCATTTTCCAAAGCTATAACCTCATCAACCATCTCACCGTGCTGGGCAACGTCGAATTGGCGCTGACCTTGTCGGGCGTCTCCAAGAAAGAGCGCCTCGCCCGGGCCGAAGCGGCCCTTGGCGAAGTGGGTTTGAGCGACGAGAAAAACAAGAACCCCAATCAGCTTTCGGGCGGCCAGATGCAGCGCGTCGCCATCGCCCGGGCTCTCGTCAACAACCCCGAGATCCTTTTGGCGGACGAGCCGACCGGGGCCCTAGACACCGTCACGAGCGAGCAAATCATGAAGATCATCAAACGGGTCTCCGTGAACCGCCTCGTCATCATGGTGACCCATAACCCGGATCTTGCCGCCCGTTACTCGACCCGGAAAATCACGATGCTCGATGGCCTCATCACCTCGGATTCCGCTCCGGCGGCCCTCGCCGCTAAACCCCTCGAAGACAAAGGGGAGCCGCAGCCGATCGGGAGCAAGAAATCCCAGATGTCGTTCTTCACCGCCCTGTCACTGAGCGGGCGCAATCTAATGACCAAGAAGCGGCGCACCATCATGACCGCGGTCGCGGGCAGCATCGGGATCATCGGCATCGCCCTGATTCTGGCGGTCTCCACCGGGGTCAACAATTACATCACCAAGCTCACGAGCGACACCCTTTCCAGCAACCCGCTCACCATCAGCGATTCCTCGATCAACATCACCCAGGCCATGAAGGCCTCGGCAACCGAGACCCTGCCTTCGTTCCCCGACGCCCAGGAGATCTACGTCGAGAAGACCAAGACCATCGCCGATTACACGAGCAAGAACAACCTCACCCAAGGCTACATCGATTATCTCAAAGCCCATCTCGACCCCTCCTGGTATAGCGACATCCTTTATAAGACCGGGCTGAGCCTCGACGCCTATAACAAAGTCCCGGGGGCCAGCGATTATTCCAAGCTCTCCTCCACCAACGTCTCGAGCTCTTCTTCGGCTTACGCTTCTTTGTTCTCTTCCACGCCTTGGCAGATGCTGTTGAAGGATAGCTTCGTGCAATCCCAATACGATGTCCTGGCGGGCGTCTATCCCACGGATAAGAGCCAGATCGCCCTCATCGTGGATGACACCAACCAGATCCCGGATAAGACCCTCGTCTCGCTGGGGCTGCTCAATGCCGGCGACACCACGACCGAATACAGCTTTTCCGAGATCCTGGGCAAAGAATACAAGATCGTCCCCAATGACCTCGAATACAAAGTGTCGGGCTCCAATTACGTCGCCGTCTCCCCGCTCGACATCGACTTCGCCGCCGCGGAGACCGTCTCCATCAGCGGGATCCTCCGCATCAACGCGAAGACCCAGGGCGGGGTCCTGTCCGCCGGCGTGGCTTATACGAAGGACCTTTACGCGGAGCTTCAGGCCGCCAACCTCAGCTCCTCGATCGTGAGCTTCATGAAAGCCAACGTGGATGTCAATCCCTTCACGGGCGAGGCCTATCAGGCCTCCCTCACGAGCACCGCCGACGACCAATACAAAGCGGAGCTCCGCACTTTGGGCGGGAATGACCTCCCCAACGAGATCAGCATCTACCCGACCGATTTGAACGCCAAATCCAAGATCGAGGGCGTCCTCGACGCCTATAACTCGGGCAAGGCGACCGCCGACATGATCACCTATACCGATCTCTCCGCGCTCATCAGCGAGACGCTGGGCTCCGTGGTCAACGTCATCACCTACGTCCTGATCGGCTTCACCGCCATCTCGCTGCTCGTCTCCTCGATCATGATCGCCATCATCACGAGCGTCTCCGTCCTGGAGCGGACCAAGGAGATCGGGATCCTGAGGAGCATCGGGGCCCGCAAGAAGGACGTCACCCGGGTCTTCAACGCCGAGACCTTCATCATCGGCACCTGCGCCGGGGTCTTGGGGGTCCTCATCGCCTATCTTTTGGAGATCCCGGCCAACATCATCGGCTACCAGCTTCTGGGGATCAATAACCTGGCGGACCTCAACCCCTTGTATGCCCTCGTGCTCATCCTCATCAGCGTTGGGCTCACCCTGCTCTCGGGGCTGCTCCCGGCCCGGAAGGCCGCCAAGCAGGATCCGGTCAACGCCTTAAGAACTGAGTAATTAAGACACAACTAAATAAAGCAAACCCCTCAAGCCGGACAAAACCGACGAGAGGGGTTTTTTGAGAAAAGCGAGGCCATTCCATCGTCTATGAAAAAACGAGATATTTCCTCATCGTTATTGTGAGCTATGTAACTTTTTCCAATTTTAAAACCTCATTTTTGCAACTTTTCCCTTTTCGTTTTTGGATGAAGGCCTCAGCGGACCTTTTTCGTTTTCTTTCGATTTCTGCCGTTTTCTTTCGTTTTGCGTTAATGGCCTTTTTATAGGAGGACTATGTACCAAAAAACGAAGGAAGAAATTTTTTGTGGCGTTAGTTCCGTTCGCCTTTTACGCAGGGCAAGGATGGCCTGTTCCGCTGCCCTTTGCTTGCGGGGGATTATTCCGCGCTTCCTTTTTGACCCTTTTTGCCAAAAATATGAAACTCTATCCCTTGCTCGTTTCGGCTATCGGGCTTTTCGACTCCAGAGAGGGCTGCTGGTTCAACGAAATCAAAACGCCACCCATTTCCCCGGAAACCTTGAAGCAGTCATGCTTGCTAAAAAACGCGATGGATTTTCCGCATCCATAGTCTTTGGGGGAAAAGCTCGGAAATTTGCCGTAGATGATTTCCATCAGTTTTGAAAGGCGGATGCTTTGCTCTTCTCTGGCGTTTATGACATCCCGGGCATAGTCGACCACTTCTTTTTCATCGACATTCGAGCGCTCGTCGGCGAGGGGGCTTGGAATCTTGGCTTCTTCCGCCTTGGCTTTCGCGGGCGTCGTTACCGTCTTGGGCTTGTCCGAAGGGTTCGGTTTCTCCCCATCGACCTTCCAGAAGCGATCGCAGGATTTGACGAAAGAGGGGGGAGTCGAAGATCTTCCTGCGCCGAAGACGAACATCCCGCTCTCCTTGAGCCGCTTCGCCAAGCCCGTGAAATCGCTGTCGCTGGACATGATGCAGAAAGCGTTCACGACGCCGCCATACAGGATGTCCATCGCGTCGATCACCATCTTCGAATCGGTCGCGTTCTTCCCCGTCGTGTATGCGAACTGCTGGACCGGCGTCAGGGAGAGCGAATTCACGGAGTCCCGCCAAGGCGACAGCTGCGGCGCCGTGAAATCGCCATAGACCCTCTTTATGCATATGTTCCCCAGAATCCTCACCTGATCAAGGACATCATTGACGTCCTTGTAGCTTGCGTTGTCGGCGTCGATCAAAACCGCAAAACGGTAATCCGCCTCTCCCATAATTCCTCCCCTTTTGTTTTCTAGTATATTGGCGTGGGTGGAGGAAAACAACCATCTCGGGGGCCTTGATGTGCCGTTTTCCTGGCTTTGCGTTCCCTTCGAAGAGGAGCGTTTTTCTGGGGCTGTTTTGGCAGCGTTGCCCAATACTCCAGCGGAGTTCGTCTTTTCATAAACGTTTTTTGGCCGAATAATGTCACAAAAAAGAATCGTCTTTTGAAAGCATCGGGTGTCGTTCTGCCTTAGCGCCCTGGGTTTGGTCCGATTCGCTTCCGTTGCTTCCCATGAAATTTGCTCGGGTTCTTTTTGACGCCTGCTGCCAAAAATATGAAACTCTGCCTTTCTCAATTGGAAAAAAAGTTATAATTAACTGCCAATGTTATAAAAAGCATCTATGAAATAACTCTACAGAGGTTCATTTGATAAATTCCGTCAAGATTCCTTCTCGGCCGAAGCGACCTTTATTCGAAAAAACCCGAAAAAAGGCTCTAGCATCCCCATCTTTTTTTATAAAGGAAAACTCGAGGTCGAGCTTCAGGGAGGACATGGCGGCGGGTATTGGTTCGTCGCTTCTTTGACGGCTAATGTGGATTCGGTCCTCATCGAGGGCGAAATTGAAAAACAAGTCCCCGGGGGAAAGCTCAATTGGTTCTTTTTGGCCTTGGCTTGGCTTTTGTTTTGGCCCGTCGTCCTCGTGAACAAACTGCTCGGTGCCGTTTTTCTGAAACTAACAAACAAAAGCGTGAGAAACGCCTGGATTGCTCTATGTGCGAATGCCTTGGCTGCCAGAAAATCGAAACTAAAAAATAATCGTTTTTTGCGATCGTTGATTTGCGAGTTTTAGTGCTTTATTTTACTTTCCGCTTTGGCCGAGATCACTTGACGATCCGTCTGTCGGTCAAAATGGCGTACAGATAAGACGGGCCGCGTAGATCGGCGACATCTGACAGCCTCTTGATTGGGATTCTTTCGCAAGCTTGCGCGATCAGTTTTTTATAAAACATCTGTCGGATTTTCTTCCCTTCACGGTCGATGGTGAAATAAGCCTTGCCCTCGGAAAGTGAGTAGGTGAGGGGAAGGCCCGTGATGGTATGGAAAACCTCCCCTTGGCAGCGGATGATGTTCGCCCAAACCGCGTTGAAAGTCGGCATGTAGAATACCCCCTCATGGATTCAATCGAATCCGTCTTTTCATTAATTTTCTTCGCGTTTGTTTCAAAACGCAAGAGTCGCAAGCAAACTACCATAGGGTTTCACCGGAAGGCACGGAGCGAAAATTATACCCATTCCTCGAACCGCCGGTTTTGGGAATGGATCTTTTTTTCGCGTTTTTCGTTTTTATACAAAAAGAATGCAATCGAAAATGAAAACCCCAGAAGTGGGTTTATCCGCCTTTTGGGGTTCGTCTCTTTGAATCGCGAAGTCCTGCTTCTTATCCTTAATCCTTACTTCTTCTTGAGATCCTGCAGTTTCTCGCGAATGGTGTCATTGACCTTTTCGAGGAGGGAGGGCTTTTTCTCCGGAAGCGGGGTCCGGACATAGAAGACCCCATAGACGAGGGGGCCGATGTGGCTCCCGATCACCGGGTTGATCTGGAGGGGATCCATGAACTTGGCGGCCGGGAAGGCCGGAAGAAGATATTCCGCCATGAAGCGGTCGAGGATGGATTTGTCGCTGGAATATAAAGGATAGCAAGGATAGGCGAAGTCGATGGGATCCTCATGCAGCCTGTCGATGACGAAATTCATGGCGTTTTTGGTGCCAAGGGCTTTGCCGGCCAAGACGACGGTCCCTTCGTTCAAGGTCCCGATGGGTTTCGCGTGCAAGAAGATTCCTAACGCGTAATGGAACATGGAGAGACGCCCGCCCTTATAGACATAATCGAGGGTGTCCATCCCGGCGTAGACTCTTATTTTCTTGACGATAACCTCTAAGTCCTCGGCCAAAGCCTCCAAAGGAAGGGTGTCCCTTTTATCGAGGGCCTCTTTTAGGAGGATTCTTGAGCCTGCGAAGAAGCAAAGGCTGTCCACGATCCGGATGTGTTCGGCATAGCCCGACATCTCGCGGGCGAGGGTCGCCGACTGAAAGGCTCCGGAGACCTTGCTGGAGAGCGAGATGACGAGGACGTCGTCTTTCTTCTCCACGGCTTCGAGATAGCGGTCGAGATACGCCTGGGGCGAAGGCTGGCTGGTCTTGGGGAAATCCCCGTGGCCCAATAGGGCGTAGAACTGATCGGGGGTGATATCGACCCCTTCGGTGAAGGTCTGATTGCCGACGGTCACCATGAGCGGAGCGAAAAGGAGGCCTCTTGCTTTGGCTTCTTCGGCGGTTATCCCGCTGGCGGAATCGACCAGAATCTCAATAGCCATGATAATTCGTCTCCTTTGAAAGTTCTCATATGAGTTAAGTGGATAATGCTTTATTAACCAAGGAGATTATAAATCTATTGGACTCGTTTTGCTTTGGTTCGCTTCCCAAAAGGATGGGAAATTCGCCTAAAAGACCCCAAAAACCAACAAAAAGATATGAAAGCGCTTTTATTTCGAAAAATTCCTGTATAAAATAATCGGCTGCCGAAAATTCTAGATTGTTTTCGGTGGATATTATAGAATCGTGGCGTAGGAAATCGCGTATAGGGCGCGAAGAAGCAGACATCAGTATCGCCGATTCTTAGCCCTTCCCGATGAAATACGCTCATCCATCAGGCGTTAGCTGTGCTCGTAGGGGCAGCACGACGTACACACAGATAATCCAAACCAAAGCGGGATTATGAAAGGGCGTATTTATATTATGAAAAAAATCGAGAAATTTCTTTTAGGAATCGCCGCACTGGCTGTCGGAACAGCAGGAATCGGATTTTTGTCTCAACCTGCAAAAGAGACAAAAGCGGCTGTTACGGCTGGGACTTATACTTACAACTTAGTGACAAATTTTGGAACGTATGCTTCTTCCTGGGGCAGTTCCTATGCCGCTCATTCAGTGGCTTCTTCTGTCCTTGATTCCACTCTTCCAGCCGCTACGATTGCATTTGCTTCAGCGAATAAGCAAACGGCAACAATTATCGACAGACCCGTTACCAAGGCTTCAAATAATACATTTACTCTCTCTGAAAGTGGATTTGTTATTACAAAAATAACGTTTACCGTTGCTCAATGGACGACCAAAATTCCGACTTTTGACGTTTTTGAGGGCACAACCAACACGACAAAACTCCTTTCCGCAAGTACTTTTGGATTAACCGCAAGCGGTTCAACTCTCGCCGTTGGAACGAGCGGGGAACTGACCTTGGCCGGAACCAACACGACAGTTGTCAGCTTCAATCAAACAAGCGCCAACCAAGTTGGCTATTCCTCAATCGTCGTTACTATCGCAGCTTCATCAATTACATATGATCCTGTTACCAGTATTGGTCTTTCAAAAACAAGTGGAACTTATAGTGTAACAGGTGGAGAAGCCGTCACAACGACAGTTTTGCCATCAAGTGCGAACCAAGGTGTTTCTTGGACAACTTCCAATGAATTTGTTGCTACGGCGAGTTCTGGAACTATTTATGCTGTCGGATTCGGAACCGCCACAATCACCGCAACGACAATTGGTAAGGATACAAATGGAAATTCGCTTACTGCCACTTTTAGCGCTACAGTCAACGCGTTCGGAATTCTTGATTTGCGTGACTCGGCTGGCGCGGTGCAATTCTCTGGAAAAACTGTTGCGGTGACTGGCACTGTTACAAAAGTTGTTTCGGGTGGAGGAGTTTATATCCAAGTTGGGAGCGGATCAACCGCCAGAGCTGTCTATGGTTATAACGGCGCCACAACAGTATCCTCGGCAACCGTTGGAAAACTTTGCACCATAAAAGGCGCTATTGCCCCTTATAACGGTTTGCTTGAGTTAAGCGGAGCTTTGTTCAACTCTTCTTCGACCGATGGCGAAACCATTACACCTTGGGCAATTACTGATGTAGCTTCGACGGCGCTTCTTGGCCATGACTCAGTCTTGATTAGCGTGGCTCCTCTTGTTTTAACTGCCATTCCCACTCTTTCAACTTCGGCCAATACGACTGTTTCTGTTAAATTCGGAGCTACGACTACTTCCCTTTATGCTGGAAAAGCCGCTGTCTCCAGCGCTGACGATACAACGATCAATACCCTTTTCACTAAATTAGGCACTTCCGGCACCTTCTCTTTCACTGGTATTCTTGGCTGGTACAATGCGCCGCAATTTAACATTACTGCCGCTAGCGAAATCGCGACTGAAGGCACGACCGATGCTGACTTTACCGCTGTTCAAAATTTTATTACTAACTATATGCATATGGGAGATGATATCGCTGATCAATGCTTTAGTGTTTATCCAGCTGCCGAAACCGCCTTTACCGCTCTTACGACAAAACAGCAAGGCATTCTTTCTACTTCAACTTTCGCTGATTATAGTGCGGCTTATAAGCGTTATGTTGCTTGGGGAATTGGTTACGCTGCTGGCAATAGCGCAAGTAAAGTTCAAACCACGGATTCTAACAGCACTTCTATCGCAACGCTTGGGCTCCTTGGGGCTGCTATCCTTGCCTCCTGCGGCTTCTTCTTCTACAAGAAAAAGCATGCTTAATCTTCTATAAATAAAAGGCGAGCAAAACGCTCGCCTTTTTTCATGCGTTCTAAACTAAGCCAACAGAAGAGAAAACACCGGATCCTTGTTTTTAGCAGAATAGCTTTCGTCTTTGACAAATCCGTTCTTCAAATAAAATCCCGAAGCGGTATCCGTAGTCAACAAGACCTTCTTGATCCCTTTGTCTTTCATATCCCCTAATACGGCCTTCAATAGAGACGTCCCTAGGCCTTGCTTCCTTCTGTCCTCCCGGATCCAGAATTCCCGGATGAAGCCGATCCTCTCCGTGAAGAACCAGTTGGAAAGCGAATCCTCCTGGTACATCAAAAATCCGAGGATCGCTTGGTCCTCGAAGACCAAAAGGGTTTCTAAACCTTTCTCGGCGTCCTTCGCCATTACCGTGAAAATCTCGTCGCCAGGGTTCAGATCGATTCCCAACTCTTTGAAGTAAAGGCAAAAAGCCTTCTTAAAAGAAAGATTGTCATAATTCGACAAATAGTAATATTCCATGGGTTCCTTTCGGCCTTTCGCTAAAAAAAGCCGGGAACAGGGAATGAAAGACCTATTTATTCAAAAAGAGCCCTGGCGGCTTCATTAATACGATTGTTGTCTTTCATGAAAACCACCTCGCTTTCAAAGAATCATTTTAAGAGTCTGCCCGGAAAAAGAAAACAAAAAGAGATTCAGCAAAGCGAATAGCTATGAACGGAAAGCCCGGTGAAAGAAAACCCGCTGTTTGTCGCTGAGGCGGCCAAAGCACAGCCGATCCGGAGATAGGAATCGGCCGGGACGCTGAATCCCGAGAAAAGTAGCGTTATTCTGGAGCCGGATGGGGCAACCCCCAAGGTTTGGCTATCCGTATAAGTAAAGACGGTCGTCCATGAAGATCCCATAATAGAGCTCTGCAGATAAATATTTCCTAAATTCAATTTCGTTCCAAAGGCTGCGACTCCTAATATTTTAACTGCATCGATGCTCTTATCGAAAGTGAAATTAGTTCTGATATTGCACCAAGCTGTGGAATCATCGTTTTGAACTGCCGAGATTGATTTACCGCCGAGTCTGGTTTCGGTCGTCATCGAAAGATTGGCATAATCCGCGGTCCAAGAAGTCGTTCCGGTGGTTCCGCTCGGATTGTCGGAAGCGTAGGAAACATTGGTTGACGTATTGACGCTGGCGTAAGCGCTATTGCCGCTGGAGCCCCCATCCAGAAAACTGAAGGAGGCAAAAAGGCTGGAATTGCCCGCGGCTTTCGCCTTGGCCAAATCCGCCGTTTGCGAAAGGGCGATCCCCCCAAACCCCAGCACGGCGATCGTCAAGCCAATCACACAAACTCTTATTTCCTTTTTTCCCATGACATCCCCTTACTCCCAAGCGTAGTTTATTCATTTTTGGTCGCCTCGTCAGCCTTTTTTTCGAAACTTTACCACAACATTTACCAAGCCATTTTCAAAGAGGACCATTCATGGCATGTCAAAGCAAAAAGCTTCGCGATTTCATCATAAAAGACTCCCCTGGCAGGGCGGTCCCCCAGAACCCGAATCCTTTTTCTTCGATCGCAAAAAAACGAAAGCTCCTTTGAAAGAGAAATCAATTGAAAACGAGGCTTCGGATTTCCGCTGCCTTCTTTGCCTTTATTTTGCTTGACGGGGAAAGAGATAGGCTCATAGCATTATTTCGTAAGATGGATTCGGACCTTTTGTTGGCTTAATGGAGAAAGCCTAAAAATGAAAAAAAGAAACGCTCGATTGTTCTTCTCGATTTCCGCGGTTATGGTTTTGGCTTCTTGCGGAATCGCCGATGCTTCGTCCAATCCGCCATCTTCGCTCTCAAGTGAAAGCGGACTCGGGATTTCTTCAACGGCAGGGTTCTCGGCATCTGGCGTTTCTTCCTCAAGTTCCGGAAGATCTACGTCGGGGTCCAATTCTTCGGCTTCGCCCATTTCCTCTTCTTCCGGAGCATCGTCTTCCTCATCAAGTTCATCGGCGGCTTCCAGCACTTCGGCCTCTTCCGCTTCTTCTTCGTCCCCAGCTTCCTCGCCATCGAGCGACTCCTCAAGCCAAAACTCTTCGTCCAGTTCGGAGATAACCTATTATTCCTTCTCGTTGGCCAAAGAAGGCAAGGGCGAGGTCAGCGGGACCCCCGCAGGGTCTTACGAAGAAGGCACCGCGATCGCTTTATCCGCCGCCCCTGACGACGGGTATTCTTTCGAAGGCTATTACGAGAATGACGGCCTTTTGTCCTCTTCTATGGACTATGGCTTCCTTCTAGAAAGCAATCGATCTCTCGTCGCCGTCTTCAAGGAGAGCAACTACGAAGGAACCTTTTCCCATACCTTCAAACAGAGCGATTTCACCAAAGCCGGCGGGACCACCGCCACGATCAACGGATTGGCTTGGGCGTATTCCGCCTTCGCTTATCTCGGGGGCGCCACCCAAGGCATCCAGATCGGCTCCGCGAACAGCCCTCAAACAACGGCCTGGACTTTGAGCGCTTCCTTCCCCGACGGGATCGTCGTCGAGTCCTATGCCTTCGAGCTCTGCACCGCCAAAAGCGGGGTCGCCTCTTATACGGTTGCTTTCGGGGATCATTCCAAAACCGGGGATTTCTCCACCACCACTCAAACCATTTATTCGGAGAGCGGCTTGAGCGTCTTAAGCCCAAGCTTCTCCCTCACCCTGACGGCCGCGGCCAAGGCCATCTACTTCAATTCCCTCACCTTCACCGTCAGCGTGCCTCCCGAGATTGACTTCGCGGTTTATGCGGACGATACTTCTGCCGCTCCCGTGACTCCCGGGGTCAAGGGCATCCCGATGCCGAATTACCCCACATCGACGCCGGAGGCCTATTATTCGGGGCTGGATCTCACCTTGACCGGGGAGGCTTTGGTGGGCGAGCTGCGGGTCAAAGTCTCCGCGATGACGAAAACGAGCTACGGAGACGCCAAAACCATGCTCCAATACACCGATGAGGATCCCCGCAAAACGGGCTATGACTACGGGATGTGGGACGGCGACGATATCTTGGCGGCCTGGGACAGCGGGGCTTCCTGGAACCGGGAGCATGTCTGGTGCTGCGCGCAGCTCCAGCTCGAGGGGGTCAACCCCCGCCCCGGGGACAGCGACAAGAGCCAAGCCACCGATCTCCATAACCTCAGGGTGGCCTGCCCTTTGTCCAATGGCTACCATGGCGACAAGTTCTTCGATGAGACGAATACGTCGACGACCCTTTATCCCAACATCGCCTCGGGGCTTAATGGGCACCACGCCTACAGCGGGGATTTCCGGGGCGACGTGGCCCGCATTCTCTTCTATATGGACGTGCGCTACGAGGGCTTGGTCCTCGACGACGCTTTGGATGGGAGCGATACCGTCTCCATGGGCAAGCTGAGCGCTCTCTTGGCTTGGAACGAGGAAGATCCCGTCGATGCCTTCGAGACCCAGCGGAATGGCCGCATCTATGGCTACCAGGGGAACCGCAACCCCTTCATCGACCATCCGGAGCTGGCGGATCAGATTTGGTGATTTCTTTGGCCTTTTTGATGAAGCGCAACCAATGCATTTTTTATCCGTACAGACATTGTTTGCAGTTTTGTGACCCCCTGCTTGAGGCTTCGGGGATTTTTCTCTAAAGCCATAATCCATTCGGATCCGCCATCGACAAAAAACGCCGCAAAAATCAAACCCGGATTTATCGGCCTTCGCGGAAGGAAGAAGTTCATTCCCGAAAGCAAAAAAGGAAAATCCGATCCCGAATATGAAAAAAACACTGATGCAAGGAAGCTTTTCTATGCCCTTAAACGTTTGGGACAAAACCAAATTATCTTTTAACAACTAATAAATTTATGAGTTCTTAAAAGTTTTAGATAAGACATCCTCCCAGAAAAGGCTTCTCTTCCTTGGCTCGGCCCGATTCGGTGAATTGACCTGGCGTCGTCTTTGAAGAAGATCGATAGACAAGATGGTGTCGATTGGCCCTCGGATCCGATTGAAACTCCACCGCCTCCTTGAGGATATCCAGCCCCGAAAGGCGATCCGCCAATTCGTCTTGGCTGAGGTTTTTCTCCGTTCGGTATTTTTTGAGATTGTCAGAGAACAGGCTATTTGAATGTTATTTCATACCGAAGCAAGAAATTTTGTTTATCGAAGCAATCAAGTTTTCAGCTTTTGATTTTCATCGTTTTCCAAACCTTCATTTCGCCGATCAGCAGGGCGTCTTGGCAATGGAATCGGCCCTTGCTGAGGAAAAAAAGGAGAATGGCAATCTTAACGAAGGAAAGCCAAAACACGTTCAAACAAAAAGGATGCGCGCCCTATCGGCATGCATCCCTTATGATTCAATCTGGGGCGGAGTATGGGAATCGAACCCATGCATGGCCGGTTCACAGCCGGTTGTGTTAAACCGCTTCACCAATTCCGCCAGCGGGTATTAGTTTAGGCAGTCTTGGGCCTGAGAGCAAGTCATTTAATCCCGTTTTGGAGGGCCAAGCTCCAAATGGGGAGCTCGCGTCTTTTGACGAGAAGCGGAAGTTTCGTGTCGGGCATGGCCTTGTAAAGCGCGATAATATCCTTGACGGGGAGATAGAGCGTCTCTTGGATGAAGGCATCGCCCTTGCTCTTGAATTGGGTGCCCAGGAAGGGCCCGACCCGGCGGCAGAGGAAATAAAGGCTCCGGTTCCGGCGGTGCAGGAGGTTATAGCAATCATCGACCTCCCCCAGCGGTTTCTCCACCCGCACGAGATAGCCGATCTCCTCGCGGCATTCCCGGATCGCCGCGTGCTCGGGGGATTCGCCGTTATCCACGCCCCCGCCTGGGGTTTCGTAATAATCGAACGCCCCGAAAGCGTCGTCCCGGACGAGATGATGGACGGCCGCGAGGCCCGCCTCGGTGACGACGATGGCCCGGCTCACGAGGCGCACATGGTCGAGGGTGGTCAGGGGATATTGGTCGTCTTTGAGCGAGGCAATGAGGTTCATGAGGTTAATTTTCTTATCTTGAAAAGACAAAGAAAAGAGGGAAAATACAGCGTATGGCAATCCGAAACCGCATTTTGGCCTTTATCTATCGGATCATTCTCTTGGGTTTTGCCTTAGCCACGTTGGCCCTTTTGTTCCTCGACGAAGAGGAAAGCGGGAACTATTTCGAAAGCTTTCTCTATTTCGACACCGAGATCACCCTGTTCTCCGCCGTCATCGTCTTGGCGGAGCTCATCGCCAACGGGATCGGCCTAGCGAAGGGCGCCCGCGGGCTCGCCCCCGGGGTTTATAGCCCCCTCAGCCTGGCCGCCACCTCTTATGAGGCCGCCGATCTTCTCGCCTATCCCATCGCCTGCCTCTTCGTCGGGAACGACTATTTCGCGGAGGGGCGGGTCCCGCCGATCCTCTTCGCCCACCTTCTTTTGCCGATCCTTTTCATCGCCGACTGGGCCCTCTTCGGGGAAAAAGGCACCGTCAAATGGCGCTATGGCCTCTACTGGCTCCTCTATCCCCTTTTCTTCTTCGCTTTCAGCCTGGTCCGCTTTGGCATCTCGAATAGCGCCACCATCACCTGCCCGCTTTTCGACGCCACGGAGTTCGCCGCCAAGGCTTCCCTCCCCGGCTGGTTCTCCGGGAATGGCGGATGGAATGGCGTGGTCTTCAGCTCTTTCTCGATGCTGGGGCTCTTCGCCGCGGTCTCTTACGGCCTCCTCTTCCTCAACAATCTTCTGGCCGGCAAATACTTCCCGAAAAAATCCCCGGTTCAATAGACGAAATCCGCTTTGGCCAGACGATAGACCGCCAGATGGGCGGTCCTTTTCTTCAAAGCCAGCTCGCGGTCGGCGAAGAAAAGAAAGGCATAGCCTTCTTTCTCGATGATCCGCCGGCTCGCCAGGTTGTCCTTCTCCGCCCGCATGATCGAATAGGCATAGCCCGCCTCGAAGAACATGAAGGCCAAGACGGCGTGGAAGGCCTCGCTCATATAGCCCCGGTTCCAGTACTTCTTCCCCAAGCAATAGCCGATCTCGAAGCCCCCCTCGCCGAAGCCGTCCACGAGGTCGATCGTGCCGATAGCTTCTCCCTGATAGGAGATGACCCAGCCATAATGCCGCGGGGCGGCCTGGTAGATCAGCTTGTTGCGGATCCAGGCTTCCGCCTGCTCCAAGGACTCATAGGGCGGCCAGGTGAGGTATTGGGTGACCTCGGGATCGGCCGCCCAGTTCCTGAACATCGGCTCGGCATCCCCGTCTTCGTAAGGGCGGAGCAAGAGGCGCTGGGTTCGTAGGGGCCGGGAGTATTCTTCCATGCTTCCCATTATTGCAGGAACGGGAAGATTGTCACCTGATTACGGGGACGATCGGGAATAACGCGCCCAGTTCCTTTCCTTTTTCGGGGCTGAGGCCAAAGATATCCTTCAGCTGCCATTGCCCTTCCCGCGCGATTTCGAGGGCCGCTTTCTTAAAGCCTTCGGAGGTGACGTATTCCTTGAGGAGATAGAGCCTTTGCCTCTTTTCGTCATAGGCGGCGTAAAGGGGGCAGCGGATGATATTCGACGCCTCTTCCAGCTTGCGAAGATAAGAATCCGCCCATCGCGACGCGAAAAGCCGCAGCTCCGCCTCGCCCACGTAAACGAAGACATCCTCCCCGAAATCGACCCCCAAGGCTTTTTCGAGGGCTTTCGAGAGGCGGCCCAGCCGCACCGGTTCTTGCTCCATCCGTTTCCTCCACCTTTGGGATAGACCCCTTTCCCACTTCCCGTCCCGTTTGTTTTATAATCTTGCCATGGTTAAATACGACAAAGCGTCCCCGCTCTCCTATGCCTTGGGGACCACCCTGACCTTCGAGTTGCTCTTGCGGAAAGGCGAGAAGGCCAAAAAGATCTATATCTCCAATAAGCAAAGACGGGATGAGACCTATGAGAAGATCGTCGCGCTGGCGAAAGCCTTGAACGTCCCCGTCATCGAGAATAACGAGAAGATCTTCCTTCTCTCCGACAAGGGCAACGTCATGGCGATCGGGGAGTTCGAGAAATTCTCCTCGGCGCTCGACCCGAAGGCGAATCAGGTCGTCCTCGTGAACCCCAGCAACATGGGCAACCTCGGGACCATCCTAAGGACCGGCGCCGCTTTTAGCCTCGGGGGGCTGGCGGTCATCCGGCCCGCCGCTGACATCTTCGACCCCAAGACGGTGAGAAGCTCGATGGGGGCCCTCTTCTCCGTGCCTTTTCATTACTACGATTCCTTTGAGGATTATCAAAAAGAAATGGGCGAGCGCCACTATTACCCGTTCATGCTCAAAGCCAAGACCGCGCTTTCCGAGGCCAAGAAGGAGAAACCTTATTCCCTCATTTTCGGGAACGAGGCCACCGGGCTTCCCGATGCCTTCCTCAAGGTCGGGACCCCGCTTCTCATCCCCCAAAGCTCCAAGGTCGATTCGCTGAACCTCGATAACGCCGTCTCCATCGCTTGCTATGCCTTCTGCGACTAGAAAACGTTTCTCCCCTTCAAAAGGCCCTAACAAGAAAGCCATAAACGAAGAATCGCCAAGGACATCGGCTTTAAATTGGGACGTGATCATTCTCAAACACGGAATATTTCGATTTATTCCGTGTTTGAATGTTCCCACGAAGAAGAAATCTTCAAAGTGTTTTCCCATCGAAAGCCAGACGAACGCCGGTGCCTTGCCTTCTAATGGTTTAGGGCTTCGCGGAACTCCTTAATCGATGCCCGTTATTTCTCGGGCAGCGCCAGGATCCCATCGATGGCCCCGGCGATCGTTTTCTCGTGGGATTCCTTGCCATAGGCATCGACCGAGGAAGCGTCCCTCACCTCATGGGTGAGGCAGGAAGGCCCGCCGATGCAGCCCCCGACGCAGGCCATGCCTTCGACGAAGTTGAACTCCGGCCGATCCCCTTCGATCGCCGAAAGGGCGCCCTGGCAGGCCTCAAGCCCGGAGACGTAGGTCCCTTTGACGGCGAAGGGGGATTTCTGTTCCTTGAGGGCTTCTTTGACGGCTTCCGAAAGGCCGCCGCAGCGGGCGAAGATCCGCCCGAAATAAGAGGCGTTGTCGAGCGGACGCTCCGGAAGGGAAGAAAGCACGATCCCCTTGGCGTCGATCAAAGCCTGCAGCTCCTCGAAGGTGATGACGCAGTCGATATCGAGCTTCGAATCCTCGGCGAACATCTCCATCTTCTTGGCGATGCAGGGGCCGACGAAGACGGTCTCGCAGGTCGGATCGACCTTTTTGAGGTATTTCGCGATCGTCGCCATCGGCGAGAGGCTGCCCGAGATGTGGCCCCTAAGATCCGGGAAGGCCGTCTCGATGTAGCGGACGAAGGCGGGGCAGCAAGAGGAGGTGAGGAATTTCTTCTCCGCGAGCTCCTGGGCTTCGGCATAGGCCACCATATCGGCCCCCAGGGCCGCTTCGACGACGGCGTGGAAGCCGAGGGCCTTGATGCCGCTAATGACCTGGCCGAGCTTGGCGTCGTGGAACTGCGAGGAGATCGAGGGGGCCACGATCATGTAAGCGTGGCGCTTCCCCTTCTCGTTGTCGCGGGTGATGTCGATGCATTTGAGGATATAGCTCTTGTCCATGATGGCCCCGAAAGGGCAGGCGAAGGAGCAAGCCCCGCAGCGGACGCATTTCTTCTCATCGATCTTCGAGATGCCATCCTCCCGCTCCGAGATGGCGTGGACCTTGCAGGCGTTCTCGCAGGGCCGCTTGTAGTTCAGGATCGCCCCGAAAGGGCAGGCCTTGGCGCACAAGCCGCAGTTGACGCACTTGGTCTTGTCGATCTGGGCGTGGAGATGCTCGTCGAAGGTGATGGCGTTCCGATGGCAGGCTTGCTGGCACCGGTGGGCCAGGCAGCCCCGGCAGGCCGCCGTGACGGTCACCCCGCCGATGGGGCACTGGTCGCAGGCCGATTCGATGACTTCGAGGATGTTGGGGTTGGCCTCATTGCCCCCCATGGCCAAAGTGACCCGATCGGCCGCGATGGCCCGCTCTTTGTAGATGCAGCAGCGCATCGTGGGCTTGGGCCCCGGGGAGATGATCTTGGGAATGTTGGGAATATCCGCCAAAAGCGTGCCCTTGTAGTAGCTCTTGGCCACTTCCTTGAGGACGCGATATTTAAGTTCTTGGACCTGGGTGTCGAATTTGGGCATGGGCGGCCTCCTTCAGAAGTAGGCGACTTTGATGCGCTTCCCCATTTTCTTGAGGGAAGCGGCCAATTCTTCGACGAGCTGCATCTTCGTCGAGATATTGATATGATAGCGCGGGTCTTGATGGGCGGGGTTGACGGCGCAGCCGACATAGAAGGAAACATCGGTGGCTTCCTCAAAGAGGGCTTTGGCCAAAAGCGAGGCCCCGTCAGTCCGGAACGACCAATCGAAATAGTCTTGGTTGGAGCCCAGGCAGTCTTTGGAGATCTCCACGACTTTGTTGAGGGTGAGGACCCCTTCGGTCACGAGGTCGATCCCTGCGACGAGGCTCGTGGGCGGAACCTCCGGAGTGACGTAATCGAGGGAGGTCAGCACGTCCTCGTGGAGATGGGAGGCCGCCACCTTGGCGGAGGTCCCCCCGCAGACGATATGCTCGCCTTTTTGGGCGAAAAAGAGCGCCATCATCTTATCGTCGTCGCCCGGGTTGGTGGCCGGGCCCACCATCAGGTTGACCGTCTTCTTGGCCCGCCTTCGGAGGACGGCCGCGGAGGTATCGTCCCCGGGCCGGCGATTATACAGGAGATCGCAGTGATCCACCAGCAAGGTCGCCAGGTTCTTGCTGGAGATCGAGGGGTCGTAGAGGGCCTCCATGTAGGAGACGATCTCTTTGCGGGTCCAGCCGAAGTTCAAGGTCTCCCCCACCCCGGCGTAGACGGCCCCGTCGGTCACGAGGATCAGCGCGTCGTTCTCCTCGAACGTCGTCTCCGCCACGGCGATGGTCTTCCCTTCGATCGCCTTCGCCTCCCACCGCAGGTTTTTTTCCTTGCCCGCGTGCAGGAAGATCGGCTCGGGGTTGTCGTAATTATAGATAAGGGCCGAGAAGTCCGGCAGGACTTTGACGATCGTGAAGGTGCTATAAGCCACGTTCCCGCGGGCTTTGGCGACCGGCAGGGTCCGAATGACGCTATGGACGGCATCGGAGAGGGAGAGCCCCCCTTCGATCATCGTCGAGAGCATCGAGGAGGTGAGGGTGCTCAGGATGCTGGCCTGGACCCCGCTTCCGAGGCCATCGGCCAAAACGAAGGTGGTGCCGCCTTCGCTAGCGATTTTCTCCGCATGATCGCCGCAAAGCTCTTCGCCGGCCTTGTTGAGCGAGAGATAGCCCGTTTCGAGCTCCGTCTCCTCGCTCATTTGCCGTCCTCTTTGCCTTCTTTGGCCAAAACGTCCTTGAGGCGGGAGAGGGCGACTTTGGTTTCGGCGGTCGATTCGCCCAACAAGGAGGCGATCTCCTGGACCGCCCGCATGTTCTTGTCGATGACCTCGGTCGTGATCGCCGCGGCCGCGGCGGCGATCTCCTGATCCTTCTGGCGCTTCAAAGTTTCGCTCGTGACGTCCCGGTAGACCCCGATGATGATATGGAACTGGGGGTCGTAAGAGACCGTCGCATCGACGTATTTCCCATAAACCTTCCAAAAAAGCTTCCTGCCCCGGACGGGGGTGCCGGCGAGGGCCAGGGCGAACAGATCCGGTTCCAAGAAGGCGGCGGCGGATTTGCCCACCAGATCCTTGGGGTCCTTCCCGAGAAGCCGCCCCATCGCGGGATTGGCCAATTGGACCACCAGCTCCTCATTGAGGGCCAAGATCGCGTTATCGGAGGTGTCGACGATGGAATTGGAGAAGGACTGGGCCTTCTGCATGAGGAAAGGCAGGCACATCTCGAGGGAGGCCTTGCCCCGGAGGACGGCGACGGCCTTGTCCCGGCAGGTCGGATAGCCGCAGGAAGAGCAGTTCAGCTCGTCCTTCCTGCTCGTCTTGCCGATCTTCCTTAAGACGGCCGTGATCTCCTCTTCGCTCGGGATCGTCTCCTCTTTCTTGAAGGCCGGGAGCCGTTTGGCCAATTCTTCCGAAGCATAGGAGGCGACGACGAAATCGCGCGCCCCGGCGCTCCGCTGCACGGCCAGGTAGCTGCTGACGGCCGAGCGCGCCTTCGGATCGAGGGCCGGCCCGTTGATGCAGCTCCCGACGCAGGAGGACATCTCGATGAAGGCGTGATGGACTTTCCCGGATAAGATGTCTTTCAAAGCCGCGATCGAGGCCTCCATCCCGGTGATCGCGAGATAGGTGAAGGCGGGGTTGTCTTTGGCCATGGTGGCCAGAATGCCCCCCTCGATCGGGAAGAGGCGGGCCAAGGAGGCTTCGACCTTCTTGGGGTCGCTGTCCTTCGCCACCGCGACCTGCGCCGCCTCGAGCCATCGCCCGAGCTCCAGGAAGGTCAAAACGCAATCGACCGCGCCCGGATACATCTCGATCTCGTTCTTCTTGCTGATGCAGGGCCCCAGAAAGATCACCTTGGCTTCCGGATGGCGTTTCTTGAGATCGAGGCCATGGGCCAGCATCGGGGAGAGGACCGGGGCCAGATAGACGGCGGCGTCTGGGTAATGCTTCTCAATCAGAAGGTTGATGGAATGGCAGCAGGTCGAGATGACGATGTCGTGCTTCCCATCGTCGCAGAGGGCATCGTATTGCTTCTTCACGATGGTGGCCCCCACCGCCGTCTCCTCGGCGTCGGCGAAGCCGAGCTTGAGAAGGGCGGCTCTCAGGGTCACGAACGAGACCCCGGGGAAGGAGGCCAGAAAAGACGGCGCCACCGAGGCGATGACTTCTTTGTCCTCCGCGATCAGCCGCCGGGCGAGGGGCAGATCGTCCCGGATCACCTTGCAGGCTTGGGGGCACACGAGAAAGCAGGTCCCGCACATCACGCATTCGTCCGGGATGATCGAGGCCTGCCCATTCTGAAAGGAGATGGACTTGGTCGGGCAGTTCCGGATGCATTTATAGCAGGAACGGCAGTCGTTCTGTTTGCTCGTCAAGGCAGTGCTCATGCTGACCCTCCAAGAAGATTATCCGCGAAGGCGCCTCATTTCGCCAGCGGGGCGATCTCGCGGTCGAAAACCGACGGAAGGCGCTCCACGGTCACGCCCGTGATGATCTTGTCCCCGACCTGGATCGTGACCCCGTCATAGCCGCATTTCCCGAGGCAGAAGGCGGCCTTGAGCTCGACCCCGCCCTCGAGATGCCGCTTCTTGACCTCGGCGCGCATCGCCTCGATGACATCGTGGGACCCCTTGAGATGGCAGGAAGAACCCACGCAAATCGCTACTGAAAGCATACTAATTGCCTTTGTAAGCCTGGCGCATGATCTCTTCCATCTCCGGGACGAGGGGCAAGCGCGGATTGGCTGGCGTGCACTGGTCTTCGTAGGCCAGGTAGGCGATCTTCTCGAGATTGCCCTCCCAGAGTTTCTCGTCGGGGACGAGGGGCTGGAAGTTCATGTCGATGCCGACCTTCTCCCCGAGGGCCAGAACGGCCGCGGCGAGGGCCTTCGTCCCCTCCTCCGGGGTCGCGGCCGGGAGATCCAGCATCTTGCAGATGTCCTGGTATTTCTTGTCGCACTGGTATTCTTCGTACTTGGGCCAGAGCGCGAGCTTGGTCGGGACGGCCCCGTTATAGCGGATGACGTGCGGGAGCAGAATCGCGCAAGTCCGCCCATGGACGAGGTGGTATTCCCCGCCGATCTTGTGGGCCAGGGAATGAGTCAGCCCCAGAAAGGCGTTGGCGAAGGCCATGCCGGCGATGGTCGCGGCGTTATGCATCTTCTCGCGGGCGAATAGATCGTTTTTCCCGTCTTGGACGGCTCTGGGGAGATAGGCGAAGACCAGCTTAATGGCCTCCAAGGCCAAACCATCGGTGTAATCGCTCGCCATGACCGAGGTATAGGCCTCGATGGCGTGGGTGAGGACGTCCATTCCCGTCTCGGCGGTCGCTTTGGCCGGGAGGTTGGTCGTGAACTCCGGATCGACGATGGCGATCGAGGGGGTGAGGGAGTAATCCGTCAAAGGGTACTTCTTGCCCGCGGCTTTGTCGGAGATGACGGCGAAAGGCGAGACCTCGCTGCCGGTGCCCGAGGTGGTCGGGATGCAGATCAGCTTGCTCTGGCGGCCGAGTTCCGGGTATTTGAAGGCCCGCTTTCGTATATCCATGAACTTCTGCTTCAGGTCATCGAAATTCACCTCCGGATGCTCGTAGAAGATCCACATGGCCTTGGCGGCGTCCATCGAGGAGCCTCCGCCCAGGGCGATGATGGTGTCCGGCTTGAACTGGGCCATGATCGCGACGCCCTTGCGGACCGTCGTGATGTCCGGATCCGGCTCCACCTCGGCGAAAAGCTGATAGGTGACCGGGTTGAGCCGCATGTTGAGCTCATCGATGATCTTGTTGAGGAAGCCGAGCTCCACCATCGCATGGTCGGTCACGATGAAGACCTTGCCGACGTCCTTGCAGGAGCGGAGGTATTGGATGCTGTTGCGCTCGAAATAGATCTTCTGGGGGACCTTGAACCATTGCATGGTGTTTCTCCTTTTGCCGACTTCCTTGATGTTCAGGAGGTTGATGGCCGAGGTGTTGCCGGCGACGGAATTGTGGCCATAGGAGCCGCAGCCGAGGGTGAGCGAGGGCAGAAACGAGTTATAGACGTTGCCGAGCCCGCCGAAGGTCGAAGGCGAATTCCAGAGGACCCGGATGGCTTTGACCTTGTCGCCGAAAGCATCCGCCATCGCCTGCGTTTTGCAGTGGATGGCCGCCGAATGGCCAAGCCCGCCGAATTCCAGCATTTTCTCGCAGAGAGCGAAGCCTTCGGCCGCGTCTTTGACTTGATAGACGCCCAGGACCGGCGAGAGCTTCTCGCGGCTCAGCGGCTCGTCCGGGCCCACGGTCCGTAAGGCCACGGCCAAGATCGAGGTGTCGGCGGGGACTTTGAAGCCCGCCTTCTCGGCGATCCACCCGGCGGACATGCCCGCCACGTCGGCGTTGAGGCGGCCGTTCTCCGCGCCCTTCTCGCCGCCCACCACCCCGAACATAAACTTCTCGAGCTTCCGCTTCTCCTCAGGGGAGACGAAAACGACTTTGAACCGCTTGAATTTCTCGAGGATGGCCCCGTAAATCGCCTCATCGATGAAGATGGCCGATTCGGAGGCGCAGATCATGCCGTTGTCGAAGCTCTTGGACAGGATGACGTCATTGACGGTCTCGTCCTGGTCGCAGGATTCGTTGATGTAGCACGGGACGTTGCCCGCCCCGACGCCCAAGGCCGGCTTGCCGCAGCTATAGGCGGCTTTGACCATGGCGTTGCCCCCGGTCGCCAAAATCGTCGCGACCCCAGGGTGATTCATCAAGGCATCCGTGGCTTCCATCGAAGGATTCTCGATCCACTGGATGCAGTTCTCGGGTGCTCCGGCCGCCACCGCTGCCTCGCGCATGACGAGGGCCGCGGCCTTCGAGCACTCCTGGGCCTTCGGATGGAAGGCGAAGATGATCGGGTTGCGGGTCTTCATCGAAATCAGGGATTTGAAGATGACGGTCGAGGTCGGGTTGGTGACCGGGGTGAGCCCGGCGATCACGCCGACGGGCTCGGCGATCTTGGTGATCCCCGAAACCGGATCCTCATCGATGACGCCGACGGTTTTGAGGTGGCGCATCGCGTTGACGACGTATTCGCAGGCGAAGAGGTTCTTGGTGGCTTTGTCCTCGAAAACCCCGCGCTTGGTCTCTTCGATGGCCTTACGGGCCAAGTCGCCGTGGTGATCTAACCCCGCCACCGACATCTTGGCGACGATGAAGTCGATCTTGGCTTGGTCATAGGACGCGAAATCGTCAAGCGCCTTCAGGCCTTTTTTGACGAGGTCGTCGACTTCGGAAGGAACCGGGCTTGGGGCCGCGGGGGCCGGGGCGACGGGCACGGGAGCGGAGGCGATTTTCTCGGCTTTCTTGGGTGGCATGTTATTTTTCCTCTTTGGAGAGCTGCTGGTTGAGGCGGTTCGACAAGACGGCCAGAGAGCTGGCCAGGTTGACGTTTTCCACGACGACGGTGCTCGGGACGTTGATGTGGGTCGGGGCGAAGTTCCAGATGGCGAGGGCGCCGCTATTCACGGCCGTATCCACCACTTCCTGGGCGGACGAGGCCGGAACGCAGACGATCACGATGTGGGCGTTGAGCCGCGGCAAGAGATTGGGCAGCTTCTCGAGGGCGAAGATCTCCTTGCCCCCGATCTTGGTCCCGATCTTGACGGGGTCGACGTCGAAGGCGGCGATGATCGAGAGGCCCATCTCGTTGAAGTTCGGATAATTGAGGAGGGCCCCGCCGAGATGCCCGGCGCCGATCAGAACGGCGGTCGTGGAATCGCGATAGCCCAAGAAGCTTTCGAGGGTCTCGATGAGCTTATGGAGGTCGCGCCCTTTCTTGGGGCGGCCGGGCTCATCGGAGACGGCTTGGAGGTCCTTGCGGATCTGCTCCTCGCTATAGCCGAGCTCCTTGGCGATCTTGGGCGAGGAGATGCTCTCGACCCCCTGCTCGGCGAGCTGCTTGAAGAACTTCAGATATATCGGGTAGCGCTGCAACTGGTTTTTGCTGAAGGATTTCATGGCTTTTCTCCTTATTCGGTATTGTTTTACCGAAAGTAATGATAGCCATCTCTCCGCGAAAAGTAAATAAGTCAATAAACAAATACCGATAATATCGGCTTAGCCCTCGAAAAATAAAGAAAAAAGGCCTCGGATGGCCTTTTCGCTTATCGCTCGCCGCCGCAATCGGTATTCGTCAGAGATCGACCTTGGCGAAAGCCTTCTCGCCCAGCCGCTCGGCGAGGTAGGTGAAGAAGACGTAAATGAGGAAGCCGCCGAGCAAATAGGAGAACTGGATCCAGAAGACGGTGGCCCCGTTCAAAGTCGGAGCCAGCACCGAAAGGAGAACCTGGGCCGCGATCCCGAGCCCGAGGACGAGGGTGGCCGCGAGCATCGAGACGAGCTGAGGCCAATTGACCTTGGCCGGATTCTTGAAATACCACGGGATCAGAATCAGGGCATAGACCCCGAAGGCGATGAGCACGGAGCCATAGGCCATCATATTGGGGCTCACGGCGGAGATGTAGCCGGCATCGGAAGGATCGGTGGCGGCCGCGATGAGGGCCGGATCGATGAAAAGGGCTTTGACCAGCGCCGCCGGGATCGAGATGAGAATCGCGAAAGCCTCGACCGCGACGATCAGTAGCGTCTTGCTTTTGACGACGTCGCCTTTGCGGACGGGGAGCATCACCGAATACATGATGTCCTTATCGGCAAGGGCCCGCGGGAAAACGGTGGCCAGGCCCGCCAGGATGTAGATGAAGGCCACGGTCGAGGGCCAATCGGGGATCATGACGAAGACCGAGAAGCAGGCGAAAATGATGAGCTGGGGGTTCAAGCAAAGCTTCAGTTCTTTGTATAACAGGTTCTTCATCTTAGTTCCCCCTCTCGAGCGCGATCATGATTTCCTCAAGCGTGGCCTGACGGACGATAACGCCCGGAACCTCGACCGCCGAAGTGGCTTCCCCCACCGCTTCGAACTTGTCGTTATGCTCCCGGAGGTGAAGGAATTTGACCCTGAGTTCGGGGGTGAGAGCGGCGGAATCCCCTTCGTAATGGAGATAGGTCTTCTCGAAAGAGGCCACCGTCTCGGAGACGAGGATCTTGCCTTTCTGGATGTAGGTGATGTCATCGGCGCATTTCTCGAGGTCGGAGATGACGTGGGTGGAGAAGAGAATCGCATGCTCCTGATCCCCCACGATCTTCAAGAAGATGTCGAGGAGCTCGTCGCGGGAGACCGGATCGAGGCCCGAGGTCGGCTCGTCGAGCAAAAGGACTTTGGCGCCGTGCGACAAAGCGAGGGCCAAGCCATACTTGACCTTCATGCCGCTCGAGAGCTCCTTGAGGCGCTTCGTCGGGTCGAGCCCGAAATCCGCCAGGTATTGCTCATACAGCTTCTCATCCCATTTCGGGTAGAAGCGCTTGGTGACCGCGGTCATGGCCTTGAGGCGCTTGTTGGGGTAATAATCCACTTCCCCGAACAGAAGCCCGATCTCGGATTTGAACAAGGCCTCGTCCTCGAGGATCGGATGGCCTTGGTAAAGGATCGTGCCGCTGTCGGGGGTCACGAGGTTATAAATGCATTTCAGGGTCGTGGTCTTGCCAGCCCCATTGCGCCCGATGAAGCCCATGATGCGCCCGGCGTCCAACGAAAAAGACACGTTCGAGAGTTCGAACGCGGGGTACTTTTTGCAGAGATTATTGATTTCCAGGATTTTCATTTTTGGTCCTTCTCAAAGACTTTCTTCGACAGCGCCTCGACCGTTTCCGGAAGGGGGATCACCATGCCCCGGTCTTTATCCGCGAGGATGATGAGGGTCGTGCCGGGCGTGATGCCAAAGACCTCGCGCGCCTCCTTGGGGATCACAAACTGCCCTTTGGAGCCCACTTTGACGGTCCAGGCGTATTTTTGGTTCATTTTCTTTTCCGGGTCGGCCATAAGTGCGAAAAGTGTGATAATTCAAACTTTTCGAATAGTATTCTAGCATCTCAAGGAGGGGATGCAAGAATGAAACGCGTTACAGCGGAGGGGCGGGGCGGACCCGAATTCACAAATCAAAGTAAAGCGAATCGAGAAGATACCGCTCGTGGTAACGAAGCGTCAGCCCTTTCAGGAAATTTTTGAGAGCGGAAAGCGTGACCTCTCCCCCGCGATAGCCTTTGGACAGCCGAGCGAAGGTCCGCTTTTCCGAAGGGGCGGCCTCTTTTTTGAAATACCCCCAGACATGGCCGGCGGCGTTGGCGCCCCCGCTCGGCAGGACGGGGAGGGCAAGGGCGGCTTCGATCGCTTCGTAAAACGCCTCCGCCGGATAGGCGGCTTTGTCTTTCAGCATCTCCCGGATCTGGAGATAGCGCGGGGCGGAATGCTCGAGGACCGTGTATTTGTAGCGGCTCCATTCCTTCTCCAAGACCCGGATGTCCCTGTCTTTGGAAAGGACGTTGAGGCATTTCAGGGCGGAGAGGTTTTTGTCTTTGACCTCCAGCATGATGTCGAGGTCGCTCCGGCCGAGGGTTTGGACGAAACGCAGGAACGGCTTGAGGCGAACGCTCGCGGAATGGCCCCCCCGCCGCTTGCCCTCCCCGGCTTGCGAATAATGGATTTTCTGGGTCCCGTCCCCCGCCTTCCAGGTTTCCTTCGCCAAAGCGATCCAAGCCGCTTCGGGCCGGTCGAGAAGACTCGGATGAAGGGCGTTATGGAGATTGTCGAAGACGACGGGCGCCCCAAGGGCCTGGCCTAGAGCCAAGACCTCCTGGACATCATAGCAACGGTCGTCATTCTCGAGGACGAGCCGCCTTCGGATCGCGGGGCTCAGGGTTCGATAGACTTCCGCGAAACGTCCGAGGGCCTTCTCCTTGTCGCCATAGACCCCGCCGACATGAAGGATGAGCTTATGGGTGGCATCCAGCTGGAGGCTATCCAAAAACCGGGCGTGATAGGCCAAATCCCCGATCGCCCTCGCCACCACCTCGGGATGGGGGGAATTGAGAACGGTGTATTGGCCCGGATGCATCGAGACCCGAAGGCCGTGGGCGCGGATTTTCTCGCCAAGGCGGGATAGCGTCGGAGCGTAAAGGTCCCACCAGGCCAAGCGGTTGACCGGGCTCGAGCCGAAAGGGATGACGTCCGAGCTGATTCGGAAAAGGAGGATCCGATTCGCGATATTATAGTCGAGAAGGGCTTCCAAGGATCGGAGGTTCCCGGCAATCAGCTCCTTCAGCCGGGCCTCGGTGGCCCGCCCCTGCCGGCAGGTTCGAAAAGAAGCCTCCCTCACGCCGATCGCCAAGCAAGCATAGCCGATTTTCATGCTGGCACCTGGGATGAGCGCAAAGGCGCTTATCCCGTCCTTTCTTCGAAACTAAGCCCTTCTCGACGGCAACGCGCGGTCAGGCCGGGAAGACCTCAGGGAAGCCGCCGGTAGATCCTCAGGATCCGAGGGCGGTTATAGCGCTGGGCCAGAATGCAGGGAAGATTGACCGCTAGGGCATAGAGGAACATCAAAGGGATCGCGATGGGCGGGCAGAAAAAGCCAAAGACGAAAAAAGGGAGGATGGCCAGCCAATGGGAGAGCTCGGCCCGGCAGGATTCGACCAAAAACCGCTCAAGGCCGGCTTTCGAGAAATCGCTCAGGTGCTTCTTGCGGTAGCCGTTTTTGAACGCGGCCGCCCCATCGGGCAGATACTTTTTCCACCGCTTGATCCCGCAACGCTCATAGACGAGGCCTTCCTTCTCCCAGCGATGGGACCGGTAGAAGAAGGAATCGTAGCGAAAACGCTTCGCGGGGATGGCCGAAGCCAATAAAGCGGCCCCGATCTGAAAGGTCGGCCACAAGGCAAAAATCAATAGCAGCATCACCAGGGTCGAGGGGTAAAAGAGTCGCATGGTTTACTGAAAGCCGATCGTTCGGCCCTTCCAGGTCACGGGGCGGCGGAAAAGCCGCCGATAAAGGGAGACAACGAAGAGAGCCAAAAATCCCACCATCCAGAGGGGATAGCCCCCGACGGCCAATCCAACCTGGTTTCCGAGGCGCGAGGAAAAGACCGCCAATTCGATCAGCAAGAGAAGGAACAAAGCCCCATAGAGCGCCAAAAGGAAAGGATCGTAGACGATAAGCGAGCGGACGAGGTCGTAGGGCAGGGCAAGAAAAGCGGCGACCCATAAGCTAATCATGAAAAGCGTCAGGAGATGGGTCTTCCCCGCCCCGGTCGCGAAATTCTTGATCCAGCCCTGGGCCAGGCTTTTGGGGCCTTCCGCATACATCCGGAAGGAAATATCCCGCCCGCCCAAAAACAAGCGGAAGGGAAGGCCTTGCCTTTTCAGCCGCTCCGCCAAGGCGAGGTCCTCCACCACGCAGGCTTTGACGCTGGCGTGGCCCCCGCATTTCTCATAATCGGCTTTGGCTAAGAGGATCACCGGGCCGAACAGGCTCACCTCTTGGTGGGGAAAAAGGTTCGCCAATCCGTTGGCGGCGACCTGAATCAGGTTGAAAAAGACGGAAAACGACTCATAAAAGCGTTGCTTCCGATGATAAGGCTGGACGGAGACGGCGCCCGCGGACCTTTGCCAGGCCCAGACCAGCTTTTCAAGGGCTTTCTCGGACAGGCGGACGTCGGCGTCCAAAAAGAGCAAGAGCTCTCCGGAAGCCGCCTTGGCCCCCAGATGGCAGGCATAATTCTTGCCCGTCCAGCCTTCGGGCTTTTCCTTGATGACGAGGAGCCTCGCCTTGGCCTCGGCCGCGATTCGGGAAGTCCGATCGCCCGAACCGTCATCGACGACGATGACCTCGAGGGGCCCATACGTCTGTTTTCTCAGATCGCCGAGCAGGAAAGCGAGATTCGCTTCCTCGTTGCGGGCGGGGATGATCACGGAAACGGCCGGCCTCCCTTTTCCTTCCGCCGAATCTTTCAAGAAAGGCCGACGGAAAAAGAGAAGGAGGCCGGAGAGAAGGCCGAGGATCGTGGTCACGAGGCCGGCGATGACCATTTAGGTTCCCTCGCCCTGTTTCCTTAGGCCATCCACGACTTCGCGGAGGGCCACAGGGGCCTCCCCGCGTTGGGTCAGTAGGCAGGCCTGCTCGGCTTTCCGAAGCTGGGAGGGATCTTCTTCAAGAAGGGCGGCCTTGCGGGCCAGAAGCTTCCGCGCCCCGACGAGATTCCCGACCGTCACCCTCCGGAGAAGCCCCGGCACATCGAGGCTCGTTTCGCTCTCGCAGGTCGGATGCTCGCAATACTGGCAGCGGGCGGCTTTCATTTCGATATCCCTCAATTCTTCGGGATCCTCCTTATAGCGGTCCTCGTCCCGATAGGGATGGGGAACCAAACGGACGTAATTCTTCTGGCCCTTCGCGTAGACGAAAGGCTGGAGGCGGTATTTCCGCAAAACGGCGTTGGCGGCGCTTAGCCCGCTGATCGTGACGGTCGGGGTCCCCGTGCCCATCACCGTCGATTCGCCGCAATAGAAAAGATTGTCCCATTCGCTGCGGGTGTGCCACCGCTTGAACATGTGCTGCCCGAGCTTCTGGAGAGGACCGGCCACCGCCCCGTTGTTTTTGTTGGTGTAGCGCTCAATCGTCCTCGGGGTGGCGAGCTCGGAATACCGCACGGCGGCCTCAAACCCCGGGAAGCGTTTCTCGAGAACGCCATAGAGGCGGGCTTTCTCGCGCTCCTTGAGTTTTTGATATTCCTGAGGATCCTTCGTCTTCCAGTCGACGAAGGTCGGCCCGATAGCGAGGAGGGTCTGGCTGTCCGCGGGGCATAAGGTCCGGTCATCCAAGCTGAGCAGATAGCAGGTGACTTCACTTTCATCGATGCGGTCGGGATTGCCCACCAGCATCTCGATGGGAAGGGTGTCGGCGGGGATGGCTTTTTTATCCACGAGGGCGTAGAGCACGACGCTCGAATAGGTCGGAACGAGGCTTCGGGCCCAGGCCCGCTTCTCGGGAGTCGTGGCCTCGACCGGCGCCAGTTTGGCGTAAAAATTCCAGACGGTGCCGGAATAAATGAGGTCGTGGGCCCATAGTCTTTGATGGGCCGAGGTCTCGACCCCGCAGGGCTTCCCGTTCTCGAAAAGGATTTTCGTCACTTCGGTCGAAGAGAGCATTTCGCCCCCGTTCTCCTCGATCGCCTTTTCCAGCTTGCCGGTCAGAAACATCGTCGATCCGGCCGGGTAATAGCTGCCCCCCACGTGGTTATCGACGAACATCACGGCCGCCAAAACGGCCGGGGTCTCTTGAACCGTCGTGTAGCAATAGGTCGAGGTCAGCTTGTTGAAGAATTTGAAGATCTCGGGGTTCTTGAAGTACTTTCTGAGAAGCGTCTCGGCGCTCTTATTCATATATGTGAGGAAACGGAAATAAGAAATCGGATGCCTGGCCATCTGGGCCAAGGCTTTCTTCCGGTCGGTTTCGTCGGGGGTGGAAAACGAGGGATTCTCGACCATGACGTGCTCATAAAGGATCCCTAAATCATGATAAAAACGTTTGAAATTCCCGATGTCATCGGGGAAAAGCGGACGCAGCTCCTCAATGAACCGATCGATGTCCTGATAAAAGATGATCTTGATCCCGCGGTAGTCGATGGCGTAGAGCGAATCGTGCTTGATGACGTCAATCGGCTCTTCCAGGCAATTGAAGACGAAGCGATGGGAGGCATAGCCTTTTCCCCCGAACCCATAGAGCATGGCGGCCCCGTTATCGAAGATCACCCCGTTGCGCTTGAAGCTGCCGCAGGAGCCCCCGGGGTTGGCGCTCTTGTCGATGACCACCACTTTCAGCCCGCGTTTGGCCAGTAAGCTTCCGGCCGTCAGGCCCGAAAGCCCGCCCCCGATGACGATGACATCGTACATAGATCAATCCTCCGGTAGCCCAAAACGGGCGATTTCGCGATGCTTCCCCAAAATCCAATGAGCGCTTGCAAGTTAAGTAATTTTAACATCTTTCCCGGAACACCGGTGAAGAGACGCTTAGGTTTGGGCGCGAAAGAAAAAAGCCGGTCGCTTGGGCAATCGGCTTTGGTCTTCCCGTTAGCGGCGGGTGCTTCGGAGAAGGGCGGTCAACGCGGCGTTGCCCACCCGCAAAAATTAACTGGCAGGGGAAGAAGGAATCGAACCCTCATCAAAGGTTTTGGAGACCTCTGTTCTACCACTGAACCATTCCCCTAAAAAGAGGCGGGGTTATTATAGACCCCGCGCGATCTTGCTGACAAGGGAGAGATCGGCCTTGCCGGCGTAGTTGGTTTTGAAATGCTTCATGACGGCGGGGACGGACTTATCGGGCAGCTCGGCGATGATCTTTTTGATCGCTTCCTCGCTCATGAGGACGGGGATGAACCGCTTTAGGGCGGCTTTCTGGGCGATGAGCTCTTTGACGGACTCGGCCCTTCCGGCCTTCTCGTAGCCTTCCTTTTCCTCATCGAGCTCCTTGTCGAGCTTGGTGACGATGGCGAGGACGTCGGCGTCCGTGACCTCTTGGCCGCTGCCGTTGGTCTTGAGTTCGAGATATTTGGCGATCGCCAAACTGAAAACGCTGTGGGCGGCCGCATCGTGGGCTTTCATCGCCTCCACGTTGGCTTTTTTGATGTCATCGATCAACATAGGGATTACCTCTTTTCGCGTTGGCTTTTCTGCCAGGCATTATCTATTATAGATTCTTTCGACGGCTTCGGAGCTTCCCCTACTCGACGTGCGGGGAGGGCGATCCTTCCCCGCCCCCCAAGGGCGGGAGCTCGCCTTCTAGGCGGAGACGGTCGATCACCTCGACGTCGGGGAGGCGGCTCGTGATCTCTTCGTATTTGGCCTTGGTGAGCTTTTTCTTGAGGCCCTTCCAGCCTTTCTCGGCATAGGTCGCCAGGCACCAATCGACGTATTCCTTGGTGGCCTCCGTCATGTAATAGTGGCCGCATTTGCTTCGGAAATACTCGAGCGTGGTGTCGGGTTTGAAATCCTTTTTGTCGTAGGTCTTGCTGGCCGAGAGCATGTCGCAGACGTATTCGCAAGCCCACTTATAGGGCATCGTCTTGGCCAAAAGGCGCCCCGCGAAGAAATCGGTCCAATACTCCCAGTGATGAGGGTTCCGCTTGGTGTGGTGCTGGCAGATCCTCGAGAAATAATGGTTGGCCATGCGCTCTTTGTAGACCGGGGAATAGCTGCCGGCGTAGTAACGGGCGGAAGTCGCGAACTCCGTCCAGCTGAGCTTGGAGAGATCGTGGCCTAGGGCATGGAAGAAAATGCCCATGTGGAGGGCGTTGAGGAGCACCCGGTGGCGATGGCGGGTGATCACGGCGAGGTGACGGAAAGGATGGCTCATAAAAGGATCTCCGAGAGGACCTTCCCGAGGTCCTCATGGATCACGACGTCGAAAAGGGAATCCACGCCGGTGGCCTCTTTATTGATGATGACCCGGGGGCCGCCGCCGAAATAATCGATAAGACCCGCGGCCGGATAGACGTTGAGCGAGGTCCCCCCGACGATCAGGAAGTCCCCGTATTTCATCTCGTTGGCGGCGCTTAAAAGAACGGTTTCGTCGAGCGGCTCCTCATACAGCACGACCTCGGGTTTGATGAGGCCCCCGCATTCGGGGCAGTGCGGAACACCCGCATGCTTGAGGTCTTTCAAGGCGAATTTCTTGCCGCAGTCGAGGCAATGATAGCGGCGGGTCGAGCCATGGAGCTCATAGACGAGGCGGCTCCCCGCCTCTTGATGGAGCCCATCGATGTTCTGGGTTAGAATGGCCACCCGGTGGCCTTTTTTCTCGTATTCCGCGAGCGCTTTGTGAGCCAAGCAGGGTTTGGCCGAGGCATAGACCATCGTCGACCAGTAGAAGTCATAGAAGGTCGGGGTGTGGGAGGCGAAATACGAATGCGAGAGCATGACCTCGTAAGGCACCCCGTATTTCGATTTGACGTTATAGATGCCCTGAGGCGACCGGAAATCCGGGATCCCCGAATCCGTCGAGACCCCGGCCCCGCCCAAAAAGACCAAGCGTTTGGCTTTCTTGAGGGCGGAAATGAGGCTTTCGCGCGGGGAATCCATGGACACCATTATATAGGCAAAAACGAAAAAGGCGGACGGGAAATCGCCGTTCAGGGCCATAGCCCCTTTCGGGCGGGATTGTCCAAAACGTAAAAATGGTTTTCCTCGACCGTTCCGATCCGCGTCTTATAAAGGTCGGTCCCGAGGGGCCGGAATCCGCATTTCTCAATGACGCGGCGGGAACGCTCATTCCCGGCGAAATGGGCGCAGACGAAGAAATCGAGGCCCAATTCCTCGAAGCCGTAGCGGAGGACCCGCCTGGCCGCTTCGGTCATGAGGCCCTGCCCCCACTTGTCTTGGGCCAGGGCATAGCCGATCTCGCGGCCAAGGAGCTTCTCGTATGAGGGAGGAAGCTCCGAATGGTATTCCTCAAGCCCGATCGAGCCGATGAGGCGGCCGGTGGCTTTCTCGACCAAGGCAAGGGTTTTCTTTTCTTTCAGGAAAAGATCGAGGATCTTTTGAGACTCTTCCAGGCTTTCATGGTGCTTCCAGCCCGCGCACTCCCCCCCGCCCGGGACCTGGCAGTAGGCGTTGAAATCCGTTAAGTCGGACGGCTCGAAAGGACGCAGCCAAAGCCGCGCGGTTTCGAGTTTCACCCCCGTGATGTCGATCGGAGCGTTCATGCGGATATTGTCGACCCGCGATCGGGATATTTCAAATAAAAAAATCAGGCTTTTTTGAGGATTTCCTTGTAAAAATCCACCGCTTTGCCCAAAGAGGCGATGGCGATGGCCTCTTCCCCGCCATGGATCCGGCCCATCTGGTCGGCGCTGATGAGAAGGGGGGCGATCCGGAGCCCATTATCGGTGAGCAGGCTGTAGAATCGCGCATCGGTGTTGCCGGTCATGACATAAGGCGTCACCACCACCCCGGGGTAGATCTGCTTCAAAGCGGCTTCGACGATTCGGAAAGGCTCGCCCTGGCTATCGACGCGGGGCGAAGGCGGGCAGTCGTTGAGGACCTCGATCTCCAAAGCGTATTTCCGGGCGATCTTCCGGAGGAGGGCCAAGCTGACGTCATTCGGTTGGTGCTGGATGTAACGGACGTTGGCCACGACAGAGGCTTCCTGCGGCAGGACGTTATAGCCCTCGCTCCCCTGCGCCATCGTGAAGGCGATCGTCGTCCGGTTCATCGCGGCCAGCTGCGGAACGCGGAGAACAACCTGCTTCACGAGGGGCCCGAAAAGCCAAAGATTCTCGGTGACGAGGCGGTAACGGAACGGAAGGTCCGGCGAAAACCGGCGGATCATCTCTTTGAAGGAGGGGGAAAGTTTGGTTTGGAAGGGGTAATGCTTTTCGAGGTCCGCCATGAACCCTCCGAGCCGCACTAAGGGCGTGCCCTTCCCGGGAGCGCTCGCGTGGCCGCCTTTCCCTCGGGCGATGATTCTAAGATCCCCGCAGCCTTTCTCGACGGTCCCCACCATCGCGTAGGTGCTGCCCAAAAAAGGAAAGGGATGGGCCACGACGGCCCCGCCTTCATCGATGAGGAAGCGGAAACGGACCCCCTCTTTTCGGAGATAAGCGGCCATCGCCGGACCCCCTTGCCCGCCGATCTCCTCGGTCGCCGAGCTCGCCAGGTAGACATCGTGGCGGGGCACATAGCCTTCCTCGAGGCTTTCCTCGACGGCTTCGAGCATCGCGAAAAGCGGCCCTTTGTCGTCCAGGGCCCCGCGGCCATAGATCAGGCCATCCTCGATCGTGCCGGCGAAAGGGTCATGCTTCCAGCCCTTCGTGGCTTCCACCACGTCGAAGTGATTCAGAAGGAGGATGCCCGCCCCTTTTTCCTGGCCTTTCCATTTCCACAGAAGGCTGCCACTGAAATCTTTCCTCTCCAAGGCTTTCGCGATATGAGGAAAAAGGACCTCCAGCTCCCTCTGGAAGGCGTAGAACTTCGTCAGATCCTTCGAGGCGGCACTCGAGACCGTCTCCAGGGCGATCATCGCCTGAAGCGTCTTGGCGTAGCCCTCATCCCGCGGCGTCGGCCTGGCCGACAAATCGAGAGGCGGCCGCTTCTTCACGCGAGCGGCCCTGACGATCACGACCGAGACCAAGACGAGGAGAAGGCCGCCGAGGACGGAGCCCAGGATGAGACCTTGTAGCGGGCTCATACCCTTACCGCGTCAAGAGCCCGGCGTCGAGGACGAATTGCGACCCCGTGACGTATTTGGCTTTGTCGGAGGCCAGGAACAAAACCGCGTCGGCCACATCCTCCGGCTCGATCCAGGGCACCGGGAGGAGATTGCCCGCGCTCCGCTCGGCGATGGCCTTGGGGGTCGTGCCCTCAAGGGCCGCCAAACCATCGTTCATCGGGGTGTCGACCCCGGTCGGATGGATGCTGATGACCCGGATGTTATAAGGGGCCAATTCGATGGCCAGGGCTTTCGTGAAGCCCGTGAGGCCCCATTTGCTGGCCACGTAGTGGGAAAGGCGGTTCCCGCCCCGCAATCCCATCACCGAGGAGTTATTGATGATGACCCCGGATTTCTGGCGCTTCATGTATTTGCTGATGCGCCGGGTGACCAAGAAAGGCCCTTTGAGGTTGATGTCGATCATGGCGTCCCAGGCTTCCTCGCTCATGGTGTCGATCTCGGCGTAGGCGCAGATGCCGGCGTTATTGAACAGGATGTCGATCTTCCCGAATTTGGCGATGGTCCCCTCCACCGCTTTCCCGATGGCTTCGTCATCGCGGACGTCCCCGACGAAAACGAGGGCCTCGCTCCCCAGGGCTTTCACTTCTTTTTTCAAGGATTGCAGCTCCGCGCTCGTGCCAAAGCGATAGGCCGGGTATTCGATCTTCTTGGCGACGTCGAAGCCCACGATCTTGGCGCCTTCTTTGGCAAAAGCCAGAGCTGTGGCCCGGCCTTGCCCGTGGGCGGCTCCGGTGATGAAAACGACTTTTCCTGCGAATTCCTTACTCATGTTTTTTTCCTTCTTTTTTCTGATAAGGGAATAGTCCCTCATCCAAATCGACTTGGGCGATCGTGACGAAGAGGTTCGTAGCCGCCATGATCCCGGCGAAAGCCAGAAGCTGGACGGCTTCTTTCTCCGAGAAGTTCTTATCCAGCTCGGCATAGAGTCCGGGGTTGATGGCGTGGGGGTTCTTATCGATGGCCCGCCCTAGGCCAAAGAGGAGTTTCTCGCGGGGGCTCAGGACGAGCTGGTCGGGATCCTTCCCGCTGTCGAGGAGGATCTTCCGGAAGAAGGTCGAGCACACGAGGCAATCGTTGCCGGTGGAGATGGCGTAGGCGAAGACGTTGAATTCAAAAGGCGTGAGAAACTTCAATAAGCCTTCCCTTAGATCGTACCAGCTCATGTAAGCCTTGAAAGAAGGGATGTCGTTCAACAGCGTCCACTTCATGTTGGTCATGCTCCCGCCCTGCTTCGCGTGGGCGGCCACCGCTTCTTTTTCCGCGATCGTAAGTTTTGTCGGATCGACTTTTGGATAATGGGCCATCAGGGCTTCCCCTCCTTGATTTTTTCCTCAAGAGCCGGCTTTAAAGCGCCGGAGCTGAAGTTGTGGTCACGGATATAGTTAAGCGTGCTCTTTTCCTCATAGAAAAGATAGAAGACGAGGGCCACCGCGATGGCGATCGTGGCGATGAGAGCGGTGTCTTCGACGCCCGCCAAAGTCGCCTTTCCCTCGCTGCTCCCTAAAGAGATCACGCCAGGCACCACGATGAGAACCACGGACTGGCCCAATTGCTGGACGAAACTCCGGGCCGTCATGAACATCGCCATGTTATTCTCGCCGGTTTTGATCTCATCCACCTCCGCGATGTCGGCAAAGGCCGCGGAGGGGATGATGTTGGTGATCGAAATCGGGAAGCCGATCAATAACCCGATGAGAAGGGCGAAAGCCATTCCGCCGATGAGTGGGGTGATGACGCCATGGAGATAAATGGCGAGATACACCAGAACGTAAACGCTGCAGGCGAAAACGAGCAGGGCTTTCTTCCCGACCTTCTTGGCCAAAACATTGACGAGGGGATAAGAGGCCACGCCCACGATGATGGCCACGATCAAAAGAACCGTCGAAAAGGATTCGCTTTGGCCGAGAAGCACGGTCACGTAATAAAGAAGGGCGGTGTTGAAGAACTGAAAGGCCACCCACATGAAGATGTAGCCAAGCGAAAGGATGACATAGTTTTTGTATTTGAAAGTTCGCTTGAAAGAGGTAAGAAGCGGGGTGTAACTTGGCTTAAAGTCCACGAATTCTTTCTCTTTGAAAGTGAAAGCGGGGATGAAAGCGAAGACGCCCCCGACCACCGCAAGGAGGAGAAAGGAGAACCGCCAACCCTCGAGTTCGCTGAAGCCGAGCCCCATGAAAACGTTCTTGAGCGTCGGGGTGAGGCTCACGACGGCGCTTCCGAGAACGAAAAAGAAGGTCTCGATCGTGAAGACTTTGACTCTTTGCGTGGGATCCTTGACGAGCTCTCCCGAAAGGGCGTTGAACGAAACGAGATAAAACGAGGAGCTGGCGAAATAGATGACCATGACGAGACCCAGCCACACGGTGTTGATCCAACTCGGAGACGAAACGGGGACGAAGGCGATGAGGACTCCGCTCACGACCCAAGGGACAAGAGCCCACCGCATGAGCGGCGTTCGGCGGCCGGCAGGGTTTTTGGAGCGGTCGGAGAGCGAGGCGATCCATAAATCGATGAAGGCGTCGACGACGGCCCCGATCCCGCGCAAAACCGCGAAAGTGATGGCCGCATAAACCAAGAGCACCGGGATGGAGGAGCCTTCGATCGGAACATAGATATACATGAGATACGACGTGATAAGGCCGTTAAAGACGGCGCGGGCGAAATCGCCCATGCAGAAACGGAAGAAAGCCCGATTCTTTTTCGACCTCAGCGGATCCAGCAGCTTTGTCATCCAAACCCATTTCCTTCTCATTGAGGGGATTCTCCTTTCAGGACGTATCGGAGCAGCGCTTCGTGGAATTTCTCCGGCTCTTCGCTGAGCGGGCTATGGGAAGAAGCCGCAAACCAGAGCAGAAGTTTCTTCGGGGCTTCGATTTTGTCGAAATAGCTTTGAATCAGGGCGGACGGGGTGTTCTGGTCTAAGGTCCCCTGGAAGATATAGATCGGCACCTGGAACTTATGGACATCGCGGGCGAAATCGTAATGGACGATGTGAGGCCAGGCGTTCTGGAGCGAGAACCTCACCCCGCGGAGATAGCCGACGATGTCCTTGAGGGAATACTCTCCGCTGAAGAGGACGGGTTTCACGAAGGAGCGGAAGAAGGGCTCTTTGGCAAGGGAATGGCCCCCGTACTTCCTGAGAAGGGCCCGCTGCTTCATGAGGCCCCGATAGACCGGGCGGTAGATCCCATCGACGGGAGGCCCGATCTTGGCCAAGGTCTTCAAGGCGCGGCGGTCCTTTCTCTTTTTGGCCTCATCGAGCGTGAATTCATAGGAAAGATCCTCGTTGAGATGGCCATTGACGACCTGGCCATAGCCGACGTAGGCCGCCACATCCTCCGGGAAGTAAAACGCATAGAGGGTCCCGAGCTCGGTCCCCCAGGAGCCGCCCAGAAGATACACTTTTTTCTGGGCGAAACGTTCTTTGAGATAGGCGACGAGCTCATGGAGGTCCTGGAGATAAACCTCGAGCCGCAAGGAATCCTTGGGGGTATGGAAATAGCTTCCCCCGGCCCCGCGCTGGTCGTAGGTGACGACGAGGAAAGCCGTCGTGAGAAGGGCGTGCAAGGCGAAAAAACCATGACGGTTCGGCACCCCGGGGCCGCCGTGCAAAACCACCAGAAGCGGCAAGGATGCGCTCTCGCCTTTCCAATGAATCTTATGGGAATGATGGTTTAAAATTAATGTTAATTTTTCATCGATCATGGTTATTAAACCTCAAAAAAGACACCTTTTGCGGTGCCTTTTGAACCTTTCTCTTTTTAGCCGCCGAATCTAGTTATTCCGTGAAGCACCGCAAAATACTTTCCCCAGGGGGTGACAGCAAGCGCAAGAGGTGAAAGTGCTCGGGTTCTTCATAGCCAAGCGAATCTTAACTTTGACCCCCGCCAATGTCAATAAAAGAAATCGGCCTCGCCTGAAAAGGGAAGCGTTATTTATTGGTTTCGAAATGATTGATGGTCTCAAAACTGATGGCCACCAACTGATCCGGGGTCTCCGGGCAGCCGTTTTTGACCCACCGCTCCAAAAGACCCGTTTCGGCGCCCAACAGAAACGCCAAATCGTATTCGCTCCGCTCCGCGGGGATGATCCCTTTGCCGACGAGCAACCCCCGAAAGGAATCGTTCGCCAAAAGGCACTTCTTGAAGGAGGCGGCGATTGGGGGAAGAAGGCCCTGCTTCTCAAGATCGAGAAGACGGGCTTTGTTGACATAGGCGAAAGAAATGAGCCGTTTCAGGAAATCGCCGAGCGTTTTGTCGGAAGGATCCGCGACAAAGTCTTTGACGCTCGAAAAGACGGCGAAATCCAAGACATCCTCCAGCGAGGAGAAATCCCGATAAAAGGTTTTTCGGGTGAGGCCCCCTTGGCGGCAGACCTCAGAAACGGTGATGTCCCCGAAATCCTTGGTCTTCAGGAGCTCCGAAAGGGCCAAAGAAACCTTGTTCAGGGATTTCCAGACGCGAGGGTTTTTCGAAAGGTTGTACATCGTTTTTCTTCGAATAGTGTAGGTTGGCCCTCCGGGAAAATCAATTTGCCTGGCTTAAAGCCAACGCGAAAACGAGCGCTTCGGCCTTAATAAACGATACGATCTGGGTTGGAGACTGAAAAGGAAAGGATAAAAGATCGGTTGCTGACCAACGCCACGTTAAGGCGACCCGCGGAGAGCATCTGCGGATCGGAGGCGGAAGAGCCGCTTCCGGAATCATAGGCGAAGCCCAAATCAACCAGGCCTTCCTTCATCGCGTCGCTGGAGCCCAGGGCATGCCCGGCAAAGCGAACCGCCGGATCCGAGCAAACGATCGCCGTCACGAAAGACCCGCCATCGCGGAAATCGGGATAAGCCGAGATCCCATAGTACAGCAGCGAAGATCCCGCTTCGAGCATCCCTTGCGGGGTCCCTCCCTCCTTCACCGCGTATTTCTTGGCGCAGCAGATTTCGCCCCCGAAACCCGGCCAAAGCCCATATCCGCTGAGGTCCTTTGGGCTGACGGCCGCCAAGAAGCTCAAATCGAAATCGCTCGTTTCGTTGAGGGAGCGAACCACCTCCTCCCAAGTCTGGGATTTGGCGCAAGAAGAAAAAACCAAACCCATCAGCGGAAGCGCCCAAAACCATTTTTTCATCAGCCAAAGACCCCTTTCGGCAAATACCGTCGCTCTCTAGTCTAGACAATCCACTTCGGTTTTTGTCCAACCTAAAAAGGGTTAGTGTTCTTTTACACCGCAAGCAAAAATCTTTTTTCCGGCGATATTTGCTGACGATTATAGAATCGCGAGGTATTTTTTCTTTTTCTCTTCGCATTCGTCCTTGGTGAGGATGCCCTCGTCATAAAGCCTCTTCAAAATCCAAGAGGGCCTCCGCCGCATCGGCTTTTTGGGGCTGGCGGGAGAAGCATCGACGACGATCGGAATTCTTTATAGGTCGGTTCCCGGGATGCAAAGCATGAAGATCCCGCCGAGAAGGCTGCAGAAGATGATGGTGCAGATCCCGATGGGGAGCAGTTCGCTCTTGGTTTTGGCGACGCTCAGTTTCTTAAGGGCGATCCCGCCCACGACTTCCACCACGATAAGAGAAACAATCGCAAGGATGATCAGGGTCGCCACGATGACGGCAAGGCTGCTTTGCGTATAAGCGACATTCGCATTATCAAAAACCTTTCCAATGATCGAGGATTCGAAGAAGAGATACAGCGCCGAAAGCGGAGCCATGCACATCGAGATGATGATGAAAACCTTACTGGCAATTTTCATATAATGCCCCCTGTTGCATTGGAATAATTATACAATCGTCCAAAACGAGTGAAGCGTTTTTTTGCTTTTCGGGGTTAAATCACAGATCGTTGCTGAGGAAAAAATCACCCTTCTTGATCCACTGGGCCTTCCGGAAAATCCAATCGATGAAAAAAGTCAGGAGGATGGGGCCCGCCACGCAGACGAGCGCCACTTCCGCCATGGCCCAGGGGGCGTAATTCATGACATCGAAGGTGTTGATGATGCCCACGAGCCCCGAGGTGCCCATGCCCGCGCCGACGGAATCGGTGGCGAAGGAGAAAAGAAGGGCGAAAGGGGCCAGAAGAGCCCCGCAAAGGATGGTGGGGAGCCAGATCAAAGGTTTCTTGACGATGTTTTTGAATTGCAGCTTGGAGGTCCCTAGGCCCACGGCCAGCACGCTCCCCCACTTATTGTCGTAAGCCGTCTCGACGGCAAAACCGACCATTTGGGAGCAGCACCCGATCAGGGCGGCGCCGGCGGCCAAAGGGGTCGCTCCGATGTTGATGGCCACGCACAGGGCCACCGAGCTGAGGGGGCCGGTCAAGGCCAGCCCGACGAGGACCGCCACGACCACGCACATCACGAGCGGCACGGCCGCGAAGCTCAGCTGGATGAGTAGGCCCAGGCCCACCGTGACGTCATGGACGTAGGTGGAGAGCAAAAAGACATAAGCCAAGGAAAAACTCAGCCCCAGCAAAGGGACGATGATGAGATCCACCGGGGTTTTCTTCTTGTGGAGAAGGAGGATGGAGAAATAGCAGATGACCGTCGAAACATAGCAAGACAGGGGGTCGCTGACGGTGGTAAAGGCTCCTGTTCCGAAAGAAAACGTCAGGTTGCCCACCATCCCGGCGGCCATGAGGGTCACCACGTAAATGCCATTGAGATGCAAAACCAGGGCGATCCCAAGGCCGATCCCCGCCCCCATGAGCCCCTTGAGGACGGCAGCGAAGGTTCCGATGGCCTCAAGGGAAGGGATCTTGGCGAAAAGCCCGATGATGGTCCCGATGATCAAAGTCCCGAAGAGGCCGATGGCCATTCCGTTGGTGGTGCTGGCCAAAAAATCCTTGGCGGCTTTGGCCTTTTTCTTAAACGGCGTGTCGGGGTTCTTCTCTTTTCTAATCTCTTCCATAAGGTTTCCCTCCGCTTTGGGGGCGCCCCACGATTATTAAGGCTCGAATTTTTTTATTCAACACTTATTGGTCGAGAAATAAAAAACCGAAAGAAACGAAAACGGTGATTTTCGAAATAATCCGCCCGGGGAACCCCGGGAACAAAAAGCCGAAACCATCCGATGAGAAGCCAAGCTTTTTATTCCAGCTTCGTTTTTTTATAATAACGGGCGTTTTTGAAGGTTCCGAGTTTCTCGACTTTCCCATCCTTCACCAAGGAAGAAAGAACCGCTTCAATCGTGGTGACGGAAACGTCGGGCAATAAATTATGGAGCTCCGCTTTCGAGATGGGGATGAAGGAGGCCAAGACGGTTTTCTCGATCCGCTCGGTTTTGTTGAGCTTCTCGCCATTAAAAACCAAAAACCGCTTGTCGAGTTCTTGGTAGCAACGAGCCAGCGTCAAAAGAAAATTAGCCATGAAAGGAAGGTAATCGTTCGTGTTCTCGTGCCAGCCGCTCGAGGATTTTTGGAGGGCCTCATAATACGAGCCTTTGTCCTTGTTGATCTCCTCTTCGAAGGAAACGTAGCGGGTGATGTCGAAATCGGCCTTGTTGAGAAGCAGAAGCGAGAGTAAGCGCGAGAGGCGGCCGTTCCCGTTGCCGAAGGGGTGGATGCAAAGAAAATCCAGGATAACGCAAGGAATGAGGCAAAGCCGGTTGATTTGGCTGTCCCCGATGGCCGACCGGTAGGCGATCACGAGGTCTTCCATGGCTTTCGGAGTTTCTTGGGCCGAAGTCGGATCCCAGCGGATCGCCACCGAGCCATCGGAACGGATCTCTTGGATGACGTTATCTTCCTTTTTGTATTCGCCCCGTCCGGGAACGTTGGCCCTCTCGAGCATCCGACGATGCAGGGAAAGGATCTCTTCTTCGCCGAACTGAAGGCCAAGGCTGTTTTGGTGAACCAAAGAGAGGGCGTCTTGGTACCCTTTGATCTCCTCTTCATCGCGGCCAAGAGGGGCGCTGTCCTCGAGGACCATCGCCCTAAGGCGTTGGTCGGTCGTCACGATGCCCTCAATGGCGTTGGACCCTTTTACCGATTGGACGAGGGCAATCGCCTTCAAGCTTTCGTAAATGGCGGGATAATCTTTTCGGGTTTCGCTCTCTTTGCCTTTCATCGTGAAAACAAGATTGGAAAGAGAAACGAAAAAAGGAGGCAAGGGCAGCGACTTTAAAAAGGAGTAATTGAAAATGTGCATAAATGATTTTTTTACTCCATATATTTTATATTTTTATATGCAGTATTCAAGAATATTTTCATATTTTCTGCATATTATTTATTATATTTTATGCAGTTTATAGATAAACAATCGGCGATACAAAAAGCGGAGATCAACGGCCTCCGCTTCTGTCTTTTCCGTTTCCTTCCCGCGTTTTTTCGCGAGAACAGCGGCGTATTCCGTGAGGCCGCCACTAGACGTATCGCAAATCCAAAAGCTCCGCAAACGTCGAAGCTCGGATAGTTTTCGTATGGTGACCCGGACGGGGTTCGAACCCATGGATGTATCCTTGAAAGGGATATGAGTTAACCGCTTCTCCACCGGGCCAAAATAATGGCGCTCACTATAGGGCTCGAACCTACAACCGATCGGTTAACAGCCGATTGCTCTACCATTGAGCTAAGTGAGCGCATCGCTCCAGTTTCGCACGTGACGATTCAGCCATGTGCGGGCCGCCCTCCTTTGCCAAATCGGCTCAGAAAGGCTTTCGCTAGAAGCATTGAGAATTATAGAGTCTTTCTTATCATATGACAAGAAAATTGAGCGCGGCGAAGAACGGGAGGCGGCCCTAAACGGAAAAAGGAATCCAAACGGGGCCGAATCGGATTCTGGCCCTCTTTTTTTGGCCAGGAAGGGCCGCCGCTTCGACCCGAGTCATAAAAAGCAGACCGATTTTTCAACCGGCCTGCTTTGAGACCATCGTTTCAAACAAAGAAACCAGGGTCTCTTGAAAGGGGATAGATTCCACCGACAAGGCCTCTCTCACGCGAGGAAGGGGCATCCAGCGCGGGAGAATGAGGCTGAGTCAATGCAAATCTCAGCTCGGATAGACGAGGGTCGTGGCGTCGAGGCTAATGGCGGTTTGCGCCAATAAGCGACCCGTGGCAGAAGAACCGGTGTCCATGACGATATTAGTTTGGGCGAGAACCGTTCCTTTAAGGGACGCTCCAGCACCAACCTCTACCACATCAGAAACGATCCAGAAAATGTTTTTCGCCAAGGCACCGCCACTCAGAAGAACATGCATATTAGCCGCTTCGGTCAGTTTGCCAGAGACTTGGAATATCCAGGTTTCCGTCGCGCTTCCGTTAAGCGTTACATCCGTATCGATGTGAACGTCATTGCCCCATTTGTAGACGCCTCCGGGGATGGTTTTCCCCGAGAGATCGCCAGCGTAGAGCTCCGTGGAACCAGCAGCGAACCCCATGCCGGTGGTGAAGGCCGTTTCCATCCAGCTGATGGAATTCGTCAGATAAGTTGGCGTCGGTTCGGCGTAGTCGGCGGCGTAAAGCTTGCCGGTGACGTAAGTTGAGATCGCGAATTGGTTGGAAGGATCGGCGGCCTGATCAAAGCCGGTTAGGTAGGAAGCGGCGACTGGGCTGACACCGATATTACCGGTGATAGCCGTGGTTCCCGTAGTCGATATCCCGGATTCGGCCAAAGCGACGAAGTCGCCGGCGGAACCAAGGTCAATCATTTTCCCGACAGGTGGAACTTTCGTGCCATTGGTCTTGGCCAGATTGAAAGCGTTAGTCGCGGTCCCTAAGGTCGTGACGGCACTATCAACCTCGGCCTGAATGGCATTCGTTTTGTCGGCGATAAGCTGGGCGGCGACAATGGCATCGGCGTAAATAGCCAACGCGGCGCCGGTTACCCATTGATCGGTGTTAAAAACATTGGAGCCGTCAACGCTGACAACGACGGAGACTTTGTTGGCGTTTGCGGCGCTGATGGCCGCATTCAAAGCAGCTTTTTCGACTATTTTCAATCCGTTAGCTTTGTGAGCGTTGAAGATTGCATTAGCTGCAGTTAGGACAGTCACGGCATCATTGACGTTGCCTTGCGTGGCGTTGGCATCATCGACCACCGCTTGCGCGGCTCCGATGGCGGCCACATAAGTAGCCAACGCGGCGCTGGTCACCCATTTCGCATCAGGAGTGACATCAGAACCGTCGACGCTGATGGTAACGGTGACTTTGTTTAAATTGGCATTTGCGATAGCACTAATTAACGCCGTTTTATCCTTGGCAGGCTGGTTGGTTATTGTGACAACCAAAATACCATTGATAGACGACGTGCTGACCGAGACGGCCTTGGCCGTGACGGTGCCATCGGAAACCGCGGTCAATAGGCCTGTTAGGCCAATCGTTGCGGAGCCAGTTCCGGCGATGACCGACCAAGTCACCGACTTATCGGTAGCGTTAGAAGGCAAAACAGCGGCTGAAACTTGAAGTGTCCCACGAAGGACATTGATGATCGCAAGCCCGCCCGCTCCCGTCAGGGTGATGCCCGTAACCGGAACATTGGCCGAGGACGTTGACGAGGGGACCGAAGAAATCGAAGTTGCAGTAGAAGTGGAAGTTGGGGTTGAAGTCGATGTTGATGTGGATGTAGAGGTCGAAGAAGTCGCTTTCGACGATGATGATGCGGACGACGATGAAATTTGGTTTCCGCACCCAGTTAACACAGCAAACGTGCCGATTAGGAAGGCAACGCTAATTGTTTTAATGAATGCAAAATTTTTCGAATTTGCCATTAAGAATTCCTCCATTCTTGAATTTGGCTGATGGGCTAGGATTCATAATCGGAACAAGCCTCCTCTCTGGTTTATATGATGTAAGGTAATGTTTTTTCTTGCTTTTTTTACAAAAATATTATATCATAAAAAATTATTTTTTTCTCATTTATGCTCCCCAAAAGGGGATTTACAGACCGAAAATATTTTTGAATTCCAAAAGAATCGCAGCCTTGAAAAATCGCTTTAAAATTAGGCGGGGTGGGTTGTATGTCTCAAACGCTTAAAGGATATTAACTCCTAATAACGCGATATTGTTTAGCCAAAAGAAATAAAAAAGATTCCCATGTTTGAGAATCTTTTATTGATATTCAACCTCAAAGCATCGTTTTTTTACCCATCTTCGCTCGTTCCTTCCGAATCGTCCCAATTTGCTTATCGCTGCGAGCATTGCTGCCGTCGGAATTTCGAATCGTTCCCGGTTCAAGCCCTTGCTTTTTTTCAAGAGCGCCAACGGTGCAATCGGATCTCGTCTTTCGTGCAATTTTTTTCATCTTGTCTTCCTCCTTTCATAGGAGTTTGGAATTCGTGTTCCAAAAACCTTTTATTTTCTTCGGTTTGATTAGCTTACTACATAGCCCGGGTAATTTACGACCGAACTAACACCCAAATTGACGCGGGTTTGAGCCAATAGACGGCCATTGACCTTGCAGCCGGTGTCTAGCGTAATATCGGTTTGGCTAAGCGCGATGCCTTCGAAATGCGAATTCGCTCCAAGGGTGATCGTCGTGGCAGAAAGCCAGAAAACGTTTTCCGCTCGGGCTCCGCCGGAAAGAACGATCTTCGTTCCGGCCGCTTGAGAAATTCCTCCGGCGATCTGGAAAACCCAATAATCCGTAGCACTTCCGTTAAGCGTCGCATCCGTATTGATGAGGACGTTATTGTCCCATTTGTAGATGCCTCCAGCAAGGGTTTGCCCCGAGAGGTCGCCCCCATTGAAATTAGTTGAGACGGGCGGGACCAAGCCCGATCCTGTCGTATAAGCGACGGCCATGTCCCCTACAGCCGTTGTCAAGGCAGCCGGCGTGGGAGCGGTATAGTCAGCGGCGTAAAGTTTGCCAGTGACATAGGATGAAGTAGAAAACGTTTTAGTGGAATCAGCGGTCTCCGAAAAGCCGGTGAGGGCGGTTGCCCCAATCGGACTGACAGCGATATCACCGCCGATGCGCACGATCCCCGCAGCCGATATTCCAGTTTTCGCTAGAATCGCATAATTGCCGGCTGTCTTCAAATCGATGCCTTCGAACTGATGACTGATGGTTATGTCTTCTTGACCCATTATCGACGGATCGTCGGCGGAGGTTGCCGTCACCGTGACGATGCCGTTGTTAAGCGCGCAAAGCTGCCCACAGCGATCGCAGGTGGCAGTTCCCGTTCCGTTCGTAACGGTCCATACCACTTTTTGGCTGGCCTCGGCCGGCATGACAACGGCTTTCATTCTAATTCTTCCTTTATTGACCTCAATGGTTGAGACGGCCGTGGTCCCGTTGTTCGCATCGTCGATTATATTTACGGCCGAAACGGTTATGGAATCCGGCGGAATATCACCTGCCCGCACGATCGTCGCGAGAAAGCCTCCGCTTTCAGCCAAAACGGTGCCTCCCAGGCAAAGCGTCATCGCCCCCGCTGCCACAGACCAAAAGATTTTTTGTTTTTTTCCAGAAATCATAAATATTGCTCCAGCTTCACGTTAGCATACATTTACCGCGAATATCTCTAATCTTGGTTCGTGTCGAATAAAATCGCTTTACAATTGAATTATTGAATTTTTTCGGCGTCAATCGGTCTAACTAATGCAGTTCATCTGGCCAATCCAACGAAAAAGGCCTTCGGGTGTCGATCACGGTCTTCATAGGGACGATCCCATCGGAAAGTTTCGAAATCATGGGCTTGCGGTTTTTCGACAAAAACCGGCGCTCAGGAAAAGACTTTCATAAGGCCAAACGGAGCCAGCGAAATTCCCCTTCGGAAAGCCTCCTTGGGACCAGAAGGATTCTCGTGAGATTTTTCCCGATTGCCGAGCCAGCGGCCTATTTCCCATCCAAAAAACAAAAAGAGCGGCTCTTGATCGATCCGCTCCTCGCGCTTCTATGCTTCTCGCAAGCGTAATTAATGCAACAAGGCAGCAAAGCTTTTCAGGCGTGGCATGAGAAAACGCCTTAGGAAGCCTTTTCAGTCGCTTTTTTCGCGCGAAGTTTTTTGTCGATGGAAGAAAGCAAATCCCCCACGGTCTTAAACCCAGAAAGCTCGTCGGTGGAGAATTGGATGCCGTATTTGTCTTCGAGATCAAGGCACATTTCGACGACATCAAGGCTGTCGAGTCCTAGGTCCTTCAGCGTTTTGCCGTCGTCCACGTGATCGACATGGATGCGTTCCGCAAACGCTTTTCTGATTTCGTCCATTTTGGTAACGCTCATGTTCATTGACCTCGGGCCTTATTATAAAGGAGGGAGTACTTTGATGCAATGAACCCCCTTATAGGGAAAGGGCCTCGTGCGAGGCCCTTTCTTTTCTGCCCTAGGATTTAAGATGCGAAAGCGTTGGACTTTGAAGAAGCGCCACTTAGGACAAGGGAGCTCTGGCTGGAGAGGTCCAATTGGATTTGATGGCCCACATCCGTGGCCGCATCTTGGAAGCTGACGCTGAGAACGCCCCAAATGATCCCGAAAATCCCAATGACGAGAAGCATTCCCAATAGTTGGCCTTTTAATTCTGACATGCTATTTCACCTCCTTTCTTCAATCGAGGTATCCAATGACCGTCGAACGCACGACTTTGATGGTCATTTCTGAGCCTTGGAGGATCAGCGGATCATAAGAACGCGAGAGCTCAAATTCCAGAATCTCCCCGATTTGCGGATTGCCTTTGGTCACTTGAAGGATGGTGGCCTTGGCTTCGCTTTCGACGAAAATGACGATTTCGGGGGTGATGGATCCCTCGATCGCGATTTTCTTTCCGGCGGTGATGGCGCAAGCATCCAGAAGGCTATGCAGAACCTGAAGGCTGCAGAGATCCCCCGCAAAAGCCATCATCTCCACGAGGAAGAACAGCGACAAAAGAAAACCAAGCTTATAAGCCATTGACGAGATCTCCGATCACGATCACGATGCCGATGACGATCAAACCCATCGTGACACCGCTATCGATAAGAGGCAAAAAGCAAAGACCTTCCAAACGGGATTTGGTTTTGGCGAGAAGATCTTTCCGCTTTTGGGAAGCCAAGGAGGCGAAGATGGTTTGAAACTGACGGATATAGGCCTCACCGCCCCCTTCTTCGGCCATCTTATAGATGGAAATCATCACTTGGCGAATTTCCAAAGAAGGGAAAATCTCTGCAAAAGCCAAATAAGGGGTGACGGTTTTATCGTTGTCGATGCCTTGAAGAAGTTTTTCCATTATCTCGCTCAGCGCGGGGCTCGCAAAGCGTTTGGTTTCGCTCAGCGCCGGATAGACGGGAAAGCCGTTTTCGATGAAAATGGAAAAATAGGCGAAGAGATGGACGAACTCCGCTTCGAATTTTTCCTTTTGGGCTTTGAGAAGGCGATGGCCCCTCCCCAGGAAAAAATAATCAGCGAGAACAATCACCAAGCCAAAGCCGCCGATGGAAATAAGCGATTGGCTTTTTTGGTAAGCGAAAAAAGACAAAACCGCCAAAAAGAGATCAAGCGAACCCAAGAAAAAAAGCTCTTTTTTCGGATGGAGGTTGGCCTCTTTCATTTTTTGAAGAAAGGAAGGCTCAGTCCCTGGGCGTCTTTTTTTGCGGCCGAACATGGTTTAGGCCCCTCCCCAAAACGATTTTCTCGCCGGTGGCTTCGTAGGCGTATAGGCCAAAGGAAGCCAAGGCGAAAATGAAATACAAAACGGCGACGCCAAGGAAGATGGGCGAAGCGGTCAGCTTGCCATAAAAATTGGACAACCCAAAACGCAGGAAAGCCAATATCAAAAGGCTCATGGCCCAAAGACTTGCGAATTGCGAAAAGCACAAAAGCTGGATTTTGTCTTTTTCGTTTCCGCTTTCCTCGATCAAGGTCGTTTCCATAAGGAGGGGTTCTGCCATCTTGAGGACATCGCCCCCTTGATCTTCGTAGAGACGGAAAATCGAAACAAACATCTTATAGAAATCATCTTCGAAATAAGTGGTGAGATAATCCAGTTTTTCTTCTAGGGAGAAAGAGCCTAATCCCCCCATAATTTCCTTTTCTTCCCCGGCTGTCCCCAAAGATGCCGATTGATAGGCCTCGTGGCCTGAATGGCTGACGGAGAGCGTGATGATGAAGGAATGGACAAACCGATAGCCTTCGTGGCGCTTTCGTATTTTGGCTTGGGCGCGGGAAATCTGCGGGAAGATCACCAAGAAAAACGTGAAAGCGAAAAGAAGCAAAACCCCCACTGCGATCATGAGGCTTTCGGTGACCAGAAAGGCCAAACCGCCAAAAACCAAGGCCATAAAAAACGATCCCAGGATCTTTTTCATGATTCAGCCCTTCGATAGAGAGGGTTCATCTTCCCAGTCTTCTCCTGAAGCTCGGCGATATCGCGAATATAACGATGGATGGAACCATCGCTTTCCGTTTTCTTCTCCAAATAAACGTAATAACGAAGGTGATGGGCAATGTCGTCCAAGAGCTCTTCCTTAAAGAGACGCTCGCTTCCTAGCATCGCCAACCGAGCCATGCGCTCTGGCATGGCGGAAAGGTCCTGGGCGTGAATCGTCGTGATGATGGGATGGCCCGACATAGCGCTGATGAGGGCGTCGAGCATTTCGGCGCCCCTCGCCTCGGCCACCAAAATATAATCGGGATTGTTTCTTAATGCATTGCGGATCAAAGAGGAAAAAGACGCGTTGGGAATCGCTTCGTTCACGAGCCACGTGGTCAAGTCGATCGCAGGATTGGCCAACAGATCCAGCTCTTCGACGTTGTCGATGACAATGACCCGGGTGGCAGGAGGCATATGGACCAAAAGCCATTTTTCAAGCTCGGTTTTCCCGGAAGACGTTTTGCCTCCGATGACCAGGGATTCTCCTTTTTGGAGGAGCGCAAGAAGAATTCCCCGACTGTCCCCTTCGAAAAAATAGGGATCCTCATCCAAGCGGCATTTCTCGCTTACGAGGCGAAGGGAGAAAGAATAGGTTTTGGCATGGCGGCTTCTTACCAAGGATGAATAAACGGCATTGAGCCGGTATTTCCCGAAGCTGACATCCAAAATGGGATAAGAATAGGAGAACTGCCTTTCGGTGAAGTTGGCGATCTGACGCAAAAAATCCGCCGCTTCCTCTTTAGGGACTTCGATGGAGGATTTTGCCCTTCCTTTGGCGTTGGTGGCGAAATAAAGGTCAGAGCCGTTATAAGAAATATCGGTGAGGCCCTCCTCCGCGAGCAAAGGAGCCAAAAATGAATTTTCCAGGTACATCGAAGGATCACCCGCCATAAGCGTCTCCGTTGACGATGGCAAACGATTTTCGGTCTGAATAGGTCATTAGCGGCGATTGGCTCGATAAGGAAATGGTGACTTTCGTGGGCCACTTCTTCAGAGCCCCGATCTTAATTAAATAATCCCCGAAAACGCAGCTAAAGGAATAGGATGATCCCAATAAATAATCCGGCAAATCGCGAGAGAAACGCGTTTCCACCAACTCGACAACGAGCTCTTCGACGAAATAAGGCGAAGAAGTTTTTTCGTTGCGATAGGCCGTCGCTACCCCCTCTTGCATAAAGACGACATCAATCCCTGCGAAGGTTCGGGCGAGACCGCCGTAGGAATAGGAAAATTGGAAAAGCGAGGTCGCGAAGACAAAGAGGGTGGCCCATAAAAGCATGTTGGCCATCAATCCACCTCCTTAACGCACCACTCGCTGACGGTTTGCGAACCAAGGAAATTAACGCTTTTGAAGACCGAAAAATCGTATTCGATGGAATCCAGGTTCTGATTTCCGCAATTGGCGAACATAATCGAGAAATCGTAAGTTTTGGGTTCGCCGTTTTTGACGGGTGGGAGATAAAAATTTTTCGTAAGAAAATCGTGCGGCTTTTTTTGGCTGGCTTTTTTCATGATTCGCTCGTCCATGGACACCGAAACCTCCTCTTTCAAAGCCAAATGGCCCCAGGAATCGTTTTTCTCAGGGACGAAAGAAAGAGGGATCTCAAGCCATTCCGTTTTCTCGTCATGTTTTTTCTCCCCCACTTGAAAATCGCTGAGGTGATTTTTTATTTTCAGGGTGACGGCGGAGGCCCCGAAGAAAAGATAGCTTCCATCACAGAACATATTTCTCAACTTCATGGTTTTCAAGGGAAGGATCCCTCGCGAGGGATTATCAAATTGGGCCAGGAATCCTTCGTGGAAAATCGTGTAAGGAGAATTGCCCGGGTTACCGTCGAAGCTCTCTTGCCACTCGGTGGGGTAAGGGCGAGCTAAAGGCGCAGCGCTCGGCAGCTTCCAAGCCATGGGATGAACGAAATTGATATTGACGGAAACGTTGATCGGCGCATAAGCCGGGTCTGGGATCGCTTGAATATTGAGGGTGTTGGCGTTGGGGTTGTCGATCAAGAATCTTTCTTTTCCCGGGAGGAGGCATTCAATCGTCAAAGAATCCTTGTCTTGGAGGCCTTTGGCCGGGGCCGAATAAAGCGTCTTGGAATAAATGAAGGGGAAGCCATGGGAATCTTGGGTCATCGCATGGGCCGTGACTAAGAAAGTGGTTTTCGCGCTGTATTTTTTGGGCAGGTAGGTCAAGGAGAAAGAATAATCTTTGTCCACGCCAGAAGGCGTGGCGAAGAGAACGGCTTGGAAATTCCCGGCCTTTGGAAGATCTCCGGCTGAAAGGGCGTTGCTCCCTAAAAAAGGCGAAACCAAAACAAGGCTGAAGAGCCCTAAAAGATTTTTCTTCATCACTCTGTTCTCAAAAAGCTTTATCGGCCTTGGCAAGAACGTCGTGACACCGTTTGGAAAAACCGCGGAAATCCATGAATTCCAGCCACCAAAAGGCATAATGGCGGCCCACTTCGAGATACTCGCACACGAAGATCCTTTTCTCGTAATTAGGCAGGGTTCGATAAAATTCCCGAACCATGATCAAGAACTTGGCTCCGGCGATATCCTCGTGGCGGTAAAGAAAGTCGCTATTGAGGTCGTATATGTGATAATCGGGACTATACCCGACCTCAATAAGGGCTTGACGGTAAACGGCGCCGACTAATAAAGCATGATCCCGCATGGATAAGGCTGGAAATTTAATGGTTACCCGCTCCTCCATGCCCTTTTCCTCCTCCACTTCTAATATAGTTGTTTTCCTCATCGATGGACCCATTTTATTGAGCTTGCAGGCAAAAAGCAAAAGACTCATCGAAGCAAACCCAAAAGAATGTTTTTTTATCTTGTTAAAGAGCAAGGTCAAAGCGGTTATAATAGGGCAATGATCCTTTTGATAGGAGCCTCCGCCAGCGGAAAAACCGAAGTCAGCAAACTCCTGCGCAAAGAATATGGGATCGTAAAAGTCGTGACCCATACGACCCGCGCTCCGCGAGTGAATGAGAAAAACGGGGTGGATTATTATTTTGTGACGAAAGAAGAATTCTTGGCCTTGCAAGCCAAGAATATTTTCGTCGAAACCGCCATATACAACGGAAATTTCTATGGCTGCTCGAAGCGTGAAGTCTCCGATGACAAATGCCTGATCGTGGAGCCGAATGGCCTTCGCTCGTTCTTGGCTTTGGGCGACCAATCGATCGTGACGTTTCTCTTAAGCGCGACGGAGAAAACCCGTCGGGAGCGAATGCTTTTGCGGGGCGATGACCCAGCAGAAATCGATAAGCGTTTGGGCGTGGACCGCATCGATTTCGATCCCCTTCGGATCGCCCCCACCGATTTCACGATCGAAACCGACGAAAAATCTTTGAGCGAAATCACCAACGATATCTATCTGAAATATGTCTACTCGCTGAAATCACGGGGCATTTCGCCGAATATAATCGTCCAATGAAGCCACGAGATTTGGGGTGTCTCTGACGCATTTTTTGTTCGGGATGCGAGTTCTTTTGGGATAGCCCGAAAAATGAAATAAGCCCCGCGGGACAATATAGGAACCGGCTGGGATCGTGCCGGAGGCGGCCCAAACGATGCCCAACGAAGCCTTCCAAGCTTTGTGCGAGAAAAAATACATAAAACCATTGCCCAAACGCTTTATGAGAGGGGCGTAGGAATGAAGAATGTTGGTCTTGGTGATCCCGGGATGGGTGAGGTAGGCTTTCACGCCGTTTTGCATCGCGAAGCAATAGGTATTCATGACCGCTCGCTTGCTCACGGCATAGGAGACGGTCCGCGAAAAATCGTCGCTCTTCAAAAACCAAGAATAATCATGCTTCTTGGGACCCTGATTGAGAACCGAATTAACGAAAACAAATCGCGCTTTGCCATGTTTTTTCACTAAAGCCCGATAGCAGGCATAAGTTCCAACGCCATTGGTCATGAAAGTTAGGGAGGGCACCGAGCCATGCTCCATCTCCATCGTGGGAAAATAAACGCCGGCATTTAAAACAATCGCGGAAAAATCAAGGTCCTTGACCTCGTCCGCCATTTTTTGGATTGAGGCTAAGTTCCCTTGGTCGTAATAGACGAAATCCACAAAGGCGCCGGGAACTTCTTTTTTTATTTCGGATAAAGCTTTTTGGGCCTTTTCGATATTGCGACAGGCAATATAAACGTGCGCTCCTTTATAGGCGAGCCCCAGCGCGGCTTCGTAGCCGATGCCGCTTGTGCCCCCTGTGATGAGGATATTGGTCCCCTTGAGATCGGGGATCTTACGGTCAATCCATTTTTTGCGTGCCTTTTCCATCCGGTTTCCCTTGGCTTTATAGCCTTTAGCGACTGAGGATAGTCTACTATTTGTCCGCCCAACACGGAACCTCAGAATAAGGCGGCTGGGATAAGTCTGGTTACTAGACAAGATTTTGCAATCAAAAAGCGCCTCCGTGAGAAGGCGCTTCGTTTTGTAAGGTCAGCCGCTACTCTTCGTCGGCATCGCCGCCGAGTTGAGGCTTATAATCCTTAAGCTCGATGGCGTAGTTGTGCGGAACGGGTTCCTTTTTCACCAAGGTGTCCTTGCCACAGACGAGAGCGAGAAGTTCTTTAGCTCTTCGTAAGGAGAGCGGGCTCTTCACCTTGAAGACGGCTGGGATTTCCTTATAGATGTTCTTGGCGCCGGCATCTTTGACCGGAAGCGGAGAGTCGACGAAGTCTTTCGGATCAAGGGCGAAATAGAGCTTTAAGCCTTTGCCCGCGACGGTGAGCTTCATATAGGTCTTCGTGTGGAGGCGGAAGGTATCGCCGCTATTGGAGAGACGGCTCTTTAAGCCATAGCTCAGGGCTTCGCTCTTCAGCTCGTTGTAGTTATTCTGCAGTTTCTGATCGGCGGCCAATAGACGGGTCGGGAACGGAATGCGAATGATCTTGGGCTTCAGGACGACCGGAGCGGGCTGCGTTTCCACGGCGGGCTGCTCAACGACGGCGGCTTCAGTAACCGGCGCCGCTTCAAGTGCGGGCTGCTCAACCGGGGCGGCAGCTTCAATAACCGGAGCAGCTTCCACAACGGGAGTCGCTGCAACTTCGGGGGCGGAGGCGGATTCAGGCGCCGGAGTCTCTTGAACTGGTGCTTCGGCAGGCGCGGCCACTGTGGCCTCAACCGGCTTTTCTTCAACGGGTTGTTCGACGACCGGGGCGGCTTCCGGGGCCGGAGTCTCGGGAGCGGCGGCTTCCGCCGGGGCGGCTTCGCTTACGGCTGGAGTCGGATTGGCTTCCTCGACCGGCTTGACTTCAACGGTTTCCACCGGGGCGGCTTCAACTGCAGGAGCAACAACTTCCGGAGCAGGCGTCTCCACTGGAACTTCTTCCTTGGCTTCAGGAGCGGGGGCCATCGGAGCGACTTCTACCGGTTTCGGCGGAAGTTGTTTGGCCAGCTCTTCGGCAACGATGGCGCGAATCTGATCTCCGGTCACGAGAGAGCCTTGGAGGGCGGACAAAGTGGCGTTTTGCTTATCTTCTTCGGAAGTCTCAGCGGCTTCTTTATCGGCCAAAGCTTTCTGGGCATCCGCGAGTCCTTGGGCGATTTCATCGTCCGACTTGGCTAAGGAAGAAAGCTCTTCCTTGATGATGAGGCGAATATCATCGGCTTTGAGGCCTTCAGCGGGTTTCTCGCCAATCGCGGCGACGATCTCTTCTTTGATGATCTTGCGGAGGTCGTCGGAGGTCAGCATATCACTCTCCGGAGCGGCTTCTTCGGGCTGGGCTTCCACTGGGGTCGGCTCAACGGGCCTGGGTGCTTCAGGAGCTTTTTCAACATAGGTTTTCAGTTCTTCGCTGATTAAAGCCTTGGCTTCTCTGACGGAAAGAGGTTTGTCCTCATCGCCGCCGGCGCGATCGGCGATTTCTTCTTCGATGATTTTGTGAAGATCTTTGGCGGTAAGAGGACGATCGTGCTCCGGGCCTTCACCCGGTTTTTCACCACGCTTAGGCTCTGGGCCGATTGGGCCTGGGCCATAATAGAAATTCTGAACGATATAAGGATTAAGCTTCTCCTCTTTGGGAGCGGGGGCTTTGCTCTGCTCCTCCAACTCGCGATATTGGGCGGCCTTGAGCTCTTCCTCCGAAGGGGCGGCGATCAAAGCCGATTCATTGGCGGCGGTCTGCGCAGCCACTTCTTTGCGGTTGAGATCGGCAATCGTTTCTTTCTTTTCGACCGGATGTTTGATGATCTCGGCCAAAGAGATGGAAACGGCGACGGCTCCAAGAATGAACGAGACGAGTCCAAGGAAGAAGGGGAACGTCGCTAAGAACATGATAAAGATGGTCGGGTGGATGGCGCCGATGAATCCAAAGACATCATGATAATAAAGAGTCGCAGCCGGATTTGTGGTGACATAGGATCCTTCGAACAAAACGCCGCCGCTGGCGGTCTGCCCGACAGCGATGAGCCCTAAGCAAATGTCAATGAATCCAAAGACAATCCATAGGACGTTAACGGCCGTCGCACCGGTTTTCTTCTTGAGAATCAGCATCACCAAATGAACGATCCATAAGGCATTGAGAAGCAAGAATCCAATGAGGAGGGCTATCTCAAAGTAAACCGAACTGGCGTTGCCGGAATTGGCTTGGAGGGAAAATAAACCGCCCAAAGCCGGCAGAATCCTGATGAGCACATCGTTTATGCTCAATAATGGAGCGCCGCTCACGTTGACGTAAGACGGCATGAACCATACCAACAGCAGCGACCCGATGGCCAAAACTGCCGAAATGATGGAGAGAATCAGTGATGACTTTTTCATAAGTTCCACCTCTATTTACTTAATTCTAACAAATAAAAAGCAAAATAAAAGCAAAAAGGTTAAGTTTTGCAAGGATTTTTCAAAAACACCGGGCTTTCATGATAATTTTTGTGAAAAAACATCGATTTTTGATGGTTCCAAAATGAAGCTGACATCGCCTTTTGGCCCTTTTTCCCCATCGAGACACCAAGGCAAATCCTCCAAACCCGAAAAGCGGCAGCGAGAGCAGACATCATCGGGCGAGGCGGAAAACGGGAGATAGTGCAATAGACCGTTGAAAGGGCCTTTTTTGGTGAGGAAAACTTCCATTTTCCCATCGTTGATCTTCCCTTTGCGGTTGACCGTAAAACCCCCGATGTTCCTGCCATTCAGGACCATGATGAAAGGCGCTGAACTGGTTTTTTCAAAACCCTCCGATTCATAGGAATAGGGATGCCGGCTCTTTTCAAAAACTTCCCCGACCGCTTTGGTGTAATACGCCAAACGACCGACTTTCTTTTTTTCGGACCTTGTGGTCCCGTAGGCGATATCGCTGAAAACCCCAAAGGCCGCGCAATAGGCGAAGTATCGGGTCTTTTCTTTGGAGATGATTTCGCCGATATCGATCTTTTCGATATGTTGGTTTTTGACGATGGCAAGCGCTTTGCTTAGGCTCCTCGTAACGCCAAAGTTCTGGCCGACATCCCCGATCGTCCCGAAATTCACATAGCCTAAAATCGGTTTGCGGGGCTGGGGCATGATGGCATTGACCGCATTGTTGAAAGTTCCGTCGCCTCCGCAGACGATCACCACTTCATATTCGGCGCAAGCGTTCTCATAGACGAGGCTGGCCTCTTCTTCGGAAGAGGTATGCTTGAAATCGAGAGTCTCGAAAGTCCCGGCCAATTCTTTTTCCAAGAGGGGGACATGGCGTGAAAAATCCCGTTTCCCCGAGGCGTTAGAATAGACTACCAGCGCTTTCATAGCCACCCACTATAGCACTTCATCCATGGGTGATGCGTTTGATGGAGGCCCCGATGAAGCCTTTGAAAAGCGGATTCGGTTTCAGGGGCAAAGATGTGAATTCCGGATGGAATTGCGAGGCGATGAAGAAATCGTTTTTGGGCAATTCGATGATTTCGCAGAGACCAGACTGAGGATTGATGCCCGAAAAGACGATGCCGGCCTTCTCAAAGGATTCCTTGAAAGCGTTGTTGAATTCGTAACGGTGCCGATGTCTTTCCTTGATATCTTCGACCCCATAGCAAGCGTAGGCCAAAGTGCCTTTATTGATATGGCAATCATAGAGGCCGAGCCTCATGGTTCCGCCCATCTTGATGCCCGTATACTGATCATGAAGGAGATCGATGACCGGATATTTCGTGTTTGGATCAAATTCCGAGGTATTGGCTTCTTTGAGGCCCAAGACATCCTGGGCGAACTCGACGCAGGCGAGTTGCAACCCAAAGCAAATGCCCAAGAAGGGGATGTTATTCTCACGGGCGTAACGAATCGCGGCTTTCTTGCCTTCGGAGCCTCTCTCCCCGAAACCTCCCGGAACCAAAACGCCATCATAACCGGTCAGTCTTTCTTTGACGTTTTCGGGAGTGATGTCCATGCTCTTGATCCAGCCGATTTCGATGTTGTAGCCATGGTAGTAAGCCGCTTGCTTCAGGGCCGAGCAAACCGAGAGGTAGGCATCGTGAAGCTCGACGTATTTGCCCACAAGGGCGATTTTGACGAGGCCTTTGGCGGTCGCGATCGAATCGCACCACTTCCGCCAATCGCTGAGATCGGGCTGCGGAGCCGTGAGACGGAAATGATCCAAGACGAAATCATCGAGGCCTTGCTCATGAAGGCGGAAAGGAAGCTCATAGACGATCGGAAGGTCATCGGCTTCGAAGACGCCTTTGGTCGGAACGTTGCAGAAAAGAGAGATTTTCTCTTTGGCTCCCTGCCCCAGCGGCACCTCGCTTCGAAGGACGATCGCGTCCGGCTGAATGCCTAAGCCCAAAAGCTCCTTGACGGAATGCTGGGTGGGTTTGGTTTTGCTTTCTTCGGCGCTCTTTAAATAAGGCACGAGGGTGTTATGGATGAACATCGTGTTCTCATAGCCCAGCTCCAGCCTCGCCTGGCGGATGGCTTCGAGGAAGGGAAGCGATTCGATATCCCCGACCGTGCCTCCGATTTCGGTGATGACGATATCCGCTCCCGAGACGCGGGCGGCATCCAACAGGCGGCCTTTGATCTCGTTGGTGACATGCGGGATGACCTGGATGCAGGCCCCGAGATAATCGCCCCGCCGCTCTTTTTCGATGACGGCCTGATAGATTTTGCCCGAAGTCACTGAGCTTTCTTTCGTGAGATGAAGCCCAGTCCATCGCTCGTAGTGCCCCAGATCGAGATCGGTTTCGGCCCCGTCGTCGGTCACGTAAACCTCGCCATGCTGATACGGGGACATGGTGCCGGGATCGACGTTGAGGTAGGGATCGAATTTCATCATGAAAACCTTGAGCCCCCGCCTTTCCAGCAAAAGGGCCAAGGTCGAGGCGAAAATGCCTTTGCCTAAGCTGGAGACGACGCCGCCAGTGACGAATACGTACTTGGTTCCCATACTTAAAAAACCTGCCTCTCAGCGCCTCAAAATACAACGTACCAAATTTTAGAGCCGCCTCAAAACGAACTCAAGAAAAGAAAGGAACCGGTTTCTTTGAGATGAGCGATCATCGAAGGATAAGGGAAATAATCTTTTTGATTTCTTTGGGCCAAGAACCTCGTGGAGCCGTTTTTTCTTATTTCGTTTATACTATTCCGTATGTTTCCCGAAGAGACGCGGCTTCATCTGAACGAACTCATCGAATCGCACGGCAAGATCACCCCCTCGGTTCTTTTCGACGCTTTCAAAAAAGGGCTCAAAGACCAAGTCCGCTGCCAGGAAGACGAGGTTTGCGTGGAGGCCGCGGCCACCCGAGAATATGACTATTATCTGGAAAAGGAAGACAAATTGAAGATGCATCTTTTCCTCATGCGCCAGATGCTGGAGAATGGCCATGATTGGCAGCTGATTTTAGATATCGAATTCAAGATGGATTCCTATTTCGAGAAATATGCGGAAAACGATACGGCCGTGGGGGTTTTGCGGCTTCTCCTTTCCGGCCCTCACCGCGTTTGGCTTTCGCAGTTCAACGGACAACGTCGGGCGGAGCGGCTCATCGAAGACGTGTTCTCGCATGGTTCTTATCTGACGTATTCCGTCTTATTTGGAGATGCCGACCTTCCGGAAGAATGAGCCTTCTGCGTATTTTGGGTTTAAGTCGACAATTTTCGTAAGTAATTCCTTTATTTTTAAATATAATATCGGGAGGGGGAACCAAAAATGGAAAATGACCACGGGCCTTATCTGAAAGACTATTCCGCCTTGAAAAAAGGCCTTATCATCGGCGGCAGCGTCGCGGCCGGCCTTGGGCTTTTGCTGACGATTGTGGGCTTCCTCGATTTCTTCATCGGCTTCCAAGATATGACCATGCCAACCATGCCGTATCTCTTATTCATCGGCATTCCGATGTTCGTCGCCGGCGTCGGGTGCCTGACGTTTGGATTGCGGGGCTCTATCAGCCGCTTTGTGGCAAGCCAAGAGGCTCCCGTCGCCAAAGACGTCACCAACTATATGCTGGATGGAACCCGCGGGGAAGCCGAGAGGACGGCCGAAGCCATCTCCCAAGGCCTGGCCGCGAGGAAAGGCGAAGAAAGCGTGATTTGCCCAAAATGCGGCAGCAAGAACAAGAAGGAAGATAAATTCTGCGACCGCTGCGGAGCGCCTCTTCGAAAGCCCTGCCCCAAATGCGGAGCCTTAAACGATTCCGATGCCGAATTCTGCTCTCAGTGCGGTCAGAAGTTGGATTGACGAGAAAAACAAAACGATCCTTCCGCGGGATCGTTTTTTTCTAGATGGCGGCGTCGCCGCTTCCATCCGAACTGTCTTCTGGCTTCTCTTCTTGCGGTTTTCCGTCTTCGGACTTGCGGCCTTCAGGCTTTTTGTCTTCGCCCTTTTGGGGTTCCGGCTTTTTCTCTTCGGGCTTCTTGGCCTCGGCCTTATTCGGCTCGTGGCTCAAAGGCGAAAGCGCTGGGGGAAGGGTCTTTCTCTCTTTTTCGCGATGAAGGAGCCACAGCGAAACAGAAGTCAAAACCGAGCCAGCGAAAACCGAAATCGAGAAAGCCAAAGAGAAAGGCCAGAGAAGAGAACCGGCAAGGCCCGTCGAGGAGTTGATGCTGTCCTGATCGATGGTTTTGACGAAGAAATAGATGGATAGGGCCGCGAGGCAGATGGCCGCCACGGTCGCCAAAGTGGAATCGGTTTTGGTTTTAAAAAGGCGGGTGGAGGCCAAGGCAAACAGAAGCACCGCCGCGGAAAGGGCCACCGCCAAGAGAATGAAAAGCACGTAGGTTCCGCTCGCGAAGGTATAAGAAAGATCGCGGGCGAGCACCGGAAGATAGCCGCCGGCGCCGAGGGCCCAAAGGAAAAGAAAGGGCTTGGCCCCTTTATGCCGAGCCAAGAAGACGATGCCAAGAGCGAGGACGATGACCATCGCCAAGGCGAAAGTAGTGTTGGCGATGTAGAAAAAACCCGGGCTCCCGAAGGCCGTCCCTTTCACGAAACCGTCTTTTTGCAACTTGATCTCGAAAACCGCCATCTGATCCGCGGCGTAAAGAGCTCCAGCTAGCGAAGTCACCAAAAAGAGGATTTGGGAAATAAAAAGAACGATGTCAGCGGATGAGTGTTTCTTTGCTGCCATAACCGATCCCGCCTTTTCTTCGTTTAGTATAAAACCCTTGTGCGCCAAAGACAAAGGGCTTTGGGACCTTCCGCGAGAAATGTCTTGGAAGGCAAGGCAAAACTTTTTTCCTTTTTTCCGACCATCATTTTTTCGGCAGGATTTCGTCTACTGATCGGCCAACGATTTTTTGTAAGGCCTTTCTTGAAAAGATTTACATGGGTTCCCAACCCCCGACAGGAAAAATTTACATGATCTATTTTTGCCTTTCATTAACAGGGGATTATCATTATTTTTGCCAAAAGGAATTATTGAAACCGAATTTATTTTTTCGCTGCCCTCTATTTTAAAATCAAGTCATAGTGATAAGATAATTTGATTCAACACATGGCCCGCCTCGCCATATAGGAGAGGAAACCATAAAAACTTGTGCTTAGACAATCCCCATCTGTCTCGGTGGGCCTGCATCTATCATGAGGCCCGTTTCGTCGAAATTCATACTATGGGAGGGAAAAGGTATGAAAAAGTCTGGACTACTCGCCGTCTTTTTAAGTTCGGCCGCCATCCTCGCGCTTGGCGCTTGCACTGGAACCGGTTCTTCTAGTAGCGGAGCGGGAAGTAGCGCCGCCGGAAGCAATTCTTCCAGCGGTCTAGAGTTCTCTGAACTCACAGAAACCAACATTGGCACTTCCACAACCGCTACCACCAGCGCACTCAGCGTATACACCTCCAGCTCTCCTTTGAAGATCGCTCTCGTCACCGACAGCGGAACCTTGAATGACCATTCGTTCAATGAATCCGCTTGGGATGGGGTCAACACTTTTGCCGTCAGCAATGGCGGAGGCACCCTTAATTCCTCAACGTTAACAGTCAGCACTGGCACGATTCAAACCAAGTATTATCAGCCAGCCGCAGATAATTATGATACCGCGGGTCGCGTTGCCGCCATCCGATCTGCCGTAAGCTGGGGGGCGAAAGTAGTCGTTCTGCCAGGCTATCTTTTTGAATCCGCTATCAAGGTCTGCATTAATGACTCCGCCTTTGCCAATACTTACTTCCTTGCTTTGGACTGCAACAAAGAAGACCCGGATAACAACTACGCCGCTTATGATTACACCAACCACGTCACTTCCGTTATCTATAGGGAAGAGCAATCCGGATTCCTTGCGGGTTATGCCGCGGTTCAAGATGGCCATCGCAAGCTCGGCTTTTGCGGCGGCATGGCGGTTCCGGCTGTCATTAGATATGGCTCTGGCTATTGTCAAGGCGCCGACGCTGCCGCCAACGAATTAGGCTTGGCCAATGGCGCCATTGGCATCCAATATTATTATGCCGGAGCTTTCCAAGCCACGGCTGAGGCTACCGCTTACTGCAACAGCTGGTACAGCAACGGAACCGCCGACATCATCTTCGGTTGTGGCGGCGCTGTTTACAATTCCGTCACGACCGCCTCTCAAAACAACGGCGGGAAGCCTTGGATCGGGGTCGATGTCAATCAACACGCCGATACGACCCTCGGAAATTCTCAGAGCACTTGCATAACTTCCGCCATGAAGAACCTAAAATCCACCACGCAAATCATGTTGGCTTCTTGGGTCAATGAAAGCGGAAACTGGGCTTCTGATTACGCGGCCAAAGTCGTTACCGTGGGCGTCAAATCCCACAACTGCTGCTTGCCGACGCCGGAAACCACTGGCGATTCGGGCTGCTGGGGCTTCACGACTTTCACGGAAACGGCCTATGATGCTGTCTATGCGAAGCTTGTTGCTGGCACCATCAAGGTCAATTCCAATTCCGACAACGATGCCTTGGCCGCTCACAACTTTGGCTGCTCCGCCAAAGTGGCAGTCAACTACATCAAATAAATCACGCTCGTAATAAGGTGTGGGCCACGGCAAAGCGGACCACACCTTATTTTTCGAGAAAAAAATGGAACAAGAAAACGTAATCGAATTGAAAAACATCACCAAGGATTTTCCCGGCATAAGAGCCAACGATGACATATCCTTGGAATTGAGAAAAGGCGAAATCCATGCTTTGCTTGGTGAAAATGGAGCCGGGAAATCAACTTTGATGTCCGTGCTTTTTGGAATGTACGAACCGGATGAAGGTCAGATTTTCGTTAATGGAAAAGAAGAAATAATCAAAAATCCCAATGATGCTACCAAACTTGGCATCGGAATGGTTCACCAACATTTCAAACTCGTTGGATGCTACACCGCTCTTCAAAACATCATCCTTGGCTATGAACCCACAACGAAATTCTTCGGGTTTTTAAAGCCAAAAACCGTCAGAAAATCATTGGAAGACCTCTGCCGAAAATATAAATTCAAAGTCAACCTTGACGAGAAAATTGATGACATGCCGGTCGGGGAACAGCAAAAGGTCGAGATTCTGAAAATGCTTTTCCGCAAAAATGACATTCTCATCTTCGATGAACCAACAGCCGTCCTGACTCCGCAGGAAATCGAAGATCTGATGCAGTCCATGAAAGAACTGGCCAAGGAAGGGAAATCCATTCTTTTCATCTCCCATAAACTCAATGAAATCATGGAAGTCGCTGACCGTGTGACCATCTTGAGAAAAGGCAAATGCCTTGGAACGTTGGAAGTCAAGAACACCAATCCTCAGGAGCTTTCCCGCCTCATGGTGGGGCGCGATGTCCAATTGGCCATCAACAAGAAGCCCTCCAAGGCGGGTGACGATGTTCTCACGGTGAAAAACCTATGCGTATATAACGCCGAGAAGAAAAAAGACGTTGTTCATGACGTTTCTTTCAATGTCAGAAAGGGCGAGATCGTTTGCATAGCCGGAATTGAGGGAAACGGCCAAACCGATTTAATTTATGCCTTGACCGGCCTTGAAAAAGCCCATCGAGGCGAGATCATTCTCCATGACGTCGACAGTTATCGCTTTCTCAGCCTGAACAAAAAAAGGACAGAGAAGCCATTTTTCAAATTTTTCCGCCTTGGCCGAGAGTATTTTGGTTATGGATGCTTTGGGGCCAAAGAAACCTTCAAAGCGGCCTTCATTGATGGTTTCCGCCATTTCAGAGCGTTTTTCAAAAAAGGCCCTTATGAAGCCTATGAAACCAAGAAAAGGCTTTCTCCCAAACAAATAGCCTCTCAATCTCGCTATATCGATGCCCATCTCGAAGACATGAATATCCGAAAGCGGAGCCTCGCAGGCATGTCCCACATTCCTGAGGACCGGCAAAAATACGGTTTGGCTTTGGATTTCAGTCTCAAGGACAATCTCGTTTTGCAAAGGTATTTCGAAACTTCCTTTCAGCTCCATGGATTTATCAAAGAAAAAAGCAAATCCGACTACGCGAAGCGTTTGATCGCGGAATACGATATTCGGTCCTCTTTGGGCGGAAGCACCTTGGTTCGCAGCATGTCTGGAGGCAATCAGCAGAAGACCATCGTCGCCCGCGAACTGGATCGGAATACCCCCTTGCTCATCGCCGTCCAACCCACGCGCGGCCTTGACGTCGGAGCCATCGAGAGCATTCACAAACAAATCATCAATCAACGCGATCAGGGAAGCGGCATTCTCTTGGTTTCCCTTGAACTCGATGAGGTCATGAACCTCAGCGACCGCGTACTGGTCATGTTCAACGGCGAAATCGCCGCCGAACTCGATCCTCAGAAAACCACCGTCAATGAGATCGGTCTTTACATGAGCGGAGCCAAACGGATGGATCTTGCGACCCATGAGGTTATTTTCGATTCAACGAAAGGAAGCTCTTCCAGCCATGCATAAACCCAATTCTTCGTTGAAAAAAACGGCTTCCGCTTTTTGGCGTGGAACAAAAAAGGGCGGCGAAAAAGTTTTGTCTTTCTTTCATTGGCTCGATGGCAAAAAGGGTTGGCGCTCCTTCGCTTCCGGCGTTATTTGCGTGCTGATCGGCTTATTGGCCGGCTTCATTCTCATGATATGCCTCGATCCCAAAAACTGCTGGGAGGGGCTCGTGACTTTGCTGACCCAGGGCGCCAGTGATTCCTCCAGCATCGACCGGGTGATTTACAAAGCCATCCCGATGATCCTTTCCGGGCTTTCCATTGCCTTTTCCTTCAAACTCGGCCTGTTCAACATCGGCATCACGAGCCAGGTCACCATAGGGGCCTTTGTGGCCCTCTTGCTTGGAATCTATGGATTCGATTGGTACGTCTGCCTCGTCGCGGCGATGATGGCCGGGGCCGCGGTCGGGTTTGTTATCGGATTTTTGAAAGCGCGTTTCAACGTTAACGAAGTCCTTTCCGGCATCATGCTGAACTGGATCATTTACTACATGATCGGCTTGATCGGAACTTTGTATCTTCCCGGCAGCTATAAAAACAAAACCGCGCCGTCCTTCCTCAAATACATGCCAGCCGCGGGACGTCTTCCATCGCTGGGGATTTCCGGAATGATGGGAATCACGGTGGGGCTTCTCATTGCTCTCTTCATCGTCATCGCCCTCCAAATCCTTCTTGATCGAACGGTTTTTGGCTTTGAGCTCAAACTCAGCGGCACCAACAAGTTCGCCGCCCAATATGCCGGTATCAGCCAAACCGCAAAAATAATTCTGGCCCTGATTATTTCAGGCGCCGTGGCCGGAATCTGCGGCTATATGCTTTATGCCAACCCCGAAAGTCCCCTGCAGTTCCGATGGGACAGCGGAGACAAAACCCTTTTGGCCGATGGCTTCAATGGCATCAGCGTCTCCCTGATCGCCCAAAACAGCCCCGTTGGCTGCATTTTCTCCTCGCTTTTGCTTACCTACATCGATTCGGCTCAGACTTCCCTGAAGTCCGTCTCCGATTATTACAACATCCATTACACCGAATTGATCAAAGCCATCATCATTTATGTCGCTTCCTTCTCCTCATTCATTAATCTCCTCATTCAAAAATGGCATGGCAGCCATGAGGAAATGAGTTCTTTTTTGGCTTTGACGCCTCAAAGAAACGAGAACTTGAAACAGCCCAGCCAAGGCAGCCAAAAGGAGGCGAAGTGATATGTCATTATCGGATTTCGGGACTTTTGCTTTTTATTTCATCGTCTATGGAGTCGGCTTCGTCCTCGGCTCTTTCGGTGGCATGTTCTCCGAATGCTCGGGCATCATCAATATCGCTTTGGAAGGTTCCATGGTTTTCGGAGCTTTCAGCGGCCTTATTTTCTTGCAGGTAATGAGCGGCTCGGCGCTTGCCGCCTCATGGCTGGGGGTGCAACTGATTTTCTTGCTGGCTTGCCTCATTGCCATTTTCTTCTCCTGCTTGTTCTCCTTTTTGCTTTCCTTCGTCGCCATCAAGCTCAAAGCCGACCAAACCATCGTCGGGACCGCTTTGAACACCGTCGCCATCGCGACCTGCACGATCGCCAACACTTTCATCACCCGGAAAGACAGCGCGGAAGTTACCAATAATGTTTTTTCTTCTTTCCTGTCTTTGAATAGCGGAAACGCTTTTTGGGATAATGCTTTCTCCAATCTTCATGTCGGCGTCATTATCGGCATCATCGCGATCATAATCTTATGGCTGGCGATGGACAAGACGAGATTCGGCTTGAGGCTACGAGCCTGCGGAGAGAATCCTGCCGCAGCCGACAGCGTGGGAATCAACGTCAACAAAATGCGCTATATCGGAACGATGATCGGCGCCGCTTCTGCCGGATTGGGCGGTTTCGTCATCTTCTCCTGCTCGCAAATCGGCGTATGGACGATTGATGCCTTGGGTTATGGCTTTTTGGTCCTGGCCATCGAGATTCTGGGCAATTGGAAATCCACCCGCATTATTTGGGCTTCTTTGTTCTTTGGATTTTTCTTTGCCTTCGCCCCGAGCTTTAGCGCGGCTCTTTCAAATAATCCCAACATTCAGAGCACTTTCTTTACCAATAAGGCTTTTTTCTATATGCTTCCGTACCTTCTGGCCTTTTTCTCGCTCATCTTTTTTTCCAAAAAAAGCCATGCGCCGAAAGCCGAAGGCATCCCCTATGATAAGGGAGCTCGTTGAATGCGCTGGGACTTAAAGAATTGCGATAATCCTGGAATCTTCGCCAAGACGATCCCGGAACTTCTTTTGGATTAAAGGCAAGATGGCATTCGCTGGCCAAAGGAGGCCTTAGTCATGGAACAGGCAAAAAAGACGATCGTGATCAATCTTCATGGCGGGCCCGGCGTGGGCAAATCCACCATCATGGCCGGGATTTTTTTCATTTTGAAGGATCAGCATCTCAGCTGCGAGATGGCCAGCGAATACGCCAAAGACCTCGTTTACGAGAAAAGAAACGAGACCTTCAAAGACGAATTGTACATTTTCGCCAAGCAATGGCATCGCCTGTTCCTCCTGAAGGGCAAAGTCGATTACGTCATCACCGACCGCCCCCTCATCCTCACGAAGTACTACAGCGATGCCTGGGGGACCCAAAACGAGGAGTTGAATGCCCTCGTCGTCAAGTCCTTCAAGAGCTACAACAACGTCAATATCCTCGTGGACCGGGTCTATCCTTATGAGCATGAGGGACGGAACCAAGACGCCGTCCTCGCGGACAAGATCCAGCAGGGCATCAAAGACGACCTCGACGAAGAGGGCATCGATTACCTGGAGATGCCAGGGATCCCCGCGACCGCTCAGACGATCGCCGATTGGGTCATTAAGGGCGAGATCGAAAAGCATGTGGATCAGGGCGCCAAAACCCCAATCCTCAGGAAATAAACCTTCCCCAAACAAAAAACCGGCTTTGCGAAAGCCCGTTTTTTCATTTCCCCAGCGATGCCGCGGCCGCCGCCGTTCGAACAAGTATCGGTTTTTTTCATTTTGGCGCCCCCGAGATTTTCAAAACCGCCATAAATCATAATGTCCTTTCGGAGCAAAGCCGGAAGAAACCATCGAAACGATTCGGTTTTTGCTGAATTTCCCAGGCCCGCAAAAGGCGCTTCCCATTTCTTCCGCCAAAGGATGTCAAGCCGGCTTGACGCGATTCCAACGAGGTCCGCTTCCGCTTAGGAATCCCAAAGGATAGCATGGGGACATGGCGCAAAAACCAAAAAGGAGATTTGATGAACAAAACGATCGCGCTGACAAAAGCAGTCAATGCGATTATCATCAAGGAGAAAACATGACCACAGGACAGAAAATTTCGTTTCTTCGCAAAAAGAAAAACATCACGCAGGAGGCTTTGGCGCTTTCGATGGGCGTCTCGCGCCAATCCGTCAGCGCTTGGGAGGGCGACGCTGTCCTTCCGAACACCGAGCAAGTCGTCCGGCTTTCCAAAACCTTTGGGGTTTCCACCGATTATCTTCTGACCGAAAAAGAGCTGGATGAGGGCGATAAGAAGGGCCGGAAGGCCATCGGGGCCTATTGCGGGGTTTCTTATGGCCTCATGGGCCTGATCATCCTGTCTTGCTTCATCTCTTTCGTCGTCAGCGAGGCCACCTACCGGGCCTGGATAGGCTTGGTCATCTATGTTTCGATCGCTCTATGCTGCTTGATCGCTTTCCTGATTTACACGTCGGTTTTCAAATACGGCTCCGACTTCAGCGAAGACGATGAAAAAGCTATCGAAAAAGCCAAAATCGGGATGCTGTTTTCGCTGGCGATCGCCAGCGGTGTTTCCCTCCCCCTTCCGATCACGGATTTCTTTTCCAAAGAAGAGATGCTCTCGAAGGGAGGGATCGTCATCGAGCCGAGCATCGTGAACTTTCAATCGCTTTGGCCTAACGAAATCTTAGGTGTGGCAGTTTCCCTGATCGCGTGTTTCATCGGCTTCGTCGCGATCCGCCGCTCCGCTTTGAAAGGGCTCAGCTCTTTATGGTATCTCAATCTCGCCATGGCCCTGGTCTATGCCATTTCCACCATCCTTTTCTCGTTCGCCGGCCAGGGCAGCTACCCCTTCTGGGCGGGGCTCCTTTGGCTGGGGCTTCCGATCCTCGTCCTTTTCCTCGGCAAGAGAATCGACTGGAAAGTTTTCTTGGCCCTTTTCCCGTCGGGCCTTCTTGGAGGCTATTTCGTCCAATATGAGTCTTTTGATTCTTCGGCCAACCCTTGGCGTTTCATCGTTGGCCTCGTTTTGAGCGCTCTCTTCGCCGGAGTCCTGGTTTTCATGATGATCAGGAATCTCAAAAAGGGAAACAACGCTCTGATTTACCCTGCGGTTGGCGATGTCTTGTTTGTCGTAGGCGCCGCCACCACCCCCTTTGCCAAAATAGGGAACGGAGGGATCGTCACGTGGCCTTTCCTTGTCGCCGGGCTCGGACTCGTCTTGAGCGGGATCGTTTCCTCCATGACGCTGTGCTTAGCCTCGATCTATAAAAATAAAAAGAAATCTTAACATTGATTTAGAACAAGGCCAACTGGCCTTAAGACTCAAAAATCGGTTTAATCAGCGAAACAGAACTTCAGCCCATTTAGGACAAAAAGGCGTCGAGTCAAAAGACCAGTTTGTTATTTCAGGAGTTGGGCCTGTTTCAAGGCGGCAGTGGCTTCTTCTTTATTCGCTGAGGGTTCTTTCAGCGCAACGATGGTCTTGAGGGGGAATCGCTTGGAAAGGCTTTCCTCGCACTTATGGGCGTCACCGCTGCCGCTAAAGGAAACCAAGACGATGGTTTTGCCTGTCAACGGATTCTTCTTCAAAAACGTATTCATCGCAGGGGCGGTCCTCCCATTCCAAATCGGAGTCCCGAGGATGACCTCGTCATAGGAGGACAAATCGAAACGGGCGATTTTCAATCGGGGTTTTCGGTGAAAAAGGGCTCCCGCTCCCCCCACGATCATCTGCAGGGCGATGGCTTTGGGGAAGGGACGTTTCGTTTCAAGCTTGATGATGTCGATCCCCTGCTCTTTCAATAAGGAGGCGACATAGTCGCCGTTCCCCGTCAGGCTGTAATAAACGAAAACGCTTTTCATAAATGAGAAACCTCCCTTTTCCATGGCTCATAATGCCATTTTTTATCTTTAAGCATTATAACCCCGACCACGACGTAAATGGATTGCAGGGCCACCAAACCCAGCACGTTCAGAAGCAGGGCATCCCGCAAAGAAGAAGCCAAACCCGCGGAGGAAAACAAAGGCCAAAGCCCGGTCAGAAAATCCTCGATAAAATGAATGGCGATCACGATCCAGATATTCCTCGTTCGGAGATAGACCGCGGCCAGGTAAACCCCCGCCATGAAGGTGAAGAAAACCTGGCCGATCGTCAAAATGGGGGTCATCGGAACGGAAGCGAGATTCAGAAGATGCCGCAGTCCGAAAAGGGCGCTTGAGACGAAAACGGCGGCCCAGATAAATCCCTTTTTCCCCTCCCAGGCTTTCAGAAAAACATTCATCATGACACCCCGAAACAAGAATTCCTCGCTGATGGCGACGGCCGCGTTCAAAAGGAGAAAGCCAAGGAAATCGCTCCAAGACGGAGTCAAATCGATGGTCTCGTAGCTCATGGCGAAGGCGATGACCGCCACGATGACGCCCAATAATCCGAAGGTGAAAAGCCCTTTGAAGAAATGCTCTCCTCTGAGGGAAAAAGGAAGCGCTTTAAAGCAAAGCAGGCAGGCTCCGACAACGATCGCAATCGTCAGACCATAATCCATCACCCCCGACCAAACGCTCCCCAAAGGCGCGGCCAGAAGATTGAGGAGAAACCAAGCGAGAGGCATCGCCAAAGCAAACAGAAAAAGCGCAAACAAAAGAGGGATTTTTTTGATGATGAAGTTTTTCATGATGGTTTACTCAAAGAGCCCTTTTAGGCACTCTTCCCAACGCCCTTTCAATATGACGTTCGGGGAGATAGCCAAGGAGACGGCGCCTTGCACGAGGGCCCACGCTCTCACGAGCCGCTTCAAACCCGCATCCTTGGGAAAATGGCGCTTGTCGATAACGGCCGCGCAAACCTCGCGGAAAACTTCGAAGGGAGGGTAGTTGCCCTTCACCTTATCCAAGGTCAGGTAGATCTTGCTTGAAGATTCGCTGGTGTAGATAAACCGGAAATAGGAAGGATTGTCGGTGAAAAACTTGATGTAAGCCTGCCCCAATACCGCCAGCGTGCTCACGGCAGAATAATCCAGGCCGGAAATCGAATCCGAAAGCGAGGCTGCGAATTCCGTCGAAACATATCGGATGCATTCGTTTCTCAAATCGTCTTTGCTTTTGAAATGCCGGTATAAAGCGTTATGGCTGACGTGGCATCGGGAAGAAAGCTTTCGCACGGAAAACGTATCAAAGCCCCCTTCGTCAATCATGGCAATGGCTTCTTTCATCAACGCCTCTTTCAAGTTTTCGTGGTGGATTTTGTCGCTCATTTTTTCGCTTTCCGGGGATGATTATAGGGCTCTATGTTTACACTGTCAACATTAGTAAAAGACCCTCCGGCGAAACTCCTATTTGGCCAATCCCCAAAGCAATTTTCCAAAATTGGCAATCGATCAGGCGATCCTGATCTTTTTGTTTAAAGAATCCATCGCCGAGATTCTTTTTGTTTTTCTTGCTTTCCCGTTCTTGCAGAGGAAAAATATCGAGCCCCATCCCTTGGAATCGAATCAACGAAATACTAGGATAAGTCATGCCCAAAATCCGATTCATTAATTCCCTCGTCGACCCGAAAAGAGGAATGGAGATAAGTCACAAGGAGGCGAAGAGGCTGACCATCCTCGACTTGGGGATCAGCGTTTCCACGGTTGTTTCCGGGACCCTCCCCCATCTCTTCGGTTACCAGATGACTCCGATCTTTGGCTCGTTCCCTTATTACCTTTACGGGATTTCGGGGGCGGCATTGGTGGCCTTCGCCTCGCTTTGGGTCTATTGGCATCTGAGGGAGCGGGTCATCAAAAAGAAGCGCTTCATCTTCATCGAGCTCGGATGCTATCTCTTCCTCCTTGCCGGAATGCTCTTGGACGCCGCCTTCCACACGCGCTATTTCACGGAGGGGACGAAGATGATGATCAGCGCAGACACGCATTGGTTTTTCCTTTTCTGGCTCCCGCTTTGGCTCGTCAACGAGGTCATCTGGTACGACCTTCATAAGCGGTTCACCTGCTCAAGGAGCGTCATTGAAGGCGGGAAGGCCACAATCGCCTCCCTTGAGGAGAAGGGCGACGTCAAAAACGGGAATGCCCACAAGATCTATTACCCGAATGGTTTTGGGATCAATCACATGGCCTATGAGATCATCCCCTACGAGAACCCCGCTTTTGCCGAGAAATGGGCTGAGACCCACCGATTATGCTGGAGGGAGACCTACAAAGGGCTCTTGGACCAGAAGATCCTTGATTCGAGGAATTACGAGTCCGAGCTTTCGCTCGCCTTGAGTCTGAGGGAGGGAACGGAGTTCGTCGCCGTGGCAGACGGGGACGTGATTGGCATGGCGGGCTGCCTCCCCGAATCGAAAGAGGAACCTAAGAAGGCTGCCGTAACAGGTCTTTATGTCCTCAAACGATGGCAGAACCAAGGCATCGGCAAAGCCCTTCTCACCGCTTGCCTAAAAGGGATCGGGAGCAAACCGACGATCCTTTGGGTCCTCAAAGGAAACCAAAAGGCCATCGCCTTTTATGAGCATCTCGGATGGAAAACCACGGGAAAGGAAAAAGAAGAAATCATCGGCGGAACTGCGATGAACGAAGAGCAAATGGCCAAAGAATAGCGCTTTCCCCGCGCTAACAAAAAGGGCCCAAGATTTTGCTTCGGGCCCCTTCGATGGTTCGGAATCGTTATTTGGCTTTCATGTCGAGGGCCGCGACCTTGTTGTCGAGCACCGCCGCGGAAAGGAGGATCGAATCCCCGATCGCCTTATCGAGATCATCGTCTCCGACCCCAAGCTTGTCGCACCCAAGCGCCTTGTCGATGAAAAGATCCGAGCCCATGACCTTGGCATATTTAGCCAGGTTCAGGCCGCCATCGACGCCGTGTCTCTTTTGTTCGTATCGAATTTGGATTCCCCCGAGCGTGAACATCCAGTTCGGAATCGTCTTAATTGGCTTATCGGGGCAGCCGAGATACTTTTCCATGATACGAAGCATTTCCACCCAGGTGAGATTCCAATAGCCTATCGGATAGGTGGCAAAACCCACGTTCTTCTCCAAAGCCCCGGCAATTGCTTCGCCAACCTGCTTGACGGTGACCATCGTGGAACCGCCTTTGGGATAGAGAATCCGTTTTTTGGAGTCTCGAATCGTTTTGGCCAAGAAAACCCAGACGGGTTTGCGGCCAGGCTGCGTCCCGAAAATATATGGGAGTTCGAGAACGGCGACGTTCAGGCCTTCCGATCGTTTCTCCGCGACTTTTTCCTGATCGATGCGCGAGCGGATGTAGGGATGGATTTCCGTGAGCTTCCATTCCGGATGGAGCTTGGCGAAATAAGAGAAATAGGAACCGCAGATGACCGCATGCTGGATGCCGGCTTTTTTGGCCAAGCCGAGCAGGCGATCGACCGGGTCGATGTTGTATTTCTTGTAGAAATCGTAAATCGGCTTTGGGCCTTCGACCCGTTCGTCAACCCCGGCCGCGAAGACGAAACCCGCGCAGCCCGCCATCTTGGAAAGGATCTCCTCATCGGTCATCTCCAGATAATTTCCGAATTCGACGGTCATTTCCTTCGGGAGAACGGCTCCGATCGGAAGAGGCGGCAGGGCCACGGAAGTGACTTCGTGCCCTCGTTTGATCAATTCGGCGGCGGCCTGGCTTCCCAATAAGCCGGTGCCTCCGATCATGAATACTTTCATAAGGTTATCTCCTTAGGCGATTATACCTCATCCCTTGCTTCCGAAGATTTTTTTGCTCTTGGTAGCGAAGGCCCCTGTATTGAAACGATTTTGAGCCCCACATCGCTTGCCTTAAAATGAAAATCGCCTGAAATCGCCAAGAATAGAAAAAGAAAAAAGGTCGTGCGGTTTAATTCTATGACCTCGCCCTATTGAATCGATGTCGCGAGGATCTGCCGCCATCTTTTTCCTGTTGGTCGAATTCCTCATTGATATTTAAGCTTAGTCGAGCACGCCTTATTGAAATAAGATACGGAATGAGATCGTTTGGTGACCCGTCCGGGAATAATTAACGAACGAACCGCAGGCATTTTTATGCGATTAAATCTATGTTTTGATGATTACGTCAACGCTCAAAAAACGTGCTAAAAGACGAAAAAGACGTTTTTTTCTACCCAATCTTCATCTTTTATTATCGTAGAATTCAATCATCATCCAACCTTTTTGAAAGACTTTTTGCAGACGAAACGAAAGCAGGGAAGAACGAAGAGACAAAGCATCCCATAAGAATAAGTAAAAGAAGGAGCATTACGCTTCCAAATGAGGTTCCGAAAAATGCCAAGCTAAGCCCCGATATGGAGGCGGCGTAACTGTTTAAAACCGGCACCAAAACCAAATTAAGCACTAAAGCCAAAACAAACGAGAATAACCCGATGATGCAGGATTCGGCAAGATATTGAGAAAAAACACCGAACTTGGGAACGCCTAAGCAACGCATTACCGTCATTTCCTTGCTGCGGGTTTTGGCGGCCGAGGAGATGACATTAAGCAAAAGAGCAATCGAGAAAACGACTAGAACGATGGAAATGACCAAAAGAACGGTCATCAGAGTTGAACGGAACGAACTGCCCATGTATTCATAAGCGGCCAAGGAACGGTTATGAAGAACGTAACGGACGGCATCTACGCCATTTTCCCTTTCCGAAACGGCCGTTTTGACCAAACCCTTATCGGCCGGACACTTCATGAGAGAAAAGGCAACGAATCCGCTGTCTCCAAAGGAATTTTTCGCGGAATCGAACAAGCCGCTGGAAAGACCTATCCCGATATTGGCGTAATCTGACGAGTCAAGAAAAAGCCCACCGAGAATTCCGGAATAGGAAAACTTGCCGTCAGCTGTGTTTTCAGCCGCAAGGGTAATGTCGGCCGTCTCGTCGATCTCCAATTTCGAAAGCAATTCCTTGGAAAAATCAAAGGTGATTTCATACCCGGATTCCGGGCCATAGGGGTTGGCCAAGAATCCGCCTTCTTCCGTGGCGACGTTGTAATGAAGATAAGAAGAGGCGAGATAGAAAACGTAAAAGGACTTGAGAACATCATCGGTCTCGCTGCTCCTCGAAGAAAAATCGATAGCCTTAGAAACCGCCCCCCTAGTGAGAGCTTGGTCGTAATCGTCTTGGGCGAAATTGATGAGGTCTGAGAGCTGCTTTCCTTCCGAAGGCAAGCCGTTTGTTTTGACATAGGATCCACAGGCAGTCAAAGACAATGCGGAAGAGTAATCGGAAGTCGGGGCAGCGAAAAGAACCGTCGGGTTTAAAAGCGTCGAAGAGGGTTGAAGAGAGGAAAAGAGGGTGAAATACGATTTGCAGGGCGAATAGTCCACCGCTTCTTCGGCATCAAGAGGAAGCGTGTAAGCTTCCAAGGCCTCTCCGAAAGCGCCTTGGGGCAAATAGATGGAATTGCCATTGCCGGAGCCAGCCAAAGCCACGGAATTGGACGAATCCGCCAACGAAATATCCTTAAATGACTGTTGATAAGAAGAACGATCAAATTGCAATTTCTCGAATTCGCCGACTTCTATCGCTTGATCGGACGGAAAATATTTTTCAATCGCAGACGGAGAAACAAAAACCAGCCGGCTAGGCCCATAGAAGAACTCCTCTTCCAGCTCGTATTTGGCGGCGTTCCCTTTTTGCGTGTCGGCACCGATCGTCTCAGGGTAGTCGCTGTAGTTCAACTTTGTGTCGACAAGCCCTACGATTTTCATCGTCGAACTGGAAGATCCGAAGTTTACAAACAGCGAAGGCGAGAAACCAAGAAAGGCGGAGGGCGTTTGTATTTCGGCGGCCGAAAGCGCCGTTTCTCCGAATTGAAACCCGTATTTTGCGTACTGCTCATACTGGCAAAGCGGGATTAGGCATTCGTATCCGTTGGCCGGGAGCGTCCCAAAGGCAAGCGACAACCCTTCTTCATTTAGAATCTCGTCGCTTATTGGCGTCACGCCGGCCGAGGGCCCCTGCAGGTAATGGGCGATGCTCGTCGAATCTGGAGCGACGATATCGTAGTTGATAAAGTTCACGCAATTGTAACCAACTGCCGATTCGACGCCGTTATAGACAGGTAAAAACGGCTCGCCGTATTCTTCGGAAAGCGATGATACGTCGGAGGGGAACATCTTTCTTGGGGCGTAAGTTCCGCGTAATGTCTTCCTTTCTTTGCTGAAAGAAAGGTATTGGGCCCCAGACGAGACGATAGAATCGGCGAGCATTTCGTCATCGTCCCGCATGAGCGTGCCCAAAACCGGGCCGAGGGCCCCAAAGGCGCAGCCAAGTAAAAGAACTGCGGAGCATAATCTGATGGGCATTTTCCTCAAAGAGTTAAAGCAAAGTTTTGCCTTAATCGAAAGAGGGACGTGGGATTCAAATGGCCTCTCTTCCGCCTCTTCTTGCTTCCCTTGGGAGACCGCAAGATCGCTGGCGACCTTCCCTTCAGAAAGCCCGATGATCCGGTCGCCATATTTCTCGGCGCTGGAAAGGTCGTGAGAGACGGCGATCACGAGGCAGCTCGAAGAAACCTTCTTAAAAGTTTCGAAAATCTGCTGACCCGTCGCGGAATCAAGAGCCCCTGTCGGCTCGTCGGCAAGGATAATGGCAGGATGCTTATAAATGGAGCGGGCGATCGCAACGCGTTGCTGCTGACCGCCCGAAAGTTCTGAGGCCTTTCTTTTTTCGAAGCCAGAAAGGCCGACAAGGAACAAAGCCTCCGCAACGCCCTGTGATTCTTTCCCTTTTGTCTCACCCGCCAGGCGAATGTTGTCCTCGACGCTCAAATCTCCGATAAGGTTATACTTCTGAAAACAAAAACCAACAGAGTTTTGCCGATATTTGTCAAGGGAACGCCCATTGAAAGAGACGATGTCCCTTCCGTTAAATACTATTTCCCCCGAATCCGGACGCTCAATTCCGCCTAGGCAGCTGAGCAAAGTCGATTTCCCGGACCCTGATTTCCCTACGACGAAAACCAAGCCCTTGTCGGGGAAAGACAAAGAGATGTCATCGAGCGCTTTTATTTTTTCGCCCGATGATGTCCTGAATACTTTAATAAGACGATTTACTTTAATCACGATTTGGTAATTCTAATTCAGAAAGTCAATGATTAAAAGGCTGTGGCTTAATTGAATTCATAGTGCATGTCTTCATCAAACAATCGTTTGGCTATCTTTGCTCACAACGCGTCGAAAAGACAGGGGAGGCTTTTTATCGCCCAAAAAGGATGAGGGTCCGCCCCTCAAAGAACTGAGCGAAGCCTTGCGAGCTTCCATTGAAAAAAAATGCAATCGACCGTTTTTCGACGTTCTTGGCGAAATCAATCGGCCTTGTTTAAATTCGGTTTCTACCCAAATTCTACCCAAGGAAAACAAAAACACCGATTTTGCCGGTGTTATTAGACATTTGGTGACCCAGCCGGGAATCGAACCCGGGATTCAACCTTGAGAGGGTTGCGTCTTAACCGCTTGACCACAGGGCCGCGTTGACTATTAAAGCATTCCAGCCCCCACAATGCAAGGAAAGGGGGCGGGCTATTTTAGGGCTTCAATCAGGCGGGCTTTGACCGCCTTCTCGCCTAAGATCTCGATGACCTCATGAAGATTGGGCGATTCTTTGCTGCAGGTGAGAGCCACCCGCAGAATTTCGGCGGCGTCGCTGACGTTGCCTTGATAGGCTTCCGGATGCAATTTGTAATCCTTATTGGCAACGGCGAAGCCATGCTTGGCCGCGATCGCTTTGACCCCATTCCACCAGGTCGTCTCATCGGTCCCATAGGGCATCTGGGAAGCGCAGTCGGATAGGAAATCCTTTAAGAAGGCCTTGTCGTACTTCGCATTGAAAGGAAGGCCGGAGGCCACCACTTTCTCGTAATCTTCCTTATAGAAGAAGCGAGTCAAGGGTTCAATGTCGCCGTATTTGGCATAGTCTTTGCGGGGATTCAGACGGTTCTTCTCGATGGCGAGGATTTTGGCGAAGTAGCCTTCGTCCGAGGATATTTTATCGAATAGAGCGAGGTCATTCTCTTTGGCCCAAGCCTGGACTTTGGGCAGAAGCGAAGACGCCGGTTCCTTGGCGATGATCTCTTTGGAGAAATAATTGAGTTTGTCGATATCGAAAAGCGCGCCGTCCAAAGACATCTTCTCGAGCGAGAAATGGAACTGCTGGAGGTCGAGCGTGTGATGGGCGATGCTCCACTCCTCGAAGTTGGAGTTGGCGATGCTCATGAGATAGACGAGCAGTCCCTCCGGCGGGTACCCCGCCTTGAGGAAATAGGAGACCGCCGCCTCGGGGTCTTTGCGCTTGCTCAGCTTCCGTTTGTTGCCATGGTCGAGTTTCATGATGACCGGAAGGTGAGCGTATTGGGGGGCCTGCCAACCCAAATCGCGGAAAAGCTGCAGGTGAATCGGGGTCGAAGGGATCCATTCCTCGCCGCGGGTGACGATCGTCGTATGCATGAAATGGTCATCGACCACGTGGGCGAAGTGATAGGTCGGAAGGCCATCGCTTTTGAGGATCACGACATCGACGTCGTTATCCTGGAGCTCGATCTGGCCCCGGATCGCATCCACGAAGGAGGTTTTCTTATCGTGGTCCCCCGTCGATCTATAACGGATGACCCAAGGCGTGCCGGCTTTGATTTTGGCGATCTGCTCATCGATCGAGAGATTGCGGTCCCGCGCATAGGCGCCGTAATAGCCCGGAAGAATCTTATTGGCTTCCTGGAAGGCCCGGATCTTCTCAAGGTCCTCGGAACTGCAGAAATCCGGATAGGCCCGCCCCTTCTTGATGAGCTCTTTAATCACGATGCGATAGATCTCTTTGCGGAGGCTTTGCTGATAGGGGCCATAAATCCCTTTATCACCACCAGGGAAATAGCCTTCGTCGGCGACGATGCCAAAGACTTTGAGCTGATCGATAAGCTCGTCTCCGCTCCCCTCTACCGTGCGTTTGGTGTCGGTATCCTCGAGGCGGAAGAAATAAACCCCTTTCGATTCTTTGGCGATGGTATACGCCACCAGCGAGGTGAAAAGAGAACCGGTATGCAAAAATCCGGTCGGCGAAGGAGCGAAACGGCTCACCTCCGCGCCTTCGGGCAAACGCCGAGGCGGGTAAGCCTTCTCAAGGTCATCGATGCTCTTCGTCACATCGGGGAATAATAATTCAGCCAAATCGAGGGATGTCGCCATAACTTGCCTTCCTTTTGGAAACACTGGAATTATAGGCCAGCGGGGATAACAAATCTACTTGCCAATAAAGGGTGCCGCTTCTATAATTACAAACGCGCTTATAGCGCATTGCAGGTGTAGTTCAGTGGTAGAACATTACCTTGCCAAGGTAAATATGCGGGTCCGATTCCCGTCACTTGCTCCAGAATGAAGATAACCCCGATTAAGTCGGGGTTTTCATTTCTCTGGGAGAAAATTGGGAGCAAATTGGGAGCAAAAGAAAAAAATCTTTTTTTGGTTGACGGAAAAACCGGCGGGCAGAAAGCCGTTTGACCGCCAATCATTTAAACGAACGAAATCCATCCTGACGGGGCGTGGTCGCTGACTGCAAAAAAAATAAATTAATAGACATCTTTCTTTCGGCAACTTGAAATGCGGGATTCGC